>Ga0163150_10003877_pt1 | contig 20504 bp, 17 predicted proteins | sample OliLakLV19P2IB_FD_148628 | JGI IMG/M metagenome (GOLD analysis project Ga0163150, IMG submission 148628) | Freshwater microbial mat bacterial communities from Lake Vanda, McMurdo Dry Valleys, Antarctica - Oligotrophic Lake LV.19.P2.IB | ecosystem: Environmental > Aquatic > Freshwater > Lake >...
ACCTAGACATCTAGGCGCGAGTAGCCCTAGCGGAAATGTCCGAGGCGAATGCCGAGGATGGTCTCCGTAGTCAGACGCAAAAAACAGAAAGTCCGAGACAATAAGTGAACGGCTCACTCTCTCCGTATTTGAGCCGTAAGGCTCCAGCAAAGTAAAAATTTATGCTAAACTCTAGAAAGCACAGCGAGCATAACACTGGCACTAAGAATTCCGCCAGTTTCTCCCTTTAAGGAGAAACCCGCCCGAGAACCAACCGCCCATTCCGAAAAAAAGAAATCCCGCGCAAAACAAATCAAGTATGAAAAGGCGGTGGGGCGAGGGCGGTGCGACACAGCAGAAGCGGAGCCGAGCACATTCCTTGTGCTCGGCGGAGCGGAGGCTGGGTCGTGGCGGAATTCGTTAGTCATTATCAGCTTCTTGTTCGAAATAGGTTCGAGCAAAGCAAAGTAATACAGCACACGCTAGTGAGACCTACCGAGAGGGCTCAACAGAGCATCTTTCGTAGGTCGTCAAGTTTCAACCGCTATTCCTAGCGGGGTAAAAAACCACTAATAATATAGTGGTTTTTGTGGTATAACACTCATATCTATGCCTATCAAGAAAGAGAAAAAACCTGAAATTCCTGAACAACACTTTGCTTCCGACAAACCCACTTTTTGCGTCTATGAGATCTATCGTAAATCCAACAAGACCGTTTACTACCTTCAGGAAGGTAAAGCCAAGCAACTATTGAGCATCACCCTCGATGGCTTTCAAGGTCTTCCTTCTGGATTGTATCTCAATAAAAATGGATATAGTTTTGGAAAGAAGGGATTCTTTCTACTCTCTGCATTGAAAGAACACTTGGCAGGCGGAAAGATTCTTGAGCTGACTATCTCCAGTAAGCAACCTAAGAAAATTCAAAAGACTGTACACAAGGTTTTGGTCACGTTGCCATTCATTGATGTCAAAAATCTTCTCATTAGGCTTGGACGCATCAACGAAGATAGTAACAGCGAATTGCGCAGTGCCGTAGCTTCATTTTTGAGTACCAAATTTCCAAAGGATATAAAGATCTCCACTGATGATTTTGATGAATATAAAGCGGGCGAAATCGCCGCTCTCCTTCGCCGTAAGAAAGTGGCGCAAAAACTAAATGAAGAAGATCTTGATTCCCTCAACAGCTTTTTCCCGAAGATATTCGAAGACTCCCTCAAAGGAAAGAAACGAGCTGTCAAAGCTGGACGTGCAGCTCTCATCAAAAACGCCAAGACCGTTACCGACAAGATTTTCCTCGACGAGGTCATTAAGGAATTTGAGATCAACCTTGCAAAAAAGACTATATCTGAAAACGATTGGCAGAAATTCCTCAGCGAAAAGGTCTTCCGCTTCTTGGCGAACTACGTCACCACTATTGAGAAGCAAAACGTCAGTGTGAGTGTAAGCTATCCCGATTTCGTGCTTGTCGATGTGTATGGCTTCGTTGATGTATTCGAGATAAAGAAGCATGACACGCCTCTTCTTAGTCTTGATGAGGATCATGATAATTACTATTGGAAGTCAGACGTCTCAAAAGCCATCGCTCAGATCGAGAACTACACAGAGGAAATCGTGCGAAACTCGGATGACTACATTCTTGCAGTAAAGAGAAAGAAAGGCATTGATATACAGGTCGTACGCCCTCGTGGCTACATCATTGCCGGTACAAGCAAGCAGTTCAGTAACAAGAAGGAGGCTGCTGATTTCAGAAAGCTCGGCTCGTCACTCAAGAATATAAACTTTATTCTCTACGATGAGCTTCTCGCTAACCTTAAAAATTTGAGATCAAAATTGTAAAATGTAGGGATGATCGATTTCGATATCGCCGTTAACACCGTCAACGCCCTTTTAGAGAAAGAAAAGCCCAAGCAATTCAGCAGTTCGTGGATACTCTCCCGCACTCCCGCTATATATCACTTCGTCAGGAAGAACTTGAGAACGGAGAATGATGACATTGACTGGGACAGCTTTACGATCGCCCTCAATCCACAATACTTAAAGCGTTGGATACGCTACAAGCGCAAGCCCGCCAAAACCTACGAGGATCAATTCGAGGTCGAGGTCATTCTCACCAAATATAAAGACAAACTGTATACCTTCGTCGCTTCCGTCGAGACTGACGATAGAGAAATCCGTAACAAGATCGTCATCGCTCTTGTTCGCACTGCTCAGAAAGGCAATATCCTTGCTCAAGAAGAACTCATTAAATGGCTTCGGTATGTCATTGATGACTGGGTTGAGAAGTACTACCCGCTATTCAAATGTAAAGGATACAGCGAGGAGATTGATGAGAAAATAAAAAGCTGTGTCCGTGGCTACAAGTACACTGGCTCATTTATGGGTTATTTATTCAAGACGCTTCAATATTCAGCACGCGGCATGAGATCACTCCAAGCATGGTCGCTCGATGATCCTGTCGGAGAAGACGGAGCAACTAAGGTAGATTTCCTGACACAGGATACAGAGACTGGAGAAGTGAAGTTGTTCGGAAAATAAATCTAGATTTCAACTATCCTCACTACCTTGTTGTTCATCTTCAGCTTGCTCTTAAGGCATGACAGCAGTTCTCGCTTCTCCCATATGCTGCATTCCCGCAGGATGTATTTGGCATAGTTTCGTATATCTATCTCCGCCACTTTGATCGCTTTCTCCTTTATGCCAAGCAGGTTCGAGTTGAATTTCTTGTGCTCCTCAACCTTCGCTTTGATCTTCTCTTTCATTCCGATCTCATCGAGATCGATCTTGTCCATGAGTATCGCAAGCTGTTCGATCAGCTCGTCCTCGTTGATCCATCCGCATTTGCAGTTCTTGTCGTAGAAGCGACAGCATCCGTAGTAGACGTGCCTGTGCGTCGTGCCATCCTTCTGCTTCTTGAATTTCTCATCCGCAGTTATTCCTGATCCGCACAGTCCGCAGGTCATGAGCTTGGTGAAGGCGAATTCCTTATGCTCGCTCCGTTCCGTATACACAATGAGAGTCTCTTGCACCTTGTCGAACAGTTCTCTCGTGATCAGTGGCTCATGCTTTCCCTGATACCACTGGCCTCCGCCTCTCGGATATTCGAATGAGCCGTAGTAGAAGGTGTTTCGCAGCGTGATGTAGATGTTGCTCAGGGTAAACGCTTTGCCGTTTCTCGTCTTGAACTTCATGTCATCTTTGAGCCATGAGTGTATCTTTCTTCCAGAGTATTTTTCATATGCCACTTTTTCAAATACTTTCTTAATAATGGGTGCTCTATGAGGATCAATCTCGACATGACATCTTTTATCAGTGTTTTTACTATTTAAATATCCTGTCGGTGCAGTGCATGGCCAGAGTCCCATTTCGCATCGTGCTCGGAGTCCTCGCTTTACGTTTAGCACCTTGTTGTCGTTCTCAAGCTTTGCCTGACTTCCCAATATCATGAGGAGAAACTTCTCATTCGGATTATTGCTGAACTTCTGACCGTAGGTGCGTATCTCGATGAGCTTTCCGCTGTCCATGAGATCGACGATTCTTCCCAAGTCTCCTGCATTTCTCGATATTCGATCCGCTGCCCATGTTAGGATTGCATTATATTTTCCTTGTTTGATTTCTTCCACGATCTCGTTGAAGACTTGCCGTTGTCCTGCTTCCTTGGCGGAGTGGGATTCCTTCTTCACCTCCACAATCTCTAGGCATTCCTTGTCGGCCATGCCCATCATTTCCTTGATCTGGCTGTCGATCGAGAGGATCTGGGCTTCTTCCGATTCCGTTGATTTTCTGGCATAAAGGCAGTATTTAACCCTTATGGGGCTTGGTGGTTTCGCCTCCACTCCGCCTGGCATCTTGTGTATGATTTTCATACACACATTGATGACGCAACCCCTCTAGTAAGTCTAGGAGGCCTATGGTTTGTCTGTTGGCAACTCGAAAGGATCGAAAGCTTCGATTTCCTTCCTCATTTTCTCGAAGTCTCTGAAAACTCGGTTATATATTCTGATCACTTTTCCTTTACGCTTCTTGGTGTCGCCGTTTTCAAGAAAATCCACATCGTCATCAGGTATGAAGGAGGCCAGCGAAATATATCAAGCAACCAAGAGTCTGATCCGCTCCTTGATCGCCATCTTCAGGTGACGCTTCGATTCAGGCAACTGGGAAATCCTATTGAACGGAGTAGTACCGCTCGGCTCATGATATTTGAAATGCTTTGAGGCATCTATGATTGCTTCGATGTCGTCCATCCCTCAATTGATGACGCTGATATCCGAGGGAGTCTAGTCGTACCATTACAACATCTTTTCATCATCAAAATATAATTGTACAATATAGGCATATTATGCATTTTGGCGAACATGTAACAATTATGGCATAGGTGTTCGACGAGATTGTCGTCGTTGAATAAGTCAACTGATTACACAAATTCTGATGTGTAAGTTAAGGTGTGACTGCACCTAAAAAGGCTTCAAAAAGGTCGAAAAAATGATAAAATAGACTTAATTTATGAAAATAATTAGCCTAAATACGTGGGGAGGCCGTGCTGGAAAAGATAAGCTCCTCTCTTTCTTTAACAAATACAAAGACGACGTAGATATTTTTTGCCTTCAAGAAATTTCAACTGCACCTTATGATGATCCAGAGACTGCTAATTTGGAGATTATGATGTACGGATTACAAGAAATAAGCACTCTCTTGTCTGATTTTATCGCGTATTTCCGTCCCCATTATGGAGATAATTACGGTCTTTTAATGCTCGTGAAGAAACACATCGAAGTGAAAGTAGAAGGAGAAGTATTTGTGCATAAATATAAAGGCTATATTCCCGGAGATGATGTTGGTCATCATGCGCGCAATATTCAGTTTATAACTACAGAGCTTAAAGAATTGCCTCTCACTGTTATAAATTTTCATGGGCTATGGAATGGTCAAGGAAAGAATGATTCTGATGACCGCCTTGATCAATCAAAAAAGATAAAGGAGTTTATTGAAACTCTGCAAGGAAATATTTTGCTGTGTGGCGACTTTAATCTCCTCCCCGATACACAAAGCATTAAAATACTTGAGGATATTGGATTAAGAAATCTTATTAAAGAAAACAATATTACTTCAACCAGAACTTCATATTATATAAAACCTGAAAAATTTGCTGATTATGTTTTTGTCTCGCAGAATATAAAAGTGGAGATTTTTAAAGTCTTGTCAGACAAAGTTTCCGATCATTCAGCACTATATTTGGAATTTAATTAGTCATGAAAAAACACTTAATTATAGCAACCTACGACGGAATCAATACCCACTACTCAGGGGTAGGTACGATTGCTAAGAATATTATTAATACCCTCAGTGACTTTGCTGATAGTGCAGAACTTCGAGTAAGTATCGCGTACATAGAGGCAGACAAAAAATCAAAAGTTTTTAATAGGGAATGTTTTGAGGCATCGTCTGATTTGGTAAAAAAAACGGGAGGAAAACTGATACCTCTTTGCAACGCAACCAAAGGAGAAAATGAGTGGGATATGTGGCGTAGTTTTAAGGAATGGGAGTACGCATGCGTATCTCTGGTGACTGCCTTAAATTTGATTCTCGACAAAAATGAAGAGAATTATATTATTTTAAATGATACACCATTTCTTTTCTTTGCAAAATACAGAGCGTTAGTTAATGAAAAGAATTTGAAATGTTTTTATTTTCCGTTGAGTACTGGGAAAAATCATGCTTTTGGAGACGCTGGATGGAGAGAGAATCGCATAAGAGCAGAGCAACAATGTTTTGATTTAATATCAAAAGATAAAAACTCAAAGGTTATTGCTCTCGGCAAAACTTTTGCACAGCGAATGTCTGAAGATTATGGGCTAGTCTTTAATGAGGATGATTTTTTGCAAAACGGTCTGTATTTCGATAAATATAGTAATTTTTTGCATGAAAAGTTTTCAAATAAGGACTTAAAGAAATACGGGATAAACATAGAACCTGACAAGAAAATTATATTTTCTTGGGGACGATGTTCAATTGCCAAAGGATTTAAGGAATTAGCATTGGCTTGGTCAATAGTCTATAAGGATCTACCGGAGCATTATCTAGTACTTCAGATCCCTAATAATTCTGGAGAGAACGATTATTTTGAAGAGGTGAAGAGTGTCCTGAGTAAAACTCAAAGATATATTATTCTAGATGATTTTAATCCAGAAATATGGAAAACGGTCTTAAGGAATGAGAACACTGATGTGGTTTGTATACCATCGCTGATGGATCCATTTCCTCACACATCGATAGAAGCAAAACTTTTTTGTAAAGATATGAATTATGTCACCGTGGTCAGCGATGTTGATGGCGCGGTCGATGCTTTTGACAAGGATGAAGCCGTGTATGCTGATCCTAGGAATACGGAACTTTTCTCAGAAAAAATTGTCTATGCTGCAACACTAAATTCATCTTCAAGGAAAGAAATGAGTGATAAAAACACTTCCACACTCAATCAATTTAATTTTTCAAATATCTTGCAACATTTTATAAAAACATTTATCGGTTTTTAGGATAAAATAAATTATTTTCTCAATATTTGTTTGACATCAATTTTCCACCTCATCATTTATCCAGTTATGGTTTTCTTCGTATCCAAGTTTAATGAGTGCGTTACCAAAGAGTTTCTGAAACTTATCTTTGTGAATCTTTTTAAAATACTTTTTGTATTGCTTTACTTTCCCAGACCTAACGTGGGTAGTATTAGATATTCTCCCAGAAAAAAGACTGTTATCATAAGCAATATCTACACTAGTTGGTATTATTGTTTGGGGAAAATGAAGAAAATGAAAAATTTCTCTAAACAGGCTCATCGAAGTGTTTTTGATTAGTTGTTCGTATTTTATCTCAAAAAAGTTTTCATTATTATAGTCCCACTTGAGAATATTGAATATTGTTTTATTTGAACTATGTTCCATTTCAAATAAAATCTGCTCATCGAGTGAGCTTAAACTGTTAATTTTTTCTTGATACGTCATACCTTTAAATTCTATATTGGGTATATGCAGCCAGGACTCGTTAGATTTTTGATGATAAAACGTACTCGAGATAATAATATCTCGAGGGTCACGAATGATGTGGATACCTTTATACGGCCTCTTTATTGATTCAAAATCAAACATGCTTTGATCGTTTAATAAAATATCAAATGATGTTGGGTCTTTCTGACTTAAGCTATGGTGGGTTTTTAATCCATAAAGGTCAGCGATCTTTTGAAAGATGGTAAATAACCAAACGGTACCAGTTTTGTGGTGTGTACCAATAAGTATTTGAAAAGGAAGATATATTCTTTCTGGCAAAGAGCCGATTTCCTGTTTATTTAGCAAATCCATGCTAGGTATTATATAAATTAGTAGGGTAAAATGATATAATTCATAACATATGATTTTTAGATGGTCTATCTGGGGTAATCATTTTTCGAAAAATATAGAACTGTTGCGATACAGTATTTTGTCTTTTAAAAAGCAGTTCGGTAGTGACCATCAGTATGTAGTTTATACCGATAATATAGAAGAAGTATCCGAGTATCTTAAGAAGATAACGGAAGATATTAGGCAATTTCCAATTTCAAATAATCCGATGTTTCTTGTTTCTTCAAAAGCTACATGGATGAAATGGTGCCCCGCGGCTAGATTGGATATAAATCAGACCGAATTTTATATAGATTCTGATGTTTTTTTGCTCAGATTCCCAAAAGAAATTGACTCATTTATGTCAGACCCGAACCTGAGATTCGCTATTCTAGATGAATATAATGGTCAATCTTGGCAACATGGAGTAATGGCGAGAAAAGCTACAAAAGAAACACCTTTTGTAAATGCCGGACTATTTATTCAAAAAGCTGGATTCGATATCACAGAATCTCTTACTAGAGAGTATGAATGGTGGAAAGAAAATATAAGCCCAAAAGAACAAACCCACCATGATGAACAAGGAGCGTTAGCCATTACTCTCACGGAACCGTTGCAGAATGGAGAATTATACATTCTGCCGAAGGACAAATATATGCTTATTGGACCAAATGAAAATAATGATATCAATGATCTTGATGAAGTAGTTTTATTCCATGCTGTTTATCCTGACCATCCTGCATTTTATAAATTCAAAAATTATCTGGATGGCCTGCTGAAATGATCAAGTTCTAAGACTTGACTGAAACTGCTATAATTGCTCCATGGAACAGAGCAAAATCGCCATCCTCATGTCTGTAAGAAATGAGGAGTCATACATAGATTTAAATATTTCTTATCATCTTAGCCTTGGTTTTGATTATGTTTTTATTGCCGATCATTGCTCAAGTGATGGTACCAAAAAGATACTCGAATCTTATGATAATGACCCAAGGGTTATTGTTATCGAAGAAAAAGATCCTGTTTTTGATCATGCAAGAATAGCCAATCGACTTCTAAAGTTTGCAAAACAAAACTACAAAATAGACTGGTTTACCTTCTTGGACGTTGATGAATTTCTATCTATCAAAGAAAAAGATGTTCATGATTTTGTTGCCCGTCTAGAGAGAAACAATATACCGTATGCAACCATCGGTTGGGCTAACGCCTTGTTTGACTACACTTTTAAAGATTATACCTGCTCACCGACACATCCTATTGATACCACAAAATATTTTTATCCTTGGCCAGAAAAAAACTGGCAAGAATACGGACATTTTAGAAAAGCGATTGTCAGAAATCACGATAATATGGAAGTAGTCGTCGGTGGGCATTATGTTCATACTGAGAATAACCCTGATTTTTTTGGAGAATATCACTGGAATCCTTTTATTGTACCCGCTAACGAAGCTAAGTTGCTGCACTTTGAGTTTCGTGGAAAGGCAGATGATATATACAAAAAATGGAGAAAACTTGCTGCATTTGAAAGTGATTCAACGTCAAATGCAGATGCTCCTTGGCTAGAAAGAATACAAACGATCAGGAATTATGTACTAGAATTTAAAGATAATATTGAGGAAATAAAAAGGAGATGGTTTTCAGAACATAGAACTTTTTGGGGGACTGTTATCGGTGACGAAAAAATTGTCTATGATGAAACACTGGTTAAGTGGTATGGAACATATTTGAGAAAAAAAATAGAAAACGGAGAAATTAAGTCAATTTGTTTAGTGAGGAGCGGTCATTTGGGTGATGTGGTCATGACCGAACCCATTGCACGATTTCTTTCGAAGTATGTTGAAAATATTTCTCTCGCTACTGAAATTAAAGAGGTAAACACCCTATTTAATGCTTACACTAATGTATATCCATTTAGTGATGTGGTACAAGGACACATAAAGGCTGATGCTGTTGTCAGACTTGTGCACGAGAGAAGCGGCAATAAAAAGACTTATATTCAAGGGTATATGGAATCAATTGGCTTTTCAAATGTCGAGATGAATGACATACCCGTTCTTAATGATTCATGGAAAAATATTATAAATGGTGAATATGTTCTGATTGCTCCTTACACAAGCTCATGGGAGGAAAAAAAGAGAAATTGGGGACATGGAAAATTTTCTGAGCTAAAAGATTTGATTGAAAAGGAATTAGATATTAGATGTATCGTCTTGGAAAAGGGGTATTCTTTTTCAGATATGATTTCCCTCATTAAACACTGTCGTTTTATAGTAGGAAACGATTCGGGCCCCGCGGTGATTGCACAAAGCTTCAACAAAAAATTGTTCGTTATCTTCGGGGCAACTCACCCAAAATATTTACATATACCAAAAAGTATGGTATCATTATACGACAAAGAACGTCACAAATTATGCTTCCACCGTACTAGGGATGAAGAGATATCTTGTTGTGAAGAGTTCTGCATGGATAGAATCAGAGTTGCGGATGTCTTTGATACGATCAAGCAAAATATATGAATACTTCAGAAATAAAAATAAAATTATCATATATAACAGGTCTGAAGCCTGTGGTTTTTGATGAATTAAAGAAGTTTAATTTTGAAATACTTGATGAAGTTGATGACTCATTTTTTATTAAATTCTCAGAAGAAAACCTTCAAGAAGTAAAAAAACTAAAAAGCGTTGCTCGTGCTTATCTCGTTTTAGAAGACGACAAATATCATCCATCCTATGTTTCAAATCACAAATCGATTCTGGGAAATTTAGTTGATATTGTTATCAAACACGATGATTTCAAGACATTTAAACTAAGTTGTGCAGGATCAGGCTCTCAAGAAGCTCGAAGTATTGTAAGATATGTTGAAGAAACTTATGCTTTAAGCGAGAGTGAGGATGCCGATCTAAAAATACACATCATTAAGCCAGAAGATACTTGGGAGATTGGCATTCAAATAACTCCACGACCGCTTTCTGTGAGAGACTATAAAATAGCTAATATGAGTGGTGCTATGGATCCTACAGTTGCTTATGCCGTCAACTCTTTTTGTAATCTTGAATCAGCTCACTCGTATCTTAATATATTTTCAGGAAGTGCAACATTGTTAATTGAAGCAGCTCAGTCTTATCCTGCTTTAGAGAAATTGATAGGATTTGATAACAGCAAAGATCATTTATCCCTCTCTATCAAGAACGTCAAGAAAGCTGGCTTAATAAAGAAGATTCAAGTAAAAGAAGCTAATATTTTCGACAGACCAGACTTTGGTGTGTTCGATGCAATCGTATCAGATTTACCATTCGGTATGTCGATTTCAAAAAATGAAGATTTAGAAAAACTCTATAGAGCTTTTGTCCAATATTGTGAGAATGCATTAAGTATTAGCGGAAGATTGGTTGTGTATACTAGTGAGTACACAATCATTGAACCTATCTTACACGCTTCACGGTTCAAAGTTGTTCAGTCGTTGCAGTTAAAATTCATTACGAATGTTGATGCATATCTAAGACCAAAGATTCTCGTATGTGAGTTTAAGGTGGACTAAGTGTCTAGTTTCTCTATGTTCCCATCATATATAAGTGCTTTTGGTCCTTTAATCTCACTGTATATTTTCATGGAGTCTTCCAGCGTATTAGCTATTGCATCACCTTTCAGATTGAGCGAAGTATTTAGTAGAACATAGATACCAGTTTTATCCCCATACGCTTTTAATAGGTCATAAAGAAAAGGATTTGATTCTTTTGTTACTGTTTGAACACGAGCGCTCCCGTCATAATGCACAGCTCCTTCGAGCTTTGCTTTATTTGATTCAATAACTTCATATTTATAGAGCATAAAAGGTGATGAACGAGGTCCTGTAAAGTAGTCGTTTACTTTTTCTTCAATAGTAATTGGGGCAACTGGCCTGTAAGATTCTCTTTGCTTTATTTCTTCACTTAATTTTTTCTTGACTGATATTTTATCTGCGCGACTGATAAGAGATCTGTTGCCGAGTGCTCGTGGTCCGATCTCAGCTTTGCCGTTATGTACAATGATAATCCCATTTCGATTCAAAACATCTAAAACCTTCGGTATAACTTCATTGTTATAAGATATAGTCTCTTTTCCCATTCCCAGATAAGGTATTTTTACTTCAGGCCTCAACCCAGTTTCTGTAACAATCAATATACTCAATGCTCCTAAGGATTGGCCGGTATCGTCACAACAAGGAGCAATAAAATGTTCCATGTTAGGGAAAGCATTAAGGATTTCAGTATTCGTATCAAGGTTAAGGCTTACTCCTCCTGCTAACACCAAATACTTTGTGTGTGATTTTGTTTTTTTAATTATTGAGGCTATGTCCTGAACTCTTTTTTGAGAAAATAATTTCTGAACTGAGGCGGCAAAGTCAAGCTTATCTTTTAAAAAAATACCTTTGTCTGTATGTGTGATATCCGGAAATGTTTTCTCTAACAGCTCGATGCCGTCTTTGTATTCAAAAGAACATAATTGTTTACTTATCTCCCCAAGTTTGTCTATCGTGTCTTGTTGTGGCGTACCAAATGAGGCTAGAGCCATCATCTTGCCTTCGCAATGAATATTTTTGTAAATAAAGTATGAACATGCGCCATAGAACTTTCCGTTTATATATTCGTCTGTCACCAAATCTAATCTCTTTATATGATTTTTCTCTCCCTCAAAGATAGCTACACACTCAGGTCTATTGCTGATTTCGTCATAGTCCCCACCTCCATCACAAGTGACAATCAGTGCATTATTAAAATCAGATAAAAGATATGATGCTGCGTGTGCAAGATGATGATTTACCATATAAATATTCCTTTCTTTTCCTAGGATATTAAACTTATCCCAATAAGGCTCTTTTGGTTTCTTGGTATTTGCATCAAATATGGAAATACCCCTATCCCACAATAAAGGATTCTGTAGGGTTGTCATTGCCCATCCATCAACATCATCAGGCTGCTTCCCAAGATGATGAAGACCATATTCAATCAAGTATTCCATTTCATTTTTGTCACACCGCTTTCTTTTTTGTCTAAAAATTCTTTCTGCCTCGAGTACTAAAACAACTCGATTGTCTAATGAGAAAGTAACTGATGAATCGTGGATATTGTACGCGAAAGCGCAATAAAGTCGTTCTTTTTTCATATTATTGTTACAATTGTACAATAATTACAGTTTTATGGGAGAGCTAGATTTAAATCAATTTTTAGAAAGATATCGAGATACTAAGGTCGATTTTTATCGTTTCCCTGGGAACTATGGGGATTCACTTATTTGGCATGGAACAAAAATAGCATTAAACGAGCTGAACATTAGTGAGAACTATGTTGAAATAGATTCACCGAAAGACAATGATGTTTTATTTGTAGATGGGGGTGGTAATTTTGTTGATTATTATTCAGACGTAAGGGTTTTCTTAGATAAGAAACGTGATTTGTATAAAGAAATAGTGATCCTTCCTCATACCATTTTCGGAGATAAACAAATCGATACTCTTAATAATTTATCTGGCAATGTTACAGTTTTTTGCCGAGAAAGAATTTCCTATGATTTTGTTAAGCAAAATTTTTTAAAGGGACAGGTCTACCTGTGGCATGATTGTGCGTTTTATAATGAATTTTCTAAAATCTCAGATGGTAAAGGGGTATTAAATGCTTTCCGTAAAGATAAAGAATCTATATTGGAAAGCCTACCAGATTTTAATAGCGACCTATCTTATAATGGCTATGCAACTAAACCTTTGGATGAATTAATAAATTCTCTCGGAGAGTATGAGGAGATTCATACGGATAGACTCCATATTGCAATTTGTGCCACGTTGCTCGGTAAGAAAGTGACCCTCTTTCCGAACTCATACTATAAGAATGAAGCTGTATTTGAATATTCTCTAAAAAGATTCCCGAATATTACCTTTCGCGAAAAGCGGTAAATATATGACAATCATTTTTTCAAAAATATCTTCAATATTTTATGACTTCATCAATGACCCAAATAAGGGTAAAGTTTATGATGATGAAATTGAAAATTTTGTCTATCTCATTATTAAGACAAATAAAGTACTTTGGGATCTGGAAGATTCCGCAAGGTTATCAGAATTAGGAGACAAGCATGTTGCAGACGCAAAAAGAAGTATTGATATTAGAAATCAAGAAAGGAATAATCTTATAAGAGAGATTGATGTTGCGCTGCATAAACATTTAAATGTGACTCGTGGTTCCAGTGATGTGTTTTACAGCGAAAGTCCTGGAATGATAATTGATAGATTGTCTATTATTTTTATAAAACTTTCTGTTGTAAAAAAGATAAGTTTGCTTATAAAGGAAGATGGTCTAAGATTGGAATATCTTGATAAGAGAAAAGTCCTCGAAGGCCAGATTTCAAGTATCGGTAGTTTTCTTGATCTTTACATAAACAGATTAGTAAAAGGCGATGTTTTTTTTGAAATCCAGCAAGCAGTAAAGATTTATAACGATACGAGGGTAAGGGAATACATAAAGTCTCTTGATCATTAGTTTTTCTGTCCAATTTCTCGGTATACATCTGATCTTCAAAGATAGTTGTATATCGCAAAACTACCCCATATGTTTTTTGAAGAAATGGTTGCAAAGACCTGTCTAATAATGTTTTAAATACTTTCCAGTACTTACTTTATATCTTTTTATACCCCAATCTCCGGATACATCATCTCCTCATAGACTTTCTCAAGCGGATAGTTATTGTTCCGCTTCTCTCGCACGAACGTCATCGCTAACGTATCGGGAATAGACACGTCGACACCGTCATCTCGTAGCGTTTCCTTGTCGATGATCTGCATCTTGCCGTCGTATTCTTTCCATGTAACGTATATGAGATCGTCGAAGCGAAGCCTGTTGAGTAACTTTCCTCCGCCACGAAGCCATTTCGCCAATTTCCCGAAGCCCGCCGCATAAATGTCATCATACTGTCCATCGTTGTACATGTACCTGTGGCTGACATCGATGCCATATCTCTGGTAGTTTTCGTACTTGTCCAATCTGAATTTTCCTTCGGCATGCTTTCGCACGAGCTTGCAGAGTTCAACCCCTCCGACACTGTTGTCGATGAATATGTTCTCATCAGAAAGTGGCACGTCATACTTCAGTGCTAACTCCACCACTTTTCTCGCCACAATATCGGCATCAGTTACGGCCTCATTGTAGAGGATTTCCGCCGCTTGTGTTGTCCGTATGACGATCGTCGAATGGGTTCTCCTTGTATCCGCCAATATCACCCCGAGCATGCCATCTCCGTAGAGAGGTATCTTCTCGCTGTAGGAATCATTCAAAAGTTTTTCATCAAAGAGTGTGTGATATCCCTTGTTAGTCCTTGAATCCTGCTCGATGACGCTGAGCACCAGTATGCCGAGCGCATCGCAAAGATCATCATGCGTTTCGTTGCCAAAACCAATGAGTTGCGTAATCAATTTCTCCGCACCATGCCGAGGAAACATTACCACTCCCGACTGTATATGATTTGAAACAAGGGAGAGTCTCGCTCTCTTGTCGCTTCCGCCAGTCTTCCATTCCTTCGCAGGATATCCATCCGATTGCAACTGATCAACGATCGCTTTCTGGTATGCCACTGACTCGACCCAGAGATGTACAGGTACAGCGTTTCCAAGCGTGGTGGAGAGCGACTTCACCCTCGATATGGTTTCCGTAAAGTTCATCCTCTCGTTTATGGGATTTGGCAATACATATATCTTCAGCCCCTTCTTCCTTCCGCATACCTTTCCCGATACTATTGCTGTCGAGTCATTGTCGCTCTTTTGACCGATTGCAGGATCAACCCCAATTCCCACAAATCTCACCGGGTCATTTTGAGGTAGCACATCGTAGTATTGTATCCATTCTGGTCTCACCAGTTGGTTGTCTTCGGATACGATATTGAGCATGTACTCACGCTCCCATGCCTGTAGGGTCGGTATGGATTTTCGAAGCATATCAATATCGAATTGCGCTGGGAACTTCTCTGGCCACATCGAAGTTCCGTCAGTATTTAGAAACGGATACCTTTTCGTTATGCCATCCATCCGCCCCTCGATGATGGTGTTCTTCAATTTCGATATGAGGGAGTCATGATGAAGAGCCGTACCGATGACAACAAGCCTCGTATCCTTGTCCCCGAGAGGGATGATGTCGCCTGTGAGCCACTTGTACATCTTGTCCCGACTTTCCGATGTCTTAACTATATCCAAATCTTCCAAGTCGTCACAGATTATTAAATCTGGACGATGTGCGCCGTGCTTGATGCCACGAATCGAGCTTTCAACAGATGCGACAGTGATACGAGCATTGTATTTTGGGAGAACAATACTCGTCGCACGCCATTCGTCATCTGGCTCCTCGAACGGTCCGAGGTCGGAACGGAGAAGTGAGTTTGATTCAAGTTCTGCCTTTATGTTTGCAAGATACTGCCTCGCTTGGCTTTCGGTCTTCGCAATGTTCAATACGAATTTTTTCTGTTGAACTCCGAGTATCGACCAGATGGCGTAGGAGGTTCCCATGACGGTGGTCTTTCCAGATCCACGGAATGCCTCGATCACTACCGTCTTGTGACTTTGGTCTTCAGTCACTTCAAACAGCTCCTTCTGGAATTTCGCCGTCTTGTATTTGACGTAGTGGGCGAAGTATACGTGGAAGAACCAATGGTGGCATGCTTTGGTAAGTTCACGCCGAACAGCCTGATCCTTCACGATCAGCATGAGCTTCTCCTGATCCATCTCTACGTCATGGTCATGCATCGCTTTTTTCTGTTATCACTTCCTTTATACCTAACGCCTCCCGTATCAATGCTTCTTGCTCGGGAGTGAGCGGATCTTCCTTCTCAATCGTCGCTTTCACCTCCAACCTGTTTCCATATTCTGGATGATGCTGGCGGAGCCACAGCTGTATGGCATGGAAGTTCTTGTCCTTGGTGAGGGCGATGAGTTGCGATTCGGAAAGGTCGTTAATCATCTCCTTGCCGTCCTTCATTGCATCATCGGAATCCTTCTTGAATACCTCATCCTCATTTCTCCATCTGTAATATGTGGGTCTCGATATGCCGCTTCGCTCGCATGCAAGCTGTATGATGGGGATCTTCTTCAGTTGCTCGACGACCATTTTCTTCTCGGCATCCTGACGCTTTTGTATGGTTTCGCTTTTCATATCCGTAGTGCCTTAATGCCTGTTAATTTTTCAAACCTATCAATCGTCGTCTGCACGTATTCAGGATCGAATTCGATACCGATACATTTTCTTTTTGTCTGCTCGCATGCGAGTAGGCATGTGCCTGATCCAAGAAATCCGTCATATACCGTGTCACCGATTCTAGTGCTGTTGAGAATGAGATGCCGAATGAGGGGTACAGGTTTTGTAGTCGGATGGAACGGACTCTTGTTCGGCTTCGGGTATACGATGATCGATTTGTCTTTTGACTTCAGGAATTCATGCGTGCCATACCATCCGTATGCGATGAGTTCGTGCATGGGAGCATAGTCCATTCTTCCGATGACTGCATGGGTCTTTACCCAGACAATCAGTTGTGCGAATTTACAACCTGCTTGCTTCATACCTTCTCGCAGTGCAAATATCATTTTGTCGGAGTTGAAGATGTAGAGAGCGTTCTTCTTTTCAAGATGTGGGGTGATCGCACCGAGCCAGTCTTTGGTGAAGGTTGTGTATTCCTCATCACTTTGCATGTGATCATTCTCGATGACTTTGTCTTTCTTCAGGCTTTGGAAATTTCTCTTTGATTCAGTCACGGCTATGCCATATGGTGGGTCAATTATTACCGCCTTAATCTTTTGCTTACCTACAACCTTGGCGACAAATTCTTTGTCTCTCGAATCTCCACAACCAAGAATGTGACCGCCAAGTTTCCAGATGGTATTTTGCTTAATTGAGTTTTGTGATTTTTTCATGTGGAGAAAGTTGCTTAAATCGATTGATAATTAGCTGGCAAAATATCGGCTCCATTTCGCATACGTATGCGTTGCGTTTCAACTGTTCGCATGCAGATAGAATACTTCCAGACCCCGCTGTTAAATCGAGAACTATGTCATTCGGTCGAGTGCATCTTCGGAGCGCTTTTTCATGAAGGGTCGGAGGTTTCTGTGTTGGGTGGGCATATTCCTGAGATGGCAGTCTTTTGACGAGCCAGATATTGAGCATGTCCAAGATATCATCGCTCAGGCGATTACCGGTTGTTGCTTCCTTGTTTAGGACTTCGTTGAGATTTTTAACCTTGTCAGAAAGATATGGAGATCCGACTGTTCCATATACGCAGTACTCGGTCACCTTGTTAAAGGCGACATTCGGAGTAGGTGATGCATTGTCCTTTATCCATATGCAAAGGCGTTTCGAGTCGATGCCAAGCTCTTTGTATATTTCCTGCAAGAGATATACATACCGCTCGTCACACCAGAACATGATGTGGGCATCTTTTTTAGAAACCCTCAGTGCGTTCTGAATCAGGGTCTTTAGGAATATGCGGTATTCACTTTCAGATTTACTGTCATTAGTCGTGCCTCCGTACTTCGCATTGTTACCGACGCCCTTGTCGTAACTAAGCCCAATGTTAAATGGTGGGTCGTCATTGACCATGTCTGCCTGTTTTCCATCCATCAGTTTTTTGACCACTTCAAGATCGAGTGAACTCCCGCAAATTAATCGATGCCTACCAAGTTGAAATATTTCTCCGACTTTAATATCCGTATCCTTCGCTTTCTCTAATTCCTTTTCCTCGTCGAAGTTGTCATCCGTCACTTCAAGCGAATCATCGAAGATGCTGATGAGGTCGGTCGAGTCGAATCCTGCGGTGAGCAGGGTGTCGATATCGAAATCGCTTGCCAGTATCTCGAAGTCCCAAGTTCCTCCGCTTCTGTTAGAGGTGAGCAGATATTGCTTGAACTCGCTCGGCGTGAGCTTTCTGTTCGGAGTCCTCACTTCGATCATTTCTTCTCCTCGGCCAAGGAGCTGCAATGCCTTTATCCTCTGATGCCCCGCCACGATCTTTCCGTCGAGATTGATTGCGGGCAATTCTGCTAAATTAAATTTCTGAAGGCTCTCTTTCAAATCCTCCATCTGCTTGTCGGTGATCTTCCTCGGGTTTTTATCATACGGCAGAAGATCGTTAACTCTCCGACGCACTGTTGTCCATGCCAATTTTTCTAATTTCATGTTTTTGCTGTTAAGTTGGTAATGGAAATTGCTGTGAGATATTTGTTTTGTATATATATGAAAATACCCTCAGTTAATTTCTGAGGGTATTACATCATGCTGTTACGATATCTTCGTGACAGGAATTCGGCTGAGAAAGTGTCACACCTCTGTTACATTTTCGATCGGTGTTTGTGCTGGCGAAGTAGCGCCGCCTTTTTCTTTCTGTCCTTGTTTTTCAACGTTCCATGGAGTTCTTGAGCTATGTCGTCGTAGGTCTTTTTCAGTCGTACCTTAACAGGCTTTACTTTCACACCTTCCATCTCGCGCATTCTTCTGCGATATATCATCGCTTTTTCCTTGACGACTTTCGGGTCGGTATCATGCTTGGTTGACTGTCGCTCCATTTCGCTTAGGTTCGGGAACATGAATTCGTGGGCGAGATCGCTCTTTGCTTTCTCCACGGCGAGTTCTTCGACAAGGTTGTCTTTCAGACCCTTCGAAAGATTCTTCGTCTTGAAATCAGGCCATCCGTCCTTTTTCATCTTCTGTATCTGTAACTTCCACGCCAGACGAAGATCATCTATTGATGTCTCGGGACTCAGCACAATTTTGACCAGTTTCTTGTCTGACTTTCTGTCTTGCTTTGCAGGTATCATTTCAAGATGAAAGGTATATATAGGTGGGCAGAGAATACCTGTGGTGATGAAGGTGACAAGAGACTCTTTCCATTCAGGCCCGAAGTCCAGTTTGTCCATCCACGTGTCGAGTGTTTCATCCATATCCATGATGTGTCCGATCGTCATCTGTGAACGTATCTTTCTGCCGATTTCTAGTATTGTCTCGTGGCTCTTGGGGTAGTATGCGAACGCCTCGATTATCGACACATCCATATTTATAAACGGAAGTTCTTCTCTCACGCTTTTCAAGTTACCCATATTCGCCAAACGCTCAAGATCATTAAAGAAGCCCTTGTTGTTCTTCGCCTTGCGCCAAAAGAGCCAGTAGTTTCTGGTGAGGGTCTTCAAAAGTGCTAGGTGATCTTTCGTTTCCATATGCCCTCAATGGTATGTGAAAAGGGGTATGGCGTAAAGGCAAATGTTACAGTCCTCATCTCGTGTCTTATTCTGTCTCATTTCAATATGGCCTTACGGGGCTTCATATATTCGATGTCTGACGCAAACGAGACACTCTTTTGAGACAGTCTGTTTTCTGTCTCATTTGTAACATTTGCCGGAAAGAGACCCAGACCGAGAGGGCTAATTATGATATATTGAAAAGCGTCAAAGAACCCTTGTGGGGTCTCACTTCACATAATCCGAGACCTTGAGGGGGCACCGAAGAGGAAGCGCCAAAGCGCTTCCGTGTAGGAATCGAAAAGCTTTTGAGCCTAAAATTGAGTCTACGAAAATTTTAGCCAAAAGGTCTACTGTTCTCGTAGAGAAAGATACTCCTACCGAGGGCACCGAAGAGGAAGCATCAAAATATAATGACCTTGAGGATACCTTCGGCTTTTTTTGATATAGACAATCGCGTTATTTGTGTAAACTTTTCTTTTGGTTTTGTTTGTTAGATAAAAGAAGTCGTAATCAAGGTTTACTTTTCTCAACGCTCTCACAATTTCTCTGCAGTAAAAACCTCTTAATTCGGCTCTAAACGTGCCGTTATAAAATAATCTCAAGGCTTTATTGCAGGAAATGTTTGCAACTTGTGCAGTTACGGCAATACCACAACCGGAAGCATGTTCTTGGACTGTCTGTTTCATTAACAGATCATAGATTTTATATTTTTATTATCAACCGCAGACCGTCTTTTGTTTGGTGCGCGGTGAGGGACTCGAACCCCCGACCTTTTCAGTGTAAATGAATTGCTCTACCAACTGAGCTAACCGCGCGCTCTCTATTTATACAGCAAAGCCGCCCACTCTTCAACTTTTAGATGACCTATCCTTTATCATGTTATCAATTTATTAATAATATGATAATATAAACCAAAGTAATAA
>Ga0163150_10003878_pt1 | contig 20502 bp, 13 predicted proteins | sample OliLakLV19P2IB_FD_148628 | JGI IMG/M metagenome (GOLD analysis project Ga0163150, IMG submission 148628) | Freshwater microbial mat bacterial communities from Lake Vanda, McMurdo Dry Valleys, Antarctica - Oligotrophic Lake LV.19.P2.IB | ecosystem: Environmental > Aquatic > Freshwater > Lake >...
CACTGGTAGTGACCGCCGCCGTGGGGTTGGGAGTGTCGGCAGCCGCCACGTGGTTCCTGCGCGTGATCAGCGACCGCACGCAGCGCCGTTTTCGCGATCAGGTCGGGATTGCGCTAGAGTCGCACGTGGCCCGGCTGCAAGCCTCAGTGGCCACGATTGAGCACCACGAACGCCCCGAATATCTCGATCTGCTCGCCATACTGCGCAGCCAAATCTTCATGCTCGACCACATGTACATGTCGCTCTTCTCCACTTGCGGCTGGATCCTGCGCCTCGCGGTCACCCTCGCGCTGCTCGTCTCCATCCATCCGGCGCTGGCGTTGCTCGCCGTCTTTGCCCTGCCGACGGTGCTCACATCAACCTGGCGGCCGGGTGTGGAGCGCGCCGCGCAAGAGTGGGGAGCGTCGGCCAATCGCCTGGCGAGGCATCTGTTCGACCTGGCCACTACCGCTCCGCCCGGCAAAGAGGTACGCGTCACCCAAATCGGCCCCCGCCTCGTGTCGCAGCGCCGCGAAGCATGGGAGCGCTGGTACGGACCCGTAGCCGCAGCTCGCCGAAACAGTGCCATGTGGTACGCGCTCGGATGGGCGACGTTCGGAGCTGCCTACGTGGGGGCCGTAGTGTTCGTGTCGTCGGTGCTCGACGCCCGACCCGGCGATGTATTGCTGGTGCTGGCGGCGGGCGCGCGTCTCTCGGCCTACATTGGCGCAACTGTAGGCGAGATCGGATTCCTGCGTGGCTGGCTCGAGGGTTCCAGACGCTTGGCGTGGCTCGAGGATTATGCCGCCTCACTCGTGGAAGGCGCCGACGCGCCCGTGCCCTCGCAATTGAAAGAAGGCATCCGCTTTGAACACGTGTCCTTCGCCTATCCTGGAACCGAGCGCGTCGTGCTCGACGACGTGAACCTGCGTCTTGAGCCGGGCTCGGTGGTCGCGATTGTGGGAGAGAACGGCGCCGGCAAAACAACGCTTGTAAAGCTGTTGTGCCGCCTGTATCGGCCGACGAGTGGCCGAATCCTCGTCGATGGCGTGGACCTTGCACGAATGCCTCCCGATGCTTGGCGTTTACGCCTAGCCGGCGCCTTTCAGGATTTCTACCGATTCGAGTTCAAGGCGCGGCAAACCGTGGGCGTTGGCGACCTGCCGCACCTCGATAATGTGCCGGCAGTAAGTGCTGCAGTCGATCGCGCCGGCGCGGCCGACGTTGTGACGCAGCTCGTCGCCGGCCTCGATACGCAGCTAGGACCCACCTGGCCCGAAGGTGTGGACATCAGCTTCGGGCAGTGGCAGAAGCTGGCGCTTGCCCGGGGATTTATGCGCGAGCGCCCCCTGCTCCTCATACTCGACGAGCCCACGGCGGCGCTCGACGCCGAAACGGAGCACTCCTTATTCGAGCGTTACGCGGCAGCGGCGCGCCACGGCAGCCTGGGCGCTCAGCGCCAGCCCGTGCCCGACGGCCGGATCACCCTCCTCGTCTCGCACCGGTTCAGTACTGTGCGCATGGCCGACTTCATTTTCGTTCTCGACCGCTCACACGTGGTTGAGTCGGGCACCCACGAAGCACTCCTGGCCAAGGGCGGGCAATACGCGGAGCTTTACCGCATCCAGGCCGCGGCTTATCGCTAATCGGAATGATTCATGAACTTCGGTGGCGACCGCTCAAAGCCAACGCTGCGGGCAGTAGCCCGCGTTCCTTAAACAGCCACGATAGGGGATCGCTGGAGATTGGACATTTTTGAAGAAGTGCAGCCGCAAGGAGGCCGCTGCTTCCGCTTGAGAGCCCTGGAAGGGTGTCAGAAAATAGCCCAGGGCGAGCGAGGGCAGGAGTTCGGGACCGTTGTCCCCCTCGCGCCGCCCTGGGTCAACGTTCCGACCCATTCTTCTCCTTTCCCCCCGAATCGCCCGCCGTTGGGCGATTCAGGGGGAGAGGTAGGGAGAGGGGGGCCAATGGCTACAGAGTGGTGAGCCTGCGGTTCGGTAGCTTCAGCCTGTGATCAAGATACCAACTAGAGAAACTCGATCCGGTTCTGCATTTCTGCCGGTTCGAAGAACACGTTGACGAGCAGCAGGGCTTCAATGGCTTCGCGCAAAGATAACTTCGCTGGGGGATGATACAAAATGCCGGAAAATGTTACGCCGCTTGCTAGGTAGCGGTGAGCAAGTCTTAGAAAGTCTCGATCGGTTGTGTAAACCACCCGACCTGTGTGAGTCGCATATTGCAGCTGCTCCGCGTCGCCCATGCCTTTGCGTCCAAGGTCTGTGGTAGTGATGACATCGATGCCATGAGCGCGCAAAACCAAAGCCAGCGCTTCGTTCACGCACTCATCGAAAAAGAAGGCCAGGGCCATGCAGATCAGCTCGATTTGGCGGAAAGTAACTGCTGGACTCGGGATGGGAACCGCGCGCGCAACTCCTGCTCAATGGCATCCAGCTCTTCTGCTCCCTGCTCAATCTCTTGGCGATGATCATAAAAATAAGCGAGGGCGGCATGAACCTGGGCCAAGGTCAAATGCGGATGGGCGGCAAGCACTTCATCTGGGGTCATGCCAAGATGCTCGACTTCAAGAGCAATCCGTTGGACGGTAATCCGGGTTCCCTGAACATGGGGCTGCCCGACGCAAATCAAAGGGTCGGAAATCACATAGGGGTAGGTCATGCGGCTGTGCTCCTAAACGCTGCAGCGATCGATTTGACAGCCATCTTAATGGATTTGCTCTTTGCCAACAATAGCTTTGGGCCTCCAACTGACAAATACCGCGCGGACGGAAAGCCGTCACAAAGGGCATGTCAAAAAGTGCTTCGCCGAAGTGGACATCAGGACTCAGAGAAGTCCGCCGCCCAGGCGTCAAACTTTTTTACGATGATCGAGGACAACCTCAAGTTGCCGTTTGAAACCGAAGTGCTTGGAGTTTCCGTGACCGTCGAGAAAGTGGACATGACGAACGACGACCAGATTGTTGCCGTCTGCGCTCGCGCCGGCCAGAAGCAGGAAATCCCAATTCAGTCGCTTCCTCTGCCTTCTCCGCCGCCAGAAGGCTGGGAGTGGGTCGCCGCCTATCGTTACTGGAGGCGGGGTTTCGAATGAGCGAATCTCAATGCAGAGCAGGACACCATCAGTGAGAGAACCAAGCATGAAAGAGCAATGGCCTGTTTCCGGATATCTCGCGGGTCATGGGCGTAGAGGAAGACGTTAATGTCAACAGCGGTCATGCAGCTCCTCTCGCGTCAGGTGAGATGCATCGACCGTCAGCGGATGTCTCCGAATGTTTTCGACGAGTTCACTTGAGCGCCTGGCTCTCTCCTGAGGATCGCTGACCTGAGGTGGCAGCAAAGTTGGGTTCTCGATCAGCAAGTCCACATTGGCACCCTCGGGCAATTCGTAGGGCTGGTGAGGAACACAGGTGCCCGCATGAAATGTCGCTCGAATCCGATGATTTTCGCCCCACTGAATTCCGGCTTCCGGCACCGTTGAGGCAATGCCTGAGCCTGGTATCCACAGGGTCCTGTCAAAGTCGCGAGCCCTCCCTTACGGTCGGGCTACTGAACGGATCCGAGGCGCAACTCAGTAGCCCGCGCGTCACCAAGGGCTCTGCTTCGACTCAACGACTCATGGGACTTTGGCGGGACCCTGCTGCTATCCAGGACATCTTCGCCGCCCTCGAGAAGGATCGTTAGATCGGCTCGGATTGATTCTTCATGAGAATCGCACACCACGAAATGAGAGGTGTCGTACTAAAGCAAAAATATCCTCTTCTTAAAAGACAGAGCTTTTGACAAGCTCTGCTGAGACGAGGGGCAATTCAATCGATCGGAAGCCCCGAGCGACATGGTTCGCGATTAATACATGGGAGAAAAGCAAGATGAGATCAGGAACAGGTCGCAAACGAATACAATCGTCGGCCAGTCTGCCTCGGTTGTCCAAAAAGCGGCTGGAAGAGCTGGTGGAGGAGGCCACCGTTGATGCTTACGGCGAGTCCGAACAGGTTGTGGGCTTCCTTACGATGATGGAAGACAACCTCAAGGTGCCGTTCGATGCAGAGGTGCTTGGAGTTTCCGTGACCGTCGAGAAGGTGGATATGACGAATGACGACGAGATCGTCGCCATTTGCGCTCGAGCCGGCCAGAAGCAGGAAATCCCAATTGCTTCGCTTCCGCTGCCTTCTCCGCCCCCGGAAGGCTGGGAGTGGATCGCCGCCTATCGTTACTGGAGGCGAGGGTTTAAATGAGCGAATACCAGTACTACGAGTTCCGGGCCATCGACCGTCCATTGAGCAAGCGCGAGCTGACAGAACTGCGTGCGCTTTCCAGCCGGGCCCAGATCACCCCCGTCAGCTTCATCAACACCTACGAGTGGGGCAACTTCAAGGGCGAACCCCTGAAGCTGATGGAGGAGTATTTCGATGCTTTTGTCTATGTGGCCAACTGGGGAACCCGACAGTTTATGCTCCGTATTCCGGCGCATTTGTGCGATCCGGTGGTGATGCACTCCTATCTTTCTGGAGACGCCGTGCAGGTGACAAACAAGAATGAAAACCTCATTCTTCTGTGTCTGTCCGAGAATGAACCCGAGGACTGGGATGCAGGTGAAAGGTGGATGGCCTCGTTGATGCCGCTGCGAGCGGAGTTGATGCAGGGCGATCTGCGCTGTTTGTACTTGGCCTGGCTGCTGGCAGCCCAGTCGGGTGAGTTGGACGACGAGGAACTAGAGCCTGCCGTTCCCTCCGGCCTTCACAGTCTCTCCGCAGCCCTTCAGAGTTTCGCCGATTTCATGAGGATTGATCCGGATCTAATCGAAGCGGCAGCAGTCGAGAGTAGCGCCTTGAAAGACGACTGTTCATTGAAGAAGCATCTTCAAGCCTGGATCTCCGCTGTATCTGAATCCGAAAAGAATGCCGCCCTCTTGGAAATATTGGAACGGGACAATCCATTGTTCAGCGTGGAACTGCTGAGGCGCTTTCACACCGACATCAGCCAGGGGCAAAAAATAGAGCAGCCAGCAAGAACACTCCGGACGGTGGGAGCGCTGCTTTCGGCTGCACAAGGCATCACTGCAGAGAGGCAGAGAACGGAGGCCGAAGGCCGCGCAGCCGAAGAGGCTCGAAAAAAACAAGAGCAGGCGGCAGCACGCGCCAAGCATCTCAAACAGCTCGAAGGCCGTGAGCCCGTGCTGTGGCAGCGAGCTAGCGACCTCGTCCAACCTCCAAGCCACGGGAGTACGACCTGGCCATAGCCATCCTTGCAGATCTCCGGGATTTGGCTGCCTCAACCGCGCAAACGGAAGAGTTCAAGTCCAAGTTCAGCCAACTGCGGCAACGCTATAGCACCCGTCCCAGCTTCCAGCAACGCCTCATCAAAGCAGGATTCGGAAACCCACAGGTGGAACCCCCGATCACTTGAGAAACTATCGGAATTTGGTGGCGTTCAGCCGGTTCTTCAGGACACACACGCCTGATGCATGCAGTCGCAGGAGGAAAGGCAGTAGAGCGCTTGAGACCTCATATGAAGAAACCTACCTGAACTTCGCTAATTATAGTGACAAGTCCTGCGTGTGCTTGTTCGCGAGAGTAGCGCACTGAATTCGGCTCCCCTCGCCCCAACGCGGGAGAGGGGTTGGGGGTGAGGGGGAATCCGACAGAGTGAGTCAGGACGAGGAACCCAGCGTTGGATGAGGATGTTGGAACCCTGCAGGATTAATCAACCGCGTGCTCGCCCCCTCACCCCATGAAGGCTTCTCAAGCCTTCATCCTCTTCCCGCGTTGGGGCGAGGGGAACTGATATCGATTGAGTTTCTCGAGAGACATCGAGTTTTGTCACTGTATTTTGCGATCCTCATTAAGCGGGTCAGGAACCGGCCTTAATGGCTGGACTGTCAGCCAAAGGTGAGAACTCCACGTTTCTGTAAACTTCGGCAAGGCGCAGGGTAAGTTGCACGGAATCTAAACGCAGATCGTCGTCAGGCTGGGTCAGTGTTTCACGAATCCAGTGTCCGTCTTCCTGGCGTCGAAAGATGTCAACGAGAACCTTGTCCTGCGCGACGATGAGGTATTCCTGCAAGGTGGGAATCTGCTGATAGGCTAGGCGCTTTTCATAGTGATCGGTTCGTTGCGTATGAGGCGAAACGATCTCAATGAGCAAGCGTGGCCGCCTGCGCAAGTGAGACTCCCGATCGGTCGGATCGCAACAGACCATCACGTCGGGGTAATAGCTGATTTCCTGGGGAGTCAGTACTTTCATGTCCGAAGCAAAAACGCGGCACGCCCCATCCGCCAGATGGGCATACAGCTTGGCAGCCAGACTTAATGTAAGCTGGTTATGATTTGCGCTGCCGCCCGTCATTGCGTAAATCTGACCATCCACATACTCGTGGCGTATCGTGCTGGTTTTCTCTCCTTCAAGGTAATCTTCGAGACCGACACGCGTCTGTTTTTCCGACAACCCCATACCGTGGTACCCTCCTGATAGACTGAATCATAACATTACAGCCCGATCCAGCGAAAAGGTCCCAGCCAGGTAATGCGTTAGTCACGGGGGGAAGGTGGACGGCGTACGTCAGGCTCTCCAGCCTGACCTCTGGGATTTGTCAGCCTGGAAAGGCTGACCTACTTGCCAATAACTCACGCATTACCCAGCCGGACAGGAAATGCGTCTACCTGCGGCGGAGTGCTTCGATTTCGTTGCCTCACTTGCGCTTGGGCAATGCCGAAAGACTCCAGTTTCCGGCTGGCAGCCAGGAATTCCCAAGCGACCTGCCAGAGCTGGACACCATCATTGAGAGAACCGAGCAATGAAAGCGCAGTGGCCTGTTTCTCTTGCCGAGCGCTCATCAGGACACGTTGTTTCGGGTTCAGAGCTGTGCCTGGGAAGGCTACTTCCTTCTGGAATCTCTTCGAGACTGGAAACGCTTGACTCTTTCCGCAACATTGTCGGGCGGCTTTGGTCGTGTGGGGCGATGCCGTTGTGAAGAATCTTCGTGCTGTGTCTGTCCCAAGAGCAGATCGAAAAGAACCTGGTGGGCCAGCCTGCGTTGCATGCGCCCGGCTTCCAGATCTCTTTGGCTTGCTGTCGTCAAAAGACAGCTCAGGCATGCAGTCTCGCACTTCTGATGGTGACCCTCATCCCGGTACATCAGGTTTAGCGCGAGGAGGACCCATGCGTCGCCGAGTTCGGCTAGCTCGCAGACATGACCTGCGCCTCCTGCAGTGTTGTCGAAAATCTGCAGGCCGACTTGGGCTGAGGATCCTACCACGCCACACATCATGCCGAGTTCGCGATGGTCAAGCTCAAGCAACTCGGCTCCGGCAAGTCTCAAGGCATGCCCGATTGTATTGATGACTGAGGCCGTCCGGCCAGAGTGGGCAACGCCAGAAAAATCGAGTTGCAACACATCGGTGACTTGGGTTGCGGCTAATAGGTGGTTGCGTAGAACCGGAGCCTCATTGTTCTGCCAACAGACTTTGCTGCGAAACGTATGCACCGGACTATGTGACTCGAACCCTTTTGGGAGCTTTACTCGGCCGTCCTGTCCTGGATGTTTTTCACTGTCCGCATATCCACACTGAGTGCAGAGGGCGAAGCCCAGACCGTATTCACCTTCGTTATAGCAGAGGATGTCATCTCCCTCTGAGAGTTCCGCAGCCAGCCCTTTCATACCAGCAAAATCCCGGTAGATGCCTCTATTGCTGCTTGTTGAGGCGAAAGCCATGGTAGCGAGGGAGGTTTGTCCAATCCGTTCAGCACTCCCACTCCATGACGGGGGATCCCATACAGAAGTGCAGAACCCGTATCTTGGCATCAGCATGCTGCGTCCACTGCCTGCCACCTTCCCCTCACAGCCTTCAACTGCACAGCCCCTAGGCCGCTCGACCATATACTGGTAGAACGAGTGGCCCTCCTCACACTGGTAAAGCCAGGCCCGTTTCCCAAATCCCGTATCCTTTGGATTCCAAGATCGAAGTATTCCTCGGGAAGCGTAAGTTCTCCCGCCCGCCAAAATTCTCGACCCGGGCACGTATTCACTTATAGCAAGGATTCCGTCTCTCTGCAGATTGATGTGGGGATCTTGGTCTCCTCGATATCTTTTTCGTTCTGGCACTGTAAGCTGTTGCACACCGATCGGGAAGCCATACCGGGGCAAGAACTGGCGTGTCCCTAATTCCTCGATGACCGTCGTTCTCCAAAGCTGACTGCACTGGTGGGCAAGCGCGTTCAGGATGCTTATGTCAGGCGACTGTCCCGCTCCGCCAATCGTTTCCTGCCATTTCCCGGTGAGCGAGTCGTAATCCTCCGCCCACTCTGTCCACGCTTTGTGGAACGTCTCCCGAATCTGCTGAATGACTGGGCCCCAGCCGGAAAGTTTCTCTTGAAGCGGCGTTCCTTGAAGTAAAGTTTGAGCCGCAGTTCTCATCGCCCCAGGAGACGATTTCAGGTAGCAGAGGAAGTTCTCGAACTGCATGGCCAGAGAGGGGTCTTCTCGTTTCCACCAGGGCTGCGGTTGGATCAGGGACGGATCACAACTGCAGGGCTGGAGTTCAGGCGACGGAAGAGGCTGCTGTGGAGAAGCAAACGGGATTCGTGGACGTCCGCACATTGCACCGATCTTACCGAATGCATCCATTGCGCCTACCCGAGTGCCTGTTGGATAGACTGATCGAAAGAACTCGCCCAGAAGAAATGCCTGAAGATGTTTGCGGCCGTATCGTTCCCGCTCCAAAAGGACCGTAGGCTTGCGAAGGGGCCTCTGGAAGAAGGCCTCAAAATTATGGAACACGGCTTGGTCGTAAGCCGTGCTTCTGGCAAAGGTAGCAACCAGGGACGAACCGTCAGCCCTCCGTCCGGCGCGGCCGCCCCGCTGCAAGTAATTCCCACGGCTTGGAGGAAGATTCCCGAGCATGACACCGGCCAGTCCGCCGATATCGATTCCCACTTCCATGGTGGTTGTGCAACTCAACACGTTCCGAGCCCCCAGCAGAAAGAGCTCCTGAAGCCTTCGGTTTTCATCAGAAGAAAGTTGGGCTGAGTGCTCCTCTGACCAAAGTCCCATCCGGAAAGCCGCCTCATCGAAACAAGCCCGTCGCAGCCGTCCAATTCTTGGATCGCTATCGAGATCTTCCCGGCTGATTCTCCTCAGTGTGCCTCCACAACCAATCTCAGGAGCACAACCTGCGACGCTTCGAGGCCAGAAATGGCCCGTTACATCGCATCGGTAGAATTCAACCGGAGCGCGGATTGCCAGCCTGTCGAATACGAGCTGAATACTCTGACTGGGCGCGCCGTCTCGAGTCTGACGCTGCTGCGTGTAAATCCATGGATGCTGGCCGTCGCCCGCGAGATGGAGCAATTGAGTGAAGGCATTCTCCATCAACACAGGACGCAAAGGCGCCGACTGAGACTCCGTACAGCCGCAGGCCTTCAAGACGCAATGGCAGAACCAGTTTCGCTTCGCAACTCGCCCTTCCGTCCGACTGCCCACAAATGGAATGAGGAACTGCGACCTTTCTGACAAGCTTGCCCATGCGCCCAGTGGAAAGACGTGCTCTTCCATGTCTTCCTCTGGCGAACCCAGTGTGATTGCTCCGTCATCTCTCAATGTGTCACATAGGGCAGCCAGAAGCGAAGGCCAACATGCAGCCAGGGCTTTCCTGACATCATCGGAGGGGAGTCTGCCCAACAGAACGTCTGGAGGAGACTTCCCTTCTAAGCCGGGGTAAATCACTTCAGCTAAGCCGAGCGTCTCAAGCGAAATCCGCCGAGCATCATATGTGGCGAACTCCCGAATTAGGAGTCGGCGAACATCCTTCATGACATCGGAGCGATTCCTCTCCCATGTTTGCTGCGTCCACTTTTCCGCCTGGTGGGTTCCGCCGTTCTCACGGTAGAACATCTGCAGCAGAAGGGGATGCTGCCTGAGACGCCTTTCCCACTCTTCCAAGCTCGCTCCGTACCGGAAGGTCGCTAGCTTCTCATCCTTTTCCTGTAATTCCTCTTGAATGTCCTGCTTCTCAAAAGTGCTCAGGGAAGGATCTTCCAATTGGCTTCTTAGTTCCTGAATGCGATTCTCAAGGCGCCGCCGGGAAGATTCGTCAGAAGCTCCCGTGGCCAGGGTCTCCGAAATGATGGTTCGTCCCATCTGCTGCTCGTGCTGCCGAGTCAGCAGAGGGCCAAGTCGGGCCGCTTCCTTCCGGCTATCACTGAAGATCAGGAGACGACGGCCCTCTGCGGGCAGCCATTGGCGTGTAGTCAGGTTCGACACGGGCAAGGAAGCCATAACAGTCTCAGCAACAATGGGAAGCACCAGCAAGTCCGGAAGTCCGATGTTTGCAAAGCCTTCAGAATCCGTGCCGCAAACCGGGCACTCCTCAATCCAGTTCATGGAAATAGCCAACTCACCTCCCGCTTCACACTGGCGGGTCTGCAGATTCAATGAGAAGGAACCACTCTTGCCACTAGCGACGGATTGTGGGACCGCATAACGATAAGTCGTACCGACGGGCGGAGAGGCTTTGAACCAAACGTGGCGCGTTCGGAAGGTATTGTCCGCTAGATTGTGAACCCCGGCGACCATCCACTCTCCACAGTTGCTGCAACGAGCCAAGGTGAACATGGCTGATTTGCAGTCCGGACAGGTTTCTCGCGACTCCGCCACAATCCGGCCATGATCGGGCATTCGTCTAGCTGAATCGGCACAGCACCCTGTGTTCAGGCACATGGATATCGTAATGGGACTTCTCACCATCAAGTGGAGTTTGTGCGGAATCAAGGGCAAGTCCTCGGCTGTTTCCCTGGCTCGCGCGCATAACTGCAGCAACTTGACGGTCGTAGTAACCGCTTGCTCGTCTTTCTCCCCAAGCAGAAACGTCGCGAGGGAATTCAGCGAGATGACGCCTTCATTCCTTCTTGACCAAAGGATTTCTTCCAATTTGTGTACGACAGCAGTCTCCTTCAAGAGCTGACAGAGCAGCAGAGCAGGAACTTTCTCGTCAGGATGCAAATTCCTTGTTTCCGGGGAAAGCAAAGGAGAAACACACTGTCGGACTTGCTGGCAAAGGCCCTTATCCTCTACCAATCCGTCGGGTTGAATAAACGTTGCTCCTTCGATGCTCAGGGTGTCGATCTTCGCTGAATCCGGACGAAAGTCGGTGCGATCACTGTGGGCTAACGGGCGCCGGCTTTTTTCCCCATTGATCACACGGATCTGCTCGAAAGATTTGGAAAAGATCTTGCTGGCAAACGTTGCAATGTCACCTTCCAAAGTTGCAGAAGTCGCTACCTGCGTCACCTGTCCTGAAAAGCGGCCACAGCGCAGCAACAGGCGCCTGATGAGTAATGTGATTTCTGCCGCCAGAGTGCCTGTGTAAATATGGGCCTCGTCCAAAACGAAGAAGCGCAGTGCTGATCCAAAAAACGGTGCATCCTGTGGCCTGCAGAGCATGTACTCCAGCATTGAGTAGTTCGTGATGAGAACATCAGGTGGACTCTTGCGGGCTTGCTCCCGAGTTCGCAGCCTGCAGGCCTCAAAAACAGGATAGTCGACCCGATTGGCATGTTTCGTGTCTTCTGGGGTTTCGCTGGTGAAGTGAAAGAGAGTAACCGCCAACTGACCTTTCAGCCATTTGTAAAGTCGGTCCACCTGATCGTTTACCAAGGCGTTCATTGGATAAAGAATGACGGCTCGCACTCCTGATTCACTGGCTCCGCGCGGGCTCTGAAACAGTTCGTTCAGCATCGGAAGGAGGAATGCTTCTGTTTTTCCGGCACCGGTGCTCGCGGTTACCACCAAGCCTGGCCGGGCACTATGTGAGCTCGAGGTGCACGTGCCAATCGCCTCGGTTTGGTGTGAGTACAGAGGACGGTCCAAAGGAAAGCTTTTCGAGCGCGCGAGCTGTTCAACTAGGGAAGAGCACAAGACACCCCGGCGCTGGAGGCTCAAAAGGGTATCAGTCGACGTTTTCGATGGGAATATTCCTTCAACCCAGATTTCACCGATCAGTCCTCCGTCCTTCCAATCAGCCTCCCACATCGCCCGGCAAATGGACATCAGCTGCTTGTCTCGCAAGAAGCTCACCGATTCGGAAAAGTCGACTACGCGTCTTCTCAGCTCCTTCTCTGTGACCAGAGCGTCCAACTGAAATTGATCTGTCATTTCTTCGTCCTAAGTCTAACTGGTCAAGGGCCTCAGCAGACTAATTGCAAGCCACAGGCGTAGAGGCTGCACCTCAAGACACAGGCGCAGGTTGTTCATCTCTGTCGGTTTTCCATCCATAAGGTCTGTGGCTTCCTGAAAGAGACCAACCGAAATAAAATGTGGGTCCACTCCCATGGATCCTGCAGCGGCCTTCAGAAGATCCTCCTGGACCCGCTTTAGTTCACTCACTCCGGATGACGACTTGAGCAATCCTGCAACCTGATTGCACAGCATCCCCCAAAGTGGGCACAGTTCCCTGCGTGAAGCGCCCCGATACACCACTGGAAGGCCATTCCTGGCAAGAGCCGCCAACAAAAGAGGATTGGCAAGAAGGAGTTCCTCGTAGCCAACCCAGCCATCGCTGAGATCTTTTTGGGGCTCGCCCGATAGAATTCCAAGCTGCTTTAGAACGCAGGCCGACTCTTCACCGGTTGGCCTCCACTCCCAAAAAAAATGCCGTACGACCTCATTCCAACCGGCTCGGTCGCTTGTCTGCTTCAAGCCCTGGGGAAGGTAACGGCCTTGTCGTAGCCATGAAAGCAAGGTCTGGACTGGCTCCTTGCGGATCCTATCCTCGAGGGCCTTTTTTAGGGGTGCTGCGAAAACAGGAATCTGCCACCATCGAATGAAGTCGGCCAGATAGGTCCAATCGCGCGACTGGTTGATAACATCAAACATTTTCTGAAACCCGGTCTGATTCACCCAACGGGCTCCTAACCACGTGCCCTCGAAGCAGACGGCAAAACTGAAAGGATTCGCCGGGAGTGCCTCTGCCGGTATGAGGCACGTCATTCCCGTTGAGTCCCAGGCAAATTGGTCGTCTTCCAGTCGGGAAGGAATGGGTTGCCCCTCATACCAAACCCATAACTGGTGACTCGGGGAATGTTCGATCTGAGTCCTAAAGTGGAGCGTCCACCCATTGTCAGAGCTCTTGACCGTGCTCAGGATGCCTGAATCGATCACTGACTTGGCAAGGAGAATTGGCTTGCTTCGCGGGTGATTGTAAGGACCAATTCGAAGCTCTAGGGGGCTTCCCAACCCAAGAAGGCTGGATTGAAGATACAGCCCATTATGCCGCGGCCGGCCAAAGAAATTATAGCCTTCCACGATAGCCCAATCCTTCGGAACTTGGTCCTCACCTTCAAAGTGAGACGGGGGAATGACCACCAATTTCTTTCCGCTTAATTCAGCCCTGTTTAGGGTTGGAGCATCGCGCATTATCTCCCAATGCTGCCCGGTGTAGATGGCTGCTCCATGGACCGGGGATTGGATCTGAAATCCCAGTGGAAGCCGGACGGCCCGACCCTCTTGATTTCCCTGTATGTAGGGCTTCACCCGACCGTAACTTTTTCCTGGAAGCAGACACAATTTCTCTACATGAATGTTGCCATCGTTATCCCTTTCGATTCGTAGGGACTGACTTCCGATAACAAGTCTGCGCGGGGAGAACTTAGGCGGCAGACGATCCAACCGGATGGTTACGTGATCGCCCCATCTTCCCCCTGGGCACGACGCCCAAGTCTGAGGGCTCTGCTCATCTGTAACAGACCGACAGTCAGCAAGAGACCAAAGCACCTCCCCTTGGAGCTTCACGCAGAGATTGCTCGGAAGTCCCTGAGGAAACCGATACAACTTGCATAACCCCTGAAACACTGACTGCCATTGCTCAGGCACAGGACAAACTTCAAGGTCCGTCAGACACATGAGGGCATATTCTCTCCTTGAGTCTAGAGAATCGTCCCACAGATCGAGCTTTCGCCCGGTCCTCAATTGGTACAGGCTGATCTCATTCTCCACGTCCCAGACCGTGTACTCGATAGGAGAGTCATACAGGGCCTTGCCCTCGTGAAAGATCTGAATATTGAGTTTCGGCTCCCTGAGTCCAACAGCAATCTCTGAGCCTTCGGGCAAGAACTCTCCGCGTTCGTTCCTCCTCACGTTGGTGCGAAGTTGCCCCTCAACGTCAAGGGTGTACTCGTCGGCTGTCAAGAATTCGGAACCTGGATCTGAGAGCTTGAGAACAAAGAACGCACTCCGACCTTCCCATTTCAGCTTAGGTGGCGAGAATAACCGATCGGGGAACTCTTCCACGCCGTCTGCGAGCTCGGGCCTGATTTCGCGACTTGCCTGAATATGCTGAAGTAGGCTTGTGGTCGGTATTGGCGGCTTCCAAGGAGAACCTTCTACCTTCGATTCTATTTCGGCCAGATCGATTCTTCCCCTCCGAAAGGCCGACATTGCAGTCCACAGCTCGTCAAAGGACCGCGAATAGTTCTCTGAGTCCTTGTCGATCAGGTCGCGAACAGCGGCCGGTTCTCCAACCCCCCCGAGCCACCACGACAACCGATACAGTCCCTTGGCGCTCAGGCCAAATTGCAAAAAGATTGTTCTTAGCCAAGACTGGGCCCCTTCGAGCCCAAACACATTACGAATGCTGAATTTCCTGCAGGCTTCTTCGGTTGCCTCACGCAATGCGACCTTTGGGTAACCATTCACAAACAACGATTGGCGGAGCAGACTGCCGAGAGACTCATGGATTAGGGGCCACGTCTCTCCTTCTTGAGCGAGCCGACGGCTGACTTCACAACAATAGACAAGGAAAACAAGTCCTAAAGCGAGCGGCCCAGTCACATGAGTTCCAGCAATCGTCCGCGACTGCGCTGCAATTCTGGCAAGAACCAGATCAGCCGAGCGTCCCCACCGTTTGAGAATTTCATACTCACTCGTAGTTGGCTGTAACTCTGCAACAGACCAACGGCCGCCAGAAATCGGCAGAGCGGTGGCTTTCTTGAGAATGTTTTCCGCAAGGACCCAGACAATGTCCATAGACTGTTCATGGATGTTGCCAGCAGTGGACGGGCCTCGCTCAGGAGGCAAAAGAGCCTCTACCTCAGCCACGCTTGCTGTGCTTTCCGAAGAAAGGGTATCTGGTATCTCTCCGATCGCTGCGACAACGACGCGTGAGTTCAAGTCGAACATCAGAGTGAGATAGTCTCCAGACTCTCCGCCACGCCTCCTGAAGAAAGGTCCCAGGCCCCACAAAGCTCCATCCTTTGGAGTCACACGCCCCATTAGTGAGCCATCTGTGGTCATCAGACCGAAAGTCCCCTCGAGATCGAAACGAGATCTTAGATCAGCGGGCATGCTGCAAACGCCTGTTGAAATCGTTCCTTCTGAGAGAATGCAGGTCACCCACATCTCGGTTTTCGATAGGCATCCAAAATACGCTAGAACTCGCCGTCCCTCAATTTCTGGCTGGAGCCTCAGGATCTGTTCGCTGCTCAGTTGCACACCGGGCAGGCCAAATACTCCCCGCGCATAACGAGTAATGATCGGCGAGTAACAAAGGTATTTGTAGAATGTTGCATGTTCGATTCCTGCAGCGAGGCAAAGCTTCTCAAGCGCTGGCCGCGCCATGCAACGTCGATTTGCGAGGAGTATCTCAACAAAGGTTCTCTCTGTTTCGGACAGAATAGCCTTCGACTCGAATAAGCCTCTCGGGACTCGTAGAGTCTCGCCTTCACTGCGGACGCCAAGTTTGACGCAAATCTTTCTTAGAATCTCTTTCGGAGGAGCGAATCCATTCATCCTATCGTCTCGGAGAATGCAGTTCCGCAGATCCGTTAAGCTGATTTCGTTTGCGACAGAAAGCACTTTCTCAAGTCGATTGATAAGCCGGTTGCGTGGCACGGACGGGAACCAAAACCAGGTCGTGCCAAGCCACTCGAAGTCGGGATCAGCGGAAAGTACAGCCTCAACAAAATGAAAGTCTAGGCCCTTCTCCTCGTCCTTGTTCCATTGGGCAACGATTTCTTCGATAGTGATTGCGCCCCACAAAGTCGATGACCTCTTCGCAATCCGAAGCAAGATTGCAGGAATTTCCTCATTGGAAGACTCGACAACAAAACGAAGTTTCCCTACGGTCACCACAGAAAAACTGACGCTCTTGCGCAAGATTTCTGCAGCATCTTTTATTCCCGCAATCCGAAAGGCGTGCTTCGCAATTCGTTGGGTTAATAGCTCGCGTTCTACGCTGTCCGCCGTCGTAGGAATATTCTGCTCCACGCAGTGCAGTGCTCTATCGAGCATTGGCGTTGGGGTCTCCACGGTTGCAAGTTTGTCCCGAACCTGCTGAACGATCTGCCTAACCCGCTCGCGTTGAACTCCAAACTTACGGCCAGTCTCTTCCAGCGTCGTACCGCCCAAACCATCCCATCCGAAATAGCGACTCACCACGGGCCAGTATCTGCCCAGGCCGGCTCGCGAGACCAAGGTTTCCAGTTCTTCTTCAATCGCTAGTGCACTGTCACCGCAAACTCTGGCGCGCATCTGTTGGAGATCCTCAGAAAAGAAGGAGACCCAGGAGGGAATATCCTTGCTGAACCACTCCGGCAGACTTAGACCCAGAGAAAGGTTCATTGACGCAAGCAACTCTTTAACTTCGTTCAAGGACTTTCGGCCAAAATTTGTGATATCCAGAAGCTCCGCACTAGTTTTCAGGGTTAGCTCAGCGATCCATCGAATCCCGAGACTTTCCACACCATTTGAAGTCCTGACTGACAGACCTAATTCATCGATTCTGCGAAGCAGGTGGAGATTGATGATCACCCGGTGGACTGCCCGGGTCGCATTATCTCGCTGGTCCTGTGTGTTCGAGTCTGAGGCAGGTGAAGAAAACGGCTGGCAGTTCTGGGAGTCGTTCAAGAACGATGTTTCAGAATCAGATGCAATCACAAGGAAGCCTAACCCTCTTCCGTTGAGCGCGGCGGCGATTTCTTGTTCTAACTCTTTCCGTCGCCCTTCCCCTTCAGAGAGCTCAACGAGAGACTTTCCGTTGAGGTCACCAATGCGCTGGTACCGTTCACCCATAACCACCCTTGATTGTGTAGACAGTTGCAATTCCGATAGGTCCTTTTCGCGAGCGAATGGCAATGCAAAGAGCCTCGGTGAGTAATTGGAGTTGCCAACATCTCCTGCCCTGGAACCCATTTCACGCTCCTACGACCTGCTCAGCTTTTGATACCGTCGGCCCTTGCCTTGCTGGTCATTGACGATGACTCCCCGCATTCTAAAGCCTCTGCGCGCCGCCCTCTCCGGCCCTGTCCGGCTCCAAGGCTGTGAGTCCATGGATTCCAAACCGACGAGAATTTCTTGGGGGATCAAAAGGATACCTCTCCGCGGCCGAGCAATCCAGCCTGAGCGAACCAAGCGTCGAAAGAGGTTGTTTCTGACGCTTCATCATATTTTGCCTTACTGGTGTCTGAACCCAGTTACGTAAAGTATAATTAGCAGTTCGGGCCAACAAGAAAAAATACGTGCTACTCCTTCAAAGACCGGAACGGGCCCGCCTATTCATCAGATCGAGCTTGATCGTTCTGGTGAGGCGCACGATTCATCTATGGTTGAAACGCACTCACGGACGCCTTTCGATAAACGAGGTCCAATCGTCTACAATTGCCTCGTCTCCAGACCCTTGGAGTCCTTGATGCCTCAGCCAGTCCATGGCAATTCCAGGTAAGCCACATCCCGACTCCCCCGAAGGTGTTTTGGCAGCGTGCCGCACCTTGCGCGAAGAGAATCGCCGCTTGAGGGATTTGCTCGCTCAACATAGGATTGAAATTCCTGGCAGCTCCAGCAGCACGGCCAAGCATGCGGCGGGCGAACTGCAGACTTCATCAACTCCAGTCTCCCAAGAATCCCCAGCAATGGAAAAGATTGCGCTGTTCCGCAGCCTCTTTCGCGGCAGAGAGGATGTTTATGCCGTGCGTTGGGAAAGTAAGGACGGCCGCTCCGGATATTCTCCGGCCTGCGTAAAGGATTGGGATGCCATTCGCGCTGGCAAGCCGGCTGAGCGCAAGAAGATCGAACGCAAGACGCGCACGCTCCTGCCACTGACCGACCAAGCTATTCGTGATCATCTCGCCGGAAAACACACCATCGGTGTCTAACAGTGCGGACCGATTCGTTGTCACCCGAGCCGCAAGCTGCAAGCAGGCGAAGAACTCGTTCAGCAGGTGATTCCTCGCCACACTGAGTTTCGACTCCCGGCGACTGTCGAGGCAATGCCTGAGCCTGGTATCCAGGACATCTTTGCAGCCCTCGGGAAGGATCGAGACCGACTCGGATTGATTGTTGGCGATGTGCTCAGCGCTGTCGAATCAGGTTACTTTCCCTTAGTCCTGACGGGACGTAGAGAGCAAGTGGATCGACTGGAGGCGGGTTTGAAAGAGAAGGTCAAGAACGTTGTGATCCTGCGAGGTGGTATGGGGAAGAAACAGCGCCAGGCCGTGCGCGATGAGGTCGGCGGGCTGCCCGAAGGCGAACCGCGAGTTATTGTCGCCACCGGCAGTTGCATTGGAGAAGGGTTCGACGACGCGAAGTTAGACACGTTGTTTCTTGCCTGGCCAATCTCCTGGAAAGGTACGCTCCAACAATACGTCGGGCGTCTGCACCGAATGCATGCGAACAAGAAGGTCGTTCGGGTCTATGACTACGTGGATAGCCAGGTTACAACATTGGCACGAATGTTCGCCAAACGAGTGAGAGGGTACAAGTCGTTCGGCTATGTCATCGAAGAACCTGTGAAGACCCACGCTCCCAAGGGAACCTAGAAACTCGCTGTTCGGTCAGGGCTATGACGAGATTACGCGATAGGCGGGATTTGACGATCGCAGAAATCCTTTTGTCAATCGGCCGCATGCAAATCGGCCAAGACCTCGGCCGCCTCTGAACTTGATGTTTTGCACAGAATGGGTTTAACACATGAAAATATCCTCCCACGCTGATGGAGCCGTTGCTCCCCGCTAGCCGGACCGAACAGCTCGCAGAGCTGGCAGTGAAGCTTGTGCGCCAGTCTGCTGCTCTCGGATCCCAGCTTCGCAGGCAGGCGCGCGGGTGCTTGCGGTTGATGACGCTTGCAGCGCCACTGGCATGATCTACTCGACCACTCTCCTTTCAGACACCATACGTTTCCATGTCCGGCGGAAAGTCATAGCGAGACCTGTTGCGACACGGTTACCTGCCGGCAACGGCAGGCGCGCCGGCGTCCTTCACACAGCGGAAGCCGGTGTGATTCAAACCGGTATCGGGCGTGGACTTCATACGCGCGCTGGGACGGTATCCGCTGCAATAGGAATCGTTGCAGAGATAGGAACCCCCGCGCTGCACGCGTTTCCTGGCTCCAGGTTCGTTCGGATCGAAGCTGTGATCCGGACCCGGCGGGTTTTTGTCAGGGCTCGTGGCATAGTAGTCTGGCAAATACCAGTCCGCACACCACTCCCACACGTTGCCGGCCATGTCATAGAGACCGTATCCGTTTGGGCGAAAGGAAGTCACGGGAGCCGTTCCGCGAAAGCCGTCGGAGAGGGCGTTCTGGCTGGGAAACTTTCCCTGCCAGATGTTTGCCTGCCACTTGCCATCCGGCACTTGCTCCTTGCCCCAGGTATAAGGCTGGCGATTCAGTCCCCCGCGAGCCGCAAACTCCCACTCAGCTTCGGTGGGAAGGCGCTTGCCTGTCCAGCGAGCGAAGGCCATGGCGTCATCCCAGCTCACTTGAACCACCGGATGTTTCTCTCTTCCTTCCAGAGTTGAGCCGGGACCCTCCGGTTGGCGCCAGCTTGCTCCGGCCTGATACCGCCACCAGGCGAAGTGATCGTCCAACGGCACGTCGCCCGGCGGGGGCGCAAAAACAACAGCCCCGGCCACAAGGTTTTCGACCGGCACGCCGGGGAAGTCTTTCGGGTCAGGGTTTCGCTCGGCCGTCGTCGTGTAGCCAGTCTCCTGCACAAACCGCGCAAACTGCTGGTTGGTGACTTCCGTTTTGTCCATCCAGAAACCCTCGACGATAACCCGGTGCACCGGCTTTTCGTCGCTCTGGCCGTCCTCCGAGCCCATCCAGAATGCGCCTCCGGGAATCCAGCCCATGCCCTCGGTTAACTTGCCAGGCGGTGAGCTTTTGGGGCCGATGGCCCTCCACATGAAGAACCCAAACAGCAGAAGCAAGCCGACAGCGGCGGTGACGGAAAACCAACGACTCCAAGGTTTATGGGCAGAGGGAACTGATTTGGGTGGATGGGTCATGCTGTCTCCGAAAGCGGGGGGCACGATTCGAGGATTCGAGATCCCAACGCCTGTGGCTGGGAGGGCTTTGGTTCGGCTGTGGAGCCTACCCTTGCCCCTTGCGGCGCCACGACCTAGCTCCCCCTTAAGCGCTGAAGCTGTGAAACAATTCAGCGGTAGGGACGCGCTGCGGCGCGTCGGCAACCGGAAACCCAATCCGGACGCGGGGCACCGCGTCCCTACCGGATCAGGTTCAGGCGGCAA
>Ga0163150_10003885_pt1 | contig 20486 bp, 16 predicted proteins | sample OliLakLV19P2IB_FD_148628 | JGI IMG/M metagenome (GOLD analysis project Ga0163150, IMG submission 148628) | Freshwater microbial mat bacterial communities from Lake Vanda, McMurdo Dry Valleys, Antarctica - Oligotrophic Lake LV.19.P2.IB | ecosystem: Environmental > Aquatic > Freshwater > Lake >...
GCTGGTCGCTGTGCGATCCACTGAAAAAGAAGAAAGAGAGCCCGCCGTCGCCGTCGCATCGCCGCCGCAGGGGTCCGGCGCATGCGAGGGCGACGGCGGGCGGTCAGGCGCCCACATGACGCTGCGAACTCGCTGGAGCCCGAGCGGAGCCGCCCGAAAGATGGCCTTCCTTTTCTCTGGCGCCGGCCTGCGGACGGAGCCCGGGCTGCGGAACGCGGCAGCGTCACCCACAGGAAAGCCGGAAGACCCCCATTTAATGATTTGGCGTCGACTGCCCATGGCAATGATCCTCCGCCGAAGCGGAGACCAGCGGGGTCGCCGCGAATACCGGAATCTCTGGGGATCAGTTGTGGCCGGAGCGTTTCAGGTGGCACGTCCGCCGGCAGCTATCCCTTCTTCTTCGCCAGCGCCGCTTCGACTTCCTTTGCCAGCCCTTCGCCGCTGAGTGCGCGGCCGACGGCGATGATCAGGCCGGTGTCGCCGTCAACCAGAAACGTCGCCGGAATCGAGTTGATCGCGTACTTGTCGGCGATCGCAGCCTTCCATCCGCCGCCGTCATAGATCTGCGGCCACTTCATGCCCTTCTCGCCGGCAGTCTTCCTGATCTTCTCGGCGGCGTCTTCACTGTCGAGCGTGACACCAAGCACCTCGAAGCCCATGTCGTGGAACTTCTCATACGCGGCGACGACATGCGGCATCTCTTTGATGCACGGTCCGCACCATGTCGCCCAGAAGTCAAGCAGCACCACCTTGCCTGCGTACTGACTCGGAAAACGCACGGCGTTTCCGTCCATGTCAGTCGCCTCGAACGCGAGGATGGGCTTGCCTGTCGAATGATCGGGGGGCGTGGGAATCTCGGCGACGACCTTGTCCGACTGTGTCGCCGTGAGCGTCAAGCCATCGCGCGCGACTGCCACTTCCCATGTCGTCCCTCCGATGTTGAAGGGATCACTGGTGTCGAAGCTCTCGCCACGGCTGTCGAACTTCCCGTTGCCATTCACATCCATGAGCAGACGAATCGGTCCGTCACCGGCTTTGTCAGTCGGCGGCTGCGATCGGCCGCTGAAATCGCCTGTCGCCTGTCCGTCATCGAGCATGGCCTTGTAGCTCTTGCCTTGGAGAGTGACTTCTCCCTCTGCTCCATAGTCGCGGTAGTAGAGGAGGACACCCTTCAACTGCTCGCGCGCCGGGTCGTTCTTATCGAACCGGTAGGCCGCAATGTGGCCATTGAAGGCCTTGCCTTCATCGCCGGTCGTGCTCGCGGGGAACTCCAGCATTCCGCCGCCGCTGTGCATCGTGTACTCCTTGCCGTCGTGACCGGGGCTCGGCTTGCCTTCCCACGTTGCCGGCGCGTCATCGGTGCAGTCGCCGTTCCCGTTGGCGTCAATGAACAGCCGCGCGGGCTTGCCGTCGGGTTCATCGAGGATGACGTGATACACGCGTCCGTTCGCGCCGGCCGGCTGGATGACGCCGTAGAGCGGCGCTTCCAGTGCGGCGGGCGGCTTAGTAAGCGACTCTGGCGGTGTCTCGACCAGTTCAAGCCGGAGCGGCGCGTAGTAGCCGAACTTGGCACTCGCGCCGCTCTCTATACGTGTGAGCGTGCCACCGTCGCCGGGTACGGTCGCCGAGGCAAGTGAGGCGAGCGGGACGAGAACGACGAGTGTGCTCAGCATGCGGTGACTCCTGCGGTGCTTGGAATGTCGAACGTACCACATCGATCGGGGCGGGATGCGCACGGAGTGGCTGGAAACTTCAGCGCTTCGGAGCTGGGGTGCCTGTTGTGCGTTGTGTTCTGTCGATCTCGACTTCGATACCGATCGCAATAACACGATCGATGATCAACGACGTTCCCGCTCGAAGGCAACACCTCCTCTCCTCTCAACCGCCCGTCACTGTTTCCCTCTCCGCACCGCGAACCCCCGCTGCAGCACGAGATACGACACGGCCTCGGGACCCGCCAGCTTTCCCGCGGGCACACCGCCGGCGACGACTTCGTCGCCCTTGCCGGCGCGCAACAGTCGCGGATGCGCGAGCAGCACGCCGTCGGCGTCCGCACCGAATGTGACGATCGCCACACGCGAACCGTCCGCGAGATCCACCGTCTCTGTGATGCGGCCAGCAAACCAGACCGCGGCCCCCTTGGTCGAGGAATCCACCGGACCCCACACATCGGCACGGCTGGATTCCCCGGCAAGCATCGCGAGCAGCTTCGGCGCCGTGACAGCAGCAACCGCGTCGTAGCCCCGCTCGCCGATCCGCTCCGCAAGCTCAACGAAGAGCTCCTGGACCCGTGCGGAGTCCGCCGAGTGCAGGTCGGCGCGCGCGAACTCCAGCGCGAGTTCGTGAAGGCACGCAGCCTTGAATTCCGATTGGAACCCTGTGCCTCCGCAGCGCGGACACTGCTCACGCGACTTGTGGATCGAGCCCGGCACTGCCGGGTCGCGCCCCCGTCGCGTGGTCTGCACAGTCCGCGACCCGGCACCGTCACACCCCCGGCAGTCACATGCGTTGCGCGCCCGCATGATCGCCTTCTGAAGTTCGGCGCGGGCCATCGGTGCAACGTGCCGGAGCGGCGGGAGCCGCAGGAGCGGATTGTCCTTTGCAGGGCCGGGCAGCCGAAACTCGCGACTCGGCGGAAACGGCAGTGAAGCGGGAACAGACGATAGTTCCAGCTTGGCGATGATCGACTTGACATGATCGATGCCGATCGCGAACGAACGCGGATCCATCTCGGAACTTCGCTGCCGAGTGGTATTCACGCCAACCACGAGCCCGCGCGAATCGAGCAGCGGTCCGCCCGCGCAGCCGGGATCGATCACGAAGTCGGTCTGGATAAAGCGGGCGTCAGGGGCCGCATTGACGGCGAGCACGGGCCCGAGTTGGGCGGTCGAGCGCGCGCCCGTCATGATCCCTTGCGCGACGAAGAACCCAGCCTTCGGATGGCCCGCGGCCCATACGCTTCCGCACGGACCAGGCGGCGTGGCCCCCAGCGCCAGGCCCTTCACGCGCTCACGAAACACTCCAAGGTGCGACGCCGCGGGCGTCACGATCGCCACGTCGTACGGAAGCGCCACTGCACGCAGTTCCACGTCAATCGACGCGCCATCCGACCCCACGCGCATCGTTGCGCTGGTGGCGCCTTCGAAGAGCTGCGCGGTCGTCACGACGAAGTCCGTGTCCGCGATCCGAAAGCCGGATGCGGTGGCAACGGTCTCGCGGTTGCGGGCTGCGACGATCCGATGCACGGAGGCGCGGAGCGCTTCCGATTCGAGCGCATGCTCTGGCGCTGCTTTCGCCGCTGATGGTCCTGCCCATGAGACACCTGCAACGAGCACCATCATGATCATGATCATGATGATGCTGGTGACCAATCCAAGCACCCTCCGCACAGCAACCGGCAATGAGACAGCGCTCCGCATACGTCGGCCCCCCCCTTTTGAAGCAGTGACCCCCTCGCAGACTCGATCGACCGTGACGCGACCGAATCTACCGCAGGCGAAGTGGGTGCCTGAAAAGTGCCGGTACATTTCCTGCAACATTGTCAGGAAATTTTTCGAGGGGCGCTGATCGCATCAACGCGATCAGCGCCGACTGGACAGAGCGCTCGACCGCGCCTCAAAGAACTGCCGGAGATTCTGAGGCAACGCAAACGGCTCGCTGGTCTGCGACATCGGTTCGCAGGCGTGAGCATACGAGCGGAGAATCGCGTCAACGATCAGCGCCTTGGGTGTCATTGTTCCTCAGCGAGCCATGCGTCGAGCTGCCGCGCGATCTCGTCCCGTACCTCGCGAAACTTGGCCAGTCGATCTGCATCGGTGCCCGGTGTCGCGGGCGGGTCCGCGAACGGCCAATACATGCGTCGTGTCGCAAATGGAAACACGCGCGGGCACGCCGCATCCGCGTGCGCGCACACCGTGATCGCGTAGCGGATGGACACGCGTCCCAGGAACTCGCTGATCGGCTTGGATCGCAGTCCGTCAGTCGGCACGCCAATCTCGCGCAGCACTTCGACCGTCATCGGATGCACGCCCTTGGGCTCGAGCCCGGCGCTGGCGACATCAAATCGATCTCCGGCTTTGCAACGCAAAATGGCTTCAGCCATGATGCTCCGAGCCGAGTTGCCCGTGCAGAGAAAGAGGGCGAGAGGATTCTTCGATGCTGTCGTCATGCTCGGTTTCAATGTTGGAGACAGTAGAAGTTCACAAGTTCATGATGCCATCATGCCATGATGCCATGATGCCATGATGCCATGATGCCATGATGAGCGGATGAGCTGATGAGCTGATGAGCTCAGCGCGCGATGCGCACTTCGGCGGCGTGCACCAGACGCAGCAGCGCGTCCTGACCGACAGGCTGCTCCGGTTGCCAGGGCACGAGATACGTGCGCGCCGCCAGCTCGCGGGTGATCCTCGCGATGGCGTCACCCTCCGTCGCAGCGCGGCGCTGCAGCAAAGGATCAGCCGTGTGCGCTGCGGACAGCGAGCCGTTGATCACCCACGCAAACGGTTCGATCTTCGCGCGACGCAGATCGTCCTGCAGTCGACTCGCTTCGAGCACCGGAGTCGTTTCGGCGAGCGTGACAATCACAATCTTCGTATGCGCAGGATCCTGCAGCTTCATCATCGGCGTGCTGATGTCGCGCCCGCGTTCCACCGCCGGATCAGTCGGATGCGTCCCGGCCATCTGCCGCACCATTTCGCGATGATATGAGCCGGTCGCATCCATCAGCAGCAGCGTGTGGCCGGTCGGCGCTGTGTCGATCACGACGAAGTGGCGGGTCGCTTCATGCAGCACCCGCGCGAATGCGCGGAAGACCGCGACTTCTTCCGTGCACGGCGAGCGCAGATCTTCCTCAAGCAAGGCGAGACCGGCTGCGTCCATTACTCCTGCAGCCTTGGCCAGTACGCCGTCGCGATAGGCTTTCGTCTCTGCAACAGGATCGATGCGATCGACCGTGAGATTGGGCACGATGCCACGCATCGTCGATGTGACGTGCGCGGCGGGATCCGTCGTCGTCAGATGAACCTCGTGGCCTCGATGTGCGAGCTCGACGGCGATGGCGGCGGCGATCGTCGTCTTTCCGACGCCGCCTTTTCCCATGGTCATGATCGCGCCGTGGCCAGCAATCTCTAGCTGATCGATGATCTCTGCGAGACCGGGCAACGCCATCGGCGCGCTGCTGTCGCGCGGCGCACCTCGAAACGTCGGCGCACCAGCATCGGCTGCCGGGTCGAGGAGTGCTCTGATCGCAGCGAGCCCCACCATGTTCGTGGCCTTGAGCGTTACATCGCATCGGCGTAACGTGCCGAGCGTTGCAGACATCTTCTCCAGTGCAGCCGCGGCCCGAGCCGCCATCGCATCGGCGACCGCATCGCCGGCCACCGACGGCGTGAAGAGTCCGTTGACGACGAGACGCTGATTGCCGAGTCCAAGTGCCGCGAGTTCGGAACTGCTGCGGTCCGCTTCACGCAGTGCACCGCCGTCAGGCCGCGCGACAAGAATCAGCGTGGTCTGCGCGCCATCGCCGAGCGCGGCCACGCTGTGTTCATAGCGATCCTTCTGGCTGTTCAGTCCTGAGAGCGGTCCGAGGCACGACGCGCCGGTGGTGTTGGTGTCGAGAAAGTCCGACCACGCGGCGGGCAGCGCGAGGAGACGCAGCGTGTGCCCTGTCGGCGCGGTGTCAAAGATGACGTGGTCAAAGCTCGCAGCGATCGTGCTGTCCGTGAGCAGTCCCGTGAACTCGTCGAACGCGGCGATCTCGACGGTGCACGATCCCGACAGCTGCTCCTCCATGTGCGCGACCGCGTCGTCAGGCAGCACACCGCGATACGGTTCGATCACCCGATCGCGATACGCCTTCGCCGCGGCTTCAGGGTCGACGTTGAGCGCCGCCAGTCCCGGCGCGCCGGGAATCGGCGTCGGCTCACCGCCCAGTCGTACTCCGAAGACGTCGTCGAGATTCGATGCCGGATCCGTGCTGACAAGGAGCACGCGTTTGCCGCGATCAGCAAGCGACACCGCCGTCGCGCATGCGATCGACGTCTTCCCGACGCCGCCTTTGCCGGTGAAGAAAAGATAGCGCGTGGGGTTGGTGAGAAAGTGCAGTGAAGATCTCCTGCAGCGACGACGGCGCGCCAGATCACGCGCGATATCAACAGCTCAGCAGCAGCCCTTGCGACCACAGCCGCAGCCGCCTGACTTGCCGACAGGCAGTGGCGCGTCAGGACGCACGCCGACGCTTGCTGCGAGCGCGTCGCGCGTTGGATACTCGCGCTGTGCGACGATGCGGTCGTCGATCATCACGATGGGGAGCGACTGCGTGCCCCCTGCGTTGACGGCCTGCAACACGGACGGGTGGCGCATGAACGCTTCAGGCTGCTGTGACAGGTTGTAGCGCTCCACGCTCACGCCATGGCCCGCGAGCCACGCAAGATCACCGGCGAACTTCGCCAGGCGGAGGTCGACCTCGGACCCGCAGACACCGGACGCGCAGCACATTGGCGGATCAAACACTTTGACGGTGGGCATTGGTGGTTTCCTTGGTGAGAGAGGCAGATTCGGCCAGCGATTGGGCCAGCGATTAAGGAAGCGATGCAACAAACGCACGGATCTCGTCACGCACGCGGCGATAGTGCGGCATCGCTTCCACGTCGGTCGCGGCCGTCTGTGCGAGGCGCGGTGGATCCTCGAAGCCGACATGCACGACGGCGGCGCCTGGAAACGCAGGGCATGCCTCGTGCGCCGAGTCGCAGACGGTGATCACGCAATCAAACGGAACATGACGCAAAGCATCTACATGCTTTGATGTCTGCGCCGAAATGTCGACGCCGGCTTCGGCCATCGCACGCACGGCGAGCGGATTCAGCCCTCCCGGCTTCGTGCCCGCGGAGTACGCCTCAATGGATGCATTCTGCAACGATCGCGCCCAGCCTTCAGCCATCTGGCTGCGACATGAATTCCCCGTGCACAGAAAGAGCACCCGTAGGCGTTTGTGCTCACTTGTCACAGCACCCTCCCCGACGATTGCCTGCACCCTTGTCTGGACAGCAGCCCTCAATGGCATCGGCGAGTTTGTGCAGTGCGACAGCCAGCGAATGGAACCGCACGCGATAGCGCACCATGCGCCCTTCCTTGACCGATTCCAGCACGTCCGCGCGCTCCATCAGCGCCAGGTGACGCGACACGACCGAGAGGTCGACCGCGCAGCACTCGGCCACTTCCGTGACCGTGCAGAACCGTCCGCACTTGGCGAGGCATGCGAGCAGCGTCGCGCGAGTCGGATCGCCGAGTGCTTTGAACAGCTCCGGATTCAGCAGATCATCAATGGGTCCGCCGCAGCGAGCCGCCAGCTTGGGCGTCGCCGGCCGCTTCTTGCTCATTTGCACCATGCTGCAAGTATACGTCCATCCCGCGAAGCGTCAAGCGATCCTTGGGAAGAATCGCCGTCCCAGCCACAGCGAGACACTGACGAGCACGATGAGGACAGGCACTTCCACGAGAGGCCCGATCACCGTTGCAAACGCGACGCCCGAACTGATTCCGAAGATGGAGATTGCGACAGCGATCGCCAGTTCAAAATTGTTCCCCGATGCAGTGAACGCCAGGGTCGCCGACCGTTCGTAATCGGCTCCGACACGGCGTGCCATGAAGAACGATACGAAGAACATGATGACGAAGTAGAGGACCAGCGGTACCGCGATACGGAGGATGTCGAGGGGCACGGCCACGATGCGATCGCCCTTGAGACTGAACATCACGACGATCGTGAAGAGCAGCGCCACGAGCGTAATGGGAGCGATCCGCGGAATGAACGTTTCCGCGTACCACACCTCGCCCTTCAGCGGCCGCAACGAGAGGCGCGTCAGCATGCCCGCCGCGAACGGGATACCCAGATAGATGAGCACACTCTGAAAGATGCTCCACATGCTCACATCGACGACCGCGCCCTCCAGTCCGACGAGAGGCGGGAGCCACCTCATGAAGATCCAGGCGTACACGCCGAAGAACAGCACCTGAAAGATGCTGTTGAATGCCACGAGTCCCGCCGCATACTCGGAACTTCCCTTAGCGAGATCGTTCCAGACCAGCACCATCGCAATGCATCGAGCGAGCCCCACCATGATGAGTCCGAGCATGTACTCCGGTTTGTCGACGAGAAACAGCGCCGCGAGCGCGAACATCAGAACGGGTCCCACGATCCAGTTCTGAATCAGCGACAGGGCGAGGATCTTCCAGTCACGAAACACCGCCGGCAGAGCTTCGTAGCGCACCTTCGCCAGCGGCGGGTACATCATCAAGATGAGCCCGATCGCGATGGGGATGTTGGTCGTGCCGAGGGTGACTTGATCGATGGCGTCGCGCACGCCGGGCACCAGTCGCCCGAGTGCGACGCCCACTGCCATGGCGAGGAAGATCCAGAGAGTCAGATAGCGATCGAGAAACGAGAGACGCTTCGGCTTGCACGGCGGGCAGCCGGAGCGGGTCACGTCGGAAGTCACCTCGGGAGTCATGGCGGAGGAGCCTCAAAGAGGGAAGCAGTGTCCGGCGCGAGCGTCGCAGACGGCACTCCGCATTGTTGCTTATTTGCGTCTGGCTGCAAGTATCGCCCTCGCGGGTGACCGGTGCTTCGCTCGAGCGACGGATTTGGCGGATTTTGATCGGACACCACGCGTCCCGACGACGCTTCACATGAAAGGAGGATTGATGATGACGCTCTCTCGCCGCATATGCCCGAATTCGCTCAACCGTGTCCCCGTTCGTCCCGTCGCCGCAGTGCTGCTGGCCGCGTGCCTCGGCCTGAGTACCGTCTGCATCGCGGGCGAACTGCTCGTCAACGGTGGTGCGGAGACTGGAACGCTGGATGGCTGGGTCAGATCCCCCGCCAATGCACCGATCGTCGCGGCGTCGCAGGTGACGCAGACGAGCGGGATCGTTTCGCAGTCGGGACTGCTTCCACGCGACGAGCACCACCTACGACTGACGGGGCGCTACCAGACGGAGTTTGGTGATTCCGGTGAGGCGATTCTTCGCTTCCTCGACGTTAATCCTGCCGTCCTCGACGAGGCGTCGACGGGCGCGATCGACGATGCAGACCTGCAGTGGAAGCAGTTTGTCGTGGTGGCGGCGGTGCCGGCACGTGCGACCAGCTGGGAGGTCGAACTCCGCGGAACGCTCGTCGCAGGCCAGTTCATCAATGTCTTTTATGACGATCTGCACCTCACGGAAGGCTGCCTCGCCGACCTTGATGGCGACGGCGCGGTCGCGGGATCCGATCTGGGCATCCTCCTCGGTGGATGGGGACAGCCAGGCATCTCGGATGTCGACGGAAATGGAACGACCGACGCGGCCGACCTGGCGATCCAGCTCGGTGCGTGGGGGCCCGGCCCGGCGTAGCAGCGGCATGTTGATTGCCAGCGTGCGTCGCGGACGATCACTTCGCGTCGGGCGGAAACAGGAACTGCAGCGCATCGCCGAACCGCGCGCTCCACGCCGCTTCGTTGTGCTCGGCGCCCTCAACGATCGACAGGTGAACTGTCCTGGTCGGTGCCGCGGCGCCGCCTTCCGTTTCCGTGAACATTGCTCCAAGCCTGCGCGCGCGGGCGACATGTGCGGCGGCGTTGGCACCGCCTTCGCGCGTCCCCATGTCAATCCACAGTCGAACGGGATCGGGTCGCTTCGCTGCATCACTCCACCGCTTCAGGAGCGCTTCGTCCCCCCACCACAGGCTTGGACTCATCGCAGCCACACGGCCGAACGTCGCCGACTCGCGCTCGATCGCGGCGAGCGCAATCAGTCCGCCAAGCGAACTTCCAACAATCGCCGTCGACTCGCGCTCGGGCTTGGTGCGAAACGTGCCATCGACGCTCGCTTTTACGGCGTCGCGCAGATACGCGAGGAACGCTGCTCCCCCGCCGCCGCCGTGCTTGCTGTCTGCGTCAACGGTGTACTCATCCATGCGCTGCGCCGAATTCGGCACCGCCACGAGTATCAGTGGTTCGATGCGCCGCTCGCTGATCAACCGCGCCGCAGTTTCGTCGGCCTTCCACTCGCCCGCGAAGCTCGTGACCGCATCGAACGCGTTCTGGCCGTCCATCAAGTACACGACTGGATAGCGACGTTCACGATTGGCCTCGTCGCCGTAGCCAGGCGGCAGCCACACGAGAAGATCGCGCGGTGCGAGTGCCAGTGACGGATCGCCCTTGACCGCTGTCAGCGTGCGCACGTCCCCGACAATAGTCGCAGGCTTCGGCGCGATGGTCGGCAACTCCAGCGTGCGCCGCTCGATCTCTTCGCGCACCTGTTCTCCTATGGGATCGGTGATCTGCGCTGCCAGCGTCCGCGCCTCGTCGAGCAGCGCCTTTGCCTCGCTGCTGACGCCGGCTGCCCCCGCTGCCCGCGCCGCCAGCACAAGCGCCATTGGGTCGCCCCGGCCGGTGCGTTGCAGAAGCCAGGTCGTCGTATGCCGAAGCTCGGCAGCGCGCGTCGCGTCGATCGGCGGGACCAGGAGAGCCTCCACGAAACGAGGCATGAGCGCCTCGATGAACCCGTCATCCGGCGCGTGCGTGATTGCATGCGCAAGCGCGTCGCGCGCGTCGTCCCATTGCTGCAATCGTGCGTACGCGGATCCGAGATTGGCGGCGATCAGTGCGTTCTCGGGTGCCAAAGTGAGAAGCAGTTCCCACTGTTGCGTCGCCTCCCGGTCTCGACCCATGAGCGCGAGCAGTCGCGCGTAATCGCCGAGCCGCGCGGCCCGTGATGCCGAGTCGATTGCTTCGGCGCGCCCCGCGTCCGGAAGTGCCGCACCCCTCTGATATGCGGCGAGGGCGCCCGCGCCATCGTTCGTCAGCTCGAGCAGTCGTCCGACCGCCCAGTGCACATGAGAGATGTTGGGCGCCAGATCCTGCGCGGCCAGCGCGGCGGCCAAGGCCTCCTCCGACTTTCCCTGCACGCGCAGCGCTTCGGACAGGTTCGACCACGTCGTGAACTGTCGGTCATTGGATTGAATAGCCAGACGGGCAAATCCCTCTGCCTCCGCAGCGATGATGACTGCGTGTTCTGCGTCGCCAGCGATGTGCACGTCCCCCGCACGTTTGACGAGGATCGCCGCGAGATTGCTCGCGGGCATCCATGCGCCGGGATTGGTCGCGAGGGTCCGACGCCACAGTGTCTCTTCGTCGTGATACGCGCCGGTCTGCGCATACGTCATTCCCGCAAGCCCGAGGAGAACAGCAGCCGTCGCCGCTGCGCGGGCGCGCATCGAGCACACCCATCGTGGGGCAAGGCTCGCCGCCAGCCACGCAGTCGCGATTGCCAGTGGGATCGATGCGATGTACGCGAAGTGATCCGCGACGTACGAGTAGCGGAACGGATACACGTCAATAAAACCGAGCGCCGGAAAGATCGCCGCACCGAAGAGCGCGATCAGAATGAGCGGAGCACGCCAGGCGCGACTCCAGGCCCAGGCGGCACCCACGATGCAGGCGAATGCAGCGGCCAGCGGAAGCCATTGGAGCGGGACTCGAGCATCGACGATCCATCGCGGATAAATGAAGGCGAGGTTTGCGGGCCACACCCAGGTCCAGACATAAAACCATGCAGCACGCGGGGCCAGCACAACCCGGTCCATCGTCCCGAGCGCGAAGTCGGCGCCGGTCGCCCTGACGTGATGCCGCTCGAGCCATGCGGTGAGCAATCCGAGCGGTATGCCCATCACGAAGAACGGGACGATCGCGCCGACACAGCGCGCCGTCCATCGATCGCCTCGCCAGAGGTGGTACAGCACGAGCGCCGGCGCGAGCGCGGCGACCGTCGTCTTGGCGAGCATCGCCATGACAAAGAGTCCGAGCGACAGCGCGTACCAGCCGCCGCGACCCGTTGACGCGTCGCAAGCAAGCCACGCACGGAACGACGCCAATGCGAGCAGCATGGAGAGCACGTTTTTGCGTTCCGTCACCCACGCGACACTCTCCACCTGCATCGGATGCAGGCAGAAGAGCGCCGCGGCAAGCCACGCGCCTGGGATGCACAATCGCGCGAGGATACGCCACACGAGGACCGCGGAGCTGACGTGCAGCGACCAGTTGACCACGTGAAAACCAAGAGGTGACTCGGCAAATCCTGGGCCGTACACCTTTGTCTCGAGCAGGAATGTGGTGAAAACGAGCGGATAGAACTGCGGCGTTCCGCCGGGCCACCAAATCTGCCGCAGACCGTCCGGAGCCGTGAGCGCTGGATTCTGCGTCACGTACGAATCGTCGTCCCAGATCCAGCCTGCATGAGCGAGTGGCGCATACGCCACCGCCGCAAGTGCAACGAGTGCGAGCAACAACAGCAGCCCGCGATACATCCGCTGTCGATCGAATGAACCGGTCACGCGCGAAGCGTATCGAGACGGCCCGACAAGTGCTCGTGCGCCCGGTGGCGCCCGGAGGCCTCCGCTCACACGGTCGGCGCGCCACGCTCGAAGTGCTTCAGTGCCGCCGCGACAACCGTCGTATAGGTGTACACCGGTCCGCCGCCCATCATCACCGCCACGCCGGCCGCTTCCATCACTTCCGCGGGCGTCGCGCCAAGCTTCAGCGCTTTCTCGACGTGCGTGTAGATGCATGGTTCGCACCGCGTGGCGACGCCGATGCCGAGAGCGATTAGTTCCTTGTGCTTGGCGGAGATCTCCCCCTCTTTCATCAGCGTCTGAAAGAACGGCCCGAAGGCCTTGCCCAAGTCCGGCGACGCGGACTTCGCCGCGTTCATCGCGGCGGGCCAGGCTTCATAAAACTTTGCGGCATCGTGCAGCATGCGAATAGCTCCTCAATGGATCAACGGCCGAGGACCCTTAGCAGCCCGTGGCAAAAGTCGTCCGGGCTGCGAACGAAGCACTTTCGCCACGGACTGCTAGGCGCGATTCCATGGCATGCGTTCGAGCACCGCGGCGAGACCGCACGTGCCCGTCGCCCCGGCCACCGTCAGACCTGCGCCGAAGAACGCGGCGACCACCACGAACGCGGGGTGCACAAACCACACGAGCGCCGCACTGATCAGCAAACCGACACCGATGACCAACTGGACTTGGCGCATGACAGAAATGCGCGTGAGCCGTGCGTTGACCTCCACGTCAAGACCGTCGCCTTTCCACGCGTCAATACCGCCCTTCATGCTCACGACGATCACCTTCGGGTCGCGCAGGGATGCGACCATGCGGGCCGCATCCAGGGAGCGGCGCCCGCCTTTGCAGTGCAGGACGAGCCGCTGTCCGGGCGTGGCGTAGCTCGCAGCCTGCTCGGCGTTGAAACGCGACAGCGGCACAAGCTGTGATCCGCTGATGCGCTCGCGCGCGTGCTCGTCGGCTTCGCGGACATCGATCAGCACCGCGCCTCCCGAACGGAGCCACTGCTGCACGACGCGCGGCGTCGCTTCCTGAACGGGCTGGGGTGCAGCAGCGCTCGCAGCCGCCGCGCCGCCGGAAGAGATTGTTGTCATGGTGAGACCTTTCTGCCGACCGCTCGTAGCGCGTCGGCTTTGTCACGTGACGTTTGTACGATCGATCCGCTCAGCGTGCGAGTTCCGATGCGTTCCTAAAGAAAGAGGCATTCACCCCGCGGTTGGGTTGGGGCCGCGCGCCACCGGCGCCCCAAATGGCGGCGGCGAGAAGCGCGCGGTGCGCGTCTTCTCGCCGCTGTCGTTGGCCTCTCTGCGGTACTCGCCTACTTCGCGCCCACCGTGTCGCGCCCGTAAATGCCGTTCGTCGTCAGAATGTGATACGAGGTGTTCACGATGAAGTCGTAGCTCTGCGCGCCGAAGTAGCCGTTCGCGCCGAACGGCTGGCGGTGCCAGAGCCCCTTTTCCACAAGAGTGGAGCCGGCATTTGCGGCTTTCGCGCGGCCATCGGCTTCCATGGCGTCGGCGACGCCCATGATGCTGACGTGACCATCGAAGAAGAGCGTGGCGGGTGCAGAGTTGTAGCCGTGATTGAAGTACCACGGCTCAGAGCTGCCCGTCTCACCGTTGGGACCCTGCGCGAAGTTGGGATTGACCGCCGACTCGGCGTGCTGGAGCCATGCATGCTCGAGCATGCGCGTCTTCAGATCGGGGTATCGCGCGTGGCCGACCGATGGGCTGCGGTACCCGCCCGGCATCGTGTCAGGATTCTTGAATCCCTTATCGGAAAAACAATCCGGCGCCCACATCGCTGCCGGACTGAAGCAGTACGTACTGAATGCGCTGACGTTGCCATCCCATGTGAACTGATCGGGAAGCGAGAAATATTTCTCGGCGCCGGCGAGACTGATCTTGTCCTTCGGCGCCCAGTAGACAGGGTCGTAGTAACGATTGTTCACATAGCCGGAGAATGCCTTGACGTTGGGAAGCCGGAACGATCCAAACATCGAATCGACACCGCTGAACGTGATCGGCTTGTACACCGCCCAGTTCTCGGCGCAGCTGCCCGGGTACTGGGAGCACATGTTGCTTCCGATGAAGTAGCCCCACATCGCTCCGTTTGCTGACCAGCCCACAAGCTGTTGCGGCGGACACGCAATCGTCGCGGTGTACGTGTTGCAGTTTCCGTTCACGAGTCCGGCGTCGTCGGGACACGCGGTGAATTGCCGGTCGCTCCAGTCAGCGCTGTAGGAGCCGTTGGCAACACCGAGATTGCGGAGGTTGCCGAGGCTTTGCGTCACGAGCGCCGCGTCGCGCGCCTTGCCGATGGCGGGCAGCAGGATCGCGATGAGCAGCGCGATGATGGAAACAACAACGAGCAGTTCGACGATGGTGAACCCGCGTATCGCGGATCCGAAGCCCCCACACCTGTTTCCCCAGCTGTTTCCCCAGCTGATGCCCCAGCTGTTTCCCCAGCTGATGCCCCAGCTGTTGCCAAGCCAGCCACGAGACGCGCATCGAACAGCACGACGGTCACGAGTACGGACGCGATTCATGAGATTCATGAGATCCCCCACGTTATGAAGGCCGCGAGACAAGCCGAACCTTCAGATACTCGGGCAGCGTGAACGCTGTCGGCCGCCCTTATTGTGACGCGAGTTCCGCATTCCTCAACGCCGCACCGCGAGATTCCGCGCACAAATGCTTGAAAGTCTGCGAGGATCCCGCTCGCTCCGCGCCTTCCAACGCTTCTGACCATCTCCACCGCACACCGTCCGGCCTCCGACCTCGGCTACCTGCTTCACATCGCGGGACTCCCTCCTGTGATGTCTCCGCCGCCGCCCCCGCCGCCGTGGACCGATGCCTGTCAGATCCCTGTTCTCCCCAACGGGACCCGACGGAGCATCGATCCCACGGCCCCCCCCGCTTCCGACGTCACTCGCCTTCGTCGTCTTCGAACGTCGGCAGCTCGGGCAGAATCTTGCTCGCGATGCGCGAGAGCTTCTTGTCGGCGTCCTTCTCTTCGGCCAGCGTGGCGTTGAGCAGCTTCGCCACCTGCGTGTTGCCGAGCCGCTCGGCAAGCGCCACAGCCGTTCCGTACGCGGAAATCTCGTAGTGCTCGACCTTTTGCGCGGCGGCGATCAGCGCCGTGTCGATACCGGCTTCCACGCCGTCTTCGCCCAGCACTTCAGAGCCCTCTTCGATGAGGCCCTCCATGCCGCGACACTTCTTGCCCGTGGGCTTGATTTCGAGCAGCGCCGCGACCTTGTCGAGGCGCTCGACATGCACGAGCGTTTCCCGGAGATGGGCTTCGAATGCCGCGGCGAGCGCCGGGTCGGTCGCGCCTTTGGCCATCTTGGGCAGCGCCTTTACGAGCTGCTTTTCGGCGTTATAGAGATCTTTGATGTGGTCTTCGAGAACGGTATCAACAGTATTGAGCATTGAGCGAACTACTCCTTGAAAGCAGGCGATGGGAAAGAGCACGCAACGTAAACCGTGGTGCTGCGCGTCGTCGAAGGGTGGACGCCCGAATTCCCGTGCTCCTCCCAAGCGCCGATTCCGGAAGTAGCACTGTGCCCAGAGCACGCGCCAATTCACCGAGTACCAGTGCAACAACCCGCCGAACAAGTCGAGTGACCTCGACGGGAGCCACGCGTCGGTCGTGGCGGTGCCGCCTCCCTCGCAATCCTGCACTTCCTGACGGTCGCCACTGGATCAGGCTGCGGGCGAGCACCAGTGGTCGACGACCTGCGCTGGCGGGCGGCGGTCCGGGAGATTCCAGGCGCAAACCATCGAGCGGCACCTTGCCGACGACGGGTTCTGCGGCCATGATCGGGGACCTTGGTCCGACTCTCTGATGCGGGGGGCGGGGGAAGTTTCCGCCACCGGTTTTTCGATAGCGGCCTTTCGCGATGCTGGCACAAACGGCGAAGGCGCACGACCGACGTGCGCCCTCGCCGCTTTTTTTTCACCGGCGTCCCCGCGACTAGTTCGCAGCGCATGGTCCCCACGCGCCAAGGAACGACGCCAGGGACAACCGCCATCGGTCGTGGTCCTCATCCTGCGCTCGTTGCTTGCAAGTCGCCCTTAGGAATGTTTGTCGCAGCGCGCGAACACATTCCTTGCGACCGCTCCGATGCGGAGGTATTGTCGCTCACGGTCTGTGGCCGACGGCACGGCGCCGACGGGTTCAGTGCGTTCAAATGAAGTGTGAGGTGGACAGTGACCCGTTTTTGTCGTGTGGCCGGCCGTTCCTGTGCTGACGTATCAAGGTTCGCTGCTCGAGCAGTCCCCGCGTTCGCGGCGGCGCTGATCGGCTGGTCTGCCGTCCCGCCGGCAGCGGCGACCCCCCAGAATCAGGCCCAACACGCTGATCTTCCCCAGCTTCGCGCACACCGCGTCATGGCGCTGACACTTCCCCCCGGCATCCCCGAGCAGTTCGATACGGTCGTCACGCTCGACAATGAGGAGGTCACGCTTCGGCTCTTTCGATACAGCCTTCGATCGCCGACCGCGCAGCTCTTCGTCGATCACGGCGGCGGCAATGTCGAGCAGGTGCCGCTCCCCCCCGCTCGAACGTATCGCGGATCGATGCTCGGTGAAGCAGAGTCGGCGGTCGCTGCATCGCTCATCGACGGTAGGTTGACCGCATTCCTTGAGCGCGGCGACGGCACGCGCTGGCACATCGAGCCGCTTGCCAACCTCGACGCGGCGGCGCCGGCCGACGCGCACGTGAGCTATCGCGAGTCGGATGCACTGTCCAGCGGATTGATGTGCGGCAATGATCTCTACGATCTGGCCAAGCCCGATCGGCAGCGCACGCGCGATCCAGATCACGATCACGCCCATGCAGGCGATCATGAGGAGAGCGGGGACGGCGACGGGGGCGTGGCCGGCGCCACGAAGTTCCTGTCCGAGATCGCCTTTGACGCGGACTTTGAATTCTTTCAAAAGAACAGCAGCTCCGTGACCGCGACGGTGAATGACATCGAGACTGTGATGAACCAGGTGGAGTTCATTTACGACCGCGACGTCGATATCAATTACGAGTTCGTGGCGTTCATCGTGCGCAGCACCGCCAGCGATCCCTATACGGAGACGGACTCAGGAGCCCTCCTCTGTGAGTTCCGCGCCACGTGGAACTCAACGCCGGAGAGCCAGATTCAGCGCGAAATCGCGCACCTCTTCACGGGCAAGAATCTCGATGGCACCACCATCGGCATCGCCTTCACCGGTGTGGTCTGCGGCGGATCCGGCTTCGCATGCGGCGCCTTCGGCCAGTTCGCGTACTCGCTGGTCGAGTCGAAGTTTGCCGGTGCGAGCTTCAATCAGCGCCTCGCGCTGTCGTGTCACGAGCTCGGCCACAACTGGGGCGCGGCGCACTGCGATGCGGAGAACGATTGCCACATCATGTGTTCCGGTCTCGGAGGCTGCGACGGCATCGGCGGCAGCAACTTGAAGTTCGGCGTCCCGGAACAGGCCGACATCGTCGGGTATCGCAATTCGGTCAGCTGCGATCTCGCGCTCGCTGCGCCGCTCACCGTGCCATTCCTTGAGCAGTGGACAACCACGACCATCTCCACGGCGAAGTGGGTGTTTAACAGCGGCGGAGTGAGCACTTCGGCGGCAACCAACGAGCCGAGCGGACCGAATTCTCTGAACCTCGATGCGACGGGCAGCGGCCTCTATGACGACGACGAGGTGCGCAGTCACTTCTTCCTGCTGGCCGGCGTTCCGCAGGCGCTGACGCTTTCATATTTCACGCAGCACAAGGGCGTCGAGAACGGTGAAGTGCTCTTCGTCGAATACTTCAACAACGCCGACGACTGGGTCATCATCAACACCATCGTCTCCAATGGCGTCGACCAGACAAACTTCACGTCGTGGTCGCACCCGCTTCCCGCGAACGCCAAGCACGACGAGTTTCGTCTCCGCTTTCGGACGGACGTCAACGAGACCAATGACGATTGGTACATCGATGACATCGCGGTCAGCTTCGCGACGCCCGCTGTGAACGACGAATGCTCCGGGGCCACGACAATCTCCGTCGGTGTTACGGCGTTTGACAACACCAATGCGACCACCAGCCTTCCCGGCGCGCCGACGTCATGCAACGAGGCGAACGGCACCACACTGGTCAATGATCTCTGGTACCGGCACACGGCGACGTGCACCGGAGTGCTCAGCGTCACGACGTGCGGGCTCACCGCGCTCAACACGCGACTGATCGTCTATCCCGGCGCCGCATGCCCGACAGCAGGCACAGTGCCGCTCGGTTGCGATGACGACGCGATCAACTGCACCGGCGGCACATCGCTCGTGCAGATTCCAATCACGATCGGACAGCAGGTCTACATCCGGCTTGGGTTCATCTCCGGTTTTGGCACCGGCTCGTTGGCCGTGTCCTGCCAGGCCGCCTGCCCGGACGGTGACGGCGATGGTGTCTGCGACGCGGACGACAATTGCCCAGTCACGCCCAACGGCGACCAGGCCGACTCGGACGGCGATGGCGTCGGCAATCTTTGCGACGGCTGCCCGAATGATCCGAACAAGACCGCGGCGGGTGCCTGCGGCTGCGGCGTTCCCGACACGGACTCCGACGGCGATGGCACACCCGACTGCAGCGACGGCTGCCCGAATGATCCGAACAAGACCGCAGCGGGCGCCTGCGGCTGCGGCGTTCCCGACACGGACAGCGACGGCGATGGCACGCCCGACTGCGGCGACGGCTGCCCAAATGATCCGAACAAGACCGCGGCGGGCGCCTGCGGCTGCGGCGTTCCCGATACGGACAGCGACGGCGATGGCACGCCCGACTGCGGCGACGGCTGCCCCGACGATCCGAACAAGACCGCGCCCGGCGCGTGCGGCTGTGGCGTTCCCGACACTGACTCTGACGGCGACGGATCACCCGACTGCGTCGATGGCTGTCCCGATGATCCCACGAAGGTGGATCCAGGCCTCTGCGGCTGTGGCGTACCCGACACCGACACCGACGGCGACGGGACGCCGGACTGCACCGATGGGTGCCCCGATGATCCGACCAAGATCGCACCCGGCATCTGCGGATGTGGCGTTTCCGATGCCGACAGCGATCGTGACGGCACGTCCGATTGCATTGACGGTTGCCCGACGGATCCCCTGAAGACGGATCCGGGACTGTGCGGATGTGGCGTCGCGGACACCGACACCGACGGTGACGGAACGCCCGACTGTCTCGAAAAGAAATGCAGCGTGACGATCGAGGATCAGCCGGACGATCTCGCCGTGACCGCGTGCGACGACGTGGTGTTCTCGGTGATTGCGGTCAGCAGCGATCCGCTGACCTATCAGTGGCACCTCAACGGTAAACCGCTCGTCGACGACGAGCGGATCACGGGAGCGATGACGGCGACGCTGATGATCTCGCCCGTCATTCGCGCCGACGCGGGGCTGTATGACGTCCTCGCGGTCGCGGATTGTGACGCGAAGACGCTTTCCGACGCCGCGACGCTCGCCGTTGAAGCAGCCGGCGAGTGCACCTGCCTGCGTCTCGAAACCGACAGCGACGGCGACGGCGTAGACGACTGCAACGACGGTTGTCCGAACGATCCCGCGAAGATCGAACCGGGCGTGTGTGGCTGCGGCGTCGCGGACGACGACAGCGACGGTGACACCGTCCCGGACTGCATCGATCTGTGCCCGGGCTTCGACGACCTGCTCGACGAAGACGGCGACGGCATTCCCGACGGCTGCGACACGCCCGAGTGCATCGCCGATCTTGACAACAGCGGCGTCGTCGACGGAGGCGACCTAGCGATCCTGCTTGGATCGTGGGGCGCCTGTCCGGAGAAGTGTCCTGTCGACTTCAACGGCGATGGCGTGGTGAACGGTTCCGAGCTGGCAGTTCTCCTCGGCGGATGGGGGCCGTGCTGAGCAGGCGCGAGCGTTGAGAACAAGGAATAAGTTAGAAGGAATAAGTTATACTGCTCGTAGTTGATTCGCGCGCGCCGTACGGCGCGTGTTAGGTTGCGCGCGGGCCCGCGCTGCCGCATACTTCCGTGACGCAAGGCAAAGGCAAGGAGGCCGCATGCACGTCACACAGCACACACGGGGCGATGTCAGCAAGCTTC
>Ga0163150_10003887_pt1 | contig 20480 bp, 7 predicted proteins | sample OliLakLV19P2IB_FD_148628 | JGI IMG/M metagenome (GOLD analysis project Ga0163150, IMG submission 148628) | Freshwater microbial mat bacterial communities from Lake Vanda, McMurdo Dry Valleys, Antarctica - Oligotrophic Lake LV.19.P2.IB | ecosystem: Environmental > Aquatic > Freshwater > Lake >...
CGTTGCTCTGGGACGAAATCGAATCGAAAATCACTCGGTGAAGGGATCGACACACTTGGATCACAGCCAGAAAACCAACCCTAAAACACCGATCACGCCCAAAACTCAACTCACCGGGAATTGCTGTCGTTTCGTTACATAGTTGCTTTGCAATTTTAACCGCAACTTGAGCATACGAATTCTATCATCAATTTTGTTAAACTCATCCTTCCGCGCACTAAAGTAACCCGCAAACTTGAGCGGAGACACAAGAACATCGGAGACAGCCTTTGATGCCGCATTCAATTTGGCAAGTCCTCTTTGCCCGGCCAGGCCAATTTGCTCAAGCGGGTCAAGAATATTCTTTTTCAAATAACGTCCCGCTCTGAAAACCGCGCTGTTGTTTACCGCTGCAACTTTGGCCTTCTCGCTATTTGCGCTGGCTTGTGATGCGGTCGTAGTTGCATCTTGCTCTTCGAGTCCGTCGGGGTCGCGGGACCTCGTTGGATGGTTACTCACATAAGCATAAAAATTTGCGTTCCCAGCTTCAAATCCGACCGGATCCTGGGCGATAAAGCGGCCAGTCTGCATGTCGTAATAACGAGCTCGGAAATACATTTGTCCCGTCTCTTTGTCAAATTCTCGGCCAGTGAAACGATAACGTGTCGTGACTTCCGGATGCGATTCGGCAATGACATTTCCATAGGAATCGTATTTGAGGTGATTGACGACTTGACCACTGTTATTGACGAGATCATGGATGGTGCCGAGATGATCGGCCAGATGCCACTGCACCGAGCCAGCAGCATCTTCTTGAGCGAGAACTTGATCCACCAGTGGACCGTGTAGATATCGCATCGATTCGACGGCGATCGCTGGGCCGGAACCATCGGGGTCGGTGACTTCGACGAGCACCTCATCGCCATCGTAGATGAAATAGGTGATCGCGCCGTCCACCGCATCGGCGGGAGTGGAATCGACTTTGCTCGCGATTCGGCGATTCGCCATGTCATATGTGTATTCGACAACTTGGGTAGGTCCACCGACGGCACTCGGACGATCAATAACGCGGATTAAGCGATTTCGATGGTCCCACGAAAATTCGCGAACTGAGCCGTCCGCGATTTGAATTCGCCGCGTCAAGCTCCCTTCCGCATCGTATTCATAACGGTACTTCCCGTCGCTCGTAAGCTGATTGTTGTCGGGAGTTCCAACGACTCCGTCACCCACAACGTAATCGGAACCATGTCGCTGCGATGAAATGCGATTGCCTGTGGCGTCGTAGACGTAACTCTCATCGACGTTGCTCGGATCGGCATGCACGGCCGCCGTCAATTGATCGCGGTCATCATAAGTAAAATCAGTCGCCCCATCGATGTCGGTAATCCGCGTAATGCGACTGGCGTTGTCGAATGCTAGTGCAAACGAATTGAGCACGGCATTCGCTGCATTGCGATGCGAGATGTTGGTTAAACGGCTTAGCGCGTCATAGGAATAGCTCGTCGTCACGACGGCTTGTGTACCGCCCAAGTCGGCGAAGCGAGCCAAGGACGTGAATTGACCGAGAGCGTTATACGCAATGTCGACACGCTTTCCAGCGACCGGATTGGTGGACCCCACGGCGCTCGATTGTGTCTGTCTCGTGAGTCGATCGAGCGCATCATAGGTGTATTCATTCTTCCCACCGATAACTCCGTTAATCGTATCCGTCAACGCGAGCAAATTTCCGACGGCGTCAAACGAAAAATCGAGTTTCGACAAAGGCACGCCGTTCACTCCGCCGGTTTGCTCGCGCGTTGTTCGGTCGAGCACGTCCAGTGTCAATTGTAGATCACTTGTACCATCCTGCACTCGTACTAGTCGGCCTGCGACATCGTAGGTGTAATTGACGAGGTTGACTTCCACATTTTGCGAGTTCAGCCAGTGCTCGCGGACCAATCGACCAACATCATCATAGTCAAGTCGCGTCGTACGTCCCAAACGATCCACTTTGGTAACAAGTTCATTCACACCATTGAAGACGTAAGCTGTTATATTACCCAACGGATCGAATTGGGCTATTCGACGGCTCCGCGCGTCGTAAAGGTACCTAGTCGAATTGCCAGCAGCATCCGTCACCGAAGTTACATTATTGTCGATATCGTACTGGTACTTTGTCTCGAATCCATCAGCATCCACGCTCGCAATAGGGCGGCGTCGAGCGTCGTATCCTATCTGTGAAACATGCCCGAGCGGATCGGTAGTGCGGATCAAGTTACCCGCTTCGTCATAGCTATAGCGCGACGTATTATTCCCCGGATCCAATACTCTCGCCACGCGATCGAGTGCATCATAGATCGTTTGCGAAACATGTCCGGCGGAGTCCGTGACTTCCACGAGGTTACTGCGTGCGTCGTAAGCGAACTGAGTGATTGGCGAAGTAAGCGGGCTGGCACCGTCCGGGTCTGGTTCGGTGATCCGCGTCGGTCGGTTAAGCTGATCGTATTGAAACAGAGTCCGGTGGCCATTCTCGTCGACAATCGCCGATACGTTCCCAGCAGCGTCGTACTCGTTCCGTTTAATCGTCTCTAGACTTGTACCTTTAGCAGAAGTTGTCGAAACGACTCGACGTTTGTCGTCGTAATCAAAGTCGGTGATTCGTCCAAGTGGATCGGTGATGGTGTCAACTTGGCCAGACGCGATGTACGTAAACATCGTGATGAGATCATCGGCCCCACCGAGTGTCCCGACGACCAAGGTGATCGAACGGACGTTGCCGTTGGCTGGGTCGATGTCGAAGAGTTCGCGCCGGCCTTGCTCGTCGGTGAGACTCGTCGGTTGACTAAAGACGGGATCATACGTGTACGTGGTTCGGCTCAACGTCCCCCCAACGAGTGGCAAGACAGGTTCGTTGAAGCGAGAGACCAGCAACGAATAGCTCAGCGGCAGGTTAAACTGACCCTGTCGCACGACTGCGAAAGTGCCAGCTTGAGAGAACTCTACCAGTCCTTCGAATTCAAACGTTCCGGACGATATCTCGATGCGATTCCAAGAGATCGCACTCACTCCGCCATCGATTACCCAGTCGGTGTTTTTCGATTTTAGAATCAACTTCTCGCCAGCCGCAACGTCAATGCGACGAACTACATCTTCATAGCGGAAAGCGTTCGTCCCGGTGAATGCGATATCACGTTGTAACTTCGGAGCAGCATCAACACTGAGCAAACGAATCGATACCGGCAAACTATCAGTGGAATTCAAAGTGGTCCGCACAAGGTACGTGCCGGACTTGTTCGGGGTAAAGTTGGAGTTGGGAGTGATGGTCCCATCTGGACTTTCAATCGTTGCGCTGAAAATCGGATTTTGATCGAACCGATTGTCATAAGTGTCCGGCAAAATTTCATCGAGCAGATATTGCTGGCCAGCCGTGCCTTCGAAGGTAAGCAGTGCCGAGAAGCCAATCGGCATGACGGGTACCGATTGCGTCGTACCAGGCACAAGTTGGGTCAGCGATGAGACTTCGGAGAGCAAAAAAGCGAATGGTTCGGGAGCCGTCAGTGGATCAAACAGCCCGAAGATACGAGCCGTGTATTGGCCGGATCGCGGCAATACGAACGCGGCGTCAATATTACTAAGAGTCTCCGCGACAATCTCGCCGGACGGACCGACAATTCGAACTTTGGCACGCGAGAACAGAAAAGTGGTGCGGTGTCGAAAGAGAATGCGCGATCCGGCGTTTCCCTGAAACAGCGCAATGAGCTCCCCTTCACCGGCGGTCCCTTGATAGACAACGTCGAATCCGGACGACGCTACCGGCGATTCGTTCGCTGGAGCGATCAACCATTCATATGAAACCGGCGTGGCAATAGCAGCATCACGGCCACTGATGACGACAAGATGCTGTCCTGTTTCGGAGAAGGCCGCGAACTTCGTTGCTTCGGTTCCTGAATCCATCACCAAGCGACCGCTCGGTGAAATGATTTGCAACTTGGTCGTCGACGACGTTTGCTCGAACCGCAGCCGCTGTCCGGCACTTGCGCTGAGTTGAAACAGATTCACAGCGGCACCGTTCACGAGCTGCCGAGCCAACGGAGAATTGAGGGACACTAGTGGAGCCCCTGCCACATCGAACAATCGGAATGCGTAGTCCTGCGGTCGTGCGACTACAAGGCCATTGTAAGCGCGGTTGGATACCACCAATCGATAGGTACCCGCAGACGGCAAATTGAAGGGGCCATAATCGCCTGAGAAATTCTCTTGCGAGAAAATAATTTGATTATCCGGGCCCAATAGTTGCCATTGATATCCGGAGGGCGGATCCGTTTCGATCGTACGCCAATCTAGATAAAGCGACTGACCCTTGGTGCCTTGAAAAGTGTACGCATCCACTTCATTCAGCTCGATACGACCGGTTACCGTCTGTCCAAGCGTGATTGCCGTGGTGCTCTCGGATGGTCCGATCAATCGAAAGCCGAATGAATGTGGGAGAAAGTTTACTGAATCTGGATCGGTTGAGAATTTGGCAATCAGGAGAAACTCCTGGAGCTCATCGTTGCCTGGATCGCTTTGAGTAAGCGTTACAAAGCGATTGTAAAGGCCATCAAAGTAAGAACCGCCTTCTCCCAGAATCTGTGCGCTGGTGATGAAAGAAATGCCTAAATTTTGCACGTAGACGCTACTATCTGGCTTGGCAAAAAAGCGGAAATATTGCTTCCGTTCATTTGCAGTAAACGTTCCCCTAATGTCCTCGCCTAAGTCGACACTCGGCATTCGATCTAGATTGACGGAACTAAACGAAAAATCTTCCGAGCCTTCGACGATCAGGTAGTAATCGCCTGAGCCCGACAACGTATAAATTTGATCGGTGTCAGGCTGATGCGAATAAGCCTCCCCGCTAAAAAAGAGTTGGAAATTCGCATTCGTCTGGGATGTTTCCAACACGAATCGTTGGCCAGCCGTACCCTGCATTCGGTAGATGGCTGCCCGGCCTCCGGTGAGTGTTCCTTGGATAACCGAATCGAATTGAGCTGTCGTCGCAGATGCGAGGTCCTCAACTCGAAAATCAAAGGTTTCCGATCCGCTGAAGCTTCCATTGCGGACAACGACTTGGTATGTTCCCGATTCAGGCAACTGAAAAACAGTGTAAAGGTTGTTATAGAAACTAGAAAGCATCCGGTCTTGTGGATCGCGAAGTTCGATCGACAATGCGCCGTGCGTCGAAAAGAAGTCGAAGTCGATGAACGAGCCTTGGATTCCGCTGAAGGAAAATCGCTTCTCTTCACCAGCTTGCAGCGTGCCGGAAAGCGTCGTGCCAAATCCACTCTTTGGCACGATTACGGGATCGATCAATGTCGTCGTGAATGCCAACGTTTGCAGATCGGTCGTCGTGCTCGGATTGGCCAAGTGAATCAGATAATGCTCCCCGGTTTGCGAAATGAGATACTCGTGGTCTGCAGTTCCTGGAAACGGATACAACGCGATGCTCGTTGCGGTTGGTTGTATTAAGATCCAGCGGCCACTTAAAGGGCTCGTGGCATCATGCAAAACAAAACGCTGATTGCGATCAGCATTGAATCGATAGATAACGTCCTCGCCAGGTTCGTCCGTCCGCGTTACTGGCGTGCCCAATGGAATCTCAGTCGAATTACTCAGCGAACGAATTGCTGCTGCATAAGCGCCCCTACTGCCGCCGACGGTGACTTGATATGTCCCGTCTTCGGGAAGTCGGTCCGTCGAAAGTGTTTCGCCGCTCGGCGTCTGAATCGCAAGCGACGCGAAACCGCGAATCTGATCGACCCAGATGCGTTCGCCAGCCTTTCCGATAAACGAGTATCGATCTGTCTCGCCGAAGAGTTGCAAATCGCCAAACAGAAGTCCGATGACCGATGGATCATCCCCCAAGCGAACTGACAAACTATCCTGAGTGGTCAACAGGTTGCCGCGATCATCAAACTTGTTAGTTGTGGCCGAGCCGCTCGCGTTGCTGATCGTCACCGGCAAATTGTTGGCATCGCGTTTCACCGAAGCGGCGATTCCAAAGGCATCGAATTGGCGGATCGGCTGGCCTGCAGCATCCAGCTCGCTCCGCTGCACGTTGCCACTGCCATCGACGTACATCGCCTCGGCATCTGATGGAAGAGAAAACACGGGAACGGTATTTCCAAAATGGGTGGTCGCATCAGGTGGATAAAGACCTTGCGTCTCGGGGATATCGAGACGAATTGTCGTGCCATCTTTCTTGATGGCACCCATCGCGCGTCCATGAAATCCGTAATTCGTTTGCTCGTGTCTTCCGAGCTGATCCGTCTCGCCTACCATGTGATGCGAAGAATCGTACTGCCATGTTCGTGCCGAAGCATCCGGATCGGTGACGCGCATCAGATTACCGTTGCTATCGTAGCTCAATCGCGTTGTTCGCCCGGCCGGATCGTTGATTTCTGTAACGCGATTTCCAGTATACGTGAACGTGGTTGCTAATCCGGTTGCGTCGATCGTTCCCGTCGGATGTCCCTGACCATTGTAGGTGAGCTGTGTAACATTGTTGTTCCGATCGGTGATCGAAGCGAGGTTCAAGCGTGAGTCGAAACGAAAGACAGTTTTATCCGTAAGCGTGCGTCGATAGGTTCCATCACCGGTTTTTTCGAGCTTGGAAAAATCTCCCTCGGGAGACTTAAAGGAATTTTCATTCGCATTGAAAGTGAAAAGTAGTTCGCTGCCGTCACCATCGACAAGCAAAACCGATCGGTCCTCGTTTTCAATAAGGTACTGTAGGCCGCCGATTCCCCATCCCGCACCGAATGGACTGTCGATGGAATTGACGACGACGAGTTCGCCCGTTGTACTTTTCGAGGTGCCTGTAAAACTGATACTTGCAACGCCGCCTGGAGCCGCTTGCTCATCCCGAAAGTAATAGACGCCGGAGCGTAGGTCGTATCGATAGACCCCGCTTGGTTGATCGCGTAAGTCGACCTGCAATGCCGCTTCCGCTGAGCTAGGCTCGTCGAGAATGCGCCAAAAGTGTTCGTCGCCTCCAAAAACATTGCCACTTCTATCCCCGGCAAATCCACCGGAATCAGGCTGGTCTTTCCGACCCGGTACCGCCATTGCAAATGAACCGCGGTCGACGACCATCCGTGCAACAAGGCGTAGGTTCTTGCGCAATACTGGAACGGGAACTAGTGCCACGGGATCGACAAAGTCCACCCCGAAATGGACGATGGGTCTTGGATCGGCTCGCAACGAATCAAAGACTAAACGCAGTCCATGATCTGCACCTTGCGATTGATAGGAGACGAGAGAATGGCTTTCAATGACGGTGCCTGAGTGCAGGTCAACATTGGAAGTCAAAGGCTTCTCGACTGGGCAAGCGTCGCATCCCAATTTCGGATTGTATGTCTCAATGTGTTTTGGAGGAATAATCGGGACCGGCACCACGAAGTGCCAGCTACTATTCCGCACGCCTCCCGAAATTGTTTCGACCGTTTTTCCGTCGGCGCTCACTTGCGCGTCCCCCACGTCATCGAATTGACCAGTGACCGGATTGATCGACCACAAATCCATGACGGTTCCTGGTCCCCAACCGGCTCGATTGGGCAGTGTCAATGGAGCTGGCCTCGCAAAGACCATTTCGCCCGGTTGAATCGTGACGACCAAGTCGGGACTCAAACCAATTGGCAGCGAGGCCGGTGTGAGACCAGGTGGAACCTCGGTAATGCTTAGCACACCCGTGAATGGAGTCCCTTGCTGGTTCATCAGCGAGCCCGCCGCAACGAAAATTTCGGCCATCTCGCCCGGTGCAACTTGTTGACGAACTGTCGTGTCGCGTGTTGGATCGATGGTTGTGCCACCAGCGACATCCAAAACCGGAAGATAAATCGGACGAATGATCACGTTGTTGACATTCGCGTAAACTTCATGCCCTAGAATAAAGTCGAGCTTTTCAGCGATAAAAGGGTAAACCAGCGGTCCGGCAAAGAGTTCTCCACGAACTTTGAGCGTATCGCTTACGATTGGGCCAGAGCCGAGATCCAATGTGAATGAACCATCTGGCATTGTGAATCCATGAACCGCGCCCATCTCAATAGGCATGTTCGCTAGTGGCTGACCGTTGACTTTTAGTACCTTTCCACTAACTCGCGTTGTCGTAGTCGGGTCGGCTACGACATTCAACGTGAAAGTTTGAGCGGACGACATTACGCCGTCACTGGCGCTGACCACGATTGGATACGTTCCGATATCACTTGGCGAAGGAGCGAAAATAAGTAGTCCCGCGCCCGATTTCACACTCCCATGCGGTAACGACTGATTGCTTTTAATGAAGTAATTGATTTGGTCACCGTCTGTATCCGTTGCGTCCAGCTGAATCTCCAGATAGCCACCGGCCTTCATCGTTTGAGCGGAAATTGGCTTTAGGACCGGAGCATGGTTCGGGCCAGTCGAGAGCACGTCGATATCTAGCTCGAAACGCAAGGCGTTCGCGTTTTCGATCGTGAACTCAATGATGGTGGAAGTAGCGGCAAAATCGAGACCACCTGAGAGTACGGCCGGACGAAGATTGAGATAGGGCTTGCCGCCTGCATCCAAACCCGACGCGTTGTGCAGCTTCACGCCGGTTGGAAGATTGTTGAAGCGAGCGACAAGATTGCGCGAGACGAGTTCACCCGTGTTGCGCAACTTAAGATCGGCGACATAGGTTCCTGCTTCGCCATCGACTCGAATGTTCTCGACGATTGCTTGTATGGAACCGTCGTTGACAAGATTGTAGTTGGCGAGATTCACCGGCTCGCCCGGCTGAGCAAACAAGTTATTGCTGGAGAAGACTGGTGCGGCGACTCCTGCTTCATCGATCGCGTTGACAAACCGACTAATAGTTGCTTTGGAATTATCGTCTGCGTCGCCATTGATGAACTGGAAGACTAGCAAGCCCTGTTTGTCATTGGCCAGCGAAGTCAGATCGACGGTGACCGTTGAACCGCTGAATGTCACTAGGCCAGGAAGGTAGTTGGCCCCGGTTTCGCCAAGCGAAAAGAGTGCCTCACCTTCGCGGCCACGATCCAAAAGGGTTCGACCGGGATTCATTGGATCGACCAGGTAGACTTGAAACAAATCACCCACCAACACGTCGGTGTCGCTCTTGTCGAACGAAGCTGTAACGTCGAATGAAAAACGGCGACTCCCCTTTCTCTGGCCAAGGTCGATCAAGAAAGCATGTTCGTCGAGCCACTTACCGGCTTCCGAAAGTTCAATCGTGTCGCCAGTGGCTGGAGCGGGCAACACTTTGGTAACCGACAAGCTCGTCGCCGCCATGTTGCCAGCGACGTCTTCAATTCGCGCAGTGAATGGATTAAGACCATCAGCAACTGGCAATCCGGGGAAACTGAAGCGTCCGTCGCCCCCTACCGTGACGACGGTACCCAAAGGCGCTAACGAAATCACTTGCCCAGGTTCGGCTGTGCCTTGAATCGTGACTTGCGAAAGATTGGTCAGGGCTGGATTGTTAGGAGATCGACGCGATGTAAGATCGAGATTAATGCTGGCCGGACTCGGAGCGGTCGCATCCAGTTCGAACTCCAAGTCAATCTCACGAACCAGCGTGTTGTTTTTAAGAAGGTGGAGTGTGATCACTTTTGCGCCATCATCGAGTGGCGTTCCGCTACGGGCTGCCATCTCACTGGCGGTCAACGCAAACGAGCCGCTCGACGATAGATTGCTAGAGATATCAAAGAATGTATTGGGCGACGGGCCTAGGGCAAATTGAAGGGTGGAACCAAGTTCAGGATTGGTGATCTGTCCGGTAATCGCGGGATTGTTCGTAATCCAATCAAACTTGGCGGCTTCGGTGGTCCCACTATCATTGATTAGCTTGGCAGCAACGATCGGCTTCCGCGAATTGAGGATATTGATGACATTCAAGACATCAATCGGAGATGCAAAACCGTCGCCAGTAACGTCGATGTATCCAATGGAGGTACCGATCGGTCTTGGGCCAAGCTGGCGAGTTCCATTTCGTCTCAAGTCGTTAATGATTTGCAACACGTCTATCGGCGCGACAAATAAATCGTTGTTCACGTCCGTTCGCTCACCCGGATTCTGCCAATCGGAATTCAGCAGTCTTCGAACTTCTAACGTTTCGACGAATAACGCTCGACGCCGTTCACGCTGTGATCGCGAACGACTTTTAAAGTACAGCACGATTAACTCTCATTCTTTAGTTTGCGACAAATATCCTGAGCGTCAACAATGCCAGCAAGTGACGGCTTGTAAATTATTTGGTGCATCACCAATTGTCTTTTGAGAGCGTAGTTGGTCGATAAGGGACAGTCAAGTATTGGATATTATCTACAGCAGACTCATGCGTTCCTAACACCTATTTCCGCTCATTTTGTTTGAATACCGACGAGCAAAGCGATTCAGGATCGTTCAAAAATAACTTCGGATTTTGCATATTGATTTACTATACGACAAGTTTATTCGAGTATTGCGAATCGCCGAAGCAAAGGTGAGCAGCCATGCGTGAAAATGAGGTCGCCAAGATTATCGTCGATGTCGCTTATCTTATTCACAAGCAACTTGGACCCGGATTGCTCGAGTCCGTAAATGAAGTAATCTGTTCGACGACATCTGACTGAACCCTTTGAGAGCTTAGCGCCTTGCGTGAATCGTCTTAGAAAACGCAGCACTTTAGTTTTCGCGTTTCTCCAATAAATGCTCAATGACATATCTACCAATGGATCGTCCAGCGGAGAGTCCAGCAGTATTGTCAAAAGCAAAATGGATACCTCCGTAGATACGGCTTCGGCCTGCTTCGTTGGCTGCTTGCGTAAAACTGTTGAACGAACGAGTTTTCACCTGTTGATCGGACAATGGTCGCTGGGTGAAGCCGTTATGACCATCGGCAGTTGTCGTGAAATGAAAATCCGGACCGAAGAAACTTGTAAGCACCGCGTCCGCCGCGCCGCTGAACGTACTGTGTCCAGACGTGTACGTCGGGAAGGGAGGTGACTTGAGAAGTGGCGTCCAGTTTGGATCGGCAATAGTGAGCAGATTGCCGTCGGTGTCTCCCCTTCGAATTGCATCGATGGGGCGCCAAAGATTGAAGGCGTACTTGGCATCCCATGCGGCGATACCTGCATCAGCCATGGCGATGTTGAGGAGTGCGAACAGCCGAGCGTTGTCAGCCATCGACGCTCCTGTTGCAAGCGATACGTCGCTGGCGATTTGGTTCCAATGGCCGGCAGGCGTGAACGTGCCGCCGCCATCAGCCCAGAAGATCGCGATTTCAGATTGTTCCACCGAACGGCTCGACGAGTTCAACCCACCGATCTGCATCACTTCGTCGACATTCGCAGCGTATTCGGCACTGTCGAGTGGCGGAGGAGCTGCAGGACGGAATTGCGAACCGCTCGGCATGGCAAACGGAACAATCTTGGGCCATTGTGGCAGAAGCGACGGCAGAAAATCAGGAAAGGTGCGGTTCCAATCGCCGGTTTTTTTTCCAGGCGTGTATGGAATGTTGGCACTGGCGCCGTCCGAACTGCGCCAAGCGAGTATCGCATCGCCGACCTGTTGCCCCAAGGCGATTCCAGCCGACTTCCCTGGTCCGTCCGGTACCGTCGCGAGCGACTCGGCCAAGGCTGCATCAAACACCGCGCGTTCGTCCGCCTCTTGGTAAAGCTGCGAAGCTACACGCTGCGCAGCCGCCGCGGCTGCGGCTACCGGCGAAGCTCCAGCCGGTGCTGCTACATCGACATGATACGGTTGATGCGTTTTCTCGATAGCGTTCACCGCGTCGTACATTGCCGCGTGAACCATAGCGAGATTTCGCGCGGCGACCGGTGGTCGTTCGGTAACAACGCGGTTGGTGTACGGATCGTTGGATAACGTCGTCCAGTCGCGAATCACATTCAGCAACGAGGCATTCCAATCGAGAACCACATCGCCCAATCGTACCTCACGCGTGATGACTGAGCCTTGCCCTAAAGCATCCAGAGCCATCATCCGAACCGTTGACATTCCCGATGGCAGATTCACGGTGAAGCTAAAATGACCCTGGGCATCTGCCACCGATCGCAGGTCCGTAGTTGTCAAAGCCGAATCACCCTCACCACTCGCGCTATTGGAATCGCCAATGGTGAGTCGTACCTTTGCATTGGGCAGCGTTTGACCATTGATAGTCACCTGGGATTTTAAGACAATGCCATTGCCATCTGCGTCCGAATCGGGTGACAGTCCGCCGGTAATCACCGGTGGCTGCACGGTAGATCGCGAAATTTCGTTGAGTCGGTTGATGACTTGCAGCACATCCGATGGCGCGAGATTTCGATCAACGTCGACATCTAAGAAATGGACCGGCCGCAGTTCGACGGGCGGTAGCTCACGCGATCCACCCGCGTGCAATGCATTGATGACGATCAACGCATCGATTGGAGAGACGTAACCATCGTCATTGACGTCACAGGCATTAAACGAGTTCGCAAATTCAAACGCCAGCAACCGCCGCTCTTCCAGGCTTTCGCAACTCAACGAACGGGCAGTCGTGGTCCGTCGTATAGTCTTATACTTTTGAGACTGGAGTCGAGCGGTCATTGGCAAGCATCGAGTTAGTATTAGTAACAGTAAAATCCAACTAGTCATTCAAAATCAAGCTAATTAAAATCACCCTACAGTATACTTCGAATCATCCATTTACGCCGAGCTATCTCGCGAAAACATTGATGACGCCTAGTTTCAGGCCTCTGGTATGTCCTTTCGGCCAATCGCTCTTTTTTGTTTTCGGCTAGGAAGGTTCGCCCGAAGGCATCCTCAAGTGCTTCAACGACTGCGACGCCTTTTTTCAATCGTTACCTGGCGACGCAACCTGACCTTTTTTGACTCCGCCAATCCTCACGCGTCAATGCCCGCGCCACTCTTGGTGAGGCCCTTGGCGAGTATGTTGCCGACACCCTTTGTCAGAATGTTGCCGACGCCCTTGGTGATGATTTTGCCGCTGCTGTCGCTAATGGCTCCGCTAGTATCCTCCGAGATAAACCTGTTACTGGGGCAACCGCTTGATTCCGGCTCGGCGGTAGGAATCGGGGCAATTCGGATCTGCGGTTTCTTTATGGGGATGACTTTTTTGCCATTGTTCGGTTTGACGACAAAGTCGCCGTTAACGACCTTGCCGACAAACTCGACGACCTCGCGAATAACGTTGCCTAGGAAGTCCAAGAATTGTTTCACTAGACGGCCGAACTCATTGATGAATTCCCGCACGCGCTCGCCTGCGCTCGCTTTTCCACTCGGGTCCGTAAACTGAACTGGATTGTTTTTAACGTAGGCATACTTGTTGGCGGCCGCTAGCGAATCAGCGGATATAAAACGGCCGGTGGCCGAATCGTAGTAGCGAGCCCGGTTGTCGTACTGGCCAGTCTCCGCATCAAACTCGCGGCCGGTAAACAAATAACGACTGGCCGAAGCGGCATTGGTCGGCGACAGTATGTTGCCGAACGAATCGTAGACAATGTGATTGGCGACCACGCCAGCGCTGTTGACTAGATCGTGGACCGTGCCTAAATGATCCGCCAAGTGCCAGAAGACTACGCCCGCGCTGTCTTCTTGCGTCAGAATCTGATCGACGGCGGGACCGTACAGGAGTCGAGAGTGGAAGCTCGCGGGTTGAGGGCCAGAACCGTCGACGTCGAGCAATTCGAGCCGCACATTCTCGCCGTCGTACACGAAATGTGTAATCGCCGCGTCGCCGGAATCCTGCGGGTTCGTATCGACCGCCTTGGCGATGCGGCGATTGAAGGCGTCGTAGGTGTACTTGGCCGTCATCGTCGCGGCACCACCGGCCGAATCGCGGTCAGTCACGGCGACCAAGCGGTTGCGGTAATCCCATTCGAACTGGCGCACATGACCAGTGGCGATCTCGGTGCGCAGCGTCAGGTTGCCTTCGTTGTCATACGTGTAGTTGAACTTGCCATCGGACAGGAGTCGATTACCAGCGTCAAGGGTATAGCCGGCGGGATGCAGGCTCGACGTTCGCCGATTACCGTTTAGGTCGTAGCTGACGTTTTCGTCCGGTCGCGCGCCGGTGCGATCGGCACCGAGGAGTTGATTGGTGTCGTCAAAAGTGAAGTCAGTCGACCCGAATTGCCCGGCGGTATTATATTATAAGCCTCGTTAGAAGAATCTGTGGATAAATTCTAGCTGGGGCAGGTCGCCAAGGTTGTGATAGAGTGCGATTTCGTAGGCTTCTTGGGTCTTAAATCCATAGGACTTTCTGGTAACCAGTTTTACTTTGTTATTAAACCCCTCAACGGATCCCGATGAAAGCTCTCCACCCGCCCTAAACCAGTTCAAGATGAGCTCTCGCTTGGAACGAAAAGACTTCGCTATCTTCTTCATCGGTTCGATCTTGCTCCGCATGGCTCGTGTACACCATTGATCGAGAAACTTGCCAGCCCATCCCGCTGTACCGTACTCCCAGAACCGTTGAAAGTCTTCCTTCATTAGATGGCTGCGTATCGATCTCAAGTTGTACTGAAGCAGCTCGCTCAGTTTGACTGCCTGTTTGTCTGTCAAATTCTCGGGGCGTTTGAGTAAGAGCCATCTTGCTCCTTTCAACATCGGTTCGTATCCGTCTTGTTTGAGCTGCTTGACTTCTTCGGCTCGGACTTCATTGATTGCCTTTCCGATCGACTGCATCACGTGAAAACGGTCCAGTACGTGAATGGCGTGAGAGGCCTTCTTACGGATTACCTTCAGGTAGCCTTGCCACATGTCGCTGCAAATAAACAGCAATTGCTTGCTACGATCCTTGCCCAGAAACCGGAAGAAACGAAGCAGCGTTTTGGCCGTTCGGTCTGGTCCAATCCAAAGAAGTCGCTTACAACCTTCGTCGATTTGATAAACAAGAGTTTGGTATTGATGGCCTCGGTGCCATTGCACTTCATCGATCCCGATCGATTCAATGCCTTCTAGGTTTCGGTGGCTCAATCCCCATGAAACGGCCTGTTTTACCGACTCGAAGACGCAGTCCCAGCACATTGGAACGAAATCAAAGCGGCGAGCAATTGGCATCGTGTCATAGCCTAGCCGTACCTTGCAACATCCCGAACATATTTTTAGCCCGTTGCTTCGAGGGCGTACTTCCACTTCGATCGTTTTGCCGACCTCGGTTTCCACAATTTCGCATTTTCCGAAGATAAACGACTTGTAGTTTGTAACGTTATTGAGGATAGTTTTCAGTTGCATCTTTGAGGTCGTTGTTTCGAGGACTGGTGTCGTTAAGAAACAACAGTTTACGAAAGACGCCTCAGGATGCATTTCATTTGAAAGAAAAACTTGCTCCCGTCGACATGCAAAGGTACGCTGAAGAAACTTGAGCGGAGGATAGGGCAACGCAGAGGTGCGACCTGAGCGCCGACTCAAGTGCCAAGGACCGAAGTGGCGACGGTGAGTGCAATGCTCACCGTTGCTCTTCTTTAACTTCGGGATTGGCCAGGATGCGATAAACCTAAACGTTGCCCCGCTTTGTAACTTATCATTTCAGCTGTTTTTACCCACAGATTCTACCAGACGAGCCGGATTTAAGAAGGTGGAGTGTGATCACTTTTGCGCCATCATCGAGTGGCGTTCCGCTACGGGCTGCCATCTCACTGGCCGTCAACGCAAACGAGCCGCTCGACGATAGACTGCTAGAGATATCAAAGAATGTATTGGGTGACGGGCCTAGGGCAAATTGAAGGGTGGAACCTAGTTCAGGATTGGTGATCTGTCCGGTAATCGCGGGATTGTTCGTAATCCAATCAAACTTGGCGGCTTCGGTGGTCCCACTATCATTGACTAGCTTGGCAGCGACGATCGGCTTCCGCGAATTGAGGATATTGATGACATTCAAGACATCAATCGGAGATGCAAAACCGTCGCCAGTAACGTCGATGTATCCAATGGAGGTACCGATCGGTCTCGGTCCAAGCTCGCGTGTTCCATTACGTCTTAAGTCGTTAATGATTTACAACACGTCTATCGGCGCGACAAACAAATCGTTGTTCACGTCCGTTCGCTCACCCGGATTCTGCCAATCGGAATTCAGCAATCTTCGATCTTCTAACGTTTCGACGAATAACGCTCGACGCCATTCACGCTGAGATCGCGTACGACTTTTGCAATACAGCACGATTAACTCTCATTCGTTAGGCCGCGACAAATATCCTGAGCGTCAACAATGCCTGCAAGTGACGGACTGTCAATACACTTGATGCATCATCAATTTGCTATTGAAAGCCTAGCTAGTCGAAAAGCGACAGTCAAGCATTTGATAAAATCTACAGCAGTGTCATGCGTGCCGCCCAACGCCGTTAAATTTATTTCTTTAGGCGAGCTTTTGTTTTTAGCGGTACGGCGCGAACCGTCCGGCGCGTGCTTTGAATCAATTCACCGGATTGCTTGCGAAATTCCGCTAAAAAACGGTTAACGGCGTAGCGTGCCACCCGATTTAGAAAACCCCGAAGTTATTTTTGACCCGTTCCTAACGCGAGAGATTGCGTCGCAATAGACTTATGAACTTAAGCTGAGTTGCTTAAAAAACTCATCCAAACTTGCGATCGATTCGGTGATTGGGCTGCCGATTTCCATTTTCGATTTGCTCGGTGGTAACGAAGAAATAGTATCTGCAGCGAGCGTCACTGTTGGTGGGATCACGTTCGCCAGTTTAAGCGACCTGGATGAACTTATCGAGATGCTTGATGATGATGTGGATGCAATCGTGCTTGTTGTCGGAAATAGGCTCGTTCCGAAACTCACCGGGGAGCTTAAACCGCTGAAGCCATAGATCGACGGCACGATTGCTGATTGCAAACTTACCGGCGCGGTAAAGAATCGAATCAACGACCGAGCTTGATTCTGCTGGACGATGCTCATGTCGATTGGGTTTACTTGACCATCTTTATTTAAATCGTAGATGTTCGTGACGAGTGCCGAGTTGATCGCGTAGGAGAGATTGTTACGGACAAATTGGAGATCGGTCGTATCGGTGCGGACAATCGTCGGCGAGCCGAAATTGCCTTGCCCGACATCTCCGACCGCGTTTCCGAAGTAAAAGACGTCATTGCTTGCAAGACCAGTATTCGCATTGGCCAGCAATGTGACACGCAGCCATGTATTTCGAATCGCATTGTCGGCGAATTCGATCTTAATGCGCGTTGTGTTCGCTATTCCACCTCTGGCAATAGTTGTAATCGTCGGTAAGAAGAAGAGCGGTGCAAAGCCTGCGACATTTATCCCATTCCAGGTCACGAATTGAAAATCGGCCGCCGTGATCGTACCGGACGAATTGGCGATATCGATGATCAATCCGTTGAGTCCCCTAACGTAATTTGTATAATTGGCAAACGAGGCGATTTGACCAGGCAACAATGCTGACTTCGTCGAATCGATCGCATTGGTCGGATTTCCCGAGCCGTTTCCGAATACGCTGCTCGTCGAACGGTTGTAGAAGACTTGACGATTGGCAATGGACGCAGCGCCAACTCGCTGGATTTTTAAGACGGCTTCGCCTTGTTTATAGACGTTGAAGACAATGGCGGAGATCGTTTCATTGGCAAGCTGCGTCCAACCGCTGCCGATGTTGATAACGTCGCCTAAGTTTCGACGGACGACGAGCGTGTTCGACTCATCGGAGAGGTTCAGTACATCGCGATAACTCAACGTCAGAGTGTTGTTACCGCTGCCGCTGATATCGATTTGTTCGATGCCAAGCAGACGATTATCGCTCAAAGTCGTCAAGTTAAGCATTAGTCCGCTACCGTCTAATCGTAGCATGTCATTGCCGGTTCCGCCGACAATGCGTTTGAACGTTAGATCGCTGATAGCCAGAATGTCATCACCTTGGCCACCTGTGAGCACATCCGACCCACCGTTGCTAATCAGCGTGTCATTGCCACGACCACTGACCATTACGTTTGGCCCGGCGTTTCCAGTTAGCGTTTCGGACGCGAACGTTCCCAAATGCGTGACGGACGAGGTGAAGCTGTTTCCGCCGAAAATCAGATAGCTTTCCCCCGCATATAATTTAAGATTATTCGACCCGCTCGCTCTGGTTGCCCCGATAAGCAGGTCGCCAAACCCATCGCCATTCACATCTCCAGCGCTGCTTGTCGAATAGCCGCTGATGTCACCTGCGTCCACGCCAAAAATGGTGATTCCAGCATTTCCAAGGTTGGCAAGGTCGATCATATTCGACAGTGAAGGACCACCGAATATCAAATAACTTTCGCCCGCTCCGGGTTTGCTGTTGTTCGACGCGAAGGCTGATTGTGCCCCAATTAGTATGTCGTCAAAGCCGTCACCATTCACGTCTCCTGCATTGCTAACGGAAATGCCACTCCTGTCTCCCGCGTCGACGCCGAAGATGGTGATTCCCGCTATTCCCAAATTGCCGAGGTCAATTGTCGTTGGTAGGGAAATACCGCCGAAGACGATATAACTATCGCCGGCAGAGGATTTCAAATTGCCAGACGCATCGCCTTGATAGGCACCGATCAAGAGGTCATCAAAACCATCGCCGTTTATGTCTCCTGCACTGCTCACAGCCGATCTACCACTTAGATCAAATGCCTCAGCGCCGAAGATCGTAATTCCCGCAGCCCCTGGGACGGCCAAGTCGATCGTGGTTGGCAGAGTCCCCTTTCCAAAGAATATGTAACTCTCGCCACTTTCTATCTTGCCATTACCTAAACCATTCGCATGTCGCGCCGCGATTATCAGATCGTCGAAACCGTCACCATTTATGTCTCCCGCGCCGTTCACAGCAATTCCAGCATAGTCCCCCGACTCGGCACCGAAGATAGTGATTCCCGCGGCTCCTAGCGTCGCAAGATCGATGGACACAGGTAAGGAAGGGCCACCGAAAATAAGATAAGCTTCTCCCGCTTGAGGCTTGAGATTATTTGCTCCGTCGGCATCGGTCGCTCCAATTAGGATGTCGTCGAAGCCATCTCCGTTGACGTCCCCGGCGTTACTCACTCTGCACGCTACGTCACCTGCGTCCGCGCCGAAGATCGTTGTTCCTTGACCAGCGACGAGCGCCGCTAAATCGATGACCGCCATAAAGCATCGTTCTTCGAGCGGTTCAATACACAGTCGCCGCACGTATTCGACGCGAGCTTGCTTTGCCCGTATTCTGGAGATAGGTAACCTATTAAATTGCTTGCCAGAAACTTTGCCTGATCGCATGATGCTGCTCACTTCTCTCGATTTTGAACAACACCCAGAGTAGAACAATTGTCTCAATTGTTCTGGAACCCCCAACGTCCCTGAAACAATGCAGACCCTTCTTCACGAATTCTCAACAAGTCGCATTGTCGACAAAGGATTTTGCAATGGGAAACTATGATTCCAGAATCATGCCGGAGCACCTTTGTATAAAACCAACTGCATTCGTACGATATCCACTCAGCAATAGGCATTAATGTCGATCGCGTCGCGTTCCCTCGATGGAATCCATATTTTCCTGCCGAATTCATTGACAACCGGGTCAAAGTGACACAAGTTATCTAATCTTATCGTTTTTTAATAAGCCATGCTTACATTGCTCTAAATGGATCCTCGGCTTAATCCTTATGCCCCAGGTGCTGTTACGCCGCCGCCCGAATTGGCGGGATGCGACGAGCTGATTGAATCGGCGTCGATTGCTGTTGGTTTCTACACAATTCGATATCCCTTTGGTAACACGTATCACGTGCCAACGGCACAACGGTAACAAAGCCCAGGGTAAGGTGATGTGAGCGAAGCGAATATCGCCGCAACCCTGGGTAACGTGGCGAGATAAATGTTAGCCACAACGTGGCGGCACTAAATGATCGATGTCATGAACCATTAGCGCCGTCCCGTTGGGACTTTAGGTTCATAAGGGACACGTACCCAGGGCAGCGCCGAAGCTCGTGAAACTCGCTTCGTCTCGCCCTGGGCTTCGATACCGATGTGCCGTTGGCACGTAAAACACTAGCGAAATATTTCATTAAACGCCGGTTTGAAGTCAATCGATTTCGCATGGTCCGTTCCATGTCATAATAGCGCCTTACGTGTTGTGTAGATACCAATGGCTTTATCGGCCGGAAGGCTGAACCACCATCAGATATGATACGCTGGTCATCTTGCTACACGCTGGTCATCTTATAGCGTAGCAAAATATCCATCGATGCTAGCGATCGATTCCGTGATTGGCGTACGGATTTCCATTTGCAGTTTGCTCGTTGGCAACGAGGCAATAGCATCCGTCGCGAGCGTCACTGTTGGAGCGTTCACGTTCGCCAACTTGAGCGACCTGTAGGAACTTATCGCGATGCCCGATGATGCTGTGGATACATTCGAGCTTGTCGTCGGAATCAGACTCGTTCCGAAACTTACTTGGGCACTTAAACCGCTGAAGCCATAGATCGACGGCACGATTGCTGATTGCAAACTTACCGGCGCGGTAAAGAATCGAATCAACGACCGAGCTTGATTCTGCTGGACGATGCTCATGTCGATTGGGTTTACTT
>Ga0163150_10003889_pt1 | contig 20458 bp, 23 predicted proteins | sample OliLakLV19P2IB_FD_148628 | JGI IMG/M metagenome (GOLD analysis project Ga0163150, IMG submission 148628) | Freshwater microbial mat bacterial communities from Lake Vanda, McMurdo Dry Valleys, Antarctica - Oligotrophic Lake LV.19.P2.IB | ecosystem: Environmental > Aquatic > Freshwater > Lake >...
GCATCGAGAGCGCATCCCACATGCTGGGCTCGCCGATGGTGAGGTCGAGCTTCCAGTTGGTCCCGTCGAACATGAGGCTGTCGACCGCCACGACCGGCGCGACGTTCTCGACGACGACGTTGCGCTCGGTCGAACGGGTCGGTTCGCCCGGGTCCTCGACGGTGAGCTTCACCTTGAACGTGCCGCTCTGCTCGAAGATGTGCGTCGCCTCGAGCCCGAAGTCGCTGGTTGCGTCGCCGAAGTCCCAGCTGTAGATCGCATCGGGACCCGCGGCCGGGTCGGTACTCGCGAATTTCACGCTCGACCCCTCGAACACGCGCGGCTGGTCGACGGTGAAGTGCAGGTCGGGTTCGGTCTCGGTGCACGTCTCCAGCGAAAGCACGGGGTCGGCGTCGGCGGGCGCGACGACCGCGACGAACTGGATCCGCGACTTCGCGATGCCGTCGAACTGGGGTGCGGCGCGGTCGCCGGCGAGACGCGTCGGCCGCCGCGTCGTGCGGTCGCGGATGCCGTCGGCGAGGTCGTCATCGTCGTTGGCCCAGTACCCGGGGCCGACCTCGAGGTCTTGTTCGACGACGCCGCAGTAGCTGTACGGGTCGTAGCCGCCGAGGCCGTCCTTCACGAACTCGACCGGCGTGTCGAGGTCGGTGCCGTACTGGAAGTTGCTCCCGTTCTCGCGCGGCAGCAGCAGGATCTCGGACGGGTAGTTGGGTGCCTGCAACGGCGCGTCGTCGTGCGTGCTGTTGGTGGGTGACCAGGTGAGCGGCGGGATCTGCGCACCGATGTTGCGCAGTCCGCTCACGAGCAACCCGTCGGGACGCGTCTCGAGGTCGAGGCCGTCGACAGGGTTGTCGCGCCAGTTGATCGCCCACTGGTCGGGGGTGAGCCCTTCACCGGGCCGGAAATAGCTGAAGTGCGTGACGTTCACCGGGCACTGCCCGCTCTGGTAGCTGTCGCACAGCGTCGGGTCGAAGTTCGGCGTTCCCCCCTGCAAGTAGTTGTCGACGTGCTCGCTGATCTGCCAGCCGCGTGTCTCGGTACCGCCCGCGATCATCACCGCGTTGACGTCTTCGTCGAGCACGGTTTCGCCGGTATCGTCGAGTTTGACGACACCGCGGCGCCGGTTCGCGTACGTCGGGACGCCGTTCAGGTTCGTGAACCCCGAGTCGGGCCGCAGCCATGCGTGTGCCGAGAAACACAGCTTTGCCGTCCGCGGCGGGTTCAGCGGGTTGGCGTCGCAGTCGTCTTCGCCCGTGCCCCACTGGTTGGTCGCGTCGACTTCCCAGTCGAGGAGCGTTTCCTGCCACAAGTAGTGCACCGCGAGGCCGTCGCCCATCGTGACTCTGATGTCGCGGCTCACCTCGCCGCCGCCGAGACCGACGGCGGCCCACGCCCGCACCGTCACCACGCCGTTCGACGTCCCGGCCGTGAGCATGACCTTGGCCTGTCCCAACGCGTTGGTTGTCGCCTGCGGGGCGACGAGTTCGGAGCCGAGCGCGTCGCCGACGATCTCGTAGCGCATCGGCACGCCGACCCGCGGCGCGCCACAGTCGGACGCGACGTAGTTCAGCTCCGCGCTGACCGTCGTGCCGACCGGCAATGCGCCGCCCTCCGACGTCACCAGCGTGTCGGCGCAGATCTTCGTGCGTAGGTCGCTGCCCGCGAAGGCCGGCACCTGCTTGCCGACGAAGGACTGCGTCGTGCCGCCGACGGAGGTGACGGCCCACGGTTCCAACAGGTTCGTCTGCCCGCCCGGCGGGAGCGTGTCGGTGAGGTCGACGGCCGAAGTGACGATGTGCGGTTTGTTGGCGGTGGGCGCGTTCGGCGGCGTCGCGGTTCCCGTCGGCCCTGATCTGACGAACGTCGACACCGCTGCGCCCGCGTCGGCGAACGCGGCGACCTCGCTGACATCGATCGCGACGTCGGCCGAGTTCATCAGGCCAGTGAGTGCTGCCGACGGGACGTTGGATCCGTCGCCGCCCGTCCATTTCGCCTGGAGTACGCCCAGGTCGCTCACATCGATGCCGGTACCCATCGACGCCGGTGCGCCGGCCGCGGTGATCGGCACTCGCGCCTGCGAGGTCGGGCTGATCTGTCCGTCGGCGTTGAAGTCGAAGCGAGAAAAGATCTCCTCGCCCGCGCACGGCACCGTCTCGGCGGGACCGGTCAACTGCACCGACCCGATGCAACGATCGCGGTTGAGGTCGCGCTTCGGATGATCAGGCGCGCCGTCGAGGTCGATGTCGAGCGTGTCGGGGCAATCCGCGCGGGTGTTGTCGGCGATACAGATCTGGAGCCACGCGTCGCGGAAGCGCCGGAAATCGCGCATGTCAACCGCGCCGTCGGGCGACGCGTACGACCCGCTCGGGCCGAACGCGACGTCGGGCGTGGCCGTGTTCCCCACCCACTGGAGCCGCCGGTTGCCGTCGGTGCTGGCGTCGTTGACGTCGACGAGCGCGATCGCTCCGCCGAGCGCGGCCATCATCGACGCGTAGGCGTCGATGCGCGGCGCCGCGAACTGGCCGGGGATCGCGGTGGCGCCCGCGTCGACGTCGACGACGTCGTTGCGGGCGTTGGCGACGATCAGCGACCGAACCTGGGCCAGCGTAAGGCTCGGGTTGAACTCCCACAGCAGACCCGCGAGCGCAGCGACTTGCGGCGCCGCGAACGACGTCCCCTTGAACGACTCGTAGTGCGTGGTCTGGCCCGGCTTGTAACTCGACGTGAAGACGTCGCCGATGGCGGAGACGTCGCCGCCCGTGTTGGCGTAGTCCGCGCGCCGCGGACCGGCGGGGTCGACGTTGCTCCACGCCTCGACGAGCAGCAACGGGTTCGTCCCGGGCCCGGTCCAGTTGCGGGCGAGCCACGACACAGGGTCGATCGACGCCGACGGGACCACGATGTGCGTGCACCCCGGCCCGGGGCCGATGCACATCGAATACGGGCCGCTGCTGTTGCCGGACGACTTCGTGAACATGATGTTCGACTGGCCCATGTCCTGGAATGCCGCGCGCAACGTCTCGCCGGCCGCGGCCACCCATTTCAGGTTCGCGTCGTCGTTCATCGGCGTGCACGGCTCGGTCCCGCCCGCGTCGTCGGCGCCGCCGGGGCCGCACAAGTGCCCGGCTCGGGTTTCGTTCCACTCGTTCCACGTGCCCTGCGGCTGGCCGTACAGGAACTGGCCCAGGCTCATGGTCATCACGCGCAGCCCCGGGTACTGATCGCGGTTCGCCATGACGATGTCGAAGTACAGCAAGAACCGCGACTGCGTCAGCTTGTGCGGGTTCTTGTACTCGATCTCCTGGATGTTCGAGGTTTCGCGCGTCATCGTGACATCGGCGAACGGGTTCGCGCCCGGGACGCCGACCGACACGGAAGGTGCGCGGCCCGTGCGGTCGTACTCGCCACCGACGACCGCCGCGGTCCCGGTTCCGTGAGGAATGGCCGAGTCGGGCTGCAGGTCCGTGGTGTACGTGCAGATCTGCTTGTCCGGGCCGGGGATGCAGAGCTTTGGGAAGGACGCGAACCGGAGATCGGGCTGGGCGGGATTGAAGCCGGTGTCGATCACGATCGTGTCGACCTGCGAGTTCTTCTTGAACAACGCGTCGTACCAGTTCCACGCTTGCGGAAAGCGGGCCGCTTCGAGCCAGTCGTTCCGCCCGTCGCCGCGCGCGGAGCCGGGACTCTCCGTGCCGGCGGCATAGCGGAGGTCGTCCCACACCCAGGTGTTGATGGGCGCCGGCACGGAGAGCCGAGGTATCTCGTTGGCCGCCTGCATCTCGACGTCGTAGGTGACGGTCCCGATCGCGCTGTTCGCTTCGAGGGCGGCGACCGCTTCGTCGAGACGTGTCCAGGTTGCCGCGTCGCCGGTGTCGGGCACCTCGACCGCGATGATGCCCCAGCGTTCGAACCCGCCGACCACCGTGACACCGGCCACCGCGAGCGCGGCGTTGACCGCTCCGACGAGCGCCGATTGCGCGACCGTGAAGAGCAACCGGTTGCGCGCGGCCGAGAACCCCAGGGTCGGGTGGAAGTCGATTGCGGGACCGTCGAGCGGGTACGGCGGGTCCGTCGGCACGAAGAACTGCGCGAACTGGTTGTCGTCACCCTCGAGCCCGAGCGCTCCGACCGCGACCGTGCCCGCGAATGGCGCGGGACCCGCGCTCTCGAACCCGTGGATGCCGAGTTGCCCGAGCGCCATGACGTACGCGCCGCCCGCGTGGATCGGGCCCGACGCGAACAGGCCGTCGGTCGCGGTGACGCTCTCGACGCCGGCGCGATGGTTCTCGAACACGACCGACTGCCCGATCGACACCGACACGTTCTCGGGAACGAACCCGGCGTCGGTGATCAGGACGTGCAGCGGCGGCGGGATCGGCCGGGCCGCGCTCGCCGGTTCGGCGGGACCGAACGAGAGCAGGCTGAGCAGCAGCGCCACCGCCGGCACGGCCCGAAGCACCCGACCGCGCGCGCCCTGTTTCTTCCCCCAACCGTGCCCCATTGTCACGAGCCTGGGCCATGGAATCGGCCGGCGCATGAGTAGCGGCTGCTCACACCCCGGGTACCACTACTCAGACGGCCCGACCCAGCCTCTCACGAGAGACCGGGCACCCTCATTAGGCTCCACCTGATGGGCTCTTCGGCGAAGACGCTCTCGCCGAGGGGCGCCGTCGTTCCGACCGAGGGCCCGGTCGCCGCATGAATACGTCCTCACTGCTCGGCGGGAAGGTCGCGATCGTCACCGGCGGCGGCGGTGGGATCGGCCGCGGCGTCGTGGAGCGGTTCGCGGCCGAAGGGGCCCGGGTCGTCATCGCCGAGATCGACGCCGACCGGGCCCGCGAGACGCAGGTCGCGCTGGGCGAGGGCACGGTTGCCGTCGTGTGCGACGTGCGCGAACCCGACGCGGGCCACGCGCTCGTGACCGCCGCGCTCGACGCGTTCGGTCACGTCGACATCCTGGTGAACAACGTCGGCCACTACGGCGGCGCCCGCAAGGCGTTCCACGAGCAGTCAGACGCCGACTGGGACGACCTCTACCGGGTGAACCTCGGCCACATCCTCACCTGCACGCGGGCCGTGCTCCCGCCGATGTTGGAACGGGGCGCGGGCGGCAGCATCGTCAACGTGTCGACCATCGAGGCGTTCCGCGCCATCCCGACCCGCGCCGTGTACTCGGCGTTCAAAGCCGCGATCACCGGACTCACGCGCAGTCTCGCGGTCGAGTACGGGCGCGCCGGGATTCGCGTGAACGCGATCGCGCCCGATGTCACCGAGACGCTGCAAGTCCCGTACTCGCAGTGGGTGACACCGGAGCAGGAGCACCTGATTCCGAGTTGGGTGCCGGTCGGCCGTTTCGGCACACCCGCCGACATCGCGGGCGTTGCGCTGTTTCTTGCGTCGGATCTCTCGGCGTTCGTCACCGGCACCACCGTGCACGCCGACGGCGGCACGCTCGCGTCGAGTGGCTGGTTTCCCACGGAGGAGGGTGGGTGGACCAACCGGCCGCGCCGGCCCTGACCTTGCCCGCGCGCCTGTGGCGCGAATACGTCACCGACGTTCGTCGCGACGCCAACGCGCGTGCCGAAGTCTCGGTCGCGAACGACCGGCGCGCCGTCGCGGTCCTGCTCGCCGTGGCGGTCAGTCTCACGATTTCCGAGTTCTACGGCTCGCGCGAACATGGGAGCATCGGCGGCCTCGCCCGGTGGGCCGCAGTCACGATCGCGTGTTACGTGATCCCGCCCGTCCTCGTCATCAAGCTGCTGCTGCGCGAACGGGTGCGCGACTTCGGCCTCCGCGTCGACGGCATCGGCCCGCACGCACGCGTGTACCTGCTGTTGTTCAGCCTGTCGTTCCCGGCGGTGGTGATCGCGTCGTTCAGCGAAGGCTTCCAGCACAAGTATCCGTTCCTCGAGATCGTGCCGGGCAACCCGCTCGGGCCCGATCTCTTCGTGTGGTGGGCCCTGTACTGGCTGCAGTTCGTCGCGCTTGAATTTTTCTTCCGCGGGTTCATCGTCCACGGACTCGCACCGCGGCTCGGCTGGGTGTCGATCTTCGTCATGGTCGTTCCGTACAACATGCTCCATTACGACAAGCCGATGCTCGAAGCATTGGCGGCGATCGTCGGCGGTGTCGTACTCGGAACGCTGAGCCTGAAAACTCGTTCGATCTGGTGGGGCGCGGCACTCCACATCGCGATTGCTGCAACGATGGACATATGCGCGTTGTTGCACGCCGGTCGCATTCTCTCGTTCTAGAATCGGTACTCGTCGGCGCCGGCGGTGCGCTTCTCGGTGGTCTCGTGCTGCGACCGGTTGGGTGTGCGCCCGCCGGCGCTCTCGTCGGTGGGGCGAACGGCGCGCTGGCCGGCTGGTGCGGGATCTACGACTGGCATCACCCGAAAGGGTGGGTTGCCGCCGCGCTCGACAGCACCTGGGGACTCGTCGGCGTGACCGGCGGACTCGCGTTGCACGCGGTCAACGCCGCGCCGCGCGACGCCGGATACGTCGACGACCTCAGCCGCCGTCAGAACCGGTTCGTGTACGAGCGAGGTTGGTCTCCGCGCCGGCGTTTTGCGTTCACCGCGGGCAACGTCGTCACGGGCGCAGGCGACCCGACGAACCCGCGGCGGCGTCAACTCGTCGAACGCCACGAAGACCTGCACGTGTGGCAGGGCCGCTGGTTCGGTCCGTTCTATCCCGCGCTCTACGCCGCGTGGATGGCCGGCGGGACCGTGGCCGGGACGTGGGCGTGGGCGCGCCGCAAGGAGCCGTCGTTGTTCCAGGCGGTCGAACGTCGCGCGTACTACTACAACCCGTTCGAACGCCGGGCGTACGCCGCCGACGACAACTGGCCGCCCCGGCGTCTGCAGGCGATGCGGTCAGGTGAGCGTGACCGGGAGCCGGGAGAGGCCCCGTAGCACGATGCGCCCGTTCCACTCCGGTGTGTCGGTGGCGAGTTCGATGTTCGGGAACCGGCGCGCCAGCGTGCTCATCGCGACCTGACCCTCGAGGCGCGCCAGGTGCGCGCCCAGGCACGAGTGGAAACCGCCACCGAACGACATGTGGTCGCGCGCGTTGTCGCGGCGAAGGTCGAGCTCGTCGGCGTTCGGGCCCCACTTGGCCGGGTCGTGGTTGGCCGACCCGAGCGCGGTCATGAGCACCGAGCCGGCTTCGATGTCTCTGTCGCCGATCGTGATGGGTGCGAGCGTCACCCGCCGCGACATCTGCACCGGGCTGTCGAACCGCAGCAGTTCTTCGACGGCGTTGACCGCGAGATTCGGGTCCGAACTGAGGAGCGCGAGTTGGTCGCGGTTGCGCAGCAGTGCGAGCGTGCCGTTCCCGATGAGGTTGACGGTCGTCTCGTGACCGGCGATGTAGAGCAGCATCGTCTGCGCGATCAGTTCCTCTTCGTCGAGCCGGTCGCCTTCGTCTTCGGCGGCGATGAGCGCGCTCAACAGGTCGTCGTCCGCGTGGTCGCGTTTCCAGGAGATCAGGCTCCGTATGAGTTCGTCGAGGTTGTCGGCCGCGTGGATCGCGGCCCGTTGTTCGTCGTCGCTCAGGATCGGGTCGAAGGTCTTGACGATCGCGCCCGACCACTCGCGCAGTTGGTCGCGATCCTGCCCGGCGGGAATGCCGAGCATCTCGGAGATGACGACGAACGGAAGTGGGAACGCGACTTCGGCGATGACGTCGACTTCGCCGCCGTGGGCCGCGGCCGCGTCGAGATGTTCGTCGACGAGTTGTTGGATGCGGGGCCGGAGTTCCTCGATCATCTTCGGTGTGAATACCTTCGACACCAACCGCCGCAACCGGTGGTGGTCGGGCGGGTCGAGATTGAGCATGACCCGGGTTCCGCGGTCGCTGCGGCCGGCGACCAGCGCCGCGAGTTCCGGGTCGGCGGGCGGCGGGAACTGCAAGTTGGAGTGCCGCTCCTCGACGCTCATGCTCGTGTCGCGCAGCACGCGGTGCACGTCTTCGTAGCGCAGCAGCGCGATCGCGCCGATCAGCGTCGTGTGCACCGGATCTTGTTCGCGCACCGCCTTGTACCGCGAGTACGGGTCGTCGAAGAACCCGGGCTCGAACGGATTGAGCATCGCGGGGAGGTATCCGGTGTCGGGAGTGTCGCTCGTCGTCACGGGCGAGACGCTACGCCTGATTGCGTGGCTACGGCTGTGTCACGTCGGTCACAGTGGCAATGCGGAGTTGGTGCGCACCTTCGTGCACTGCCTCGCGCGCGATGTCGAGCGCGGTGACCGGGGCGCCCGCGCGTGACCCGGTTCTCTTCCAGTCGTCGCTCGTGGCGCGGTCGATGACCAGCCCCAGCCGCTCGGCCGCGGTGTCGAGCGCCGCGGGAACGTCGGAGGGGCGGGTGCGCAGGATCGGCTGGTCTTCGACGAGGATGCGATACAGGTCGTCGGCGGCGCGGAGCAGCGCGACGGCTGTGGCTCGACCCGGTTTGGTGTCGGTCACGCCCGCTTCGCGAAATCGGCGCGGGTAGCTGCGCACGGCGGCCGCCGCATCGCGAGGCGTGAGCGCCGAGACGTCTACTCCGCAGTCGGTGCACGCCCGGTCGGTAGTCACGCCGCCCAGACTATGGGGGCTCGCGGCCCGGTCCGGTTCGGCGGCGCGGCCTCCTGGGCCGGGAGTGGCCTGACACCGCCGAAACCGCTGCTTGTCTCACCCAAGTGACAAGCTGAGCGTATGGCCGAGGTGACGAGAACAACGGCACGGTTCGTCGAGCGAGGTCTCGTCGCGACCCGTGCGCGAGTAAGCCAGATACTCGACAGTGTGCAGTTGCGCCTGCGGGTGATCGACGTGTCTCGTGACCCCGAGGTGCGGCGCTGGGCCGCCGACATGCGCGAGCGCGCGGCGTCCGGCGATCTCGCTCGTCGATTAGCCGAGCAGCCCGATGACCCCAAGGAGTTCGTTGAGCGATTCCGTCGCCCCGAAGCTCCCTGACTCCGGTTGGAAGATTCTCTACGACGACGCGCTCGCGCGGTTTCTTCGCTCGGAGCGCAACCTGGATTGGGCAGGAGCTGTAACCGACTGGATCGTCGCGTGCCGACGCGACGGCCCGCCGCGGGATGGAATCGACGCGGGGGCCGATGTCCACCTGTCTCAGATAGCGGGCACCCGCACAACCGCTGAGTACCTTGTCGTCGAAGCCGAGTTCTTGATCATCGTGAAGGACTTCCGATAGGCCAAGCGGCTACTGCGGCTTCATGACGCGGAGGTGCGCGGTCTGGGTGGCGATCGCGCAGAGGTTGCGGTCTTCGTCCCAGAGCCGGGCGGGGCCGGTGGCGTACCCGTCGCCGACGTGCCACGCCTCGATCTCTTGTAACACCCACGGCGTGACGGGCACCGCGATGAACCGGATCCCGATCTCGAGCGACAGCACCATGCGGCCGTAGAGCGACGGCCCGAGCGCGCGCCCGACCGCGGGGCCGAGCACGTCGCCGTGCACCGCGAGTGTCAGCAGGTCGGGTTCGCCTTCGAGGAGGCGGACCCACGACAGGAACTGGCCGCGGCCGGGGTCGTCGAGCGGGCTCACCGGCCGCCACGCGGTCTGCTGGTGGAAGCTGATTTCGCCGAACGGGTTCGGGCGGTCGGGGTCGGGCGGCAGCGGGGTCTGCTCGGGCAGCGGCGCCTCGGGGAAGCGCACCTCTTGGTAGTGGTGGTCGACGTCGTGCGCTTGGCCGAACACGCCGTGGGCGCGGAGCGCGACTCCCTCGGTTCCCGCGACGCGGAGGTCGGCGGCGACTTGCGAGGCGCGCCTTCCGCCGCGGAGCACGTCGACGTCGACCGTGACGGGTCCGGCCGTGACCGGCGCGAGGAAGATCGCGTTGGCGGTGACGAGCGGCATGTCGGGCCGGTCGAGGGTTTCCTGCATCGCCCGCAGCGCGGTGTACATCGACACGCCGCCGAAGATGTGCATGACGTTCCACGCCGGCGGAATGTCGGCATGCAGCCGGCCCGGAATTTCGGGATCGGGAGTGAGCGTGGTGTCCGTGCGAATGTTGTGAGGGGCGCCCGACATCCGGTCGAGCCTACGCTTCGCGACCGTATGACCTCGCCTCGAATAACGCCGCTGCCGATCGACGAGTGGGACGACGAGACGCGCGCTGCGCTCGGCGGCCGCTCCATCAACATTTTCGGCACCCTGGCCCACCATCCGAAGCTGCTGAAGCGCTGGCTCGTGTTCGGCAACCACGTGCTTGCCAAGAGCACGCTTTCCGGCCGCGATCGGGAGTTACTGATCCTGCGGACCGGTTGGAACGCGCGCTCGCCCTACGAGTGGGGTCAGCATGTGGTCATCGGCCGCGCCGAGGGCATCACCGACGCCGAGATCACGCGCATTGCCGACGGCCCCGACGCCACCGGGTGGCCGGCCAACGAGGCGCTGTTGCTGCGCGCCGCCGACGAGTTGCACGCCGACCAGTGCATCGGCGACGCGACGTACGCGGGGCTGGTCGAGCACTACGACACGCAGCAGCTGATCGACATCGTGTTCGCGGTCGGCCAGTACATGCTCGTGTCGATGGCGTTGAACTCGCTCGGCGTCGAGCGCGACGACGGCGCTACCGGGGTTCCGATTCCAGAGCGTTGAGCAACGACCCGGCCGATTCGACCTGCGCGCCGAGTGCTTCGACGCGGTCGCGTAGACCGTGGTCCGATGTGATGACGGTGAGCGTGTCGGGGTGCGCGTCGCGCTCGACTTCGGCGACGATGCGGTCGTCGGCGGCGTCTCTGCCGCTGCGGGTCGCGTACGCGACGAGCACGCCGTCGTGAATACCTTCGGCGAAGTCGCGGAGCGGACGGCCGTCGAGCACGACCGCGACGCGCGTGCCGCTCGTGTGGGCGAAAGCCTGGAGCGAACCGATGAGGCGGCGGGCGGCGCCGTCGCGGTCCTTCCACCAGCCGTCGGGCCGGGTGCCGATCACGTTCATCGCGTCGACGATCAGGCGCCGATGCGCACCCGCCGCGACGAGGTCGTGGCGGCCTTCCCGAGCGAGGGTCGACGACACGTTGCCCATCTCGGGATCGATGTCCAGCACCTCGGCACCGTCGACGTCGAACCCCGGCCGGGGCGCGACGAGCACGCGTGGCAGCTGCGTCAGCGCCGCATCGCGCGCCGCCTCCGATTCGTACCACGCCGGGTCGCGGACCTGGGCCCACTTGTCGGCCCCGAGCACGACGACGTCGTAGCCGCGCGCGATGTCAGCGACGAGTTGGTCGTCGATGACGATCACGCCCAACCACGGCCGCGTCGCGGCGAGGCGTTCGAGCGCGGCGACGCGCGCGTCGAGCGGTGCGGCGTGGCCGTCCTTGCCGAGCGCAGTGCGCGACAGCGCGAAGTCGAGCCGGTCGAGCCCGGCCGCATTGCGCGCCGCTTCGGCGATCGCGATGTGCGCGACCGTCGGCGGGTCGAAGCTCCCTGGAAAAACTCCGGCGCTCACCGCAGGATTGCCTTCACCGCAGGATCGCCTTCACCGCAGGATTGCCTTCACCGCAGGATTGGGGGATGCAACCGCGTCGCGGGGCCGCGGCGGTACAGCGCGGCAGGCCGGCCGTCGGTGGGTGCGGTCTCGCCCGTCGGTTCGACGAATCCGGGTGTCGACAGCACCTTGCGCCGGAAGTTGCCCTCGTGCAGCGTCTCGCCCCACACCGCTTCGTACACGCGCCGCAGTTCGCCGAGGGTAAACGACTCGTCGAGAAACGCGGTCGCGAGCGTCGTGTATTCGAGCTTGGCGCGCGCCCGTTCGACGCCGTCGCGCACGATGCGGTCGTGGTCGAACGCGAGCGGAACCCCGTCATCACTCCCAACACCGGCGACGGCGAGATCGTCAACCGCCCAGTACCGAACGGCCGCCGCGTCCGACCCGGCGACGGGTTCACCGGGCGCCGCAAACCCGATGTAGGTCACCGATACGTTGCGCACGCGCGGATCGCGCCCGGGAGTGCCGTAGGAACGCAGCTGTTCGAGGAAGCCGAGCTCGACGGCCTCGTCGCCCCCGTCAACGTGCATCCCCGTCTCCTCGGCAAGTTCGCGCCGAGCCGCGTCATCGAGATCCTCGTCGGGCTCGACAAACCCGCCGGGCAACGCCCACCGCCCGCGGTACGGATGCCCACCCCGCTCCACCAACAGCACGGCCAAGCGTCCCGCGCGCACGGTCAGCAAGACAACGTCAACGGTGACCGCACTCCGCGGATATGCGGTCGGGTCATACGCAGCAAGAAAAGAGGCTTCATCGTCAGCCACAGCCCACGAGGCTAAGACTCAGTCTGAGCAGAAACAATCGCCTTGACCAAACGAACGTTTGATGGGATCGTGACCAGGCGATGGACCGCCGGACCGAGATCTTGGATGCCGCCCTGGGCCTGATGGCCACCGAAGGGGCGAGCGGCACGAGCATGCGGGCCGTGGCCGGGGTGTGCGGCGTCAACGTCGCGACGCTGTACCACTACTTCCCGTCGAAGCGGGAGCTGCTGCGGGCTGCGGTGGCGTACCGCCAGGGCGGCGACGACCTGTTCGCCCCGCCTTTCCCCGAGGGGCTGCCGGGCTCGGTGGCCGACCGCCTCGGCGCGCTCCTCGACACATCTTCGTGGCGTTGCTGAGCGACGACGCGTTCTGGCGGTCGGTGCTCGCGGAGGCGATCCACGGCGACGAGGACGTGCTCGAGCCGCTGCTCGAGATGAGCAACGCGTTCGAAGCGGTGCTCGCCGACTGGATCCGTGGCCTCATCCCCGATGCGCCGGCGCTGCACGACCCCGCGGTCGTGCGCACGATCCGCCACTCGTTGTACGGGGTGCTCGTGGAGTACCTCCCGCAGGCCGATAACCCGCGGGCCGCGCTGGCCGAGCGGGCCCGTGAGATTGCGTCCGTGTTCGCCCGTTTGGAGGAACGATGACAACCCTCGATGTGCTCGACCCGTCGCTGTTCGTGCGCGGGGTCGCCCACGAGACCTTCGACTGGCTCCGCGCCAACGACCCGGTGCACCGCGACGAGAAGAACGGCATCTGGGTCGTCTCGAAGCACGCGGACATCATCCACGTCGAACGTCAGCCCCAGTTGTTCTGCAGCAAGCTCGGCATCCGTCCGACGGGCGGGCACGGCGCCAACCTTTCCATCGTGTCGATGGACGACCCGGAGCACGCACGCCAGCGCAAGCTCGTGAGTCGCGGGTTCACGCCCGGACGCATCGGCCAGTTGCTCGACCACATCCGCGAGATCGCGCGCGACCTCATCGACAAGGTCGCCGCGCAGGGCGAATGCGACTTCGTCGACGACATCGCCAAGCCGCTGCCACTCATCGTCATCGCCGAACTGCTCGGGCTCCCGATCGACCAGCGCGACCAACTCGCCACGTGGTCCGACAACATGATGAGCGCCGAGGGTGCGTCGGGCGACGACGACCCGAAGCTCGTCGTCGCGGCCGAGGCGTTCGGCGGCTACGTCGGGTTGCTCATGCAGCTCATCGAGGAGCGCCGGTCACACCCGAAGGACGACCTGATCTCGGTGATGCTCTCGTCGGTCGAGGCCGGGGAGTTGGCGTTCGACGAGGACAACCTCGACGGCGACGAACTGCTGATGTTTCTCGTGCTGCTGCTCGTCGCCGGGAACGAGACGACCCGCAACGGCCTCTCGGGCGGCATGGCCGCGCTCAGCGAGTTCGCCGACCAGCGCGAACGCCTGGCTTCCGATCTGACGTTGGTGAACAGCGCGACCGAGGAGATCCTGCGGTACGTGTCGCCGGTCATCAGCTTCTCGCGCACCGTCACCGCCGACACCGAACTCCGCGGGCGCAAGCTCGAGGAGGGCGACGTGGTCCTCAACGTGTACCCGTCGGCGAACCGCGACGAAGACGTGTTCGACGACCCGCACGCGTTCCGCATCGACCGCGACCCGAACGTGCACCTCGCGTTCGGCACCGGTCCGCACTTCTGCCTCGGCGCGAACCTGGCCCGCACCGAGATCCGTATCGCGCTCGAAGAGATCTTCACCCGCCTGCCCGATATGCGGGTCGCGCCGGGGGAGGGGCCGCAACGGGCGCCGAACTCGCTCGTGACGACGATCGATCACCTGCCGGTGGTGTTTACAGTGAGGTGACAATGGCGACGGCGGTGACGCGGTCGGCGCCGATGTCGCGCACCTCGACCCGTTGCACGGTCCCGTCGGACCGTTCGCCGACCGGTGTCGCGATCGCTTGCACAGGTCCGATGCGGTTGGGTGCGAGGAAGTGGAGCACGACGTCGGTGGTGTTGCCGCCCGCGGCGAGGTCGACGATCGTCGCGACGACACCGCCGTGCAGGATGCCCCACGGGTTGCGGAACCGGTCGTCGAGCGGGATTTCGACGCCGCCGTCGATGGCGCGCAGCCGGAGCCACTCGGTCAGATCGGGTTGCGGGCCGGACGGCGTCAGGTTCACGAGGCGTAGCGGCCGTTCCCACTGCGGCGGCCCGTTCTCGGGCACGAGCACGGCCGACGTGAGCACACCCGACGCGACGAGCGCGTCGTCCGCACCTTCGTCGTAGAGCGCGACCGCGGTGACGACGTTGTTGCGGCCGACCCGCAGCACCGATGCCTCGATGCGGAACGGCCCGTGCCGCGCGGGTGCGACGAACCGGGCCGCGAGGTTGGTCGACACGACCCAGCCGTCGGGGAGCGACGCGAGCCCGCCGCACAGGCCGCCGGCGTAGTCGAGCATCGTGAGCAGCGGCCCGACGCGCATCGCGCCGTCGGGTTTGGTCAAGTGCTCGGCGCGGTCCGCGCGACCGTGGATGACGCCGGGCTCGACCTCGGTGAGGTCGACGCGCATGAACTGCGTCACCTGGGTCATAAGAGGCTCCGCGTCGCGACGACGCGTGCGGTCGTCGTCGTCCGCATCTCGGCGCCGGTGTCGAACAGGGCGACGGTCGCGACGCCGCGGTCCGCATCGGCCGCGAGCACCTCGGTTCTGGTTTGCAGCGGTCCGACGCGGCCGAAGCTCAGGTAGGTCACGTGCAGGTCGGTGACGACCAGCGGAGAGTTGCTCGCAGTGCGCAGCGCGGCTTCGGCCGCGGCTTCGAGCACGGCGCCGACCGCGCCGCCCTGGAACGCGCCCATCGAGTTACGCGACCAGTCGGTGACGGGCACCTCGACCACGCCCGCGGCGGCGTCGAGCACCCGGATGCCGAGCTGGTCGGCGTACGGGACGCGGAGTGCGGCGCCGTCCGGCGGCGCGAACGACCCGGCGGTGCGCTCGCTGATGTCGGGGTTGATGTCGCGGCGGGGGAGCACCGCGAAGCTCGACGTCGCGACTGCGACCGTGCGTTCGCGTTCGTCGACGACGTCGATCTCGAGCACGACCGTCGTGCGTCCGGCCCGCAGCACCCGGGCGCGCGCTTCGACCTCGCCGTTCGCGGCGCGGCCTGTCATGTGGAGGGTGAGGTCGGCGGTGGCGATCCAGTTCGGCTGCGCGGCGCGCGCCGCGAGGCCGCCGCTGATGACGTCGACGAGCGTCGTCAGCGCACCGGCGCGGACGGACCCGTCGTCGCCGCACACTTCGGGGGTGACCGGCATCCACGCCCGGCTCGCGTTGTCGTCGTCGTGCGCGAAGCGCAGTCGGAGGTCCCACAGCAAGTGGTGCGGCGGCGGGTAGGCGGTCGTCATGCGCGGGCCTCGATGCGTCCGGCGTGCTCGGCGAGGGCGAGGCACTCGATCGCGCCTTTGTCGTCGGCGCGCCCGAACTCGTTGCGTTTCAATGCGCGGCCGGCACACGTGAAGGCCCACCCGTGCCCCGGGCACACCAGCTCGTCACCGACGACGGCCGCGTCGGCGAGATCGAAGTCGAGATGCGGGCACTGCCGCGGCGCGCTCCCGAGCGCGCCGCTTTCCCCGCGCCACACGACGTACTCGTGCCCGTCGACTTCGACGGGCACGATGGTCATCGGTGCAACTGTCTCCGAGGAGAGTCGCGTCACTCGTCCCCGGCGTACTCGCGCACCGCACGGGCCAGATCGTCGAGCGATGCCCCCTGCGCAACCGCGCGCCCGAGCACGTGGCACAACAACGGCGCGTTCGTGCGCGCCCCACTCCGATGCGCGGCCACACCGGCAAGATCGAGCAACGTCTGCTGCTCGTCCGCACTCGGCTCCAACGTCGCCGCATCCAGCCCCACGGCCGTAGCAACGTGCTGCGTCGCCTCAGTGATCCAATCCATGCGCTGAATCCTGCCAGCCCGCGCTCGGCGACGGCGAAGGCCGGGGGTCAGACCTCCGTGGCTTGGGTCTCGGCGACGAGGTTGCGTTCGAGTTGCCAGGAGGTCTCGGCGGTGACGGTGGCGGGCACGCCCGACGCCACCTGCAACAACACGGTGCGCGACGGCGAGCAGCGAAACCAGAAATCGGCTGCGGACGTGGCTGGTCACGGGGTTGATTCCCAGACCGGGCCGCGTGGGTCAGGGGATCAGGTCGAACGCGTCGGCGTGGGTGGGTCGCACGACGGTGAAGTGGCGGCGGTTGAGCGTCGCGATGGTGGTGACGTCGAGCCGTTCGGCAACGGCGATGATGGAGGCGTCGACGAACCCGAGGCCGAGGTCGGCGTATTGGGTGATGAGCGCGATAGTCCGCTGGTAGTCGACGGGAATCAGGTCGACGATATTGAACCGGGCGCTGGTGACGAGGGTGAGGAACCGGGCTTCTGCTTGGGGTCCGAGCCGGGATTCGATCATCCATGCGGTCTCGGGGATGACCGCCGCGGTGACGGCCAGGTCGTCTCGGTTGCGTAGCAGCGCGGCGCAGTCGTGGTGGCGGGGTTCGTCTCGGTCGGCGGCGGAGATGAAGACCCCGGTGTCGATCAGATGCACGACGTTCGCTCAGATGCCTTCCGCGGTTTTCTTGGCGGCCAGCTCGGCGCGTTCACGGTGGATGTCGAACGGTTCGGTCCGTCCTGACGTCCCGCATCCGATGAACGCGTCGAGGGGATCTTCGGCGGGGAGCGCGGCGGCGAGCTCGGCGATGAGCTGATCGATGCTGACCCCGCGTCGCGCGGCTTCGGCTTGCAGCTTGCGCAGGGCATCGTCTGGGAGCTCGACGGTCACGCTCATGGTGACCAGTGTAGGAACCGGCTGCGCCACCTGTGACCGCTTTCGTGCAGCCCTCACAGCACCTCGCCGGTCCGGTCCTCGCGTGCGCTTCTGCGAACCTCGAAGCGGTGTTCACGGGCCACACAGACTCGCCCCTTGCGCGTAGCGCAAGTGGCAGAACATCTCCGGCGGCCGCCCTCGGGCGGGATGCTCGACAGCGGCGACGCCCGCTCAGGGGTGAGGAATTTCAATGATCATCTCTGGGGGCGCCCACGTGCCTTCGGGTGCGCCACCACGCGCCGCCGCTGCTCTTTCTGTGGCAACAACCGTGTCGGCGACACGAACATGGACGGCACAGGTCGTAGTCGCCCGACGTGATCTGCGACAACGCGATACTCGGCCCCGACGCGGGTGTCGATCGAGGACGCGAACGCGCGGACGCGAACGCGCGGACGCGAACGCGTCAACGGTCGCGCCGAGCGCCGGCGCGCCGACGATGGCGAGCAGCGCGAGCAGCGCGAGCAGCGAAAGAAGGAATCTGCCGCGGGCGGGGGCGGTCACGGCACCGATTCTCCCAGACGGGCGGGTGCGGGTCAGGGGATCAGTTCGAACGCGTCGACGTGGGCGGGTCGCACGACGGCGAAGTCGCGATGGTTGAACGTGGCGAAGGTCGTGATGTCGAGGCGTTCAGCGACGGCGACGAGGCTGGCGTCCATGAGATCGAGACGTAGATCGGTGTAACGCTCGACGAGATCAAGGCTGCGGGCCCAGTCGGTGGTGGTGAGATCGACGGCGTCGAGGTGGCCGTCGATGATGAGCCGGAGGAACTGGTGGTGTGCATCGGGACCGAGCCGGTCCAGGATCAGCCATGACGTCTCGGCGATGACCGGCACCGGCACGGCGAGCTGCCCGCGATGCGTGGCGAGGAGCTGGGTGCAGTCATGGCGGCGGCCGGAACGTCGGTCGGCAGCGGCGAGCCAGACGTTGGTATCGATCAGCAGCACGTCGGTTCAGGCGGGTTCAGCGAGGCGTCGTTCGGTGAGCTCGTGTCGGAGTTCGTGAACGTCGCGGGTCGCCCAGCTGGTGTCTCCGGAGTCGCCACACCCGAAGAACCTTTCGAGCGTGTCACCTGCCGGGGAGGTTTGCTCGCCGGGCAGCGCGGCGGCGAGCTCGGCGATGATCACGTCGATGCTGACACCGCGCCGTTCGGCTTCGGCTTGCAGCTTCCGTAGGGCATCGTCTGGGAGCTCGACGGTCACGCTCATGGCCTCCAGTCTAGGAACCGGCTGCGGCATCTGTGAACGCCTTCGTGCAGCCCTCACGGCCTCCTCGCCGGTCCCGTGCCTCGCGTGCGCTTCGTGCGAGTCTCGAAACGGTGTTCACGGGCCACACAGACTCGCCACTTGCGCGTAGCGCAAGTGGCAGAACATCCCGGCGGCCGCTCTCGGGCGGGATGCTCGACAGCGGCGACGCCCGCTCAGGGGTGAGGAATTTCAATGATCATCTCTGGGGAGATTCCGGTGATCGTCAGCACCGACGTAGGCTGACGCTTCTCCGCATCGGGCCGACGGAGTCTCGGTTCTTCGGGGCCGAGAAATCATCGGTCTCGGTCGAGCATTCGGCGCTTCTCAGTCTCGAAGCTCTCGATCGCGGCTGAATCGCGATCAAAGAAGCGTTCCCAGAACCCAGTTTCGAGCCAAGTGGACGGCCCGAACTCAACGGTGCCGCCCTCACGCACGCGGGCGATCCAATTTGGCGGGATCCGCTCGTCGACGGTCATGAACAGCTCGGAGTCGAACAGTGCTGGCGTTCCCGCGTCCTTCGCCGCGATACGAAGGTCGATTCTCCCGCCTGGGTACGCGTAGACCTCGAGCACCTCATACTCGGTGTCCAGGTCCAGCCACGGGCTGGTCGACTCGGTGAGGCCGGTGTTGGGATTAGTGAGCTGTACGCAGACGACGCGCATCGGTCACCTCGGGCCGTTGAAAACGACCTTGAAGTCGTCGAGATAGTGAACGGCACCGGTTGATGAGTTCATGTAGAAGTGAACCTGGAACGGACCAGACGGGCTATTGAACGCTGGTGTCGTGTACTTTGCCCAGTCAGCGAGATTCGACCCGTCTGCCGTCAGGGTCTTCACCAGCTGCTGATTGCCGAGGTTCGGCCCACGGATAAGTGGCGTCGACGCGTCGAGCACCGACCGCTGAAGCCCGCCCGACGACGTGAAGATCGAGGACGCCTCCTCGCCGGCGAGCTGCCGCGCCAACGCCGGCCCGGTCGCAGCGTTCGACGCTCCCAGTCCGGTTTCTGTGGCAACACCGGTAGCCGACACGAACTGGTCGTAGACGAACGTGTCGCGCCCGACGCGACCTGCAACAACGCGGTGCTCGGCCCCGACGCGTGTCTCGATGGAGTGCGCGTTCGCGCGGACGCGTGTTACCGGCCCGGCGCTTGTTGTCGCGGACGCGACGACCGTGCTCGACGCGACGATCGCGACGGCGGCGAGTAGCGCGAGCAGCGAAACAAGAGATCTGCTGCGGGGGCGGGCGGTCACGGCACCGATTCTCCCAGACGGGCGGCCGTGGGTCAGGGGATCAGTTCGAACGCGTCGACGTGGGCGGGTCGCACGACGGCGAAGTGTCGGCGGTCCAGTGTTGCGATGCGGGTCTGGTCGAGACGCTCGGCGAGCGCGATCACGCCGGCGTCGGTGCCGCCGAGAGGTAGATCGGTGTAGGTGTCGACCAGGTCGGCGATCCGGTCGAGATCGGCGCTGGTGAGTGTCTCGATGACCAGGTCGCCGTTGGCGACGGATCGGAAGAACCGGGCTTCGGCTGTGGCGCCGAGCTGGCGGGCGATCAGGTAGGCGGCTTCGGCGACCACGAGCGGGGTCGTGACGAGCGGGCCGGCGCTGGTCTCAACGATCTCGGCACACGCGCTGTGGTCGGGATCGGCGTTATCGGCGGCGGCGAGCAGCACGCCGGTGTCAACGATGAGCACGATCAGTCACGCCCGAACCCTTCGGCCAACATCTCATCGGCGTCACGAGCGGAACGCCCCGACGTTGACGAGCCGATCCCGACGAACGCGAGTTTGCGGCGCGGGGTCGGGTCGGTCTCGGCGGGTAGGGCGGCGGCAAGTTCGGTGATGAGCTGATCGAGGCTGATCTGACGGCGTGCTGCTTCAGCACGTAGGCGGGCCAGTGCTTCTTCGGGTAGCTCGACGGTCACGCTCATGGGCTCAAGTGTAAAGACCCGCTGCGACAGCCCGTAGCGCTGGTCGTGCCGCTCGTGCGTCCCCTGCACAGGCGCCCGGCGCGACCCGTGCTGCTCGTGGCCCGCGGACCGCTTTCACGGGCCACACAGACTCGCCACTTACGCGTCGCGCAAGTGGCAGAAC
>Ga0163150_10003892_pt1 | contig 20450 bp, 16 predicted proteins | sample OliLakLV19P2IB_FD_148628 | JGI IMG/M metagenome (GOLD analysis project Ga0163150, IMG submission 148628) | Freshwater microbial mat bacterial communities from Lake Vanda, McMurdo Dry Valleys, Antarctica - Oligotrophic Lake LV.19.P2.IB | ecosystem: Environmental > Aquatic > Freshwater > Lake >...
CGATCGCATTGGCCGACGTCAGCTGATACACCTCCGACCGCCCTGCTCGGCTCACGGAACTTTTTCCGGGCCGCCTGCGTACTTCAGCAAAGGAACGAATTCAAATGCTTACGTTTCTGTTCTGGTGCCTGCTCTTCGTCATCTCATGGCCGCTCGCGCTGCTGGCGCTGGTGCTATACCCGCTTGTCTGGCTGCTGCTGTTGCCCTTCCGCATCGTCGGCATCGCGGTAGGCGGCGTGCTCGAGCTGCTCTGGGCCATCCTCATCCTGCCCGCCCGAATCCTGTCCGGCGGCCACAGCCAGCGGCGCGCCTGAACGCGCAACTAAACCGGCAGTTCCGCCAGTTCCAGCCAGTACCGCGAAATGATCTGGCACACATCCTGGATGCCCGCCAGTGTCATCGGCTTGACGAAATAGGAGTTCGCGCCCAGTTCGTAGGACCGCCGCACATCGCGCCGATCCTGCGAACTGCTCATCACCAGCACCGGCCGGAATCGAGTCTCCGCGTCACCCCGAATCCTTTGCAGAATATCCAGACCGCCGTTGCCCGGCATATTCAAATCCAGAATTACAATGTCCACGCCACTGATATCCCGGAACCGGTCCACCCCTTGCAGCGCCTGGATTGCTTCTTCGCCCGACGCCACCCAGTACAAGCTGACGCGGGGAGCCACTTCGCCCAAAGCAATTTGAAAGAGACGCGCATCCGCCTCGCTGTCATCCACCAGCAAAATATTGAAATGTTTGGGAGCCATTACAGAGTTATCAAAATGGACGCAGCGCGAGGAGATAGGTGACACCCAAAAAAGAGACAGTACTATAGCCTTTGCTGACCCAGTACGGTGATACTCACGGGACTAACGTTACTGCTGTGAAGCTAAAGCGGCACTCGGGGTCCAGGCGCTCCCCAGCCTAACTACAACCCAGCGGCGCTAACGGAACAGGAACCCAATCCAGATCAATAGACGCCACGCAATATTACTACCAGTCAAACTACCAGTATTTCCTCGGCATTCTCCTCACAGATTCCGATATTTAATCGATCGCGTTCAGCGCACCCGGCGGCGCGGGCGACAGCTTCTCCCGAGCCCTCAACCATCCCGATTCGCAGGCACCGCTCTCGCGCTTGCTACACTCGCCCGCAGGAAATGAAACGCAGGCACTTCTTACAGTGCGCGGGAGCGGCAGCCACAACAGTCGCCGCCGCTCCCGCCGCCGAAAACATCATCGACATCCACCAGCACACAAACTACGCTGGGCGAACGGACGAGGAACTCATCGCCCACCAGCGCAAGATGGGCGTAACGAAAACCATCCTCCTGCCCGCTGGCTCGCAGCACGGACTCGCCGTCGACGCCGGTCGCAACGACTCCGTAGTCAGCCTCTCCCGTCGACGCCCCAAAGAATTCGTCTGCTTCGCCAACGAACTCCCCGACCTCCCCGAAACCGCCGCCGTCCTCCGCAAATACCTCCGCGCCGGAGCCATCGGCATCGGCGAGCAGAAGTTCGGCGTCGTCTCCGATTCCCAGGCCATCTCCAACATCGCGGCCATAGCATCCGAGTTCCGCGTCCCCATCCTGCTGCACTTCCAGCACGGCACCTACAACCTGGAGTACGGCCGCTTCGGCGCCATTCTCACTAAATTCCCGAAGGTGAACTTCATCGGCCACGCCCAGACCTTCTGGGCCAACATCGACGCCAAAGCCGTCCAGACCGTCCTCTACCCAAAAGGCCCCGTCACCCCTGGCGGCCTCACAGACCGCTATCTCTCCGACCACGCTAACTTCTGGGGCGACCTCTCCGCCGGCTCCGGTCTTAACGCGCTCACCCGCGACGAAGACCACGCGCGAGCCTTCCTCGAACGTCACAAAAACCGCCTGCTCTACGGCAGCGACTGCGACGACAAGATCGGCGAGGGACCCAGGTGCTCGGGCTCGCAGATGATGGCCGCGATTCGCAGACTCGCAGCGGCGCCGGTGCAGCGAAAACTCCTGCACGACAACGCCGCCACCTTGTTCCGCCTTCGTTAAAAATACAGCTTTAAAGCAAATTGAATTTGACGCGGCGAGTTCCCCTGATCCCCGGCCGTCTGGCTCAGTACACCAAACACCGGCGACTGCAGGCTGAGATTGCCGTTGCCAAACCGCACCCAGTTCACCGCATTAAACATCTCAGCCCGGAAATCCAGCCGCATCTGTTCCCGAATCGGGAATGATTTTGCGATCGAGATGTTATTTCCCATGACCGTATTCGCCCGGTACTTCGGATTGTGCCGAGTCATGTTGCCGAATGTGTTCGTCGGCTGCGCCGGGAAGAAACTCGCCGGTTGAATGGTACGGTCGACTGCCGGGTCGAACGAGTCGCCCTTCGTCTCCGGACGCCAGCCATCATACGTGTTGATGATCGGCCGGTTGCCGCCGTTGAACAGTGGCATTCCGTTGGTGGTGCCGAGACCCAGCGGCTGACCCGAAGAGAGCGTGTAGATGCCCGAAACTCGCCATCCGCCGATGAGCTGATTCACCAGGCCGCCTCGATTCAGCCACGCTTTCCCACGGCCAAACGGCAGATCCGCGACGCCTGAAAACTTGAAGTTGTGCGTCACGTCGTACTCGCCGATGCTTTTCTCCAGACCCCGGTTGTAGTGGTCCATCGCCGAGCCGTCAGGCCAGTAGCTGTCGGCATCCGTCAGCAGCTTCGAGAACACGTACGAGGTCTGGAACTGCAGTCCCTTGCTGAACCGCTTCTCCAGTCGAGCCATGCCCGCGTGGTACGTGGAATGTCCGCTGTGGTCTCCGCCACCCGCAGCCGTGTCGATGCCCTGAAACTGAGGGTAGGGACGCAATGACTGGCGCACCGTCGCATTATTCCCGAACAGCGAAATGAACGCGGGAAATGGTTCCCGGAATCCCGCGTTCCGCGCCGCAGCGGAGTCGATTCGCGAGTTTAGCAGCGTCGCACCATACTGATTCAGAAACTTCGGATCCATCTGGTTATACGCCAGCAGCCCCGCCTGCAGTCTGCTCCCGAGACTTCCCGTGTACGAAGTCTCCATCGTCAGACTCGACGTGAGCTGGCGCTGGATCGAGAAGTTCATGCTCTGATACGCGGGCGGCTGTGCCGCTTCGCTGCCCTGGAACCACGGCATCGCGCGGCCGTTGCCGAAGCTCGGATCGATGAACGGCGGAGCCACCCAGGAAGGCAATCCATCACGCAGCCGGAAACTCGGATTTAGTCCCTGAGATGAATCCGGGAACCCGGTGGTCAGCGTGAACCCAAGGTTGTGCGTCGAGCCCGTCACCGTCGTGATATTGCCGTAGCTGAGACCGTACGACATGCGCAGCACGGTCTTCGGAGTTAAGGTATACGCGAGCCCGAACCGCGGCCCGAAGGCACGGAAATACGGGTCGGACAACGTGCGAGTCCCTTCGCGCCCCTTTCCCGTTCCGGCATACACCAGAGCGCCGGGCAAATTCCCCGCGCCAGGATTCGGACGATCCGGAGCGAAGTCGCTCCAACTGTCGTTCTCGCCCGTCGGTGGCAGTGTGGTTTCCCAGCGCAGTCCCAGGTTCAGGACCAGGTTCGGCCGAACGCGCCAGTCGTCCTGAAAGAAACCCGAGAACGAGGGCCACTGCTGGCCGATGTACCGTATAGTGTCCAGCGACCCGTTGCTCGCATAGCCCAGCAGCATCGACGCAAACGGATGCCCGCCAGCAGTCGTGAAATTCGTGTCGCCCGGCCGGCCCGTATGCTTGAAGTCGAAGTTGACGCAGCCCGCCACGCACTGCCGTCCGAAGCCGTTGTAGTACTGCCCCTGATACTGACCACCAGCCTTCATCGTGTGCTTGCCTTTGATGATCGTGACGTCGTCGGCAAACATTTTGATGAAATTCTCGCTGCCATTATTCGCCGGACCGCCCCATGTGGAGTAGCTGTTCGAAAAGATCATGCGAAGCAGATTCTGGTCGCAGTCGGGCACATTCCCAAGACACACCTTGTCCTTCCACTGCACCCCGCTGCGAATCGTGGCCTGTGGGGGATCGTGGTTCTCCCGCCAGATATTGCCGCCCCCGTAGAAATGGTTGTACACGCTCGGCGATATGGCCCAGTCCCAACTGCCTCGATACACGTCGGAGTTGCGCTGCGTGTCGTTGTAATCCGCGTAATATCCCGGGAGAGTCGAAGGGCCGTTCGCGCCCGGAATCTGGCTCGACCGGTTATAGCCCCAGTACCCGGAGATACGGTGCTTCACGCTAAACACGTGGTCGCCTTTCACGCTGATCTTTGTGTTCGGCCGAATTTCACTGCCGCTGGTAATCAGGTAATTATTCGTGACGTAGTTCAGAGTGCCTGGTGTGGCGCCGTTGTTTGGCAGCGGCGTCGGCCCTGAGCGGTAAGCCGCCAGCGCCCGCACACTCACCGGATCGAACATCGACTTCGGCACCTGATTATTCGGGAACACTTCGCGCGTCACGGTGCCATTCGCACTGGTCGTCTGCGACACCGGGTTGTAGATGGGAATCATCTGCCCGGCAGCGTTCACCCAGTTGCGAAAATCCCCGTCGTACATCTCCGCCGTGGGCACGGTCGCCACGTTGCCGTTGGCGCCGTCGCGATTGCGAAAGGCCTCGTAGCTGAAGAAGAAGAACGTGCGATTCCGCCCGTTATACAGCTTCGGAATCCACACCGGTCCACCCACGGAGCCACCGAAATCACTCTGCTTGTAGATAGGCCGCGCAATCCCTCTGCCCGTGTTGAAGAAGTTATTCGAATCGAACTTCTCATTTCTCAGGAATTCATAGGCCGTGCCGTGCAGGTCGTTAGTGCCCGACTTCGACACAAAGCTCATCATGCCGCCCGACGCCTGCCCGTACTCCGCCTTGAACCCGTTGGTGTCGACGGTGAACTCGGTCACCGCTTCCACCGACGGCGCATTCACCGCCACCCAGCTCATGCTCAGCGCCCGCGACGTGTTGGCCGAGACGCCGTCCAGACTCGTGCCATACCCTGCTGCCTGTCCGCCGCCCAGAATAAACCCGTTGTCGCCGCCGACGTTCTTCGCCTCGGGCGTCAGCGCGGCCAGATTGAATGGACTCCGCAGCGCCCCGCCCACCACCAGCGGCAGCTCGTCGATAAGCTTGTTGTTGACGGTCACGCTGGTCTTCGCGTTTTCCGTCTGCAGCGCGATGGCGTTGGCGCTGACCTCCACCGTCTGCGTTGACGACCCAACCTCCAGCGTAAAATCGGCACGAACCGTAGCCGACGCATTCAGCTCCAGTCCCGTAATCGCTGCCGTGCGGAACCCGTCCTTCTCCGCCGTCAGTTTAAACGTGCCCACCTGTAACTGCGGCGCTGTATAGTCGCCGGTCTCCGTCGTGAGCAACTTGAACGATACTCCGGTCTCCGTATTGGTTACCGTAACTCGCGTGGCCGGAATCGTCGCACCGGAAGAATCGCGAATTGTGCCTGTAATTGTTCCCCGTTCAGATTGAGCGGAGAGAACTCCGTAAAGAACCACCACCAGAATTGGCAGGCGTAACTTCATAATCGCAATGTGTTATCACAACTCCAAGGTGCGACACAAGCCAGCGAAGGGGCTACAGAACGTACCTGGGTGATAATACGACCATGCTTTTATCTCTGGCAGTGCTCCGAACCTGATCCCGGAATGCGACTTTCCATCCTTCGTTCGCTGTACGTGCAGGTACTGATCGCGATTGCAGTCGGCATCACGCTCGGAGTTGTTTCTCCCGCCACCGCCACACAGATGAAACCTCTCGGCGACGGGTTCATCAAGCTGATCAAGATGATGATCGCGCCCATCATCTTCGTCACCGTCGTGCAGGGCATCGCCGGCAGCGGCGATATGAAAAAGGTCGGAAAAACAGGCGGTCTGGCGCTTCTTTATTTCGAAGTCGTCAGCACCGTCGCGCTCATCATCGGGCTCGTCGTAGTCAACGTCCTTCAGCCCGGCGCAGGGATGAACGTCGACGCCCGCACCCTCGACGCCGGAGCCGTATCCGCTTACATTGGACCCGGTAAGCTCGAAGGCACAAAGGACTTCCTGCTGCACGTCATCCCCAACACCTTCATCGACGCATTTGCTCGCGGTGAGATTCTACAAGTTTTGTTCCTCGCCATCCTTTTCGGCGTGGCACTACAGACAACCGGGGAGCGCGGACAACTCGTGTACAACGTGGTGGAACGCGTCGCCGAGGTTCTCTTCGGGATGATACGGATTATCATGTACGTCGCCCCGATCGGCGCGTTCGGAGCCATGGCGTTCACCATCGGCGCCTACGGCATCGGCAGCCTGCTCTCGCTGGCAAAGTTGATGGGGACGTTCTACCTCACCTGCCTGCTCTTCGTCTTCGTAGTGCTCGGCCTCATCGCGCGATACCACGGCTTCAGCATCTTCCGATTCCTCAGCGCGATTCGCGAAGAGCTCCTCATCGTCCTCGGAACATCTTCGTCAGAAGCCGCCTTGCCGCGTCTCATGACGAAGCTCGAAGAACTCGGCGCCGGACGTGCCACCGTCGGCCTCGTCGTCCCGACAGGCTACTCGTTCAACCTCGACGGCACGTCCATCTATCTCACAATGGCCGCGGTCTTCGTGGCGCAGGCCACCAACACGCACATCACAATATGGCAGCAAATCACGCTGCTGGCCGTGCTGCTGCTTACGTCGAAAGGCGCCGCCGGCGTGACCGGAAGCGGCTTCATCGTGCTCGCCGCAACCATGTCCGCAGTCGGCGACATCCCGGTAGCCGGCCTCGCCCTCATCCTCGGCATTGACCGCTTCATGTCTGAAGCACGTGCCATCACCAACATCGTCGGCAACGGCGTCGCCGCAATCGTAATTGCAAAATGGACCGGCGATTTAAACGAGGAAGTCCTCCACAGCCACATCGGGCTAAGGCATTAATTACTCCGAACAGGCCGGCCCGACGCATCCCACCCGACCTTTATCCGCGACAAAAACCACGTCCGGCCGTTGTCGGCATTGCCCTGATAAAACAAGTACGTCTGCCCGTCCTCATCGACGAAAGTGCCAGGGTGCCCCGATTCCGAAGAATTCCATTCCCCCGGCTTGCCATTTGCCAGGAATGGCTCGCGAGAAACCCGTTCCCACTTCACCCCGTCCCGACTCCGCGCCACCCCAACCTGCTGTGGCGCATTGTTATAGGCCCCGGCGTAGAACATGTACATCCAGTCGCCCCGAACCACAATCGCCGGAGCCTCGATGCAGTCTTTCTCCCACGCCAGCTCCGGACGCAGAAGCGGACCGTTGCCAATCTGTTTCCACGCATCGCGCCCGAAGCCCCTGCCCTTCTCCGCCACCGCGCCCACCAGCATCTGGACCTTCATCTCCGGATCGCGAGTCGCGGCAAATAAATACCATTTCCCTTTAAACTCGGCGACTTCGGCATCGATAGCGCGACCCGCATTCCACTCACCAGTCGGCTTAAATATCGGATTCGAAGGGTCTCGCCGAAACTTGATCCCGTCCTTCGACACCGCGTGACAGATCGCATCGTTTTTCGCGTTGCCATAAGTCTGATAAAAGAGGTGCACTTCCCCGTCGACCACCCGCGCATACGGTGCGGCCAGCCCCTTCGCCTCCACCCCACCTGCCTCCGGCAGCACCTGACCAACACTGGTCCACGACACCAGATCCCTGCTCTCGGCAATCCCCACACTCCAGCCTTTGTCATCCGTGCCAGGAATCGAGAAATACATCAGATACCGCCCACCCCACCGAATCGCCGACGGGTCCTTTGCAAACGGTCGTCCCAGCCGTGACGAGTCGCCAAACAGCATCGTGCCCCTGCGAGCCTTCCACTTCGGATAATCTTTGTCGAGCAGTTCCGCCGGCCCCTCGGTATACCAGTTGTAGCCATTCCGCCGCTCGTACTCGATCTCCGCCATCGTCTTCTTCGGCACGCCGTCTCGCCCGCAAAACATCGGCTCGGCGTTCTTCAAATCGTAAAAGCGAGCCCACAGTGGAGCAGCCTTCGCATCCGCCACAATCACCTTGTCCCAACCCTTCGGCGACGCGGGGTCCGGCTTCTGTTCCTGCCGTATTCCGCGAACCGCATGCGTGCGAAACCACGCCACCGCGCTCTCCACGGCTGCCACCACCTCGGGTGACGGCTTCTCAATCTCCATCAGCAGACGCACCAGTCCGACGCTTTCCGCCCCGCTGTACGACGGCAGTTCATACGAGCGCGCCTTCGCAGCAGCCAGCGTTTCCTCATCGTGCTGCGCGCACCAAACCGTGCGCTTCCCGTCCACCACAATCTGCGATTTCAAAATCACCGCAATCCCGCGCCCCACAGCCGCCCGCGCCTGCTCCCGTTCCTCCCCCGTAAAAAACGCATAGTCGGGCCGAGCCTCAGCAACACTGCGAAGCGTCGCCATCACGCCCGCCATTGCATTGTCGTTATACGTAATATGCGTGTAATATCCTTTTTTCAGCGGATAAAACTGCGGCCATCCGCCGTTTGGATATTGAGCCGCCAGCAAAAATCGAAACCCGCGGCGGAACGCATCGGCGAAACGCTTTCCCCTGGTCGCCGTATACACCCGGGCCAGATACTGCATCTGTGTCCACGTCGCGCCGTTATCGATCGTCGTCTCCGCCTTCGGATCCTTGCTCGATGACTTAAAAGGCGGAAGCGCCATGTCGATATTCTTCAGCCACCCGCCATTCTCGTGCTGATGCGCCAGCAAACTGTCCCCGATCCGAGCAGCCTCCGCTGACCCGTACCACTCCGGTCTCTGCCCCATCGCCTGCTTCCAGGACACCACCGGATGCACCTGCGAGGCCAGCACCGCTCCCAGCGTGTCGGCCCGCTTCGGACCCAGCGCCTCCGTCTGCGCCCACGTCAGCTGGTAAAGGTCCATCACCGGCGCCCGCAGCGACGCGCCGAGCCGCCGCGTCTCCTCCACAAACGGCACCAGCACCGGCGTCCCACCCGCCGCCCGAACCTCTTCGATGAATCGCGTCAGGTTCGCTCGATAAGTGGTCTGCGGCACAGTCTCGCGCTCGGGCCCTTTACCTGGACAGTCATTGTGGCCGAACTGGATCAAAACATAGTCCGGCTTCGGGCCCGTCAGCACCTTCGCCCACAGGCCCTCATCGCGAAAACTTTTCGAACTCCGCCCGTTTTTCGCAAGATTGACGACTTCCACCGGCGCCCCGGCAAACGAGGACGCGAATCCCGGCCCCCAGCCACCCTCATCGTTCACTGTCGAATCGCCGACTAAAATGATGCGAACCGGGGCAGCAGTCAGACACACGGAAAAGCCGAGAATCACCGCCAGAAGCCTTGCTGTGAGCATTTGCAACCAGATTACACCCGGCTATATTGCGTACGTGCTATGCTGGTCCTGATCGGTTCCCCTTCAGTTGTTCCGCATCCACGTGTGCAACAGTCCTTCATCTGTGTTACTCTGACAGGGTAAAGAAATCGACGATAAGGTTAAGACGAGGAGTATTTACTCAAGCATGGCTCTGGCGGCACAAGTTAAGCAGGATGTGATCGGTAAGTATCGGACGCACAAGAACGACGTGGGGTCGTCCGAGGTGCAGGTTGCCCTTCTGAGCCAGCGCATCCTTCAGCTTCAGGATCATTTTAAGGCCAATGCGAAGGACTTCCATTCGCGACGCGGCCTGTTGACGCTGGTGGCCAAACGCCGCCGGCTACTGAATTATCTGAAGGCAACCGGGCCCGAGCGCTATAAAGCGCTGATTACGAGCATCGGTATCCGCCGGTAGTTTTACCAGCGGTTTCACGCCAAAACTTGAGATTTGCTCTGATGCAGGCGGCTGGTCCGCCTGGTAACTGCCCCGGTGGGCAGTCCATCCCGCATCCCAGCTCCCCGTTCTCCACCTAATCAGCGATTAGCGGCGTACCCACGTGCGCGGCTATTTGTTGGAGGACTGAATGGTTCATACCGTAGAGATCAACCTGCAGGACAGGAAGATCACTCTCGAAACTGGAAAGATCGCCAAGCAGGCGAGCGGCGCGGTCGTCGTTCGATCCGGCGATAACGTGGTGCTGGTCACCGCGTGTACTGCTGACAAGCCGAAGCCCAATGCGGGCTTCTTCCCCCTCACGGTCGATTACCGCGAATATACATACGCTGCCGGACGATTCCCCGGAGGCTTCATCAAGCGCGAAGGACGCCCGTCGGAACGGGAAATCCTGACCGCCCGCTTCATTGATCGCCCCATCCGGCCCCTCTTCCCAGAAGGCTACCTGATTGAGACGCAGATCATCGGCATGGTCCTTTCTGCCGACCCCGATTTCGATCCGTCTCCTCTCGCCATCATCGGCGCCGCAGCCGCTCTCGCTATCTCCGAAATTCCCTTCCCCTACGTGCTCGGCGGTATCCGCATCGGTCTCGTCAACGGGAACATGGTCGTTAACCCCAGCTACGAAGAAGCCCGCGGCGCGGATCTCAGCATCGTAGTCGCGGGCACGGAAGACGGCATCGTCATGGTCGAGGCCATGGGCAATGGTGTGATCGAAGAGGATGCGGTCCGCTGCATCGAGTTCGGCCACGATTGTTGCCGCAAAATCATTGGCGGCATCAAGGAACTGGTTGGCCTCGCCGGCAAGAAAAAGCGCGAGTACACTCAGGCAGTCATCAACGAAACCCTCTTCAACGAAATCGCAGGCAAGATCAGCACCGATCTCGCAGACGCGCTCGACACAAAGAAGAACGGCAAGGTCGAAAGCTACACGCTGATCGACCGCATGAAGGCCGCCCTCGTCGAGAGCTATCCCGAAGAACAGCGCCCGACTGTCGCCGACTACTTCACTCGCCTCAAAGAGCGGGTCTTCCGCGATCAGCTTCTGAACCACAAGAGGCGCCCCGATCACCGCGCCTTCGACGAAGTTCGCACCGTCACCCCGGAAGTCGGCCTGCTGCCCCGCACGCACGGTTCGGCCCTGTTCACCCGCGGTGAAACGCAGGCGCTGGTCACCGCGACCCTCGGCACCAAGGACGACGAACAGCGCATTGAACTGCTCGACATCGCCGAAACCAGCAAGCGCTTCATGCTGCACTACAACTTCCCGCCGTTCAGCGTCGGCGAAGTGGGCTTCATGCGTGGCGCTGGCCGCCGCGAAATCGGCCACGGCAGTCTCGCCGAGCGCGCCCTGCTCCCCGTAATTCCAGACGAGAAGGCGTTCCCCTATACCCTCCGGCTGGTCAGCGACATCCTCGAATCGAACGGCTCCAGCTCCATGGCTTCCGTCTGCGGCGGCACCCTCGCCCTGATGGACGCCGGTGTGCCGATCGCATCCCCGGTTGCCGGTGTGGCAATGGGCCTGGTGATGGAAGGCGACAAGTACGCGGTCCTCACCGACATCGCGGGCGCCGAAGATCACTACGGCGACATGGACTTCAAGGTGGCCGGAACGCGCGCAGGCATCACCGCGTTGCAGATGGACATCAAGGTCACCAACATCAGCGCCGACATCATGCGCGAAGCGTTGGAGCAGGCCCGCAAGGGCCGTCTGTTCATCCTCGACAAAATGCTCGAGGCCATCGACAGCCCGCGCAAGAACCTGTCGAAGTACGCGCCTCGCATCTACACGCTGACGATTCCGACCGACAAGATCCGCGAACTCATCGGACCGGGCGGCAAGGTCATCCGCAACATCGTCGACGTAACCGGCGTCAAGATCGACGTCGAGGACGATGGCACAGTGAACATCTACGCCTCGGACGAAATCTCGGCCAATCGCGCCATCCAGATGGTGGGCGAGATTGCCGCGGTAGCCGAGATCGGCAAGACCTACCTGGGCAAAGTGGTCCGGATCGTCGACTTCGGCGCGTTCGTCGAAATCTTCCCCGGCACCGACGGCCTGTTGCACATCTCCGAAATCTCGGAGAATCGCGTAAAGAACGTACGCGATGAGTTGAAGGAAGGCGACCAGATCATGGTCAAGGTCCTGGCGCTTGAAGGCAACAAGATCAAACTCAGCCGCAAAGCAATTCTCCGCGAACAGCGCGAGAAGCTCCGCGGAACCGGCGAACCCGGCGACGACGGGCTTCCCCCTGGCAGCGACGATCCCCAGCCGACTGGTGCCGGCGATTCCACAGACCGTCCTCCGCGCAGCGAACGCAGCAACGACCGTGGCGACCGTCCGCCCCGCCGTGGCCCCCGCCGCGACTAACTCAGTTTTACCCGCGGCACGAAGAAAAGGGCGGCCCGCAAGGGTCGCCCTTTTCTTTTAATCGCCCACCAGAAATCCGGTGATCCGCCACTCTTCTTCTCGAAGAACACGCGGTGTTCGAACTGGGCCCACACTTCGGACCGCAGCACCCAGCCCGTTTTCCCCGATGGCGTTTGCACTTCGATCCAACCATTCTTCGGTGGGCCGAGCAGCACGACGATGTCGTAGTCCAGTGTTTCCACCAGGGCACCCGCGGGAGTTTTTCGTACTTTCACGGCTGGTCGGATGGCAACGGCGTGTGTGAATGCGTCCAGGTTCTTCGGGAACGTGACGAACGGATACGGCGCGATGAAATCACCCGAATCCCTGGCCACGCCCAGCCGCAGGATCCGCGCCAGTTCCGGCAGTTTCGCCAGTGTGATCGATGGTCGAACCGCAGGCTCTGTCACGGCCAGCACCGCCTTCAGATCCCGCCGCGCACAGACCCGTCAGCACCAGTGCGAGTACAGCCAGTTTCATCGCGCGGAAACGTGGTTGGGATTGATATCGGTCGGCAAATCCTTGAGTTTCTCCAGACTCGCCTTCATATCCGGCCGAATTACAGCGAGTTTGTCGAGCATTTCTTTTGCCGCTTTGTAATCGCCCACAGCTTCCATGGTCAGCAGATCGCGAGCAAGGTCGCGGACCGCACCGGGCATCTTTGCCATATCGACGCGGTAGGTACCGTCGCTGTTGTGCACAAACGCGCCCTTGTCCAGCAGGTAGTTGAACTGCACCGCCATGCCGCGGCCATGCGCTTCGGTAATGCCGAATCGCAGCGTGCGGAACGACGACGCAAGGAACGTGGTGTACATCTTCTGCGCCGTGTCGGGACCAGCGCCGGGCAGCATCTTTTTGTCGATCATGTACTGCAACATGAACAGGCCGCAGATGTCGGCCTTGGCCTCTTCCACGGCGCTGTACAGTTCCTTCAGCTGCATCCGGGGGCTCGACTCCGCTCCATTCACTTTGACGGTGTGCGGCCCGATGCCGTGCGTCAGTTCATGCGCCAGAATGTGCGTGAAGAAGGAATCGAAGCTGAGGTCCTTCTGCGCGGCCTTCGGCAGCACGCGCGATGCAATCGGCTCCAGGATCGCCTTGAACTTCGCCTCCTGCACGTTCTTCAACATCACGCGCTTGCTGCCCTTCGCGCGGATCACGCGCTCATCGTTGGGCAGATTGAAGGCTGCTGTGCGAACGCCGTGGGCTGCATCGCCCGTCGACAAAACCTCATTCACCACACGGATCGGAGCACTCGCGCCGATCTTCCTGTTGCGATACTGCGGAGCCAGCGGTAAGTTGTCTTCGATCTCCTGCAGGTGGTCGGAGAAGAAGCCGACCTTCTTCGTCTCGGCATCGTCGCGCAGCGTGACGTAGGCCTCGAAGGACGCTTTATAGCCGAAGATCTCATCGTTGTACGTCTCATACGGTCCGATGGTCACGTCGAGCGGCGCGTCGAGATCCATCCACGCCACGTCGCTCTCGTAGTAATCGTTGGACAGGAACGCCGCCGCGCGCAGGTTGAGGAACTTGCGCAGCGACTCGTTGTCCGTCAGCTTCGCCGCTTCCTTCAGAAGGTTCGACATGCGCGTCAGCTGCTCTTTGTACTCCTCGTTGTAGGGGACTGCCCTGAGCTTGCCCGAAGGATCGCGGCGCACCACGCTGAAGAAATCCTCAGCCTGCTTGTGTTCGGGCCACGCCTCGAACTCGGCTTTGGTCATGTTCTCGGGATAGAAGTTGGCGCCTGGAAGCTTCTTCGCCGGCACGCCGGGCAGGAAGGCTTTGTGCTCCTCCAGCGGATCCCACGGCCCTTTGAACAGCATGAACTTCTCCAGACGTTCCTTGCCCGCGGGCGACGTATCTTTGCGCAGTTCACTGAGCAGTTTGTGATTGCCGCTCCAGTATTGCGTCAGGAAGATGTCGTCGACAGCGCGCGCAGCTTCGAGCAGTTTGGACAGCGCCGCCTTGTCTCCGGCGGAGAGACGGCTGGTATCGACATTGAGATCGACTTTGGCGAAAGGGGACAAGAGCATCAACGAGAGAACCCACACCTTCATAATCACAGTATGACCGGAGAATTCTGGCAAACGTGGGGCGACGGCCAGGCCGAAGTCGCTGCCTACCATCTCACAATGCCGAAGTACGGGCAGCTTCGCAAGGGGACGTGCGTCGCGATCACGGTGACGGAGCCGTTCTCAAAGTCGCTGCGCGTGAAAGCCGACGACGGCAAGCATGCGAAGTCCGATGTCGCCCCGGCGATGAAGCTCAACCTGATTCGTGAGTACCAGACCGGCGTGTACAACTACCGCGACATGCTGAGCGCGTGGACGTGGATCGAAGAAGGCATGCCGGCCAGGGTATCGTTCTCCAGCCAGGAATGGTGCGGCCATGTGTGGAGCCAGCTGATCTGGGGCAAGGAGCGAATCGCGCAGGTGGGCCACAGCTACTTTGATGGCGAGGCGGACCGGCAGCGCTCGCTCTACACCGAACCGGACGGCATCAGTGAGGACGTGCTGCTGCTGGCGGCGCGGCGCATCGCGTGGCCGCGGCTGCGGCTGGGGCAGACGTACAGCGTGCCGGTGTTGACGTCGCTGGAGACGGAGCGCTCCAAACACACCGCGCTGGTGTGGGCAAAGGTGGAGCTGACGCTGGGCAAGGATCGCGAAACGGTGGTGGTGCCGGCGGGCCGGTTCCGCACCAATCCGTTTCGAGCGAAGTGGCCCGACGGCTCATGGCGGCTCTACGATGTGGAGGCCGACGCGCCGAATCGCGTGGTGCGCTGGACTTCAAGCGCTGGCGAGAAGGCCGAGCTCACTGGCACCTCGCGCCTCAAGTACTGGCAGATGAATGCCGAGGGCGGCGAGAAAGCGCTGGAAGCCCTCGGCCTGAATCCGGTGACCGCGATTATTCGGTCCAAACCGTAACGCCCGCGGTCGGGACCTCACGCGTGCCAAGCAGCAGTTTCGCGTTCGCGCCCGCCGGAATCGGCTGCGGCTTTGAAGTGTAGTTGGTGGCGACGTAGAAGCCGTCGCGCCACTCGACTGAGAAACCAGGCGCGAGGTTAGCGGGTTTGGTGCCTGCGTAGATCTGACGCAGGAGGGTGCGCTCGAACTCGCCGTCCAGCGTGTCGACCCCGATGTAGGTGACCGTGCCCGAACCGAGCTTGCGCGTGATGGCGGCGGCCTTTCCGGCGAACAGCTGATCGGTGTAGCGCGCCAGCACCGTGGTGCCTTGCTTCGGCTCCAGACGCTCGGCCCAGGAGCCCCACTTGTACTCCGGCCCGGAGGCGCCGATGCGCACGCCGCCAGTGATGTTGCCGGGCAGCAGATCGTACTGCGGGATGGTGGCGCCGATGAGATCGAGGATCGGCTGCGCCCACGGGCCTTCCCACAAGTGGCCGCGCATGTCCTTGTGGCCCGTGCGGGCGGTAAGTATCAGGTTGCCGCCCGCCTCCACGTACTCGCGGGCGCTGGCGAGGAGTTCGGGGTCTGCCAGCTGCGCCGCGGGAACCAGGAAGAACGGGTAGCCTTGCAGGTTGTGGCGTACGGTGATGACGTCGACGGGCGCCTGCATCGACTGGAGCGCGCGTACGTACCGGAACCAGTGGCCGGTGGTATCCCAGCGGGTGGTTTGTTTGTGGTTGTCGATATCCCAGCGGCTGTCGTAGCTGATGAAGAAGGCGGTGCGGCGCGCGGCCAGTTCGTTGGGCAGCTTCGCGGCGGCGTTGCGCTTCGCGCGCAGTTCGGCGATCTCATGCGCGGCTTTCGAGTACTCTTCGCCGCCGGGTGAGAGCGTGACGCCGTCGGGCTCGACGATGCCTTTGTGATAGAGCTCGCCGCCACTGATGGGCTGACGGTATCGATACGTGCAGACCAGCTGGGCGCCGGCCGCGAAGGCTCGCCAGATCCACAGGCGGATCGCGCCAGGCTGCGGCCACGGATTGATGTCGCCCCAGTTCACCTGACCGGGCTGCAGCTCCATGATTCCTGAGTAGCCGTTGAGCGAGCGCATCTGGTTCCACATGAACGCCTGTTCGTTGGGATCGCCCATGCGGAAGCCGGTCTCGCCGAGGTTGCCGTGGACGGGGTAATGCGTCCAGGTGTGGATGTCGAGGTCGGCCGCCGCGCGCGTGGGATCGACCGCGTTAAACATCGACATGTAGTTGGTGGTGATCCACTGGTCCTTCGTGTGGCGCCGCAGGGTTGCGGCCTGGAAGCGGAGGTAGTCGGCGGCCTCGTCGGCAAACCAGCGCTGGAAGTCGAGCAGGGCGTGGGGGTTGACCTGCTGGGGGAGCTCGGACGGGTTCGGCAGCTCGATCTGATCGAAGTTCTGGTACATCTGCGACCAGAAGGCGTTGCCCCAGTCGCGGTTAAGGCGTTCGACGGTACCGTGCTTCTCGCGCAGCCAGGAGCGGAACTTTGTCAGCGCGGCCGGCGAGTAAGAGTAGCCGGCGCCGTAGTGGCTGAGTTCATTGTCGATCTGCCAGCCCCAGACGGCGGGGTTGTTACCGAAGCGTTTCGCCAGTTCCGTGTTGATGCGTTCGACGTACTGGCGATAGACGGGTGAGCTCCAGTCGGCGTGTTCGCGCGAGCCGTGGTTCATGCGGCGGCCCTTCGCGTCGACCATCAACACTTCCGGGTGCTTGCGGACGAGCCATATGGGCGGGGTCGCGCTGGGGGTGCAGAGGACCACTTTGAGGCCCTGGGCGGAGGCGAGTTTCACGACTCGCTCCAGCCATTCGAACTGATACCTGCCTTCGTCAGGCTCCATGAAGTACCAGGCGAACTCGCCCATATGGATGAACTCGAAGCCGAACTTCTTAATGTTGGCGATGTCGCGGGCCCACTGCGATTCGGGCCAGGCTTCGGGGTAGTAGTAGACCCCAACTGTGGTCATCTGAGCCGGCGGGAACCACTGCGTTCCGGAGGCGGGTTTGGGGGCAGCTTTGCCCGGTGGGAGGCTCTGAGCGAGCGTGATCGCGGCGCAGAGCACGGCGGCTCCGGCGGCGCACACAACCGTTCGCATCTACTCCTATTAGAGCAGGGGTAAGACTTCGCCTGTCGATTGCGAGCGTGCCACTCTGAGGGCGACGGCGCGAGGGTAGAGGACGGTGTTCTCCAGGTACATGTGACGCAGCAGCCGGTCTTCGAGGTTCTGCAGAAGTTCCATCACTTCCGCGTACTCCGGGGAGCAGTCCGGTGGGATGGAGTAGTTCAGGCCGAAATCGCGGAGCAGGCGCATGGAGGCTCCGGTGCTTTCGTGTTCGTTCTCCATGACGCGAAGTGGTCCGCCGAAAGCGTTCAGCGGCGAGCCCTTCAATGGCTGTCCGGCTTTGATCGCTTCCATGTGGCGGGTGATGGCCGGAAACAGCTCCGTCTCCTCGTGATGCATGTGCGTCTGGAGGTCCCGGAAGAATTGCGAGAAGACGTGGGACAGGTGTGAGATCGCGTTAAGATCCGCTCCAAGCCGGTCCACGAGTTGCCGCAGCTTCTGATCGATGCGAGACAGCTCAGCACGAAACCAGGAATGTTCATCGACCGACAGGTAACGAATCAGCTCCTGAAGAGGAACTGTAGTCCAGTCGCGGTCAGCGCCAGCGATGGGACCGGTACGATCACGGTTCAAACAAGGCCTACTGGTAGTGTACTCCTGTCGAAGCTCCGGGCAAAGGTTCGAGACGTCTGTCGAACAGGTGAGAATGGGATTTGACTCCTGAACCGGAAGCTGGCCGCTACCGACTGAAAGAGCGGCTGAGTGTAGACAGCGACACGTGGATGGCCGAGGATCTGGAAGATCCGACGGCGCAGCCGGTGGTGAAGATACTGCCTGAGGGCTCCGATGCGATCGCGTCGCGGCATCTGCATGAGCTGCCTGCGTTGCCTGAGATCAATCCTCTGACGGACACGGGCGAACTGGCGGACGGGCGGCCGTTTTTGGTTTACCCGTATGTGGAGGGGTCGACGCTGCGCGACTTTCTGAACGCGAGCGGGCCGCTGCCTCTGGTGGTTGCCGGGCAACTGATTGCGCAAATTGGCCGGGGTCTGGAAGCGCTTCACGAGAAGCGCTGGGTGTACGGCGTTCTGAGTCCCGAGCACGTGATGGTGCGGCAGAATCATGGCCGGCAGCAGGCGGTGTTGCTGCATGCCGGGGCGTTTCGGGTGAGCGGGCGAACGTCGGCCTCACCAGGCTATCTGGCTCCCGAGCAGGCGGCGGGCAGTCCGACGGCTGCCAGCGATGTGTTCAGCCTGGGCGCGGTGGCTGCGGAGATGCTGACCGGGCGGCGGGTGTTCCGCTACGGGTCACTGGCGGAGCTGCAGCGGCTTCAGCGGATTGGTCCGGCTCGCGGGTCCCTGCGGAAATTGCGGAGCAAGATTCCGCCGCGGGTGGAGGAAGAGCTTCGGCGCGCGATGTCCTGGGACGCGGCGCACCGGCCTTCCGATGTGGCGGTGTTCGGGTCTCGGATTTCGGAGTACCTCGGACGGGAAGGGCTGTTTCCGAAGCGGCGGCTGGTGCTGCTGGGGCTGGCCGGTGTGGCGCTGACGATGGCGGGGCTGCGGCGCTGTCGGCGGTAAGTTGCGGCGAGGCTCACCAGGGCGCTAATGTGGTGTGTCGCGGGTAACGATTTGGCGGCCTTGAGAGGCCGCCGCAGGCCTGGGGGCCTGCCCCCCTGCGTTTTATCCTGGACAGGAGAGTAAGTTCGCCTCATGCTATCTCGCAGGGACTGGTTCCTGGCTTCGGCGGCGATGCCCGCCGCGGCCTCATTTGCACAGACGCCGGGCGGTGGGGGCGGCAAGGAAGTCGTGATCTCCAGCGCCAATGGGCTGGCGGCCTGCGACAAAGCACTGGCGATGATCCGCGCTGGCGGCGACACGCTGGACGCCGTGGTAGCGGGTGTCAACATTGTCGAGGACGATCCGGAAGACAATTCGGTCGGCTACGGCGGGCTGCCGAACGAGCTGGGTATTGTCGAGCTGGATGCATCGGTGATGCATGGGCCGACGGCCCGGGCCGGTTCTGTGGCGTCGATACAGAACATCAAGAATCCTTCGAAGGTCGCCAAGCTGGTGATGGAGCAGACGGACCACATCATGCTGGTTGGCAACGGCGCGCTGCAGTTTGCGAAGGCGTGGGGGTTCCCGGAAGAGAACCTGCTGACCGAGAAATCGCGGCTGGCGTGGCTGGTGTGGAAACAGAGCCTGCGCGATTCCGATGGTCACAACAACTGGACGGACGGTGTGGATGCGCCTCCGGGCAAGAAGCCTGGCGGTGTTCCGGCGGCGATTCAGCGGCAATTCCCTCATGTGGACGAGGAGATGCTGGCGTGGGCCTGGGAAGTGGCTGTGAAGCCAGTCACGGGCACGATCAACTGCCTGGCGCTCAACCGTAAGGGCGAGATGAGCGGCGTGACGACGACCAGCGGTCTATCCTGGAAGATTCCGGGCCGGGTGGGCGATTCACCGGTTGTCGGAGCCGGGCTGTTTGTGGACCAGGAGGTTGGCGCGGCGGGATCGACGGGCCGCGGCGAAGAGAATATTCGAATCGCGGGCGCGCACACCATTGTGGAAAATATGCGGCATGGCATGTCGCCAAAGGACGCATGCATGGACGCATTAAAACGAATTTCCCGGAATTACGGGAATGATTTGAAGCGACTGGCGCAATTCGACATTAATTTTTACGCGCTTCGGAAAGATGGCGCGTATGCCGGGGCCTCGCTGTGGAACGGCATGACGGGGCGCAACCGTGCCTTTGTATCCCGCAAGTTTGCCGTGGCGGATGGCGGCAAATCGAAGGTAATGGACTGCGCTTATCTGTACGAGCGGAAGGCGTAGGCGCGTCAGCGCTTCGCGGAGGCCGCGGTGATGGCGGCACAGGTGGATTTCACGGAAGGACTCAGCAGCCTGGAGCTACCGGTGAAGATGAGTTCTTCGTTCCTGTCGATACAGCTACTTTGTTTGCCCTGGTGAAGGGCGTTACCGGGCTTGTTTTGGGTACTGGCGGTTTTGGTTACCTGCAGGTTGTCCGCGGTGACTTGTATGCGAATCACGGAAATGCCCTCCTGGGTGCTCCGACGCGGTTGACTCCTGGGGGCGTTTCAGGCAGCTTGAGGCTGAGGAGCGATACTGACCTTCTCATGGCGGCTTTGCGGGGCTTGTTCTGGTGCGCTGGGAGGCAGTTCGGTGACCTTTTCCGTGCTCTGGGCCGGGGGACAAAACGAAGC
>Ga0163150_10003901_pt1 | contig 20422 bp, 15 predicted proteins | sample OliLakLV19P2IB_FD_148628 | JGI IMG/M metagenome (GOLD analysis project Ga0163150, IMG submission 148628) | Freshwater microbial mat bacterial communities from Lake Vanda, McMurdo Dry Valleys, Antarctica - Oligotrophic Lake LV.19.P2.IB | ecosystem: Environmental > Aquatic > Freshwater > Lake >...
GACGGCCACGATCGGCAGCAGCAGGAATCCGATGAGCTTCTGGAGCGCCGGCCCCGCCGCGTAGATCGCGGAGTGTCGCGCGAGGCGCTTCAGGGCTTCGGTCAGCATGGGGGGGGGGCCGCGCGGGAGACTACGCGTCCCGGGGCTCGGGCGGAACGTCGCCGGGTCGCTCCGCGGGCGCCGCAGGATCACGCGGAACGACGCAGAACCACGCAGAACCACGCAGAACTACGCGGAACCGCCGCGGGACCGGCGCGCAGCGAGCGCGGCGAGGCGGCCCGCGTGGCGGCCCGATCCGGGTCGGGTACCATTCGATCTGGCTCGCCACGTGCCCAGGAGGCCTCCCATGACGTTCCCGATCCGCTCCGCATGCCTGCTCCTCGCGCTGGCTTCGCAAGCGTCGGCGCAAGGCGTCGCCGACTTCGACCAGTTGCCCGAAGGCTTCGTGGGCGCGAGCCTCGTGACCCCGGTCGGCACGTTCCAGGACCTCGTGCTCGACGGCCTGGGAACGCCCGGGATGTTCGCGGTCGACAACGGCGTCGCTCAGCTCGGGAACCTGAACCGCTTCAGCTCGCCGAACGTGCTCAGCCTCGGCGATTTCATGCCCGGCCCGTACGTGTACCCCGAACCCGTCAAGTCGTTCCGCCTCCTCTTGTCGCAGCCTTCGAGCGCGATCCGCATGGGCCTGTTCCTCGAGAACTTGCCGGCGGCGAACACCGTCGAGGTCTCCTTCTGGTCGAACGGCCAGCCTGGATCGACGTGGAGCATCGGTGGAGGCTCGGGCATCACGAGCCACACGATCGAGCAGTGCGACAATCCCGGCCAGTACGACGAGATCCGCGTGCGCGGCCTGGGTCCGGTCGACGGCGGGCGTTTCCGCGGCATGGTGGACACGATCGTCATCGCCAACGCTCAGTGCGGCAGCGCACCCTCGTTCTGCGCCGCGGACGTCACCGGGGGTTGTCCCTGCGGCAACGAGCCCGCGCCGAACTCGCAGGGCGGCTGCCTGAACTCGTTGGGTCGGAGCGGCCTGCTCACGGGTTTCGGCATCGCCAGCCTCGCCGCGGACGAGATGGTGCTCGCGGTGAGCGGCCTCCCGTCGTTCGGCTCCTTGATCGTGGCGCAATCGGCAGCGGCGCCCGTGCCCGCTTCTCAGCTGGGCGATGGCGTCTGGTGCCTGCCCGGCAGCGCTCAGCGCATCCTGTCGCTCGTCGTGAACCAGGCCGGGAACGCGGCTTATCCCGCGCCCGGCAACGTGACGCTCTCCGTGCGCGGCAACGTGACCGCGCCCGGCACGCGCCATTACCAGGCGGCGTACCGCAACGGCTCCAGCTACTGCACGCCGGCCGTGTTCAACACGACGAGCGGCGTCAGCATCACCTGGGGACCGTGAGCTAGCGCGGATCGGCGGGGTGCGCCGCCTGCGCGAGGCGCTGGGCTTCGTCCGGCCCGAGCCAGCGCACGACGAGCGCTCGCGCGAGGTAGAGGAGCGGCGTCATCACGACGGCGATCGCGAACTTGTAGACGTAGTTCGTGAGCGCGATCGACCCGGCCTTGCCCGCGCTCATGTGCGGATCGCCCGCGAGCCAGGGCAGCACGTAGAAGGCCAGGTAGATCACGATCAGCGTGTCGATCATCTGGCTGACGACCGTGCTGCCCTGCGCGCGCAACCAGATCGCCTTGCCACCCGTGCGGTGCCGCAGCCACGAGAACACGCGAACGTCGACCAGCTGCCCCACGGCGAACGCCACCAGGCTCGCGATCGTGATCGTCCACGTCGTGCCGAACGCCAACGCGTACGCCCCGTGCGCCTGCTCGGAGCTGACGCCCGGCGTGAAGCTGATGGTCCGGGCCGCGACCGCCGCCAGGACGATCGGCTGCAGGATCAGGTTCACCGCGATCGCGAGCCAGGTGAACGTCTTGACGATGCGCTGGCCGAAGTACTCGTTGACGATGTCGGTCAGCAGGAACGTCAGCGGGAACGCCAGGATCCCGGCCGTCGCGACGAACGACTCGTCCTGGAATCCCAGGTGCTTCGGCCGCAAGCCGAACAAGGTGAACTCCCACAGCTTCGCTCCCAGGAAGTTCGCGGCAACGAAGAAGGCGACGAACAGCGCCAGCGCCACCAGGAGCAGGATCTCGCGTTTCGCTCCCGGATCCCGTTGCGACATGGGTGCGCGTTCTAGCGCCCCTCGACCCGTGACGGCAACGACGGTCTTGGCGCTCGCGCGGTTTCGCCCCTAGACTCCTCGCCCCACCGCCCACCCACGAGCAGCGAAGTTCCAACATGCCCGTCCTCGAGCAATTGCACGCGATGTCCCCCGAGCGCTTCCTCCAGATCTACGAGTCGCTCGAGATCCAGGGCTTCGGTCCGCTCGACAAGGAGGTCGCTCTTTCGCTGCGCTTCCGTCCGCAGGCCGTGCGCAAGCTGCCGATGGTGCAGCGCGCCAGGCGCGCCAAGTCGATCCTCGAGCTGGGCAAGGCCGCGGAGCTGGCATACGAGGTCTTCGGCGCGTACCTGATCAAGCACAAGAAGGAGCTCGTGACGGGCTTCCTCGACGCGACGGGCGTGGAGCACAAGGACGGCATGATCGAGGACATCGGCGCCTCCAAGCCCGATGGCAAGAAGGTCGAGGCCGCCGCGAAGGAGCTCGACGAGCGTTTTTCGCCCGAGGACGTGACGCTCTACCTGGCGCTCGCGGCCGAGCAGTGGCCGGACGTCAAGGAGCTCGGCTCGCTCTGGGCCAAGCGCAAGGGTTGACGGGTCGGGACGCGGACGCGAGGAGGCAGCGATGTCGGCCGACGAACTCGACCGGGACCTGGATGCGCTCGACCGCGAGGCCTTGATCGCCGAGGTCAGGCGGTTGCGCGCGGGGATTCGCGAGCACCGCGAGAGCACCGGGCAGGAGCTCTGCTGGCACCACCCGAAGCTCTGGGGCTTGCTGCCCGAGAAGTTCGAGCCCGACGTCGAGGTGCCGGCCTAGCCCCAGTTCCTGCGCGGCTGCGTGCAGTATCGCCAGTCGCTCGACGAGCAGCTGCCCGACGCCCCGCGCCGGGAGGCCGGGTTCCGTCCAAGTGCGGGTTCGACGACGGAGTGATGTTGCGCCGACGTTCCGCCAGCTAGCGCCGGCGCGGCTTCGGTTGACAGCGCGGGCACACGTGCGTCCCGCGCTGGCCGACGACCAACCGCGCGATCGTGGTTCCGCACGCGCGGCACGGCTGTCCGTCGCGGCCGTACACGCGGAACTCGTCCTGGTACGCGCCGGGGTTGCCCTCCGGCGTGCGGTAGAACGTGTCGAAGCTCGAGCCTTCGCGCTCGATCGCCTCGCGCAGCACGGCGCGGATCTCGCGGTGCAGCAGCGCGGCCTGCGGCGGACGCACGCGCTCCGAGCGCGCCAGCGGATGCAGGCCCGAGCGGTGCAGAGCCTCGTCGACGTAGATGTTCCCGAGTCCGGCGACGAAGCTCTGGTCGAGGAGCAGAGGCTTGATCAGGCGGCGGCGCCGGCGCAGCCCGTGTGCCAGCCAGGCGGCCGTGAACTCGTCGCCCAGCGGCTCGGGGCCGAGTTCGTCGAAGAGCGTCTCCGGGTCCTCGCGCCACACGAGCCGCCCGAACTTGCGCACGTCGACGAAGTGCATCACGTGGCCGTCGTCGAGCGCGAGCGCGACTCGGCCGTAGTCGGGCTTGCGCGTCCCCTCGGGCAGCACGTGGACGCGCCCGGTCATGCGCAGGTGCCCCACGATCGCACCGGCCGGATGGCCGTCGCGCTCCAAATCGATCACGAAGAACTTCGCGCGGCGGCGCACGCCCGTGACGCGCGCTCCCACGACGCGCTTCTCGAACGACTTCTCCCCCACCGTCTTCCGCCACGCCACCGACGCGGCCGTGATCGCGCGGCCGACGAGCTGCGGCCGCACGATGCGGACGACGGTCTCGACCTCGGGGAGCTCAGGCATCGCGGCGTCCCGTCGTTCAGCGGACGGCCAGCACGCCGACCTCGATGCACGAGCCCGATGCGATCGCGTGCACGGAGCGCCGGTAGTCCTCGGGCCTTGCTTCGTAGGGATTCGCCAGGAACGTCTGCGGGTTGCGCGCCACGAGCGGGAACCACGAGCTCTGCACCTGGATCTGGATGCGGTGCCCCTTCTCGAAGGTGTGCAGCACGTCCCACAGGTGGAAACGCACGTCGTCGGCGACGCCGGGCTCGAACGGAACCGGCTTCTCGTAGCCGCGGCGGAAACGGCCGGGCATCACTTCGCCGCGCACGAGCATCTGCCAGCCGCCCGAACGCTGGCCCTCCGCGAGCGCGGGATCCTTGGGATCCGGCGTGTCGTCCGGGAACACGTCGACGAGCTTCACGATCCAGTCGGCGTCCGTGCCGTCCGTCCGCGCGCGCAGATGCACGGCGAGCGGTCCCGCCAACGTCAGCGGCGCATCGAGCGGCTCGGTCTGGAACACGAGCACGTCCGGCCGCCGCGCCGCGAAGCGCTGGTCCTCGGCCATGTACTCGCGGTTCATGCCCAATGCCACGGAGTGCGTGTGCGGCACGGGCTTGGACGGATCGCTGACGAACTCGAGCATCGGGCCATCGGCACCGACCGTGTCGCGATCCGCGATCGACAGCTTCGACGCGTCGCCGAGCGACAACCAGCGCCGCTGCGTCGTCGGAGGCCAGGCATCGAAGCGCCGCCACGCGTTCGCGCCCGTGTCGAACACCATCGCCTCGGGCAGGTCCGGCGCCGCCGCGTCGAGCAGGAAGTGGTCGAAGAACGGCTTCTCCATGTCGGCGCGGAACGCCGGACCGGTCTTCGCGCCGAAACGCGCCTGTCCCAGCGCGTCGCCCTCCGTGCGCGCCCAGCCGCCGTGGACCCACGGGCCCATCACGAGCACGTTGAAGATGCCCGGATTGCGCTTCTCGACCTCCTTGTAGATCGCGAGCGGGCCGTAAAGGTCTTCGGCGTCGAAGAGACCGCCGACCGTCATGACAGCCGGCGCGACCCGGTCGAGGTGCGGTAGGAGGTTCCGCTCCTGCCAGAACGCGTCGTAGTCCGGATGCGCCATCAAGTCGTTCCAGAACGGCACGCCTCCGTGCAAGTGACGCCGTCCGAGGTCGCGCGGACTGCCCGACCGCAGGAAGAAGTCCCAGCCGTCGGGCGTGCCCGCGGAAAAACGACCACCGCGCTCGGTGACGGGCTCCGGCCGCGGCCAGCCGAACGACGACAGGAACAGGAACGCGTGCGGCAGGAACAGAGCGCCGTGGTGGTGGAAATCGTCGAACCACCAGTCCGCGATCGGCGCCTGCGGCGAGACGGCCTTCAGCGCCGGGTGCGCGTCGATCATGCCGGCCGCGGCATAGAAGCCCGGGTAGCTGATTCCCCACATGCCCACGTGACCGTTGTTGCCCTCGACGTTCTTCACGAGCCAGTCGATCGTGTCGAACGTGTCGCTCGACTCGTCGACGTCGCCCGGCCCGCGCTTCGCGGGACGATGCGGACGCACGTCGACGAACTCGCCCTGCGACATGTACGCGCCGCGCACGTCCTGGATCGCGAAGGCGTATCCGGCGTCCGTGAACAGGTCGTTCGGACCAGGCGACTCGGGGAACTCGTTCGCGCCGTAGGGTCGACACGAGTACGGCGTGCGCCGCATCAGGATCGGGAACGGCCGCGAGCGGTCCTTGGGGACGTACAACGCCGTGTGCAGTTGGATCCCGTCGCGCATCGGGATCATGACCTCGCGCTTGTCGTAGGTCCCACGCACACGTTGGACTCGCTGCGACTCCGTGGCCGATGTGGTTTGCGCCGCGACGGCTGCCGTTGGCGCGGGCTGCGCGGCCGGTGGATTCGCGGTCGCGGCGCCGGAGGGCGCGGGCTCGTGCGACGGCGCCGTCGCGGGCGTCGAGCAGGCTGCGAAAAGCAGGAACGACAGCGGAAACGAACAAGTCGGTGCGCGCATGCGGGCGCCGATCCTACGCTCGCGGATCCACGCCGAACCAGTCGCGGAGGACGGAACGTAGGATGTGCGCGGCCCGCCCCCCCACCGCATGCACAAACCGCATCTCCTGTCGGCCGCCGCGCTGACGACCCTGGCCATCCTGTGCGTGACCTGCGCCACGCGACCCGAGCCGACGGCGACCGCGGATCCGAGTCCCGCAGCGAGTCCCGACACGGCGCAGCCGGCGCCCGTAGCACCGCGACCGCGCGCTCCCGCGCAGCCGGTCCAGTGGATCTGGGCTTCACCGAATCCGTCCGCCACCGAGGTCGTCGCGCTGCAGCGCGCGTTCGACGTGCCGCGTCCGATCGCGCGCGCGACCTTGCGGGGATCGGCCGACAACCGCGTGCGCCTCTTCCTGAACGGCGAGCTCGTCACCGAGCACGACGAATGGCGCACGGGGGTCGAAGCCGACGTGGGTCCGTACCTGCACCTCGGCGCGAACTCGCTCGTTCTGTGCGCGCAGAACGAGGGCGGACCGGCCGCCGCGTGGGCCGAGCTCGAGGTCGAGGATCCGTCGGGCCGGCGCGTGCGCGTCATCAGCGACGGGAGCTGGAGCGCGGTGCGCGTCGACGAGGTCGGCTTCGCGTCGTGGGAGCCCGACGACTTCGACGAGGCACGCTCGGGCCCCGCGCATTCGTTCGGGCCGCTGGGCATCGCGCCCTGGCTCGAGGTGCAGGGCTTCCCGCCCATCGCCGCACCCGTCGTCGAGGAGGAGCCCGACGAGCCGCCGCTCTCCGCGAGCGCGCTCGAGCTGTTGCCGGGATTCCAGGCCGAGCTCGTGTACGCCGTTCCGAAGCGCGCGCAGGGCTCGTGGGTCACGCTGTGCGAGGACCCTCAAGGCCGCCTGTACACGAGCGACCAGCACGGGCGCCTCTATCGCATCGTGATTCCGAGCGGTGATTCGAGCGCGGAACCGCAGGTCGAGCTGGTCGACATCGAGATCGGCAGCGCGCACGGCCTGTGCTGGGCGTTCGATTCGCTCTACGTCGTCGTCTCCGAGCGCGACCCTGGCCGCGTGTGCGGCCTGTACCGCGTGCGCGACACGGACGGCGACGACGCGCTCGACCAGACGGAGCTCGTGCGCGAGTTCGACGGCAACGGCGAGCACGGTCCACACGCGGTCGTGCTCGGCCCCGACAACCGGCTTTGGATCATGGGCGGCAACCACACCGCGCTGCCCGAGCCGATCGATTCGTACCGTCGTCCGAAGACGTGGGGCGAGGACGAGCTCCTGCCGACGATCCCCGATCCGAACGGCCACGCGGTCGGCATCACGGCGCCGGGCGGCTGGGTCGTGCGCACGGACGAGCGCGGAGAGAAGTGGGAGCTGTGGACTGCCGGGTTCCGCAATGCCTACGACATGGCGTTCGACGAGCGCGGCGAGCTGTTCACGTTCGACTCGGACATGGAGTGGGACGTCGGCGCGCCGTGGTACCGGCCGACGCGCATCCTGCACTGCGTCAGCGGCGCGGAGTTCGGCTGGCGCACGGGCTCGGGCAACTGGCCGACGGATTGGCCGGACACGTGGCCGTCGACGTGCGATGTCGGACGTGGATCGCCGACCGGGACGATCTTCGGTACGGGCGCGAAGTTCCCCGAGAAGTACCAGCGCGCGCTGTACGCCTGCGACTGGGCGCTCGGTCGGATCTACGCCGTGCACATGACGCCGCGCGGAGCCTCGTGGTCGGGCGAGGCCGAAGTGTTCGCGCGCGGCGAGCCGTTCCCTGTCACCGATGCAATCATCGCTCAGGACGGCGCGATGTACATCGTGACCGGCGGGCGCGGGACGCAGTCGGGCTTGTACCGGATCACGTGGAAGGAGTCGTTCGACGAATCGCGCACTCCAGCGCCCCTGCTCTCCGCCGAGCAGGAGGAGCGCCGCGCGCTCGAGGATCTGCACGTGCCAAGGAAACGCACGCCCGACGAGCTCGCGCAGATCGCACGCGGTTTGACGAGCCCTGACCCGTTCCTGGGCGGAGCGGCGCGCGTCGCGCTCGAGCACTCGCCGGCGGACCAGTGGCAGGAGATGCCGTACGGAACGCCGCTCGCTGCGTCGAGGTTCGTGACGAGCGCGATCCTCGCCGGTCAGGGGGATCCAGAGAGACTCCTGAGGACCGTGGAGCGCCTCCTGATCGACGCTCCGATCGAGCTTCCGCGGCTCGAAGCGTTGCGGCTGACCCAGCTAGCCTTGCTGCGCCTCGAAGTCCCGCAGGACGCGCGAGAGCGCATCCACGCGTTGCTTCGAGGGAGCTTCCCCAGCGGGGACCCGCGTCTCGATCGCGATCTTGCGCGCATGCTGGCCTGGTTCGAGGGACTCGGGATCGTCTCCGCGCTGCTCGAACGCGTCGAAGCAGCGGCGACCCAGGAGGAAGCGATCCACTACGCGTACTGCCTGCGCGCGGTGAAATCGGGCTGGACGCCGGAATCGCGCCAGCGCTTCCTCGATTTCCTCGACGGCCGCGCACGCACGTTCCGCGGCGGAGAAAGCCTCGAAAAGTTCGTCGGCGTGATCCGGCGCGAGTTCGTCGAGGCGATCCCGAAGGAGGAGCGCGAAGCGTTGGGGATCCGCCTGGACACGCCGTCGTCGTCCTTTGCGAAGTCGAGCGCGATCCCCGCCGCGGCTCCCGCGTTCGTGCACCGCTGGACGCGCGCCGAGCTGGACCAGCTCCTGCACGAGTGGCCCACCGGCCGCGACCCCGCCGCGGGCCGCGCGGCGTTCGACAAGTCGACGTGCGCCACCTGCCACCGCACTGGCGACGGCGGCGGCGCGACCGGGCCGGACCTGACTGGCGTGTCCTCGCGGTTCAGCCGCGCCGACATCCTCGACGCGCTGCTCGAACCCTCGCGCACGATCTCGGACCAGTACCGCGACACCGAGCTGCGCACGACCGAGGGTGACCTGTACGTGGGTCGCATCGAGGCCGAGCCCGACGGCCTGATCGTCCTGCGCCGCACGCCGGGCGACGAGCGCGTGGAGATCGACGCCTCGATGATCGAGATGCGCCGCCCCTACCCGCTGTCCCGGATGCCTAGCGGGCTGCTCGACGTGCTCAGCGAGAGCGAAGTGCTCGACCTGTTCGCCTACCTGCGCGCAACGAGATAGTCGGTACGGTGCCAGGGACGACTCCGACAGGTTCGCAGCGCGACGAGAGGGGCGAGGATCCGCCGACGGGCTGCCAGGCTGTCGAAGTTGTTCCTGGCACCGTATCGACACCCTGGCCACGCCGGTCAGATCGCGTGGCTGACGCCGAGCAGCTCGTAGAGCCGGTTCTTGATGCGTCCGTACTCCGCGCTCCCGATGTCGCGCGGGTGCGCCATCGGCACGTTCACGATCTCGGTGATGCGCGCGGGCCGCGGGGACATGACCACGATGCGGTCGGCCAACTGAATCGTCTCGTCGACGTCGTGCGTCACGAACAGGATCGTCATGCGTTCGCGTTGCCACAGCCGCAGGATCTCGGCGCGCATCTGCAGGCGCGTCAGCGAGTCGAGCGCACCCAGCGGCTCGTCCATGAACACGACGTCGGGCGACACGGCCAGCGCGCGTGCGAGCGCCACGCGCTGGCGCATCCCGCCCGAGAGCTCGTTGGGGAACGTCTCCTCGAACCCCGTCAGGCCCACGAGGTCGACGTAGTGGCGCGTGATGCGCGCCTGCTCGTCCTTGGGCTTGTCGCGCAGGCCCAGCGCGACGTTGTTCCACACGTTGGCCCAGGGGAAGATCCCGTACTCCTGGAACACGAAAACGCGCCGCGGATCGGGGCCCGTGACCGGCTTGCCGTCGATCTGGACCGAACCCGAGGTCGGGACCTCGAAGCCGCCCACGATGTTGAGCAGCGTCGACTTCCCGCAGCCCGACACGCCCAGGATGCACACCAACTCGCCGGCCCTCACGTCGAGCGAGATGCGGTCGAGCACGTGAAGCTCGTCACGCTTGCGCTGGAACACCATGCCGACTTCCGCGATGCGGACCTTGGGCGCGGGCAGCGCGGTCGCGGAGGCGGTGTCCATGGCGGTTCCCGTCGAAGTCCGAGCCGTCATGCCTGGATCTTCGGGAAGCCCCACCGTACCTCGTCGAGCGTCTCGAGGCGACGCACGGTCCAGTCGAGACCGATGCCGATCAGCCCGATGCAGATCATCGCGCCGGCCACGCGGGCGTAGTTCCCGGCGTTGCGCGAGTCCGTGATCAGGAAGCCGAGGCCCGAGTCGACCGCGATCATCTCCGCCGCCACGATGACGACCCAGGCGATGCCGAGCGCGATGCGCAGGCTCGTGACGATCTGGGGCAGCGCGGCCGGGAAGACGACGCGGCGGAAGAGCTCCAGGCCTCGCAGCCCGAAGTTCCGTGCCGAGCGGACATAGATGAGCGGGATCGCGCGCACGGCGGTGATCGTGCCCGTGACGATCGGGAAGACCGACGACAGGAAGATCAGGAAGATCGCCGAGCCGTCCTTCACGCCGAACCACAGGATCGCGAACGCGATCCACGCGATCGGCGAGATAGGGCGCAGGGCCTGGACGAGCGGGTTGATCGCCTGGAACGTCCGCAGCGACCAGCCGGCCCACAACCCCAGGGGGATGCCGATCGCGCACGCCAGGCCGAACCCGGCCGCGATCCGCAGCAGGCTCGCGACCGAGTGCCGCAGGATCGTCCCGTCCGACAGCGGCTGAAGCATGTCCAGCGCTGTCTGACCGGGCGTCGGCGAGGACCAGACCAGGCGTGCGCTGCCGTCGTCCTGGTGCACCCAGTAGCTCTTGGACTCGGCGCCGATCTGCCAGAGGCAGACGAACACGACACCGACCGCGAGCGGCAGCAGCCACTTCGGCCACGGATCGCGCATCCGGCGCACGGCGAACATCAGGCCGATCGCGGCGAGCGCGATCGCGATCGGCGGCCAGCTCACTTCGCCAGAGCCTCCGCGAGGCCTGGAAGACGGTCGAACGGCACGTCGACGGTCTCGAGGTCGGGCGCGAAGCTCGTGTCGCAGTACTGCTCGAACTTCATGCGCTGCGTGAGGATGCCGGCCTCGATCGCCAGATCCATGATCTCCTCGAAGCGCTCCTTGGGCGGGAACAGGTTCGTGTAGGAGACGCGGTCGAGATCCTTCGTCAGCACGCGCTCGAGCAGCGCAGGCGGCTGGTTGTAGAACATCTTCCCGACGATGACCGAGGCGTCCTTGCGGTGCTGCGCGCCGCTGCGCTTGTCCTCGTCGAGCCACTCGCCGGAGGCCGCGATGCCGCGCACGAGCTCGTCGACCAGCGGGCGGCGCTCGTCGATGATCTCCTGACGCACCACGAGCACGCACGAGATGAAATCGGGCCACAGGTCCTTCATCTCCACCAGCACGCGGCCGTAGCCCTCCATCTCGGCCTTCGTGCAGTGCGGCTCGCCGACGATGAAGGCGTCCACGGCGCGCGCCGAGAGGCTCACCGGATGGTCCGGCGGCGGGACCTCCTTCAGGATGATGTCACCCGGCTTCATGCCCGTCTGCTTCATCATCCGGAACATGAGCAGGTTCTGGTTCGAGTAGCGGCTCGGGATGGCGACGGTCTTGCCCCGCAGGTCCTCGAACTTGCGAATCGAGGAGTCCTGGTGCACGACCAGCGCGCTGCCGTCGCGGTGGCCCAGGTAGCAGATCTTCACCGGCACGCCGTCGGCCGCGAGCTTCATCGCCAGCGGCGCGATCATGAACGTGGCGTCGATCTTGCGGCCGATCAACGCCTCCTTCATCGACGAGAACTCGTTGAACTTCTGCGACATGAACTGCGTGCCTACCGTGCTGTGCTGGCTCACCCAACTGGTGACCGGGCAGGTGAGGTGTCATGTCACCGGGAGGAAGCCGACGACGAACTTCTCCCGCACCTCCCCTCCCGGCGGCAATGCGGTCGAAGGCGACGACTCCATGTACCGCGGCGTCTCGTTCAACCTCCGGTTGGCCAGGTACAGCCCCGCCAGGATGGCGATTGCGACCAGGATCCACTTGAGCTTCATGGGGGGGTTTCGGAGGCTGCCTGCCCGACTCCGAGGGACAGTCATACCCTAGCCTCCCCCCACACCGCCCGAGCCTCCCCGAGTCTCTTCCACGGCCAACATGACCGCCACTTCCGATCCCCTCGCCCTGCGCGACGTGCCCTTCATGGGAGTGATCTGGGTCGTCCACGAAGCCAGCCTGTTGGGCTTCAAGAACGGCCACCCCGACTGGTGCAACCTGGGCCAAGGCCAGCCCGAAGTCGGCGAGATGCCCGGCGCGCCGGCGCGCATCGCGTCGGTCGAGCTCGAGCCGCAGGACCACGCCTACGGTCCGTTGGGCGGCACGGACGAGCTGCGCGCGGCCGTCGCGGCGCACTACAACCGTCTCTACCGGCGCGGACAGCGCTCGCAGTACACGGCGGCGAACGTGTGCGTCGCGTCGGGCGGCCGCCTCGCGCTGACGCGCGCTTTCGCTGCGCTGGGCCACGGCAACGTCGGCTACCAGGTGCCCGATTACACCGCGTACCAGGACATGTTCGAGCTGCACCTGTCGCGGCTCGCGCCCATCCCGGTCGTCGCGCGCGAAGCGGACGGGTTCCGCCTCACGCCCGAGCGCATCGCGCAGGAGGTCGACGAGAAGGGCCTCTCCGCGTTCGTGCTGTCGAACCCGTGCAACCCGACGGGCAACGTCGTGCAGGGCGACGAGCTGCGGCGTCTCGTCGCGCTCGCGCGCGAGCGCGGCACGCTCCTCCTGCTGGACGAGTTCTATAGCCACTTCGTCTACACGCCCGAAGGCAAGCCGGCGGCCGGACCGGTCAGCGGCGCCGCGTACGTCGAGGACGTCGAGCGCGATCCCGTGATCCTGATCGACGGCCTGACGAAGAGCTTCCGCTATCCCGGCTGGCGCGTCGGCTGGGCCGTCGGGCCGGCGGCGATGATGGAGACGCTGGCGCGCACGGCCAGCTCGATCGACGGCGGGCCGTCGCGCATCGCGCAGCGCGCGGCGTTGAAAGCGCTCGAGCCCTCGTACGCGGACCAGGAGACGCGTGCACTGCGCGAGGTCTTCGCGCGCAAGCGCAACCTGATGGTCGAGCGGCTCGAAGGGATGGGCGTGCGCTTCGCCGCGCGGCCGACGAGCACCTTCTACGGCTGGGGTTGTCTCGACCGTCTGCCCGAGCCGTTGAACGACGCGATGGCCTTCTTCCGGCTCGCGCTCGAGCACAAGGTGATGACCGTGCCGGGCGAGTTCTTCGACGTGAACCCGGGCAAGCGTCGGCGCGGCGCATCGCCGTACCGGCAGTGGATGCGGTTCTCGTTCGGCCCGCCGGAGGACAACCTGAGGATGGGGCTCGAGCGCCTGGAGCGCCTCCTCCCCCGCAGTTCCAAGGTGTCCTGACGTCGGAGGGCTGCCCCGGCTCGAGCGAGCTGTTGGAGCGGATTCGCGCCGGGGTCTGGCGCATCCCGGCGAGTGCGGCGAGATAGGTGCCGCCGCTTCGAGATCGCATTCCCGGTAACCCTTGACTTCGAGCCCTGCACCGCCAAGTGGCTCTCGCACGCGGGTCGGTTATCATCCCGGGCCCGCCCGCGCTGCTCGCTGCGCCTGGGTGGACGAGGATGAGCGTACAGGGAGACCGAGGTCTGACGATCGGGCGTGTGCACGTCCATGCGCCTCGATCCATCTCTCGCCGGTATTCGCGCACCGTACACGGCCCGGCCTTCGGAATGGTTGTCTGCGAGATCCAGGCGGCTTCGCCGCCTGGGACAGCAACGAGGCGGAGACCAGCGCAGGGCCGCACCCGGACCGCAGAGCCCGAAGCCTGGAGGCTGGCATGATCAACTCGCTGAGCGACGACCCCCTGCTCCAGGACGTCCCCGAGGTGGAGGGCTACAAGGTCCTCTCGCCCTGTGTCCTCTACTCCAAGGTCGGCCAGGGCGGGATGGGTGCCGTCTACCGGGGCAAGCACCTGAACCTCGAGATCGACGTGGCCGTCAAGTGCCTCAAGCGGGCTCTGGCCACCGAGAGTGTCGATTTCGTGCAGCGCTTCCAGCGCGAGGCGCGGCTCGCCGCCAGCATCCATCACCAGAACCTGGTCCAGGTCTACGACGTCTCTCAACAGAAGGGCGTGCATTACCTCGTGATGGAGTTCGTCTGCGGCGAGACGGCCCGCGATCGCGTCGCGCGCAAGGGAGCGCTGTCGGCGAACGAGGCCCTGCGCATCCTGTTCGGCGCCGCGCTCGGGCTGGAGGAGGCGCACCGCAATCGCATCGTCCACCGGGACGTGAAACCCGACAACATCCTGATCTCGCAGGACGGACGTGTGAAGGTCTCGGACCTCGGGCTGGCGAAGGCCTTCGAGACCGAGTCGGGGCCGGCGCTGACTCAGGGCGTCATGGGAACTCCCCAGTACATCGCACCTGAGCAGTGGGACGACGCGGCCCACGTCGGCGCGCAGGCGGATGTGTGGGCGCTCGGCGCCACGCTCTACTTCCTGCTGACCGGCACCGACGCCATCCCGCCCGGCTCGATGAACCAGGTCTGCCGCCGGATCTGCATCGACCCCTTCCCCGACGTGCGCGCCAAGAGCCCGGGCGTCCCCGCCGCGATCGTGCGCATCCTGGATCGTTGCGTCGCCCGGCGGCTCGAGGACCGCTACCCGGATTGCCGCGAGCTGGTGCGAGACCTCGAGGTGCTGCTGGCGATGGACCGCACCTCGTTGGCCTTCGCGGAGTCCGAACAGACCAGGGCCCGCGCCATGGTGTCGCCGCCGCCGCCCGAGAGCCTGGTCAAGATCCGGGTCGCCATCGACACGGGGTTTGCACAGCGCATGCAAACGGGCGAGAGGACCGAAGTGCTCATGGGTCGGCCTGTCCCGGGGACGCCCCCCGTTGCCACTCCTGGGGCGAGCCCGCGCCCGGCGACGGCAGCGCCTGATCTCGCGGCGACGCACGACTCGCGGAGGCGGCCGCTGGTCTGGTCGCTCTCCGCGGCCGGCTTGGCGATCGTGCTGGTTCCTCTGCTGTACCTGATCGTCCCGCGCGATGAAGTCCAGGCCGACACCCAACCCCGGCCGCCGAACGCGCAAGGAACGATTCGGCCGTCATCGTCTGCGCCGAAGCTGAGCTTCAGCACGACCGAGACCGAGGTCGCGACGAGAGAGGATCGCTGGGTGCTCCAGGGCACGTGGGATGGAGAGGTCGACTCGTCCGCCGCGCGACCCAGCTTCGCGGTGAAGCTGCCGACCGGCACGCCGGGGCCGGAGCCGCAGTTCGAACCCTGGCGCGGTGGATTCTCCGCCACATTTCCGCTCGCCACGGAGGGGCTTCATCAGATCGCGATCGGCGCTCCTGGTCTGGATTCTCCCCGGACGTTCTACGTCCGCCGGGACACGCAGGCACCGACGCTGCGTGTCACCGATCCCGGCTCGGAGAGTCAGCCCCGACGTGCCCGGCGCGGGCAGGTGCTGGACGTGGCCTTCGAGGCTGCCGACCGCGAGGGCAGCGGCCTCGCGCGCATCTCGATCGCCATCGACGGCGGGATACCTGCGACGAAGACTCCGGAGGAGGCCGGGGAGTTCGTGCGCGGCGAGGTCGAGCACCTCGACCTGGGCACGCACCGCATCGAGTTCATCGCCGAAGACAAGGCAGGCAACCAGTCGAGTCCGAGCAAGGCTTGGCTCCGGGTGGTCTCGCCCACGTTGAGCCTCTCGTCCGCGGGCGAAAGGCTCTACACGCAAGGCCGCGAAGTCCAGCTGGAAGGCACGCTGGAGGACTGGCTCACGCCCCATGTCACGCTGCGCTGCGTGAGGGCGGAGGATGGCCGTCCGACGACCGACAAGGGCGCGCCGGATGCCGTCGCCCGCGCCGCGGCGGACGGCACGTTCACGCACGTCCTCCCGCTCGCCCAGGAGGGCGAGTACGTGGTCACGGCGAGCGCCGAGGGCGTGGAGCGTTCGATGACGCGCGTCGTCTTCGTCGACAGGACGGCGCCGAGCGTGGACTTCGTCGAAGTCGGCGGCGAGAGACCCGGTCCGGGTGCCTACAGAACCAAGGAGAACGCTCTCGCCGTGACGATCCGGGTCACGGACGAGCTGTCTGGCGTGAGCTCCGTCGCGATCGAGCAGCATCCGGACGTGCCCCTGTCCCACGACGCGGACGCCGACTCCTGGAGCGGGACGATCCCCCTGCCGGACCCGGGGTCCAGCTCGATCACGGTCGCGGCGCGCGACAACGCAGGCCTGATCCGGACGGCCTCGCTCGAGATCGTGGTCGACCGCGCCCCACCTCAAAACGTTGCCGTGGAAGTGCGGCGCCACGTTCCAGGGCAGGATTCGGCGCTGTGCCTCGCTGACGTTTCGCTGCTCCCCGGCGAGTACGACGTCCTCTTCATGTTCGACGAGGACGTGCAGAGCCCCGACCTGCAGGTGAGCCAGGGGGCCGATCGTGCTCCGGGCACGAGCAGTCGGCCGGCTGTGCGCGTCGCGGGCTCGGGAGCTCCCGCCAAGGAGGTCCACGTGCTGATCACGGTCCTCGAGGACGAGCAGCCGATCGCCTTCCAGCTGACGTTCGCGGACGACGTCGGCAACAGCGAGTCCCTGTCGTGGAGCCGGTCGGTCAGCGTGCCTCCCAAGCTGCCTGCAGGCTGGGAAGGGCTCGAGGCCAGCCAGTCCACGCGCGGCACCGGTTTCTGGGTCACTCCCGCCCGCGACCCGCGCACGGGGATCGTGTTCGTCCTGGTCAAGCTGGCCGACGGCCGGCAGTTGTACGTGGCCGAGACGGAAGTCACGTTCGAGCAATGGCAGACGGGCCAGAAGCTCAACGACATGCAGCGCAAGGTCGCTGACGGGCATGCGGCGGAGTTGCAAGCCGAGAGCATCGAGCCGCACGGCATGGATCTCCCCGTCGTCTGGGTCAGCGCCAAGGATGCCGAGAAGTTCTGTCAGCAATTCGGCTACAGGTTGCCGACGGTCAGCGAGTGGCGGCAGGCTTGCACCGGTTCCGCGGACTCGAGATGGGGCTTCGAGAGCGCATCCGCGAAGGTGGCCGCGGTACTCGCGGAACACGCCTGGTTCGGCGAGAACGCGGGGGACAAGCTTCATTGCGTCCGCGGCAAGAAGGATCTCAGAGGGTTCTTCGACACGTATGGCAATGCCGCCGAACTGTGTCGGTCGGACGACGACAAGGGCGCTTACGTACGGATTGGCGGCCACTTCCGCTCGAAGCCCAACGACTGCCGCGACCCACAATCCAACTCGGGGAAGGCCGTGGAGGAATCAGGTTTCCGCGCCGTGGTCGATCCGCGCGAGCCCTGAGTGCATGGACCCCTCGGCAGGGTGCTTTGCGGCAGCCGACGGGCGCCGCTAGGGTATACGAACTCGTACGAACAGATCCCGCAAGGACAGGTACACATGATCACAGCTCACAGGATGCTCCAGAAGCACGCGGTCCTGGCCCTCGCATTCGCGCCGTTGCTGACAGTCTCGGGCTGCAGCACGGGAGGCGCGCGGCGAGGTGCCATCGACGGCGTGGCACCGGGCTGGGTCATCATGCCCCAGTTCACGACGACCGTGCAGCCCAACGACAAGGTGTTCCTCCAGTACAAGGACCCGGTCAGCGCTCCCGAGTTCCGCAAGCTCGAGCAGATGCTGGGTGCCAAGCTGAAGAGGGAATACAAACTGCAGATCGTCAGCCGGCCGGAGGAAGCCAACTACGCTTGCGTGATCACGCTTCGACACTTCGACGCCAATCCCAGCGGGGATCACGGGGTTGCGCTCCTGAACGAACTGAACAAGACGCCGCAATGGCCTGGCGGCCTCCCCGACTGGCTGGATGCGGAGGGAAATACCGTCGAGGCCGCCGCCAACATCGGAGTGATCGACTTGCAGCAACAGGGCAAAGAGAACGAGTGGCTGCTGTTGTTCGACGTGGTCGTCGGCGAGAAGGGTGGCCTGCAGACAGCGAAGGACAAGTTCGTGCAGCGCGCGGGCCGCTTCCGGGCCTACATGAATCGCAACGCGATCACGCGGGAAGACGCGGCGTGGATGGTCAAGTACGGCCACGTCCGGAGGCCGAGCAAGACCGATCCGAAGACGGGCGATCCCACCGAATGGGAGGCGGAGCCGGCGGTTCCGGAGAACCTCCTCGAGCACCTTCTGCCCATGCTGCCCTTGGCGACCGCTTCGACGGACACGGACTCCACGGAGCCGGCGCCCGTTCAGCCGGCAGGGGGGTAGACCCTTCGCTACGGCTCGCTTCGCTCGCCTCCGCGTCGACGCAACGCAACGCCGACGGCGAGCGCAGCGCGTCGACGAATCAGGTTGTCAATTACAGAAAGAACGTTCCGCCAACCTTTGACGTGTCAACACGCCTAGGCTGAATAGACGCGTGGAGCTCGAAGCATGCAAGCAAAAGCTCTCACAGAGCAACAGGTGCGAGGCTGGCTCGCGGGCAAGGGTGTCATCGACATCGATGCTGTGATGGGTGGAATCGACACGGGCAAGCCGATGTATCTGAATTGGTTCCATCCTGGGGACAAACTGGTGCAATTCCGCGATCGCCCGAGTTTTGGCTACCCGGCAGGAGGAACCAGTCGGTGGTTCACGTTGCCCACGTTCCCATCTGATGAGTTGGGCGCCCTCGGTATCGGTCACGGACCCGCGAGCAGAGACAGGGTCGAGCTCATGGTTGCTCGCCTCTTTCAGGCCTTGGAGACGACCGCCAAGAACATGGACGAGGAGTGCAAGAGGATGAACAAGAAGCTTCCGCAACCGTACGACCGGTGGCGTGGAACGGGTGGCGGGACTCAGATCTTCATACCCGACTCCGGCCTGTCGGAGCTGACCGCGCCGAACGCCGAGATCTGAGACGCGACGACGCCGACACCTCGAACACACTGTCGCGCGCAGGGCTCGTTCACGTGGGCCGAGACCGCCGCAGCCCCTGAAGGCGGTCAAGGCGGCCTTGCTCCGGGATATCCTGGTGGCGTAAAAGCGATCGCAGGCACCGCATTCGGCGCGATGCCGACCAGCTGCAAGCCGACCAGCTGCAAGCGGCCGTCGGCCTGGGCCAGGCAGGTGCCCGGCGGCTTTCGGCGGCGGCGCGAGCGTCAGCGTCGTCGGAACCTTGTCGGCATCCTGTGCAAACGCGCAGAGAGACAGCAGAAGGATTGCGAGCATGCCCCGCCGCGCTCTGCCGCGAGGTACCGCGCCTGACTTCCTGCCATCCGGTCAGGGAGGTCGTGCGCTTGGAACGGCTGGCCTCGGCTGGTCAAGGGCGATCGCTCCGAGGAGCGCTAACGCTCACAAGCCCGGCCCGAAGTCACGCTCAGGCGTGCAGGATCGTGCTCCAGGGCCGACGGCCTGCCTCTTGCACAGGCAAGACGTCTCCGGCTCACCCCATTCCGAGGCCTCGCCCATGAACTTGCGTTTCCCTTCCCGATTCCACTCCGTGGTCCTGCTGGTCGTTCTCGCACTGGTCAGCCCGCTCGCCCTCTCCCTCGCGCTGACCCCGGCACCGCAGGGTCCGCCTCAGGCCGGTCAGATCTTCGAAGGCTTCGACTCGCGCACGACCGAGGATCCGTTCGCGTTCCGCCGCGACCAGCGCGCGATCTGGGCGCGCGACAGCCGGCTCCTGGCCTCGACGCACTTCACCGGCAGCGGTGGGCCGGGCGGCACGTTCGACTGGACGATCCAGGCCGGCGCGCCCTTCGTCCTCGACACGACGTTCGCAGTCATCGTGAACGAAGACCAGACGGCCCAGCAGACCGTGCTCAACGGCCAGGTCGACGTGCGCAATTTCACGGTGGATCCGGGCGCCACGCTGATCCTGGTCGGGCCGAACCCGGGACGCATCACGGCCAGCGGCACCGTTCGGATCAACGGCACGATCGACGTGCGCGGCCGCAACAACCCGGGCGTCCTCGTCTTCAACACCGGCGGTCCCTCGCACGGAGCCGCGGGTGGACCGAGCGGCGGACGGGGCGGCGACGCCAGCATCCTGGCCACGCAATCCACTCCGGCCGGGTCGCCTGGTTTCGGCGCCTTCAACACGCCCGGAGGCGGCGGCGGTGGTGGTGAGACCGGCTTCCATCCCAGCACGGACCTGAACCAGCGCCGCGGCGCGGGTGGAGGCGGCGGTCGCTTCGCGAACGACGTACGTGTCGCGGCGACCGGCTGCCCCGACCAGTCGCGCATCGGACTCGACGTGGAGCAGGGCGGGCCCGGCGCTCCGAACGCGAATGGCGCGATCGGCGGTCTGGGTGTGCCTCCCGTGCCGGGCGCTCCCGGTCCAAGCCCGTTCGTCGACAACGATCCGACGAACGATTTCTGGGGGCTGATGCGGCTGGGCTCGGGCGCGCACGTCACGGGGGAGCTCCCGCACTTGTGGGCCGGCTCCGGTGGCGGTGGCGGCGGCGACGCGTGCATGACGTCCAGCTTCCCCACCTTCCCCTACAACCCGACGTCGGA
>Ga0163150_10003902_pt1 | contig 20421 bp, 27 predicted proteins | sample OliLakLV19P2IB_FD_148628 | JGI IMG/M metagenome (GOLD analysis project Ga0163150, IMG submission 148628) | Freshwater microbial mat bacterial communities from Lake Vanda, McMurdo Dry Valleys, Antarctica - Oligotrophic Lake LV.19.P2.IB | ecosystem: Environmental > Aquatic > Freshwater > Lake >...
GATCTCGTAGGACTTGGTGCGGTCGACGAGATCGACGATTTTTTTCGCGCGCTTGGAGACGTGTGCCATCTCAGATTCCCTCCACATCGACGCCCATGCTGCGGGCGCTGCCGGCGATCGTGCGCACCGCGGCCTCGAGGTCCGCGGCGGTCAGGTCGGGTTGCTTGGTCTTGGCGATTTCCTCGGCCTGCTTGCGGGTAAGCCTGCCCACCTTGTCGACGTGGGGCTTGGGGCTTCCCTTGTCGAGCTTGAGGGCCTTGCGGATCAGCACCGAGGCCGGCGGCGACTTCAGGATGAACGTGAAGCTCTTGTCCGCATAGGCGGTGATCACCACGGGCAGCATCAGGCCCGGTTCGACCTTCTGGGTCTGGGCGTTGAAGGCCTTGCAGAATTCCATGATGTTGAGGCCGCGCTGGCCCAGCGCGGGTCCGATGGGCGGCGAGGGGTTCGCCTTGCCCGCCGGGACCTGAAGCTTGATCAGGCCGACAATTTTCTTTGCCACGGTCACTTCTCCCTGGGTTCATTCGGCCGCCGGCTCTACGGCGACCTCCCCATCAAATCGCCGGGAAACCGCCCGGCTTCGGTACTTGATGCTTCAGGCCTTCTCGACCTGCCCGAAATCGAGTTCCACCGGTGTCGCGCGGCCGAAAATCAGCACCGAGACGCGGATCTTGCTTTTCTCGTAGTTCACTTCTTCCACGTTGCCGTTGAAGTCGGTGAACGGGCCTTCGGTCACGCGTACGCTCTCGCCGGCCTCGAACAACACCTTCGGGCGCGGCTTCTCCACGCCTTCCTGCACCTGGTGCAGGATGTTCTCGACCTCCTTGTCGGAGATCGGGGTGGGACGCATCGCCGAGCCGCCGATGAAACCGGTCACCTTGGGAGTGCTCTTCACCAGGTGCCAGGTCTCGTCGGTCATGTCCATCTGGACGAGGATGTAACCCGGGAAGAAGCGGCGTTCGCTGATCGCCTTCTGGCCGGATTTCATCTCGACCACCTCTTCGACCGGCACCAGCACCTGGCCGAACTTGTCCGCCATGCCCGAGCGGCGGATCCGATCCAGCAACGCGGCCTGGATGCTTTTTTCCTGGCCGGAATAGGCGTGCACGACATACCAGCGCATCGACATGGTCAACCCCCGCTCCCGAGCAGCTTCTGCGTGATCCACAGCAGCCCGGTGTCCACTACCCACAGGAACACGGCCATCGTGAAGACGAACAGGAAAACGACGCCGGTCGTCTGCAGCGTCTCCTTGCGGGTCGGCCAAACGACGCGCTTGGCTTCCTCCCACGCTTCCCGCGAGAAGGCGAGGAACGTGCGGCCGGCCTCGGTGAAGGCCATCAACGCGACGGCCACACCGAGCGCGCCCAGGAGGGCCGCCAGGCGAATGATCAGCGCGCGGTCGCCCAGCCAGTAGAAGGCCGCGAGGCCCCCTACCGCGATCAGCGCCGCGATTACGATCTTGATTTTCTCCGCCATTCCGACTCGTCCGTTTCTATCTGCTGCTATGTGGCAGGCCAGGAGGGTCTCGAACCCCCAACCTGCGGTTTTGGAGACCGCCGCTCTGCCAATTGAGCTACTGGCCTAACTCCTACTCGAGAATCTTCGAAACGACGCCGGCACCGACGGTGCGGCCGCCTTCACGGATGGCGAAGCGCAGCTTCTCTTCCATCGCGATCGGGGCGATCAGCGTCACCGTCATCTTGATGTTGTCGCCGGGCATCACCATCTCGGTGCCCGCCGGCAGCTCCAGCGAACCGGTCACGTCGGTCGTGCGGAAATAAAACTGCGGGCGGTAGCCGTTGAAAAACGGCGTGTGACGACCGCCCTCTTCCTTCGACAGCACGTACACCTCGCACTCGAACTTCGTGTGCGGCGGGATCGAGCCCGGCTTGGCCAGCACCTGGCCACGCTCCACGTCCTCGCGCTTCGTGCCGCGCAGCAGGATGCCCACGTTGTCACCCGCCTGGCCCTGGTCGAGCAGCTTGCGGAACATCTCCACACCCGTGCAGATCGTCTTCACCGTCGGCTTCAGACCCACGATCTCGATCTCCTCGCCCACCTTGACGACCCCGCGCTCGATGCGCCCCGTCACCACCGTGCCGCGCCCCGAGATCGAAAACACGTCCTCCACCGGCATCAGGAAAGCACCCTCCATCGCGCGCTCCGGCGTCGGGATGTAGCTGTCCAGCGCATCGGCCAGCTTCATGATCGCCACCTCGCCCAGCTCGCCCGTGTCACCCTCCAGCGCCTTCAGCGCCGAACCAATGATGATCGGCGTCTTGTCGCCGGGAAACTTGTACTTGCTCAGCAGCTCGCGAACCTCGAGCTCCACCAGCTCCAGCAGCTCCGCATCGTCGACCATGTCGGCCTTGTTCATGAACACGACGATGTACGGCACACCCACCTGGCGCGCCAGCAGGATGTGCTCTCGCGTCTGCGGCATCGGCCCATCGGCCGCCGACACCACCAGGATCGCCCCATCCATCTGCGCCGCACCCGTGATCATGTTCTTCACGTAGTCGGCGTGGCCCGGGCAGTCCACGTGCGCGTAGTGCCGGTTCTTCGTCTCGTATTCCACGTGCGCCGTGTTGATCGTGATCCCGCGCGCCTTCTCCTCCGGCGCCGCGTCGATCTGGTCGTACGCCTTCGCCTCGCCACCGAACTTCTTCGCCAGCACCGTCGTGATCGCCGCCGTCAAAGTCGTCTTGCCGTGGTCCACGTGACCGATCGTGCCCACGTTCACGTGGGGCTTGGTACGCTCGAATTTGCCCTTAGCCATGATTGGTCTTCCTGATCAAAAAGTTCTGGTGCCCATGATGCGGATTGAACGCATGACCTCTCCCTTACCAAGGGAGTGCTCTGCCACTGAGCTACATGGGCCGTGTCTTGTTGCTGGAGCGGGTGAAGGGAATCGAACCCTCGTCGTAAGCTTGGAAGGCTTCTGCTCTACCATTGAGCTACACCCGCGAAGCCCTGATCCCTGACCCCTTCCGCCTCCTGACGGGGAATTACCCGCCTGAACATTGGTGGAGAGGGTTGGATTCGAACCAACGTAGGCGCAAGGCCAACAGATTTACAGTCTGCCCCCTTTAACCACTCGGGCACCTCTCCGCGAAACTCTCGATTATCCACGAAATCGGGGGTTTCTGGCAAACAAAACAGTGGTTTCCTGCGGGGATTTCGCTGAGGGTGGGTGCCGGCACCCCGAATCGAACGGGGGACCTACCGCTTACAAGGCGGTTGCTCTACCAGCTGAGCTATGCCGGCGCCGGGCCTGGCCTTCGCCCACCGGAAGGGCGAAGCAAACGCTTACTTAACCAATTTGAGACGCGTCTTGCCCGTCGATGGTGGCTTCGGCGGCTCCACGTCCACCTCCGCCGCCACCAGCGGAGCCGAAGGCGCCACGGCCAGCGCCGCCGGGGCCTCGACGGTAAAAAAAGCACCCTGCCCGTTCTCGCGGGCAAAAATACCCTGGACTCGGTCGACCGGGACGCTGACCTCCCGCGACACCCCGTTGAACCGGGCCGAAAACTGGATCAACTCGTTGTTTATGGTCAGGTTGCGGGTTGCGTTCAGGCTGACGTTCAGCACGATTTCACCGTTTTTCACATACTCCATCGGCACCCGCGTGCGATCGTCCACGCGCACGCTCAGGTACGGGGTATACCCGCAGTCCGAGCACCATTCGTAGATGGCGCGGATGAAATAGGGCTTGGTAGAGACTTCCGCCATGCCCCAGTCTACCGCCGCATGGCCTTTTCGGAAGCGGTCATCGAGTCGATGAACGCCTGCCTGGAGAAGAGCCGTTCGGCGTATTTGAGAAGCGGCGCGGACGGCTTGTTGAGCTGGATCTGGTAGTGGTCGAGCCTCCAGAGCAGCGGGGCGATCGCGACGTCGAGCATCGAAAATTCCTCGCCAAGCATGTATTTCTGCTTCACGAAGATCGGCGCGATCTGGATCAGGTTCTCGCGGATGTAGAGCCGCGCCTTTTCCTGCGCCTTCTGGGTGCCCGACTCCAGCGTCTGCACGTGGTTGAAGAGCTCCTGCTCGAAGCGGAACAGGAAAAGCCGGGCGCGCGCGCGCATGACCGGGTCGGCCGGCATCAGCTGCGGATGCGGGAAGCGCTCGTCGATGTATTCGTTGATGATGTTCGACTCGTACAGCACCAGGTCGCGCTCGACCAGCACCGGGGTGCGGTTGTACGGGTTCATGACGGCCAGGTCCTCCGGCTTGTTCATGAGATCCACGTCGATGATCTCGAAATCCATGCCCTTCTCGTAGAGCACGATGCGGCATCGGTGGCTGAAGGGATCGGTGATCCCGGAGTAAAGCGTCATCATCAGCGGACATCCTTCCAGTATTCGTTCTTCAGCATCAGCGCCAGCACGAAGAAGCCCGCGAGGAAGAAGAGCACCAGCACTCCCCAGAACCTGCGATCGTTCTGCGCCGGCTCTCCCATGTAGGCGAGGTAATTGACCAGGTCGGCGACCTGGCGATCGTATTCGACTGCGTTGAGCCTGCCCGGGCGCTCCAGCACCAGCTTGCGGTGGGTGACCGTATCGCCCGAGTTGTGGTCGACGTTTTCGGTGACCTGCAGCACCTGGTTGCCCTGGTATTCCCACAGGACGTGCGGCATCGCGACGTTCGGGAAGACGGCGTTGTTCCACCCGGACTTGGCGGCGGGATCCCGGTAGAAGCTGCGCATGTAGGTGTACAGCCAGTCCGCGCCGCGGGAACGGCCCACAAGCGAGAGGTCGGGCGGAACCACGCCAAACGCCGCCTTGGAGACGGCCGGATCGTTCGAGGCCACCATCGGCTCGCCGATCTTTTCCCCGGTGAAAACCAGGTAGTCCTTGATCTGCGCCTCGGTCAGCCCGAGGTCCGTCAGGCGCGTGTAGCGCATCGCCGAAGCGGAGTGGCAGTTCAGGCAGTGGTTCACGAAGATCTGCGCGCCACGCTGCAGGGACAGGCGGTCGTGCAGGTCGATCGGCGCGCGGTCGAGCCTGACGTTCCCGCCGGCCGCCATCACCAGGCCGGGGAGGAAAAACAGCAGTGCGAGGATCTTCTTCATCACGACGTCACCCTTGTCGGCTCGGGCTTTTCCTGGTCGCTCGCGGTGAACCAGGGCATCGCCAGGAAGAACAGGAAGTAGACGACCGTCAGGACCCGCGCGGCCCAAAGCGCGACGTAGTCCCCGCCAACGATCGGAAGGCCCTTGCCGAAGGCCCCCCAGACCGTCGTCGGTTCGACGCCGAGGTAGCCCAGGACCAGGAAAGAGAATATGAAAAGCGCGAACCAGACGCGGTACTTGGGGCCCCGGTAGCGGATCGACTTGACCTTGCCGCGATCGAGCCACGGGAGAACGAAGAAGATCAGCGTCGCCGCCCCCATCACCGCCACTCCGGGGAACTGCGAGCCGAAGATCGGCGGGACCGCGCGCAGCATCGCGTAATAGGGAGTGAAGTACCACACCGGCGCGATGTGCTCGGGCGTCTTCAGCGGATCGGCGGGGATGAAGTTGTTGTACTCGAGGAAGTAGCCGCCCATCTCCGGGGAAAAGAACACGATCACGGTGAAGACGATCAGGAACACCGCCACGCCCACCAGATCCTTCACGGTGTAATAGGGATGGAACGGGATGCCGTCGACCGGGGTGCCGGTGCGCGGATCGAGGTTCTTCTTGATCTCGATCCCGTCGGGATTGTTGGAGCCGACCTCGCGCAGCGCCATGAGGTGCGCCGCCACGAGGCCGAGAAGCACCAGCGGCAGCGCGATCACATGCAGCGCGAAGAAGCGGTTGAGCGTGGCGTCCGAGACGTTGTAGTCGCCGCGGATCCAGATCGCGAGCGCCTCGCCGATCAGCGGAATGGTCCCGAACAGGTTGATGATCACCTGCGCGCCCCAGTAGGACATCTGGCCCCAGGGCAGCAGGTACCCGAAGAACGCCTCGGCCATGAGCGCCAGGTAGATCATCATGCCGAAGATCCAGATCAGCTCGCGCGGCTTGCGGTACGAGCCATACATCAGCCCGCGCGCCATGTGCAGGTAGATGCAGATGAAGAACATCGATGCGCCGGTGGAGTGGATGTAGCGGATGAGCCAGCCGCCCGGCACGTCGCGCATGATGTATTCGACCGAGGCGAATGCCTCCTGCGCGCTCGGCTTGTAGTTCATGGTGAGAAAGATCCCCGACACGATCTGGATCACCAGGGCCAGCAGCGAGAGCACGCCGAAGTAGTACCAGAAGTTGAAATTCTTCGGAGCGTAGTATTCGGTCAGCTGCTCGCGGTAGAGGCGCACCAGCGGGAAGCGCTGGTCGACCCAGGTGAGGATCCCGTTGAACCGCCCCGCGCCGGTGACCGGCGCCTTCTCGATGGCTGCCATGTCAGGCTCCCTTGGGGTCTTCGCCGATCACCACCCGCGCGTCACCCGCCCCGGCGTAATGATGCGGCGGCACCGTGAGGTTGGTCGGCGCAGGGGAACCCTTGAAAACGCGGGCGGCGAGGTCGAAACGCGAGTTGTGGCACGGGCAGTAATACCCGCCCGGCCAGTCGGCGCCCATGTCGGAAGCGGCACCCACTTCCTTCTTGAGGGTGGGCGAGCATCCCAGGTGGGTGCACACCCCAACGACCACGAAGATGTCGGGCTTGATCGAGCGCTCGATGCCCTTGGCGTAGGCGGGCTGAATCGACGCCTTCGATTCGGGGTCCACCAGGAGGGAGGCGTTCTGGGGCAGGCGCGCCATCATCTCGGGAGTGCGCTTGAGGACCCAGACCGGATTGCCGCGCCATTCCAGCGTGATCTGCTGTCCGGGCTCGACCTTGGAGATGTCGGCCTCCACCGGGGCGCCGGCCGCCAGGGCCTTGGCGCTGGGGAACCAGCTCACCAGCAGGGGGGCGGCGACGCCGCCGACGATGGCGGCTCCCGTCGCGGAAGTTGCTACCAGCAGCAGCCGGCGGCGTTTTTCGTCGACGTTGTCTCGGACGATGGCAGTCATTGGGAGGGGCGCGGAAGAAGTAGGGGAAGGGGGTCGAAACGGGCTGAGTCCGGCATTTTAGCGGATTCATCCCCCCGACTTAAAGCCCGATCTGGGGTTTCAGCGGTTGACGCCGCGCCCCCCGGTCTCCTAGATTCGGGGGATGCCCAAGGAGAAAACATGAGTATCGGTTCGGAATTCCGCGAATTTGCGGTAAAAGGCAACGTCGTCGACCTGGCCGTCGGCGTGATCATCGGGGTGGCTTTCGGCAAGATTGTTGATTCCACCGTCAACGACATATTCATGCCGATCGTCGGACGGTTCACGGGGGGCCTGGATTTCAGCAACTACTTCATCCCCCTGGCCTCGATCCCCGCCAGCATCCCCCACACCCTCGAGGCGGTGAAAAAGGCCGGTATCCCGGTCATCGCGTGGGGCAATTTCGCCAACATCGTGATCAACTTCGTCCTGCTCGCGCTGATCGTGTTCGTGATGGTCAAGCAGATCAATCGCCTGCGCCGCCACGAGGAAAAGGCACCCGCCGCGCCCCCGGAGGACGTCGTTCTGCTCCGGGAAATTCGCGACTCGCTCAAGCAGCGCTAGGGCTTACGCACCAAGGCCCGCTACAATCGCGGGCTTTCCCACCCGTTTTCCCATGCGCAAGCTCTGGCTCGTATTCGCCCAGGCGGTGACGCTCACGCTCGCCGTGCTGTTTGTCGTGAGCCTGGTCAAGCCGGACTGGCTCGCGTGGCGCGCGCAGGTGGTCGAGGTGCGCGAGGCCGCGGCCGGCGAGCCCGGCACGGCCGCCCAGGGGGGTGCGGCCACGGGCCGGCCACTTTCCTTCAGCGACGCCGCGCGCAAGGCGATTCCCTCGGTGGTGAACATCTCGGCCACGCGCCAGGTGCGCCGCCGCAACCCGCTGCTCGACGATCCGGCGTTCCAGCGCTTCTTCGGCGAACGCTTCAACCTGCCGCCGGAGACGCAGCTGTCGCTCGGCTCGGGCGTGATCGTGAGCCGCGAGGGCTACATCCTCACCAACGACCACGTCGTCGAGGGCGTGACCGACATCCAGGTCACGTTGCACGATGGACGCACCGTGGCGGGGAAAACTGTCGGCACCGATCCCGACACCGACCTCGCCGTCGTGCGGATCTCGGCGCCGGGGCTCACCGCGGTCACCTTCGGGCAATCGGACCAGGCACGCGTGGGTGATGTGGTGCTGGCCATTGGCGACCCGTTCAGCGTCGGCCAGACGGTGACCATGGGCATCGTGAGCGCGGTGGGCCGCGAAATCGGCAACCAGAGCCCCTTCGGCAGATTCATCCAGACCGATGCGGCGATCAATCCGGGAAATTCCGGCGGCGCGCTGGTGGATACCTCGGGCAACCTGATCGGCATCAACACCCTGATCTTCTCGCGCTCGGGCGGCTACCAGGGCATCGGGTTCGCCATACCAGTGAGCCTGGCGAAGCGGGTGATGGAGCAGATCATCGAGACCGGCGCCGTCACGCGCGGCTGGTTCGGCGTCGACGTGGCGGACATCACGGCGGAACTTGCCGAATCCCTCGGCCTGAAGGGCACGCGGGGCGCGATCGTGGGCGCCATCGAGCGCGGCAGCCCGGCGGAAAAAAGCGGCCTCAAGCTCGGCGACGTGATTACCGCGATCAACGGGCGCGCGGTCCCTGACACCGGCACCGCGCTCAACGCGATCGCGGAGGTCCCGCCGGGCAAATCGGTGCCGGTGAAGGTCATCCGCCGCAACCAGGAGCTCACCGTCGAGGTGACCGTGGGACGCCGGCGCGCCCAGCCGCGCACCGCGCAATGACCTATTCGGGGGTGGCCGCGGCGCGCTCCTTGCGCTTCGTGATCATCTGCCCGACGATGATGCCGACCTCGTAGAGGATGCACATCGGCACGGCGAGCGCGATCTGCGAGACCACGTCGGGCGGGGTGACCACCGCCGCGATGACGAATATCCCCACCACCACGTAACCGCGCCATTCGCGCAACTGCTCGACGGTGACGAGGCCGGTGAGCACCAGCACCACCACGACCACCGGCACCTCGAACGCGAGGCCGAAGGCGAGGAACATGCCGAGCACGAAGTTGAAGTACGCCTCGATGTCCGGCGCCACGGAGATGCTTTTCGGGGCGAAGCTCGCGATGAACGCGAATACCTTCCCGAACACGATGAAATAGCAGAAGACCATGCCCGCCAGGAAAAGCACGGTGCTGCTGACCACAAGCGGGAGCGCCAGCTTCTTTTCGTGGATGTAGAGCCCGGGGGCTACAAACGCCCACGCCTGGTAGAGCAGGAAGGGCAGCGCAAGCACCAGCCCCGCCATGAACGCGATCTTCATCGGGATGAGGAATGGCGAAATCACCCCGGTGGCGATCATGCGCGCGCCCTCGGGCAGGTTGCTCATCAGCGGCGCGGCGAGAAGGTCGTAGAGCTCGGCGCTGAAATAGAGGGTCGGCACGCAGGCCACGGCGTAGACCAGCAGCGCCCGCACCAGCCGCTGGCGCAGCTCGATCAGGTGGGAGAGGAAGGTTTCCTGGGCCTCGGACATCGCGCGCCCTTACGCGCCCGGCTTTTCGCGCGCCGGCGGCGTGAGGTCGATGCCGAGCTCGAGTTGCGGTGAGGGCGCGTCGGGGGCGGGGGCGGAAAGTTCTTCCGCCGTGGGCGCGGCGGACGCCGGGGCGCTTTCGACCGCGAGGCTGCTTTCGATCGACGCCTGGGCGTCACGCAATTCGCGCTCGGCCTGCGCGGTCTTGGTCTCCACCTCGGTCTTGAAGCTGCGCGCGGCGTCCTCGAACTCGGTCTTCACCTTGCCCAGCTCGGCGAACTCCATCTCGCGCGAGATGTCGGACTTGACCTGGGTCACGTAGCGCTGGAGGCGGCCGAAGAGGACACCCAGCGTGCGTGCGACCTTGGGGAGGCGTTCGGGCCCGATCACGACAAGCGCGATCACGCCGATCACCATCAGCTCGGAGAACCCGATGTCGAACATGGAGGCTGCGAGGAATCGCGGCGCGGCGGGCGGGCGCGGCTCAACTCTTCTGCTTTTCCTTCACTTCGCCTTCAATCGTCGATCCCGAGGCGGTGATCTCGCCGGGCTTGCGGGCCTCGTCGCCCTTCATGCCGTCCTTGAATCCCTTGACGGCGCCGCCCAGGTCGCTGCCGACGTTGCGCAGCTTCTTGGTGCCGAATATGAGCAACACGATGACCAGGACGATGACCCAGTGCCAGATGCTGAACGAACCCATTGCGATCTCCTGCGAGGCTGCAGCCGGCGCCCCTTACTCCCGCACGACCATGCGCGGGAGCGGATCCGGTCCGCCGATGACATGTATGTGCAAATGATACACGTCCTGCCTGCCAATCCGCCCGGTGTTCACGATGGTGCGAAACCCTTCCGCGCTGCCCTGCTCCAGCGCCAGGCGGCCCGCCTTCGCCATCATCTTTCCCAGCACCGCGGCGTGCTCGTCGCCCACCGTGGCAAGGGAATCCACGTGTTTCTTCGGGATGATCATGAAATGCACCGGGGCCACCGGGTTGATGTCGTGGAAGGCCAGCATGTCCTCGTCCTCGAATACCTTGCGGCACGGGATCTCGCCGCGGACGATCTTGCAGAAGATGCAGTCGGTCATCGGTCGCCTCCGGTCGGTCGCGAGGCCTTTTCGTCGATGCCCGAGCGGCCCTCGCGGCGCTCGAGCTCGGCCATAACCTCCGAAACCGCGATGCCGTGCCAGGCAAGCATCACCAGGCAATGAAACCAGAGGTCGGCCGTCTCGTGGACGACCGCGGCGCGCTCACCCCCCTTGGACGCAACGATGGCCTCGGTTGATTCCTCGCCCACCTTCTTGAGGATCGCGTCCAGCCCCTTCGCGTTCAACGACGCCACGTAGGAAGTACCCGCGGCGGCAGCGCGGCGCTGCGCGATCACCTGCTCGAGGCGCTCGAGGACGCTTTTTTCAGCCATCGCGAACCCTCCCGGGATCCGCCAGCACGGGCTCGGTGGCCACCCAGCAGCGCTCGCCGCCCTCGCCCTCGAGCCGGTTGAAGAAGCAGCGCCGCCGGCCGGTGTGGCAGGCGATGCCCGCCGTCGATTCCACGCGCAGCAGGACCGCGTCGGCATCGCAGTCGATGCGAATCTCGAGCACGCGCAGCACATGGCCCGAAGTCTCGCCCTTTTTCCACAAAACCTTGCGCGAGCGCGACCAGTAGGTCGCCTGCCCGCTCTCGACGGTGAGCGCAAGCGCCTCGCGGTTCATCCACGCCAGCATCAGAACCTCGCCCGAGGCCGCGTCCTGCGCCACCGCGGGCACGAGGCCGTCGGCGTTCCAGGCGATCGCATCGATCCAGGCCGGCCTCATAGCCGCATCTCGATCCCGCGTGCCGCGAGGAAGCGCTTCGCGTCGGGGATCGTAATCTCGCCAAAATGGAAAACGGAAGCGGCCAGGACGGCATCCGCGCCGCCGCGCTCGATGCCTTCGGCCATGTGCTCGAGCGTGCCCACGCCGCCGCTGGCAATCACGGGAATGGTGATCGCCGCGGTGACCGCCCGCGTGAGCTCCAGGTCGAAGCCGCTCCTGGTGCCGTCGCGGTCCATGCTGGTGAGCAGGATCTCGCCCGCGCCGCGCCGCGCCATCGTCCGGGCCCACTCGACCACGTCCAGGCCGCGCGCCTTGCGTCCGCCGTGGGTATAAACCTCCCAGCGTCCGGGGCCGGAAGCCCGCGCGTCTATGGCCACCACAATCGCCTGGGAGCCAAAGCGCGCGGCGGCGTTTTCCACCAGGTCGGGATCTTCCACCGCGGAAGTGTTGATGCTCACCTTGTCGGCGCCGGCGTTGAGCAGTTTCCTCACGTCCTCCACCTGGCGCACGCCCCCGCCGACCGTGAGCGGAATGAAGACCTGGTCGGCCACGCGCTCGATCACCTCCACGATGGTGTCGCGCGCGTCGCTGGATGCGGTGATGTCGAGGAACGCGAGCTCGTCGGCGCCGGCCGCGTCGTAGGTGCGGGCGATCTCGACGGGATCGCCGGCATCACGCAGCTTCACGAAGTTCACGCCCTTCACGACCCGTCCCGCGTGGACATCGAGGCAGGGGATCAGGCGCTTCGCGAGGCCCACTAGGACTCGCCGGAGGCGAGCTTCACGGCCGCGGCGAAGTCGAGCTTGCCCTCGTAGATGGCGCGTCCGGCGATGCAGCCGGTGATGCCCTCGCCCTCGACCTCGCAAAGGCGGCGCACGTCGTCCAGTCCGTTCAGTCCGCCGCTGGCGATCACCGGCACCACCAGCGCCTGCGCCAGGCGTACGGTCGCCTCGATGTTCACGCCGGTCATCATCCCGTCGCGCCCGATGTCGGTGTAGATCACCGCTTCCACGCCGTAGTCCTGGAAACGCCGGGCGAGGTCGATCACGTCGTGCCCGGTGAGCTTGGACCAGCCGTCGGTGGCCACCTTGCCGTCCTTCGCGTCCAGGCCAACCATGATGTGGCCCGGGAATGCGTCACACGCTTCGTGCAGGAAGCCGGGGTTCTTCACCGCCGCGGTCCCGATGATGACGTAGGAGACCCCGTCGTCGAGATAACGCTCGATGGTTTCGAGGTCACGGATGCCCCCGCCGAGCTGCACCGGCACGTCGGAATCGAGCGCGGCGATGATTTCCTTGACCGCCGCCTCGTTGCGGGGCTTTCCCGCCACGGCGCCGTTCAGGTCCACCACGTGAAGGCGCCGCGCGCCCTGCTCGGCCCACGCCTCGGCGGCGCGGCCGGGTTCGGTCGAGAACACGGTGGCCGATTCCATTCGGCCCTGCTCGAGGCGCACGCAATGGCCGTCTTTGAGATCGATCGCGGGAATGATCAGCATGGCGGGGACGGAATCAGGGATTCCAGGTGGAGAAATTGCTGAGCAACGTGAGGCCCGCGGCTGCGCTTTTCTCGGGGTGGAACTGCGTCGCGAAAATGTTATCGCGAGCGATGGCCGAGGTAAAGGCGCCGGCGTAGCTGGTACGTCCGGCCGCGAGCCGGGCGTCGGCCGGTTCGCAGTAGAAGCTGTGCACGAAATAGAAGCGGCTCTCGTCGGCGATGCCACGCCACAGCGCGTGGTGGCGCAGCTGGGCGACCTGGTTCCAGCCCATGTGCGGCACCTTGATGCCGTCCGCGCGACGCTGCGCGGTCAGCTCGAATCCCACCACGCGGCCCGGCAGCAGGCCCAGGCCCGGGGTGTCACCCTCGGAGCTGCGCTCGAAAAGCATCTGCTGGCCTATGCACACGCCCAGGAACGGCCTGGTGCGCGCCGCTTCGGACACCGCCTGGTCAAGGCCGCTTTCCCTGAGCGAGCGCATGCAATCGGGCATCGCGCCCTGGCCGGGGAACACGACCCGGTCGGCGCGGCGAATCACATCGGGGTCCGCGGTGATGGCGACATCCGCCCCGGGCGCCGCATGTGCCAGGGCCTTCTGCACCGAGCGCAGGTTGCCCATTCCGTAGTCGACGATCGAGATGCGTTGTGCCATGGCGGGCGCGACCGAATGCTGCCTAGAGCGCTCCTTTGGTCGAGGGTATGATGCCGGCGGCGCGCGGATCGGGTTCAACCGCCATGCGCAGCGCGCGCGCGAACGCCTTGAAGATCGTTTCGCACTGGTGGTGCGAATTGTCCCCGCGCAGGTTGTCGATGTGCACCGTGGCCTGGGCGTGGTTGACCAGGCCCTGGAAAAATTCGTGGGTCAGGTCGACGTCGAATTCGCCTACGCGCGCGCGGGTGAACGTCACGTGGTATTCGAGCCCGGGACGCCCGGAAAAATCGACCACGGCGCGGGAAAGCGCCTCATCGAGCGGCACGTAGGCGTGCCCGTAGCGGCGGATGCCCTTCTTGTCCCCGAGCGCCTTTGCCAGCGCCATGCCGAGCGTGATGCCGATGTCCTCCACGGTGTGGTGGGCGTCGATCTCGAGGTCGCCCCGGGCGCGCACCGTCAGGTCGATGGCGCCGTGGCGCGCGATCTGGTCAAGCATGTGGTCGAGGAACGGGATGCCGGAAGCGAGCGAACCGACGCCGGTGCCATCGAGGTCGAGCGCCACGAAGACCTGGGTCTCCCTGGTGTCGCGCTGAATTTCCGCCTTACGCATTTTTCTTGCCGAGGATCGAGGCCAGCGCCTCGAGCAGTTTCACGTTCTCTTCGGGGGTTCCCACGGTGAGCCTGAGGCAATGGGCAAGCAGTGGGTGCGAGCCGTGCAGGGACTTCACCAATATACCACTCGACCTGAGCGCCTCGAAGGCACGCGGCGCGTCCGCGACGCGCACGAGCACGAAGTTGGCCGCGCTGGGAAAACGTGTGGCCCCGGCCAGCCGGTCCAGGCCGCGCTCCAGCTCGCCGCGGGATTGGACCAGCGAGCGGGCCTGCGCCTCGAACACCTCGTGGTGCTCCAGCAGGAACTCCGCTGCCGCGGCGGTGAGCACGTTGACGTTGTACGGCGGGCGCACCTTCTCCAGCTCCGCCATCCAGTCCAGCGGCCCGGCCGCGAGCCCGAGGCGCAGCCCCGCCAGGCCGAGCTTGGAGACGGTCCGCACCAACACCAGGTTCGGATGGCGCCCGACCTCCCCGAGCATCGAGGCCCCGCCGGAAAACGGGAAATAGGCCTCGTCGGCAACCACCAGGCCGGGCGACGCTTCGACGATGCGCAGGATCGATTCGCGCGCGAAAAGATTGCCGGTCGGGTTGTTGGGGTAGGCGAGCCACGTGAGCGCCGGGCGGTTCGCCTCGATCGCCGCGAGCATCGCCGGCTCGTCGAGCGTGAGGTCCGCGCGCAGGGGCACACCGACGAAACGCATGCCGGCAGCCATCGCGCTGACGCGGTACATCACGAACGAGGGATCCGGCGCGAGCACCACCGCGCCGGGGCGCGCGAGGGCGAGCGACAACATCAGGATGATCTCGTCGGAGCCGTTTCCCAGCACCAGGCCCAGGTTTTCCGGGATCCCCAGCACCTCGCGCAGGCGCCGCTTGAGCGGCCCGTACGCCGGATCCGGATAGCGGTTGATCGCCACCTTCGCCAGCCGCTCGCCCATTTCGCCGGCAAGGTGCGCGGGCAACCGGTGGGGATTTTCCATCGCGTCGAGCTTGACCAGGCCCAGCGCCGGGGCCACGTGATAGGCGCTCGTCGCGAGGATCTCGGGGCGAACGAGGTCGGCGGGCCGCTTGCTCATGGCTTCACGCTCACTTCCCGGCGATCCTCCACTCGGCGCTCCTGGCGTGGGCCTCGAGGCCCTCGGCGCGCGCAAGCGTGGCCGCGGTGCGGCCCAGGGTTCGCGCGCCCGATTCGGACACCTTGATCACGCTCGAGCGCTTCTGGAAATCGTAGACGCCGAGCGGCGAGGAAAAACGCGCCGTGCGCGACGTCGGCAACACATGGTTGGGGCCGGCGCAGTAGTCGCCGAGCGATTCGCTGGCATGGTGGCCGAGGAATATCGCACCCGCGTGCCGGATGCGCGGCAGCAACGCCTCGGGATCGGCGACCGCGAGCTCGAGGTGTTCGGCGGCGATGCGGTTGGCGATTTCGCACGCCTCTTCGAGGCTTCGCACCAGCACCAGCGCGCCACGCGCCGCGAGCGACGCCTCTATGATCCGGCGCCGGGGCATCTCCACGAGCTGGCGCGCCATCGAGGCGGCCACGCGATCCAGCAGCCCGGCGTCCGGGGTGAGGAGGATCGCCTGCGCGATCTCGTCGTGTTCGGCCTGGGAAAAGAGGTCCATGGCGACCCAGTCGGCGTTGGCGGTGGCATCGGCGATCACCAGGACCTCCGAGGGCCCCGCCACCATGTCGATGCCGACGCGGCCGAAGACGCGCCGCTTGGCCGCGGCGACGTAGGCGTTGCCAGGGCCCACGATCTTGTCGACGGCCGGCACCGTCGCCGTTCCGAACGCCAGGGCGCCCACCGCTTGCGCGCCACCCACGCGGATGATCCGATCCACGCCCGCGATGGCGGCAGCGGCCAGCACCGGCGCGTTGATGTCGCCGCCCGGCGTCGGGGTGACCATCACCAGATCCCCGACGCCGGCGACCTTGGCGGCAACGGCGCTCATCAGGACCGACGACGGGTACGCCGCCTTTCCCCCGGGCACATACAAGCCGACACGGTCGAGCGGCGTGACCTGCTGGCCCAGCTCCGTGCCGTCCGCCTCGGCAACACGCCAGGAAACCTGCCGCTGGCGCTCATGGAAAGTGTGAATGCGGGCGGCGGCAAATTCCAGCGCCTCGCGCTCGGGCCTGGCCAGCGATTCGAGCGCCGCGCGCGCCTGCGAGAGCGGCACGTCCAGGTCGAGCGCGCTGCCGGGCGTCCAGCGATCGAAACGCGCCGTGTACTCCACCAGCGCTTCGTCACCACGGGCCCGCACCGCCGCAAGGATTTCGGCCGTGACACGATCAACCGCTTCGTCCTGCGCGGCCTCGAAGTCGAGCAGCCGGCCCAGCGCGACCTCGAACCCCGCATCGACACTCGAAAGGCGGCGCATCTCAGCCACGGCCCGCGGCCTTCGCAAACGCCTCGATCAGCGGCGCGATGGCGGCGCGCTTGAGCTTGAGCGAGGCGGGGTTGACGATCAACCGGCTGGTGACGGCCATCAGCTCCTCGACGACCTTGAGCTTGTTCGCCCGCAGCGTGTTGCCGGTATCGACGAGGTCCACGATGGCGTCGGCCAGCCCCACCAGGGGTGCCAGCTCCATCGAGCCGTAGAGCTTGATGAGGTCGACGTGCACGCCCTTCGCGGCGAAGTGCTCGCGCGCGGTGCGAATGTATTTGGTCGCGACCCGCAGGCGCGCGCCCTGGCGCACCGCCGCGGCGTAGTCGAAGGCTTCGGGCGCGGCGACGGCCATGCGGCACGCGGCGATGCCGAGGTCGAGCGGCTGGTAGAGGCCCTGCCCGCCGTGTTCGGCCAGCAGGTCGCGGCCGGCGACACCCAGGTCCGCGGCGCCGTACTGCACGTAGGTCGGCACGTCGGCCGCGCGCACCAGGATCAGCCGCAGACCGGCGCGGGTGGTGCCGAGGATGAGCTTGCGCGAGGCCTCGACGTCCTCGGAAGGCTCGATGCCCGCCGCGGCGAGCAGTGGCAACGTCTCTTCCAGGATCCGGCCCTTGGCCAGCGCGAGCGTGATCATGGTTTCAGGATACGCGGCTGATGCGCGCGCCGAGGGCACCCAGGCGCACCTCCAGGCGTTCGTAGCCACGGTCCAGGTGATAGATGCGGTCGACGATTGTCTCGCCCTCGGCCATGAGGCCTGCGATCACGAGGCTCGCCGAGGCGCGCAGGTCGGTGGCCATCACCGTGGTGCCGGTGAGGTGGTCGTTGCCACGCACGATGGCGGTGTTGCCCTCGATGTCGATGCGCGCGCCCAGCCGGCGCAGCTCCTGCACGTGCATGAAGCGGTTCTCGAAGATGGTCTCGGTGACCACCGACGTGCCGTCGGCCACCGTGTTCATCGCCAGGAACTGGGCCTGCATGTCGGTGGGGAAGCCCGGGTGCGGCGAGGTGCGGATGCCGACCGCATAGGGACGGCGACCCATCGTGAGCCGCACGCTGGTGCCGTCGACCTCCACCCTGGCGCCCGCCTCGCGCAGCTTGTCGATCACGGGGTCGAGGCTCGTCACCGGTGCGCTGGTGAGGGTGACCGAGCCGCGCGTGGCGGCGGCGGCGCACAGGAACGTGCCGGCTTCGATGCGGTCCGGCATGATCGCGTGGGTGGCGCCGTGCAACCTGGGGACGCCGACGACGCGGATCACGTCGGTGCCATGCCCCGAGATCTTCGCGCCCATCGCAAGCAGGCACTGCGCGAGGTCGACGACTTCGGGCTCCCTCGCCGCATTCTCGAGGACCGTCTCGCCGTCGGCGAGGCACGCGGCCATCATCAGGTTCTCGGTGCCGGTGACGGTGACCGTGTCCATGAAGATGCGCGCGCCCTTCAGCTTCTTCGCGGTCGCGTGGATGTTGCCGGCCTCGATGGCGATCGTGGCGCCCATCGCCTGCAGGCCCTTGATGTGCAGGTCCACCGGGCGCTCGCCGATGGCGCAGCCGCCGGGAAGCGACACGCGCGCATCGCCGAAACGCGCCACCAGCGGGCCCAGCGCGAGGATCGAGGCGCGCATCGTCTTCACGAGGTCGTAGGGCGCGTAGGGCTCCGTGATATTGGCGGCCTCGAGCTCGACCGCGCCGGGCGACACCGACGCGGCCACGCCCATGCGCTGCAGCAGCTTCACCATCGTGTGGACGTCGTTCAGCTCCGGCACGTTCCAGAGCCTCAACGGCTCGGCCGTCAGCAGCGCGGCAGCGAGGATGGGCAGCGCGGCGTTTTTTGCGCCGGCGACACGCACTTCGCCCGAAAGCGGCACTCCGCCGTGGATGGAAAGTTTCTGCATGTCCTGTCTTTGTTTCGGGCCTGGGCCCGGTTGGAATTCAGCGCGCCGCCCACTCTTCCGGGGAAAGGGTCTTCATCGACAGCGCGTGGATTTCGACCTTCATGCGCTCGCCCAGGGCGGCGTATACGAGCTGGTGGCGCCGCACCCGGGTGAGCCCCTCGAAGCTCGGGCTCACGATGACGGCCTCGAAGTGCGCGCCGTCGCCCGTCACCTCGACGTGGATCACGGGCATGCCCGCGCGGATGGATTGCTCGATGGAGCCGGGTTCGACCATGGGTATTTCGCCGTAACGCTAGTGGCGCAGCTTGTAGCCCCCGCGAAGCAGGAGCAAGGTCAACCATGATAGGGCAGCGAAGGCGCTGCTCGCAATCGCCAGGCTCAGCCAGGGCGAGACGTCGGAGTGGCCGAAGAAGGCGTAGCGGAACCCGTCGATCGCATAGAAGAAAGGATTGAGCTTCGAGACCGCCTGCCAGAAGGGCGGGAGGGTGTGCATCGAATAGAACACCCCGGCCAGGAACGTGAGCGGCATCACCAGGAAGTTCTGGAACGCCGCCAGCTGGTCGAACTTCTCCGACCAGATGCCCGCGATGATGCCCATGGTCCCGAGCATGCCGCAGCCCACGAAGGCGAAGGCCAGCACCCAGAACGGGTTGGGCAGCGGCAGCGGGATGATCCAGAGCGTCGCGGCGAAGACACCGATGCCCACCATCAGCCCGCGCACCATCGAGGCGATCAGGTAGGCGGCGAAGATCTCCCCGGCGGCGAGCGGCGGCAGCAGGATGAAAACGATGTTGCCGGTGATCTTCGACTGGATCAGCGACGACGAGCTGTTGGCGAAGGAGTTCTGCAGCATCGCCATCATCGCGAGGCCCGGGACCAGGAACTGCGCGTAGGTCACGCCGGGGAAGACCTGGACGTGCGTGGACAGCGCGTGCGCGAATACCATGAGGTAGAGCAGCGTGGTGAGCACGGGTGCGGCGACCGTCTGGAAGCTCACCTTCCAGAAACGCAGCACCTCCTTGTAGAGCAGCGTGGGAAAGCCGGTCACGGCGGCCCCTCCACGCCTGCGGACCACCCCGAATCCGCAACCATCGTCTCGTCGGCGTTCGGACACGCTCGCCTTGACGCCGATCCCGCAAGCGGGGCCCTCGCCCGGTGGATCACGTGTCCCTGCGCATGATCTTCACGAAAACTTCCTCGAGCTCGGGTTCGGCGACTTCGAGGCTCGAGACCTCGGCGCCCGCCTGGCGAAGGGCGGCGAGGGCCTCCTCCACGTGCGCCATGTCCTGCACCGGGATGCGCCAGCCGCCGCCCTCGAGCGTCGCGCCCGCGGCCAGTGCGGGCGGCAACGTGCCGGAGGCGAGCTTCACCCGCAGGACGCGCTCGGAGAACGAGGCCAGCAGGTTCGCGGTGGAATCAAGCGCCACGATGCGCCCGTCCTTCATCATCGCGATGCGGGTGCACAGCTGCTGGGCTTCCTCGAGGTAATGGGTGGTAAGCACGATGGTGTGCCCGGCGGCGTTGAGGCCGCGCACGAAGGTCCAGAGCGCCTGGCGCAGCTCCACGTCCACGCCGGCGGTCGGCTCGTCGAGCACGATCACCGGCGGGCGGTGCACCAGCGCCTGCGCCACCATCACGCGCCGCTTCATCCCGCCGGAGAGCGAGCGCATGTTGGCGCGCGCTTTGGAGACGAGCCCGAGGCGTTCGAGGAGCTCGTCGATCCACCTGCCGTTGTCGCGCAGGCCGAAATAGCCCGACTGGATTTCGAGCGTCTCGCGGACGGTGAAGAAGGGATCGAAGACAATTTCCTGGGGCACGATGCCGAGTGCCATGCGCGCGGCACGGAAGTCGCGTTTCACGTCGAATCCCATCACCGCGAGGCTGCCGGCATCGGGAACCGCGAGGCCACCGAGGGCGCAGATCAGCGTGGTCTTGCCGGCGCCGTTGGGTCCGAGGAGGGCGAAGAATTCACCCTTTTCGACGGTGAGGGAAACGCCCGCGAGCGCCCGCACCGGGCCGAAGCGCTTCT
>Ga0163150_10003907_pt1 | contig 20402 bp, 17 predicted proteins | sample OliLakLV19P2IB_FD_148628 | JGI IMG/M metagenome (GOLD analysis project Ga0163150, IMG submission 148628) | Freshwater microbial mat bacterial communities from Lake Vanda, McMurdo Dry Valleys, Antarctica - Oligotrophic Lake LV.19.P2.IB | ecosystem: Environmental > Aquatic > Freshwater > Lake >...
ACTTATTACTATTAGTCGTGTGGATTGGTGGGTAACTCTACAAAATCCTTTTCCTGTAACGGTTTTTTGTCCGAGTTGTTGTAGGGATTACTTGTGGAGAACTTGAGGTAACTGGTGTGGAAATCTTTTTCATAATTTCTTGTTCACGATATATACAGAGTTATTCACAGCTATTCACATCATTTCAACATGAGCCGAATTTGGTGAATTTCTTGACTCAAGGTGCTGTCGTTTGTGAGGTCATTTCTAATTTTATCGCAGGAGTGAATCACCGTAGTGTGGTCCCGGCCACCAAGCTTCTCCCCTATCGAGGGAAATGAGACGTGGAAGTCTTCGCGAAGGAGAAACATAATTACCTGACGCGGCCGCACGACTTCTTTTCGACGAGTTTTTTCATAAATACTTGCTTCATCAATCCCGTAGAAGTTGGCAATTGTTTTAACTACCTCTTGCACTGATATTGCTTTTTTAGCAGCGTTGCTTGCTCCGCGGAGCAGTACCTTTGCGTCGTTGAGGCCTATGGGCTTTCCCCGCATCTCAAACTGTATAAGAAGTGTGTTGAGAGCACCCTCAAGTTCGCGGACATTGCCCTCGATAGTGGTGGCGAGATACTCGAGTACTTCGTCAGAGAGAATAAAATTATGTGCGAGAGCTTTGGAGCGTACGATAGCAAGTCGCGACTCATGGTCTGGAGGGGTTACTGAAACGATCATACCTGCCCCTAGGCGCGATTTAAGACGCTCCTCGAGGTTCTGTATCATGTTGGGGTGCTGGTCGCTGGAAAACACCAATTGCTTGTTGCCGTCGTGGAGATAGTTAAACAAGTGAAAAAATTCTTCCTTGGTTTTTTCCATTTTTGCCAGGAATTGTATGTCGTCCATGATGAGGAGGTCATACTGGCGGTATTTTTCTTTAAACCACTGCACCTTTCCTGACTGCACCGAAGAGACATAATCCATAGAAAACTTCTCTGAAGTAAGGTAGAGCACCTTACGCTCCGGGGCGCTATTACGAAAATAGTTCCCTATCGCCTGAATAAGGTGGGTTTTGCCCAACCCTGTGGGGCCGTAGATAAGCAGGGGGTTATATGCGATGCCGGGCTTGCGGATAACGGCTTGGGCCGCTGCATGAGCGACTTCATTAAAGGGGCCAACAATAAAGGTTGAGAAGTTAAACCGAGGGTTGAGGTTAGTTTTAGAGTGTACCGACTCCAAAGGTAGCTCGGCTACCGGTCGGGCCTGCACCTCTTCCACTGCTTTTTTGGGGCTACGCGATATAACGTACTCTACATTGCGGATAGAGTCGGCAAACCCTCGGAGAGAGCGCAAAATATCCTTGTGGAACTTGGTGGAAAGCCAATCGCGCGCAAATTGTGAAGGTACGCCCACATAGGCCGTCCCCTCCTCTACTTTTATGACGTGAGTATCTTTAAACCAGGTACTAAAGTTAGGCTTTGAGATTGAAAGCTCGAGTTCTACTAGCGTATTTTCCCAAAGTTCTTTCGTGGTAGTCATGTGCAGATAGGCAAAGCATACGCGAGTCGTACAGGAGCGTCAAAAGAGGCGTTTTTGTGTACAAGTTGTGGAGAAACTGTGCATAGAGTATATTTGACACATGTCACAAACGTATCAACCAAAAAAGCGCAAACGCGCCCGTTCGCACGGCTTTCTCAGCCGTAAGCGTACTGCGGGGGGTCGAAAAACCCTTATACGCCGCCGCCGTAAGGGCCGCGCTCGCATTGCAGTCTAGTTTTCTTCATGCTTTCTAAAACCCGCCGGCTCGGGGTAAGGGGTGTACAAGAAGTGCTTCTGCGCGGTAGGGGCTCTCGGGGCACAGTGCTCTCTGTAAAAACACTTGCGACCACCTCACCGTTTCGTTGTGCGGTAGTAATCTCGAAAAAGGTTGCCAAGACAGCGGTAGTGCGCAACAAAGTGCGTCGTGCGGTATATCGGGCGCTTGCGCGGACTTCCCTACCCCACACTGGGCATGCGATACTATTTGTGCAGTCGGTCCCTGCAGATAACCTTACCGACGTTTTTTCTTCCGAGCTAAAAAAACTACTACATGTTTGAGGAATTTCTCATAAAGCCACTCTATAACGGGTTTGTGTACCTTATTGGCGTTGTGCCGGGCGGCGAAGTAGGCCTCGCCATTATCGCCCTCACCCTTGTGGTGCGCGCAGTCTTTTATCCCGCTTTTGCGGCCTCAATTCGTACCCAAATGGGTATGGCGGCTATCCAACCCCAGATAGACGAAATTAATGTCACTTACAAAAACAATACCGAGGAGCGGGCAAGACGCACCATGGCGCTCTTTAAGGAAAAAAATATTCGCCCGCTCGCAGGACTTCTAGCACTTCTTGTTCAAATACCGATTTTCATTGCGCTCTACTTCGTCTTTTTTAAAGAGGGTCTGCCGGAAATTGATGTAGCACTTCTCTATTCTTTCGTATCAGTACCTGCCGTGGTACAAACCAACTTTTTCGGGCTCATGGATCTACTTGCCACGCATAACATACTTATCGCGGCGATAGTAGGCGGCACGCAATTTTTAGTTACCCAACTTTCTCTTGCCCGTACACCAAAAAAAGGAAACACCCCTGAGCAAGAGATAGCTCATAAACTTCAGCGCTCACTCATGCTCTACTTTCTTCCGGGTCTCATGACCGTATTTTCCTACATCTTCCCTGCAGGTGTCGGAGTCTATTTTGCTACAGGTAACCTCATTTCTATTGGGCAGGAACTCTACATAAAGCGCCAAAATCACCTTACGTAGGGCCGTATTTGCGTGAGTGAGGAGTTTTAGGGTAGGCTGAGGATATGGATCCCGCCTCTCTTAAAACACTCATCTCCCAACTCCTCTCTACTCTCGATGTTGAGGTAACAAGTATTGAAGTAGCGGGCGGTAACCGTACGGTGGTTGCAGTAGAGTCTCCAGATTCTAAACGTCTCATTGGTCCGCACGGAGAACATCTGCGCGCCATCAACATGATGGCTAGACGACTTGTCGAGGCTAAACATGGTGAGGACGCTGCAAATTTTTTGGTGGACGTAAACGGATATCACGAAGAAAAGATGGAGACTGTGCGGCAAAATGCCCGCATGCTCGCACAACGTGCACGGCTTTTTAAACACGACGTTGAGCTCCCTGCTATGAGCTCCTATGAGCGGCTCGTAGTACACGAACTCTTTTCAGAAGACCCTGAAATTCAAACAGAGTCGCAAGGCGAAGGAAAATTTCGCCATGTGGTACTAAAGTACCGCACCCGCCAAGCCTCTTAAGGCAGGCGCACTCCCCAGAGAGAGTGATCGCCGCGACGTACAAAAAGTAAGTATTTCTCGTCGGGAGAGAGCGCCATTGAGTCTATCGTTGAGCTTACTCCCCCAGCCTCTCCTGGTGTGGCAATGATAGAACTTTGACCGTTAGGGAATGCAAAGGCAAACAAAGTATCTGCGGCGGTCGCAGAGCCGGTATGGAAAAAGTCCAGATAATTTGCCGGAGTGTATTCAAGTGGGGCGGCACAGTAGAGCGTTGTGGTAGCTACGCTACCCCATATACAGCGCTCGGGTGCGGGGTTGAAGGAAAGGCGTGTCTGCTGTCCCGTTGCAGTGGTGCGTGCATACGTGGCAGGCCCCCCGGTACTGCTTGTTTGGTATACGAGGTAGGCGTAGGAGGGGCTCGCTCCTACGGTGAGCCCTGCTGCATGTAGTAGGGGCACTGCTGCGCCACTCGAAGAGTTTATAGAAAAAGCGATACCGGCAACACTGACGTTACTTTTTGTATACGCAAGAATTGTATTGGCACTTGGCCAGGTAATTAGTATTTCGCTAAGAGGCAAGGTAAATAGTTCTTTACTGCCTGTACCGTCTGGTGCTGCTGTGTAGCCACGTACGCCAGTTGAGGAGCGCAGTAAATACACAATGTTTGCTCCACTTGGAGACACTGCAATGTCCCGGATGCCTTCTGGCAAAAATTTAACTTCTACAGGTCTAGTGGTGGAAGCGTTTGGTATAGGGAATCCTAGGTAGACCGTTTTTGTAACATTGCCGTCGAGATACTGCAGGATTGCAGCACTTCCCTGCTTTGCCCACAGCACTCTATTAATGCCCGGAATAGTGGTGTTGGAAATTGCTTTAGGTACTGCACCGGAGGAGTCAATGACTAGGTCAAACACATGGCCATTATTTTGTTGTACGTAGCGCGCCACAGTTGTTGTGGGCTGACGCATTTGTACTACGGTGGCACCTGCCACTGGGCCATCTACTATCTCAAAAATTTTTTGCTGTACCGCCGTGGTGGTATTAACCGTATTTGTTTCTGGCTCTTGCACAGTTGGAGACACAGACACCGACTGTGTTGAATTAATATTAGACGTGCTCGTCGTGTTTGTAGTTTCGCTAGGTGTAGCAGCTGGACGGAAGAAGAAAAACCAAATGCTCACCGTGAGAGCAATGGTGAGCCCAGTTCCTACCAAGAGATATGTGATAAGACGCGAGTTCATGTTTATTTATTTACACACTCATAAAGTGTGTAAGAACCTTTAACAGTTAATTTAGGATTAACTACCCCTCTGGCTGCCTCACATTTTTTTGTAAAAGCATTTTGCTCTTCTGTTTTTGTAGGGGAGTTATCGTTTATTCTAACGGTAGTTATATTTCCTGATCCGCTTTGAGGGCTGATCTGCCAATTTTGCCATCCTGTTGCAGAAGACTCATGAATGATGAAATTACTATCGGAAGGGTTAGAAGATGTGAGGGGGCTCAAAAAGTTTTCGTTAAAGCCAATAAGCTGTGGGTTTATAGTGCGCAACCCGAGCCAAGCACTTCCAAGAATGGCAAGTCCAATAAGTGAAGCGGTAACTCGTTCTTTGCCGATTGCTCGTGCTCCAGGTACTTCAGAAAACATAATGGCGATACCTCCGATGACAAAAGTAGTAACCGCCAAAAAGGCCCCGAGGGTTAGAAGCAGGGTAAAGAATGTCGAGAGCATTCTTACAAAGTTTGCCTGACCACTTTGATCAATACCTGGAAGGGGTTCCAGGGGAACGTATTTGAGATTTCCACTAGTATTTGTCGAAGGTTGTTGGGTCTGGGTTTGATTTGTTGCGGGAGGAGTTGGGTCGCAAAGAATAGGGTTTTGATCAGTGTTACATGTGTAGCCATTAGGGGGGCCGCTGCAGATCATTTTTCCTGCCAGAGCGGGTTCTGCCGTAGGAGGCGGCTGACAATTAGATGGAAGGGGGGTTATTAAATTACATTGACCCAAGTTTTGACTGTAAGTGCAGGTAAGAGTAGCTGCTGAAGCAGTTAATCCGCCGCTACTTATGAGGGCGATGAATATGAAAAGAAATACCTTTACGTGTTTTTTCATATCCCAAAGAGGTTAGAACCAGTACTTGCTCCAAAGACAATACGCAGCGTCGCTTCTGCTGCTTGGAGGAGCTTGCTGGAGTCGATGTTTTGTAGAGACACGCCGAGAAGTGCTTCACCAGACCCTTCCCCGCTTTGTCGCAAGGTTAAAATACCGCTCGCTGCATCAGGCCCGGTAGTTGTCTGGTTATTAAGAGTCCAGTTGTAGGAAAGTGACCCGTCAGAGAGGCTTTCGTTAGAGAAAAAGTACGGCACCGCCTGCACAGTTATCTCTCTGCCCGTAAGAGACACGGCTCCAGGAAGTGCTTGGTCAAACTCGACTCCACGCAAAGGGTCACGCTCGTAAAAAGCAATTTGCGGGTTAACTGCAGGGATAAATACACTGCTTTGTGCCACTAATACACTGCCAAACGAAACGTCTACCGCAATAGCTTCTCCATTTTTTAACTGGTCGCCTCTAAAATTTAGAGTATTGCGCCCTGTGCCCGACTGCCCGGCTACTGCAGTGCCGTTACGTGTCCAGGCAAAAGACAAGTTGTTGGAGGAGAGAGTTCTACCACCCACTACTACTTGGGGGAAGGCGGTTACCGTTACTAACGAGCCTGGGCTGTAGAGTGCTTTGCCGCGATAGAGTGGCGGGACAGAAGTTTTTGCCTCCCAAACTAAGTAGACTTGTGCGGGGGCAAAAGTAGCCTCTCTTGTCATGGTACCTAAACTTGCCGACTCAACAGTTACACGTATACGGGTAACACTGCCCAGTGCGCCGGTAGTAAAGCTGTAGGTGCGTTCCCCCACTCCACTTTTAACTACCTTTCCGTCTTGTTGCCAGGTAATATCGGCGTCGCCGATGAAGTTCCCTACTCCCTGTACTTCAAGTCGCACTTGTGTGTTGGGGCCAGGCACTTCGGGTGCTGTAACAAGTCTGATTGAGCCTAGGTCGGCGCCAAGCGATTGAGCATTGGCAACGCTTGCCATTGCGCAGAGTATAAAAACGCCTATGTATTTAAGCAGTTTGTGCATTGGGTTTAACAGGACGCACGTCTTGTAGGGGGGTGCGTTGCTGAGCCGAGCGGACTAAGTTCTCGCCAGTAGCTGGTTGTGCTGCCCATTCTTCTGGTTGAGGAGTCCATCCACGAGCGCCTCTGGTAGCGAGCATACCGGTTGCTTCTTTTGCAGCCATAATGTTTTGTGTTGGAAATAATGCGACCCCTGCAAGTGCCAGGATACCTTTTTTCTGTCCTGTATCTGTCGCCTGTCTCCAAAGTGTAGAAATAGTAAAGAAAGTCCAAAACGGTATGTTATTAATGCCTGGAATTAGTTCCCCTCCACCCCACACGAGGCGTTTTAGAGAAACAGAGACTCCAAAAAATTTCATTATGATCAACAAGAAAGCGCCTCCCACGAAACTCAGGCACATGTTGATTGCAAAACCTAACGCAATACCAAGAGGCACCGTGACAGTTGCTGCAAGAGCGTTAGCTGCGAGCCCAAGCGGCGTAACGCTTAACAGTCCGATCACTCCTCCGCCAACCCAACAACCGATTTGTCCAAGAATGGCATTGCCCGCAGCACAGCCAGCGGCAGTGCCTCCGGCGGTGACAGGAAAGGCAGCAATAGCCGCTATGCCCCACGACATCGCAGCCTGCATCCCGTCAATTAAGAGTGCAACGATAACGAAAGCGCTGTTTCTAGCAAGAATCATATTACGATTGTAGCGCTTGTTTTTGTTTGCGCAGTGCCAATACCTGGCTTGGGTCGGAGGTAATGATCTGGTCTTCGGTGTAAGACGCGATCACTTTAATGGCTACGTGTTTAAGGCCCGCAAAAAAGATCCCCTCCCCTACATCCGACTCAAGCAGTAGGTATTTTTCTTCGTCGGAGAGATTAAAGGTTTTCTGCAGACTGTCTATAGTGGTCGGTGACTGTTTGAGAAGTATCTGAATCGAGGAGTTACTGATCATAGGCAGTCCGTACGGCGACTTCAAAAAGTCGTCAACGTCCTGGGTAATAGTTGCGAGCCCCAGATAGTACTTACGACCGCGCTTAGCCATCCCGTAGAGAAAGCTTGCGGTGTCTTCGGTCTTCATCATCCACCACGCCTCGTCGATAACAAGCAGGCGTTTTTTGAGATTTTTGCGTACCGCGTTCCAGATAAAGTGGGTAATAAGATACATCGCAACAGGCTTGAGGTCGTCTTCCATGTCGCGGACAGAAAATACAACGAAGCGTTTGTTGAGGTCGACGTTGGTTGGCTGGTTGATAAAACCAGCCCACGTGCCTTTGGTGTACTTAGAGAGGCGCGCTACTAGTGACTCGCTCCCCTGCATGCCTGCAAGCACCAACTCAAAGTCAGAAAGAAGTGGCGGCTCAATCTGGGAGAAGTCGGAGTCTGGCGTGATGTCTTTAAGAGCGTAGGTCTCAGTAATTGCTTTATCGATAATGGCGTCTTCTTCTGGCGAGAGGCCGCCGAGCATAATACGAAACATCCCCACCAAGGCCACAATGTTACTGCGCAAAATGTCAGCACCCGACTCGTCTTCTCGTGGGGGCGCCAAGTCAAAGGGGTTGATGTGGTGCTCGGAGTTAAGAGAAATGTTGAAGTAGCGCCCCCCTACTGCTTGTGAGAGGAACTCATACTCGCGTTCTGGGTCGATAACAATTACTTCGGTATCGAACATGAGGGTGCGCAAAATTTCGAGCTTGGTTGCGTAGCTTTTACCGGAGCCAGACTTTGCAAAAATAACGGAGTTGTAGTTTTCGAGAGAAAAGCGATCAAAAAGCACGAGCGAGGCGTTGTGGCGGTTCACCCCGTACAAAATGCCTTTATCAGACGTAAGGTCAAACGAAACAAACGGGAAGATAGAAGAAAGTGGAGAAGAGTTGAGTTTGGAATTTACCCCAAGTTCGTCGTGGCCGAGTGGCAGTACGGACTTAAAACCCTGCTCTTGCTGAAAGAGCGCGGGCTTAACGTACACCAGCCGCGATTCGAGCATCGACTTAATTTCGCTCTCAGCTTTATCGAGCTCGTCCGTGGTGGAGCCGTAAATAGTGATGTAGACACCAACATCAAAAATACGCTCTTGTGCTTGCTGGAGCTGGTCGCGCAGGTCTTCGAGGTCGCGGTAGGCGGTGTCGAGTATAGGGTCGCGCACCAGACCTTTTTGCTCGCGGGCCATAATTTGCGACTGCACTTCGGCCACTTTCTTTTGAAATTTGCGCAAAATCTCTGCTGAGTCTATCGGGTGTACAAAGATAGAAATGTCGAGCACGCGGTCGAGGTTAATGACAGGCGCAAACCACGAGTCGGTCAGGGTGCGTGGGTAGGACATTACAAAAAATGTGCGCGCGATTTTATCCCCAAGATTTAGCTCGCGCGGTGTTACTTTGAGTGCAGAAGGCGCAATAACGTCCTGGAGCTCCAAGACGCCCTGCTTATAGATTTGTTCAGGTAGAATAGGCGCAACTTGTGCCTGGTTAGGAGTTTTCTTTAAGAAGTCGAGTAGTGCCATATAATTTTTACTTAGCCACCTGCTGTACTTGAAGCGGTTTTTCAAGTTCACCTGGGTTAAAGAGCTTGTAGAACAGCTCAATAACTTCTTCAGTCCCCAGCTTTACTACCCGCACGCCGGTACGCACCAGCCCTTGTTCAATAACCGAGATACGCTGCTCCATTTGGGTGCGATACTGCTCGAACTGCTCGTCGGTAAGTGGGCCACTGTCTCCCCCACCAGTTGAGATGAGTGAGCCTAGAGCACCCAGGCCTCCTTTACCACGCGAGATAAGTGCCGGGTCGTAAGGCACCACGATAAAGAAGTTTTTACTCATAATGTTTGCCCGCTCGGTAAAGTCTTTGATAAACGTGATGTACTCGCGAATCTGTATTTTCATAAGGTCGTCGAGCTCTTGTGTGTAGCGGTCTTCAAGGAGTGCGATGTAGGGGCGGATATCAAGCTCGCGTGACTGAATAAAAAACTGGACATGAAACTCCAGCGAGTTTAGAAAATTTTGAAACTGCCCAATAATAGCCTGCTGTTCATCGTTGCTTTTGAGGGCGAGGTTAATTGAAGAGGCCATCAGGATCGAGCGCAGTGAGCCGTCTTTGAGGATAATGAGGCCATCGCGCACCTCTTTAATAGGAACAAACTCCTGTGTGCCTTTGGCTTTTGTTTTGGTGTTAGTTGGCATGGCTATAGTTCAAACCCTGTGGCCTCTTTGTCCCGCACGCCCATAGTGGTGCGGTCTTTAATGTTGAGAGACCATGCGAGGTCGCGGAGCTTACTTTCGGAAAGTGTAGGGACAGGAAGGATAGGTGTGTCGAGTTTCTGTTTTGTCTGGGAGTTGCCGGACTTAGGTGCAGAGCGTTGTTGCCAGAGGTACAGCTTGCTTCCAAAAAAATACGAGACTGCGTGTTCAACCACTACTACAAAAGGCCTCCCGTTTACCTGGTAAAACGCGAGTGCTGCGGCAAACGCCATAACTGGGATCATGAGCGGAATAGCAAGCCAGAGTGGCAGCAGAGTAAAAAACATGAGGCAGAGTCCCCCGCCTCCCGCTAGGTAGAGAAATTGTTTGAGAGTAAAAGGACCAAAGATCTTGTCCTCGATCTCAATAAACTGGGGAACCTGGTACTGCATTAACCCCCATTATACTATCGTTTTTATTGAGGAAGCTCCCTATAAGGGTCGGTTTTGTAGTTTGTGGGCTTCTCTGGGGCTGCGGGTGGTGTGGTGACCGTTTTTTCTACCAACATAAGGTCATGAGGATGAGGTGCTAGCGGCACTTGAGCCTTAGGTATAGGGGTCGCGGGGGTTGTGGTAGGAGTTGTAGAGACCGGAGCAGGCTTAACTACTACTGGAGTAGGAATAGTCGCTGGAGTTTGAGAGGGTGTAGGAGCAGGCGCGGATACGGGAGCTGAGAATTTTTTCAGCGATTCTCTAATAGGAGCAAAAATCTCGTTGTTTATATCTGTAGATACTGCTGCCGCTTGGTCTGGAGAGATATTAAGTGCTTTGGTTAGGGCGTTCACAAAATTATCTGGGCTTTCGAATCCGAGCATTACGAGCAAGGTTTCGTCTTGCAGAACACCCATCTGGTCGAGATGGAGGTGGTTTTTTACTCCGATAGTTTGTACCCGAGTGTTAAGGTCGGCCGATTCCACAGCCTTCTTTACATCCGCTGGCAGTTCAGCGTATCGATTCTGCACTTTTTTTGTAATATCGTCGTCCATAGTGTTTACATTAAACCATATCAACGTTTGGGGTTTTCTGGAGCCTCATCAATTTTGCTCATACTAAACGAGCCGTCTTTCTGTTTCGTCATTTCGATGTCGATAGGCATCGTTTGGCCGGGTTGGTAGGTAATCTGTTTAGGTGCAGAACCAGAGGTAGTGCTACGACTTAAGAGAGCCTCCTCAACTCCTTTGAGGCGTTCCTCTAGTGCAGGGTTGTTATTGCTGGAATGTGTTAATTGCGGCTTTTCAACAGCCCTGGTGAGATGGCTGGTAGCTGAAGCGGATTCCTCCATCTTGTAAGTCAGTTCTTTTACAGCTTTCTCTACCTTCACCAACTGAGGAGACTCTGGAGGTACGGTTGCGTGAACTGCAAGTGGCGGTGGAGTTAATGGACCAGGACCTCCGACAGGAACGGGAGCAGGTGGAGGGCCTTGAGGAGGAACTGGTACCCCATTGCCCCGGCGTCTAAGTGCGTTACTTGCTTGTTGTGTGCGATTAACATTACCCTTGCTGGCTTTGCCAGGGTCGTAGTTTATGCGACCGTCTTCTTTCAGGCCGTACTTTTCATTTCTCAATAAATGTTCAGCAGTTCCAGTCCCGGGAAGGCTCCGCACATCAAAGCTACCTTGGGCTACATTTTGCAGTATGTTTCGGGGTGTTTGCATCACCTTTCCTCCTATACGGGTTAGAAGATTGTTTGTTGGTCTATCAAACCGTTTACCTTGAATTTCTAGACCACGCATCCGTGCACTCTGTGCTGCAGACGCGCTAAGTCTTCCTAGGGTTTGACGTCCCAGCCACGCAGCTCCCCCGTAGCCCGCATTGCTCCCTATCCGCGTTGCCCAACGCGCAAAACCTCCTGATGCATCTTTAAACCACACATCCATCAGGTCAGAAGCTTTTAGAGACAAATAGAGCATAATGAGTACAAAACCAAGATATACAGCCAATATTGCTACTACTGCAACCATATAGTTCAGGCCGGAACTAGTAAGGCCACTTACGTCGCCAAAAGCCTTGCTGACAATGGTGTCAGTGCTGCCGATTCCACCCCTCAACTCCCGCATAAGAAGTGTTAGTAGGTAAAAAAGTAGCAAAAAGACTGCGGGATAAAATGAGTGGGTAAACAGAGTCCTTACCCAAAACTGAAACGCTTTCTTCGTACCCTCAAGAGTATTAGCAACAAAGGCAAGTGGAGAGAAAATAATCGCGAGCCACAGCACTACGGTGCGGACAAGAAATTTAATAGCAACCGCAAAATATGCTGCAGCGAGCATAAAGAACATCACCCCCGTCGCAATATAGATAAAAGAGAGTGCAATGAGTTCGGTTAACCAATCGCTGTCAGCCTGAAACTTTTTGAATGACTCGTTGCTTAGAATTTTCTGTATGCCAACGCCATCCATGATGCTTGCAGTTAGATCTTTAGTGTCAGCGCCAATTCCTGCGTAAGGGCTAGATGTCACAGACGCAACTACTCCTTGCAAGTTTGTTTGGGCCGCTGCCGCACTAATTGAGGGACCTTCAATTGCATTGTAAAACTGCACCGCGAGTAGGTTGCCAGCGTCTATAACAACGCGGGTAAAGAAGAAGCTGAAGTTGATGAGTAGCGCCATCACTATTACCCACGCGAGGTGCTTCATGGTGTTGGCAGTATCTGCGCGAAGCATAATAGTGAAAGCGATGTACACCAAAATCAATATAAAGAACATGTTGGCGACATCGCGGATGACTGTCCACGCCCCGGATAAAAACCCAAGTGCGTACGCCACACTTTGTAGTGAGAGTGCAATAGTGAGACTAAGCATCCATGCACCTACATAGGCCACTGCTCCCCCGAGGCCCACTGTAAAGAGATAGACTACGTTGGCAATACAAGAAGCAAAAGAGTTGCAGGAATCAGCCGTTCGTTCAGTCTCAGTTTTGTAGACTCCATTCTCGATAACTCCTACGCGAGTGAGGCCCTTCGTGCACTCACTCAATGTATTGTTTATTTTTCGTTCAGTTGTATCCGCGGGGCAGGTCGCTGCAGCGTGTACTGAAGGAATTCTCAGAATGAGTCCCGTAGTTCCAAAAACTACTGAGAATAAAACAATGAATATTGTTGCTCTATTACCCCATCTTCTCCACGCAACTTGGGGGTTTTTAAGACGCATAACATTGATTGAGCCCGATACTGGTTTGCTGATTTATTGCTGCCATTTCGCTCTGCAGAGTAGTGCGATTTTGTTGGGCATTTACTACATCGGTTTGGGTGATGATTGAGCCCGAAGTTTGCGCATTGTAGAGGGCTTGGGCAGCGGCACGCACCCCGGTTACATTCGTGGCAAGAAGGGCTTGCGACTGTATTTGCTGTATTTGGGCAATTGCAGCGTTGGCCCGGGTAATATTGTTATTGAATTGCGTAATCCGTGTTTCAAGCAGGTCGATCTGTGCCTCAGCCGCATTTGCGTTTGAAGACGATTTTCCGTCCCAACATTCTTGGAGATTGGCGAGGTTTCGCTGTGCGTTTTGGATATCTTGTATACTCCCTTGTTGTACGCTCCCGTATTGTTGGGCGAGCTGGGTTGCATTTTGGAGAGCTTGCAGTAACTCCCCCGCTTCAGCCGCCGCCTCGGCATCTTGCACGTTTATCTGACTACCGCTCCTGCCGGCATTTGCGAGGCCTTTTTGGAGCACGTTACTGATGAGGCTATTTATAAGGGCATCTAGGATGTCGTCGATACTGTCAGCAACTTTCAACTCCTCGATATCTGCATCGAGTGCAGTACTAAGTGAAGCCTCTATAGTTGAGCCAGGGGTCACGATGCGACAGTTTGTTTTTTTGGTTGTGATAGAGCCATCAAAATCTTCTTCCAATATGGCCGGCGCTTCGTCGCAGACTTCTTGAGATAGAAAGCCACCCGGCGAAATGCGGCGCTCTGCGTTTATGCTGTCGTGAAGGATTTTATTACCAAGCTGTATCTGGGCACCAGCATACGCACCAAACGGGTTGTTCCCTGGCACAGTGGTAAAGGCAATAAGCCCAGGCCACCCGCCTTCAGAGAAGCTACCGTTCATAAAATTCTCGACGTTGCCCACCGCCTGAGTAAGTGTGCAAGATTGTGTGACGCCACCAGAGGTGCGGCGAGCGTAACTTTTTGCTATAGCGATACGCACCTGGAGTTGGAACGGGCTACACAAAAACGCCAGGTCGCTCCCTTGTATAAACTCGCCAGCAGCTTGATCAGCAACGTCGGTAAAAAACTTCCCAAAGTCTGTAACGAATGCCGGTTCACCGTTAAACCCGGAGTTAATCCAGTTCACTGTCTGAGAGGTAATTTGTCGTATTGCGATTTTGGCGAGGGAGCGGACCATGCAGTCAATAAAAGCTTGAGCTTGCAAGTTTGCGTCAGTATCTGCGTCGTACACCTCGTCTCGACCAACCGTTCCTGCACTGAAAAGAGAAACAAGCCAGTTCACCCCCCGACTCAGGAGAGTATTTACTGTGCCAGCTGCCTTTACTGTTAGATATTGTGCTACACATCCTCCTGCTACTCCGAGCAAAGATCCACCAAGTCCTATACCACCACCGCTTCCAGTTCCTGTATCGCTATTAAAATATGCAGTTCCCTCAACACTTACGTTGTTGATTTGATTAATAGGAGTTGGATTAAAGCTAACTCCCCCGCCTCCCGAGCCGTCGAGCCAAGAGACTCCCGGCACGTCAAAGTCGTCCTCGCCGCTTATGGGAGTAAAGTCGGGCGCTTCATAGGTTGGCGCAACATAGAGAGGCGTCTGAACATTGGTAGTGTCGTTGGTACCACCTATGAGTGTTTGACTGTTCCCTCCACCTCCTCCAGTCCCAGTCGTGCCTGTGCGGTTATCTGCCTGACCAAAGCCGCCCAACTGATCGCCCGCCTGCTCTTGTTTGCCAAAGAGCCAGAACCACAACGCAAACATGAGCACCAAGACAAGGAGTGCACCGAGCAAAATAAAAAGTATCCTTCGTGTCATGTTTTCCCTAGGTTAAGGTGCAACGAGCAAATTCCAGGCGGCGCCTGGCTCGTTCTCATTGAAAAGTATACCGTTTCTCTGCAGTGCCTGGGCGATGTTTATAAACAGTCTGCCGGTTTCGTCGGTTAAGTTTTGATAGAGTTTCAAACCACCCACTCCTCGCAAGGGGTCAGTGAGCGTTACTTGCATATCAGCGTAGCTAGCGACTATGCGAGAGAAGTTATTTACCACTTGCAAGTGTAGGGGTGCTAGGGTTTGAGGCACACTTACAGCCAACAACTCGCTCACAATGCTTTTATAGCCTGCGGCGATTGCTCCTAAAGAGGCCAGTTTTGCAGAACTGCCGGTATCAACTGCCTCTCCTACTGTAAGGAGGGTATTGTCGAACGAAGCTTCTGGGTGGCTGTTAAGGATAGTTACGACAGTATTGCCATAGAGCTTTAGTGTCTCGGCGCTATCGGCGACAAGCGCAAGGTTGGTGTTAGTGTAGAGAGTTGCTCCTTGTCCCGCCTCAATTTTTTCAAGGGCCCCCTCGACTATTCTCTCTTGTGTGGGTATGTCACTCCCCAAACCCTGTGCCTTCGCTTCGCCAAGATTTACCAGGATAGAGCGCCCTATAGAGGTAGTGATATTAGACGTTTCGCTTGCTGCGAGGAGATTTGCCACCGTTTCTTCGCTTGGGGGTTCAGGCAATACGGGTTCTCCTTCTATTGCCGAGAGTGCCGCTTTCCAGTCGAGGCCGTTGGTTGTGATTGCCGAAGGAGTTTGTGCGGGAGCGATAGTTGGAGGTTTTGCCGGCGAAGTGTAATAATCTGCTGCCCAGATAAGCCCTCCTGCTAGTAGCACAGAAGAGAGGATGACACTAAATTGCTGGCTAGGAAGATACGATGCAAGCCCCATGTGCCTTCCAGTATACCGCTTTTTCTTAGAATCGATTCGATAATAACAGCCACTTCTCGAGGGGGACATCCTCAGCCCGGGCATTTTTTGCTACTCCTATCTGCTCTAGGTGCCCGGCGGCGTTTTCTCCCAGTAAGGGCTTTAGATTTCCAGCAAGCATCTTGCGTTTCGAACCAAATCCCCGGTGCAGAAGCTCGAAAAACCGCTCTTCATGAGCTGCGTCAGCGAAATTGTCTTTTGAAACCCCCGCAACGAGTAAAATTGCCGAGTCTACATTGGGCGGAGGCACAAATGCGCCGCGAGGTACGGTCTTTATATATTTTGGGGTCCCATACGCCTTGATTGAGAGCGAGAGAATACTTTCTTTCTTGCTACGGGCAATGCGCTCCCCCACTTCTTTCTGAAGTAAAAATACTAAACGCGAGGGCTGGGGTGTGCCTGAAAGGAATTTTTTGAGTAATGCGCCTGTAATGTAGTACGGAATATTTCCCACTACTTTGTATGAAGCCTTCAGCTGGCCGCCTAAATCAAACTCCAGAGCGTCAGCTTCGTGTACCTCAAAATTTTTTCCGGCAAACTTATCTTTAAGTAGTGGAATAAGTCGATGATCTTTTTCTACTGCTACTACATGGGCTCCGCGCGCCAAGAGCTCTTCAGTTAATGCCCCTTCGCCCGGCCCTATTTCCAACACGGTTTCTCCGTGAGCGATCTCAACCGTATCAGCGATCAAACTCAAATAATGAGGTGTATGTAGAAAGTGTTGCCCGAGCGATTTCTTTTTTTGTATGGGCATGTTAGTCGAGATAAATAGTTTTTCCGATACGTTCGGGCGTTTCGTGTGTAATAAGGTAGTCCGAGATGTCTGAAAGAAATTGCGAAGGGATAGTCGGATTTTTTGAGCCAAACACAGTACGAAAGCTCGCGAAACTCAAAAATATTTTCTTCTCTGCTCGGGTGAGTGCTACATACATCAGTCTGCGCTCTTCTTCTTTATCGGCGTCTTCTTCCCCTTCCCGTGCGTAAGGGAACAAGCCTTCTTCAAGGCCGGTAATAAATACGTACGGGAACTCCAGCCCTTTTGAGGCGTGTACGGTCATGAGTCGTACGGCATTACGCTCTTCTTTAATTTCGTCTTGGTCGCTCGCTAGCGCGGCTGCCTCGAGGAACTTCTCGACACTTTCAAGCGGAGTTGTGCCGCTGTTGTCGTAACGGGTAGATAAGCTCACGAGCTCACGGATATTCTCCAGCCGCTCCGGTCCCTCTAACTTGTCTTGTTTGTATGATGCCTCCATACCACTCTCGGTCATGATAAACCGCACGAGGAGAGAGGGGGTAAGTTCTTCTGCGCGCATGCGTATGGTTGTGAGTAGGCTCCTAAATTGTCCCACTTTGGCGCGCACCGCTGGTGTGAGTAAATGTTCTTGGCCTGCCAGTACTTTGGCAAGCGTTACCTTGCCAATCCCGCGCGCCGGGATATTAATAATCCGTGCAATATCTGGCGGAGTGTCGTAGAGCGCGGCACGAATAAAAGAAAGTACATCTTTAATTTCTTTACGTTCAAAAAAACGCGTCCCAATAACCTGATACGGCACGTCATGCTGAAGCAGTGCTTCTTCGAGTGCTCGCGACTGGAAGTTGGCGCGGTACAGTACGGCACAATCTTGCGGCTGGACACCGTCTCTGATTAACTCTTTTATTTTTCTGGCGACAAACATCGCCTCATCTGTTTCGTCGAACGCCTGGTACAGCGAAAGCTGTTCCCCGTCGGCGTTGTTGGTGTACAAATTTTTTTCTCGTCGAAAAACATTTTTTGCAATAACGTCATTTGCTGCTGCGAGAATGCTTTTGGTGGAACGATAATTTTCTTCAAGCAATACCACTTTTCCTCCAGGGAATTTTTTTTCAAATGAAAGTATGTTGGCAATTTGTGCTCCCCGCCAGCCGTAAATAGTTTGATCAATGTCCCCCACTGCACAAATATTTCTTCCTTCACCAACTAGTAGCTCTGCCAAGTCTGCTTGCACGCGGTTGGTGTCCTGGTACTCGTCGATGTGTAAGTAGGGCCAGCGTGTTTTGTAGCGGGCTACTACTTCAGGGTGCGTTTTCAAAATGAGTACTGCCTTAAGAAGGAGGTCGTCGAAGTCGAGCGCCTGTTCTTCGGCTAGTGCGCTGGCGTACTTACCCCACACGGCGGCGATAAGACGGTCTCGGCTGTACTCTGCCCCGGCCCCAAACTCCTCAAGCGAGATACCGTCGCCTTTTTTGCGCGAAATAACACTTAGTATCGTACGCGGCTCAACCTCTTCGGTGCCAAAGCTTTTAAGTGCTTCTTTTACAGCACGCAGTGAGTCGGCGCGATCATAAATTGCTGGGGTGCGCTTAAACCCAAGCAAACGGGAGTTCTCTTTGATAATAAAAAGACCAAGTGAGTGGAACGTGGAGACGAACGGAGGGAGAAAGGGTTCGAACACGGGTCTGGTGGCTGCCCGGTCTTCAGTTAGGAGTTTGCGTGTTCGCTCCCGCATCTCCCCAGCAGCCTTGTTAGTAAAGGTGATAGCTAGTATCTGCTCTGGAGCCGCCCCTTCCCGGACAATCTGGAGGATCCGATGGGTTATGACTCTCGTCTTACCAGCTCCTGCCCCAGCAAGCACCAAAAGAGGGCCCTTGGTATGTAAAACCGCCTCTTTTTGGGCTTCGTTAAGGCCTTTTAGGTGCTCCATTTACCTCACTCTACCAAAAGTTTACTATCCACACTCGCCTTTTGAGCAAGTTGACCTGAGATATAGGGCCGGTATAGTAGGTAAGTACCGACTGAAATAACGATGAAGTGGCCTAGTTGAGCCATTTATTACCGCAAGACAGCACGTCCCTTCGAAAATAGGCTTATAAACTCTAGTCAGAATAACCCTTCCCCCGTAGTTAAGCGGTTTTTTGGGGAGAAGGTTAAAAACCTCTTATTTTACAAGCTATTTGTAGTAGCAGCTCCGGTCACCTTCCTGCTCGTGCCGCTCGTTGTCCAAGCGAGCTTTTTTTCTTTCCTAACGTCACTGTTCAATCAGCCGGAGCCTCGGTCGACAGAGTCGATTGTTTCTACCCTTAACTCTCAGCGCATGGCACTTCTCGAGCCTGCAACGAACTTTAATCCTAACCCTCCTAAGGGCGGCGGCAATATACAGGTGGCCGACGGTGTTGCGTTGGTAGCTGAGGCAGGTCCAGCGGGTACGGCGGCAGATCTTATCGACGTTAAGCCGCAGTCATCGCAAATTAGCGTCCACGTGGTTAAAGAAGGAGAAACTCTTTCTCAAATCGCCGAGCTGTACGGCGTTTCAGTAAATACGATCCGTTGGGCAAATGACATACAGCGAGGAGACGTTGTTCATCCAGGACAGGAACTCATCATCCTTCCGGTCACTGGTATCAGACACACGGTGGCTAAAGGAGAGACGCTCGCCTCTATCGCTAAAAAGTATGACGGCGACGCGGAAGAGATCGCAAACTACAACGAACTCGCTCTAGACGCTTCGTTGACCGCCGGCGAGCAGGTTATCATTCCGGACGGCATTATAGCTTCTGCTCCTTCTTCGAAACCCTCTTCTGGACACGTCCACACTAGTGGTGGTGCTACACCTGCAAGCAGTGCTGGGTTTGTTAATCCCCTTCCCGGATCAGTTAAGACTCAAGGAGTCCACGGTTACAACGGCGTTGACCTAGGTGGCACCCCAGCGGGCTCTTCAGTAGTTGCCGCGGCTCCAGGTACGGTTATTGTCGCTAAAGCAGGCGGCTGGAACGGCGGGTACGGTAGCTATGTGGTGGTTCAACATGGTAATGGAACTCAAACTCTCTACGCACACTTAAGTTCTGTATCAGTAGGCGTTGGGCAAGCAGTAGGCGCGGGCGACCGTCTGGGCGGTGTGGGTAGCACGGGCCGCTCAACAGGTATACATCTTCACTTCGAAGTTCGCGGTGCCTCAAACCCTTTTAAATAGTTTTAACTCTTTCGTTCGCGATACTGCAGAGCTTCTAGTATATGAGGCTCTAATACGTCAGAAGCATCTTCCAGGTCCGCAATAGTGCGGGCCACTTTTATAACCCGGTGGAATGCACGGGGAGAAAGCGAGAGGCGCTCTCCTGCTCGCTCGAGCGTGGTACGCACTCCCGGCGCAAGGGGCACTAGGTCGTCGAGTTCGCGGGGAGAAAGATCGCTGTTTGTCTTACCTTGTTTTTTAAACCGTTTTTGTTGTGTGGCCCGTGCGCGCAGTACTTTTTCTCGCGCGTGCGTCGTCTCGCTCCCTTCTTTGTTGCGTTTGCCGAGGTCGCGCAACTCAACGGGGCCCATAGTCATCCATAGGTCTATGCGGTCTGCAATGGGCCCGGAAATTTTTCTTCTATAACGCTCCAAATTTCCCGGACTACAAACGCACGCGATTTCTGGATGACCCCAGTTGCCGCACGGGCACGGGTTCATGGCTGCAACAAGAGTAAAGCGGGCCGGAAACAGTGCGGTGCCTCGCGCGCGAGAGACAGAGACAACACGGTCCTCGAGCGGTTGGCGTAGTGCTTCTATCACCCTTCGTTCAAATTCTGGAAACTCGTCTAAAAACAACACGCCTCGGTGTGCGAGCGTTGCTTCTCCAGGCCTTGGTGTTGCGCCACCGCCAACGATAGAAACATATGAGGCTGTGTGGTGAGGAGAGCGCATGGGCGGCATGGTTAATAATTCTCCGCGCAAAATTCCTGCAACCGAGTGAATACTGTTTACCTCAATAAGTTCGTCGAACGAGAGCGGCGGCAAAATAGAAGCGAGTGCACGGGCCAGCATAGTTTTTCCTGTGCCAGGTGGACCAGATAGTCCTAAGTTGTGTCCGCCCGCGGCTGCAATAATTGCAGCCCGTTTTGCATCTTCCTGT
>Ga0163150_10003909_pt1 | contig 20397 bp, 27 predicted proteins | sample OliLakLV19P2IB_FD_148628 | JGI IMG/M metagenome (GOLD analysis project Ga0163150, IMG submission 148628) | Freshwater microbial mat bacterial communities from Lake Vanda, McMurdo Dry Valleys, Antarctica - Oligotrophic Lake LV.19.P2.IB | ecosystem: Environmental > Aquatic > Freshwater > Lake >...
GAAAATCCTGTCGGACGTCTGTAACGATAACCAGCCAAAAGTCTGCAGTAAAGAGTTTTTTTATAACCCTAACGTCTTACGGGCACACGTTTTTACGGACTCCGCCATGTTATATTTGAAAATGTATGTTGCAAAGCCTGCATAGGCTCGTAAGTTGAGAAGCGATGTCAGACGTCGCCACCACCACCGCCGCCGAAAGTATTCCGCTCGCTGATGCGGCCGACCTTTTTCCACGCCGAAAGGGGAAAAAATGTCCATATCACCACCCTCTGGAGGAGTAACCGTCGTGGCGAAAAAGAAACCGGCGCAACCATCGCCTAAAACGCCGCTCGTGCGGGAGTGCCTTTGCCCATCGTGCAAGTCGACTGCAATTCTTGCGCGGGGCCTATGCGAACAGGACTACCACATTCTCGCTCGCGCGGTCCGTCGCGGTGAGACAAGTTGGGAGGCAGAGGAGCAACGCGGCTACTGCCTTCCGCTTGGCGAAACAAAGCAGGGCCGACCAAGCGCGTATGCCAAGCGATTCGGCGTAAAAACCGCCTGACCTCTCTGAACCACCACCAGGGATTTGCCAATGTTCACCTTCACACCAGGTCGCCGCTACATCGTCGCTACGCCGCTCGGCCTCGGCGTCGGTACGTTCATCCGCCGGCAAGACGGCCAACTCGTCTTTCACGACTACACGGAGTTCGTCGAGCTCGGCCAGGATCAGGCCCACAAGCTCGATGCAACCCAAATCATCGACGCCGAACAATGGCGCCAGACCGTGGAGCTCGTCGACTACACCCACGTTCCCCAGGCCGCGTCGGTGATCAAGATCGCCGCCAAGCGAGGTGACGTCGAAGTGCCTCGCTGCAAGAAGCTCATTTAGCGGCCCGTTGGAACGGGTCGATAAGGGCGCCACGGATGGCGCAGAGTAAGGAAGCCCGAAGGCGGGGAAAGGATTCTCCGCCGTGGCATTTTGAAAGGAGTCCGTAATGCTTGTTCTCAGCAGGAAGAAGAACGAGAGCATCGTCATCAACAACGACATCACAATCGTCGTTGTGGAGATTCGGGGCGACAAGGTTCGTCTCGGCATCCAGGCCCCGAAAGAGACACCAATTCACCGGAACGAAGTCTTCGAGGCCATTCAGCGTGTCGGCCGGCGGGGGCACGAAGGCTCAGCCGGGTCCGCTCCCTGATTTGTATTAGCTCCGCATACTCACACCCATCAAGAACGATCAATGAGCGACGAACAAACACTATCTGAAGGCAGCGGAAACTCACCCCTGACCGTGACGGTCGTCGAACCATTATCCGAGTATTCGGTTCCGACTGTTCGGCAGCAGCAATTCGCCACGCCCGCCGTTGTGGCCGCATCCGCGTACAGCGACCGCGTCGCGTCGCTGATCGAAACGGCGATCGCCAATAAGACCGACCCGGCCGCTTTGCGAGAACTGGTCGTCCTGCAAGAGCACGTCATGGCCCGGCAGGCTGAAGCGGAGTTTGATGCCGCGATGGCCAACTTCCGCGCCGAGTGCCCGAAGATCTGGAAGAACCGCAAGGCGGACGTCAAGAATAAGGAAGGCAACTTCGCCTACTCCTACCACTTCGCGGACCTGGAGCACGTCGAGAAGCTCATTCGGCCGCTCTGCGAAAAGTACGGATTTACCTACTCGTTTCAGCAGGCCTACGTGAGCGGAATCGCCACGATTACCTGCATCGTCAAGCACTGCAGCGGGCATAAGGTCAACACGCAGTTCGCCGCGCCGATCGACGACAAGGCGACGATGAACAGTATGCAAAAGTCGGCGGCGGTTACGACGTTCGGCCGTCGCTACGCCTTGGTCCTCGCGTTCGGTCTTCCGATCAGCCTCGACACCGACGGGCACATGCCGCCGGAGCCGCCGGAAACCGTGCGCGACAAGACGCAACCGGCAACGAAGACGCGTACCGAGCGCAGGCAGGAGCCGCCCAAGCCCGCGATCACGAAAGACGAAATGGCCGACCTCTACGGCCATTGGAACACCGCCGAAATGTTCGGCGAAGGCACGCCGGCGATCTTCGTTGGTTGGGCTCGCAAGAAGCTCGATCCGCCTCCGCTACTCGACCCGACCGATACCGCGTCGTGGCGCACGGTGATTAGCCGCGCCGACTTCGACGCTTTGCGAAAGGAGCTTCCGTGAGCCCCCACGAATACCCCCAGGAAACGCTCGACAAGGCCCGAGCCGAGGGAATGGCCGACGACGACGGGCCAGACTTCGGCAGCGACGATCTTCCGGAGGCCGACCGAACTAGCATCGAGCGCATGGCCGAGTGCCCCGGCGCCGCACGGCTGATCGAAACCGGCCGGATCATGGACGACTCGATCGACGCCCAGGCCGGCGAAGAGATTCACCAGGCCTTTGGTACCGCGACCGACGTCTACGTCAAACGTCCGCTCGATACCGACGATATGGGTCCGGCCGGCATTGCCGACGCGTTCCAGAAGCGCATTCTCGAAACGCGGCCGGACATCATGCCGCGGGCGATCGAAGCGGCATGGCACTGCGCCTTTCCGTGGGCCCGTTTCCTGGCCGGTTCCTATAGCACTCCCGGCCTAATGCCTAAGGCCATCCTCTGCTACGACGGCGGCGAAGGGGACCGGAGCGGGCAGCTGTCCGTCGACTTGAAGGACCTCGGCGTTCGCCTGACGAGCGAAGTCGACTTCCTCTACCAGACCCAAGCGCCGGCCGTGCTCCGTGAAATCGACTACAAGAGCGGCTGGAAGAATTACACGGTCGACGTCGTCGCCCAACGGTTCCAGTTTTGGGTGCACGCGTATTTGATCTTCCGCAACTTCCCAAGCTGTAACGTCCTCGAAGTCAGCGCCTGGCAAACTCGCCGCAACAAGCCGACCGAGCCCGTGGCGTTCCTCCGCGAAGACCTGATGACGATCGAGGCGCGCATCTACGCCGGCGTGAAGGTCTGGAAGGAATACCGCGGCCAGCCGGTCGGCGACGTGCCGTTCTGGCCGGAAGTGTCGAAGTGCAGCGCCTGCCCTGCCGCTCGTGTCTGCCCCAAGATCCCGACCGAGTCTTGCGCCGCCGACCCGGTCCGCTTCGTCCAGTCGCTGGCCGCTGTCGAAGCCCGCCGCGACGCGATGCGAGAGGAGGCCGCCGCGCATGTCGACTTCACCGGCAAGGACATCATCCTGCCGAACGGCGATGCCTTCGGCCGCAACAAGCCAACCAAGCACGAACGTAGACCCAGCGCTGTCCTTTACTCACTCGGAGATTAGCCATGTCGACCGACTCCACCGCGACCCCGCCGACTCAGGTCGCCACCCCTTCCGGCCCGGGGGCATTAGTTCTCGACTTCGGCGCCGTGTCGGCAGGAATCGCCGAACTGCGCGAGAAGTACAAAGACCGAACGATTACCAACTCCAAGGAATACGAGGTCGTGCGCATCGGGATTCGTAGCCTGGTCGACCTCCGGAGCCAAGTCGAAACGCGACGGAAGGCCCTGAAGGCGGATGCCGTGGCCTGGGGAAAAAAGGTCGACGCGGCGGCGGGGCAACTGGAAGCCGCCATTCGTGAAATCGAGGAGCCGCTCAAACTCTTAAAGCAGGGTATCGACGAGGCCAAGGATGCCGAGAGGCGGGCGAAGGAGGAGGCCGAACGCGCCGCGATCGAAGCCGAGATTAAGGCCAAGCGGGACGCGGAAGAGGCGGAGCTCAAGGCCAAGCGTGACGCCGAGGAGGCCCGTCTGAAGGCGGAGCGTGAAAAGCTGGACGCCGATCGCAAGGAACTGGAAGCGGCCCGCGCCGCCGAAACCGAACGCAAGCGGCTGGAACAGGAGCGAATCGCCGAGGAGCAACGCGTCGAGCGCGAGCGATTGGCGGCCGAGGCCGCAAGGATCAAGGAAGAGCAGGACAAGCTCCGTGCGGCTAATGAGGCCCGCGAGAAGGCCGAACGCGAAAAGATCGCCGCGGAGCGCGCCGCCGAAGAGGCCCGCGCCGCCACCGAGCGGGCGAAGATCGAAGCCGAGCGCCGGTCCGCGGAAGAAAAGCAACGCGCCGAAGAGGAGCGTATCGCTGCCGAGCGCGCCAAGTTGGAAGCCGAACGGCTGGCCGCCGATAAGGCTGAAGCCGACCGGCAAGCCAAGCTCAAGGCCGAAGTCGAAGCGAAGGAGCTCGCCGAGCGAAAGGCTACCGAGGCCAAGGCCAAAGCTGAGTTGGAAGCCAAGGAGCGAGAGGAGGCCCGCCTCGAAGAGCAGGCGCGGCTCGAAGCGGCGCGGCCGGACGTCGAGAAAATCCGCGAGTTCGCCGCGGGAGTTCGCTCCATCGCCTTGCCGGTAGTGAAAACCGCAGCGGCGAAAGACGCGGTGATCGACATCCGCTCGCGTCTCGAGGCTCTCGCCGTGTTCTGCGAGACCTACAAGGTCAAGTGAAGAATGTTCTTTTTCGATCTACCACTAGAAAGGAAATAGCCATGGCACGTAGAAGCACGCGAACGCCGAAAGATAAGGCGCGGAAGAAATGCACGGTCAAGCTCCTGAAGCGGACCCACGCGGGCGAGGTCGTAGGACCGTACCGCATCATGGAAAAGCTGATCGAGAAGCACCATAACCATCTGAAGGACGCCAAGATCGCAATTGCCTGGCGGTTCGGGTGGAAGTCCGATACCGACGGCCATACCGTGCTCGGCCAGGCGAAGAAGGGGAGCGACCTCGACCGAGAGTTGCACGACCACGACTTCGTCATCCTGTTGAACCACGAGCGATGGAACGGAAGCGGGTTCACCGAGGACCAAATGACGGCGCTGATGGATCACGAGCTCTGTCACTGCGAGATTTCGAAGGACACCAACGGCGAGCCGAAGACGGACGAAAACGGCCGCATCTGCTACCGGATCCGCAAGCACGACGTCGAAGAGTTCCGCGACGTCGTCGCTCGCCACGGCATGTGGAAGGGCGACCTCGAGCAGTTCGCCGAGGCGGCGGCCGACAAGTCCAGCCGGCCGCTACTCGACCTGGTCGACAAGGTTGCGAAGAAGAAGAAGCCGAAGTAGTCGGCGGCCGCCCCGAGCGAACCCCAACCGGCGGCGGTTTAACCCGGATTGAAGGAGGCCCGCCGCGTCCGTCGGATGTCCATCGTCCGGCGGAGCGGCGGGTTTTTACAAGGAACAACGATGTTCACGTTGGCCGACAATATCGACCTCCCTGCGGAGGCCGTCACCTAGTCGCGATTTCCTTTTTGCAGGGAGCCATTAAAGTGCCGCACCGCACGAAAATTGAGTTTGCCGACTATTCAGAAAATCCGCTTCGCGCGATGGTCGGCGGGCGCAAGGGCCATATGTGCGCCAAGATCAGCGAGGGGTGCGTCCACTGCTACAGCGAGGCGATCAATCACATGTTCGGCAACCAAGCCGACTACTCGGCCGCCAACTGCAAGACGGCGACGCACTACCTCGACGATAAGGCACTGGCCCACTTCCTGACGTTCCGACCCAAGGGCCCGTACAAAGGCGGCGCCCGACCGAAGGTTTTTCCCTTCGACATGACGGACCTCTTCGGCGACTGGGTATCCGATGAAATGATCCTGACCGTCCTGGTGCACTTCGCCCTTCGATCCGACGTCGATTGGCTCGTGCTCACGAAGCGAGCCGATCGTCTGCGTCGCAGCATGAACGACGCCATGGAACGCCTTGAGGGGGCGGTTCTCCGGTGGCACGCTTCGCAATCTTTCAACGACTATGCATTGAGCAACAAACTGCCGGTTCATCCGCTGAAAGTTGCCGAGCGTATTCGTCATCGAGAATGGTGGCCGCTTCCAAACCTCTGGATCGGCGTTTCGGCCGAGAATCAGAAGCGAGCGGACGAGCGGATCCCGCTCCTCCTCAAGACGCCGGCGGCCGTTCGGTTTGTCAGCTACGAGCCTGCGCTCGGACCGGTCGACTTCTCGTCGTTTCTGCATTGTGGTTATTCGCGGTCCGATCAGCAAATCAATGGCGATCACGGGCTCTGCCGAGAATCAGGGTCCGGTAGCCGAACCGGCATCGATTGGGCGCTCGTCGGCGGGGAGATCGGCCCCAAGGCCCGGCCCTGTAGCGTTGACTGGATCCGCTCGGCGGTCCGCCAGTTCGCCGCGGCCGAGGTTCCGCTTTTCGTCAAGCAACTGGGCACCAAGCCCGTATTCGACGACTACGAAGCGAGCGTCGAATGGCCCGATGGCGTTTACTTCGATTCATCGGAAGACAACGAGCCCGACTGTCCGAACATCGTGATTCTCAAAGACCCCAAAGGCGGCGACCCGGCCGAGTGGCCGGAAGACCTGCGCGTTCGCCAGTTCCCCCCCCGCGTGGAGGCCGCCAAGTGAAGACAGCACGGAAGCTCAAGGCCGTCGACCTGTTCTGCGGCGCCGGCGAGTGCGTCGGCCATAGCAACGCGAAGGGCGACGCGCCGGTTGATGATCGCTTCAACGGTTGACTTCAACGGTTGAGTGGATTCAGATGGCCAAGCACTTTTACATGAAATTCGACATCGGCGACTGGATGAAAGACGCCGCCGTGGGCCGTTGTACACCCGCCACACGTGGCATTTGGATTGATCTGCTTTGTGCGATGCACGAGTCCGGCCGCACCGGGGAGCTGTCCGGGACGCGCGATCAAATCGCGCGTCTCGGCCGTTGCTCGGCCGCCGAACTTGCCCACGCGCTTACCGACATCCAAATCACACGCGCGGCCGATGTCACAACTCGCAACGGCAATGTAACGATCACCAATCGCCGGATGAGCCGAGAGCATGAAATGCGGGTAAAAGCCGCAGAAAGGCAGCGCAGGCACCGCGGAAAGGAGGAGGATCCTGGCGGCGGTGACGGCTCTGTCACACCGCATAGTAAGAGCCATAGCAATAACCATAACTATATCAATCCGGACCGCAGCGCTCCTTCCGGCGCTCCTTCCGGCGCTAACATTTCTAAAAACCCGACCTCTGCGCTGCCGCGGTCGGACGGTCGGCGGTCGGGTTTTTCAAAAGATTCGATCGTGACGGAAGGAACCCTCCGCGATTTGGCCGCTCTCCGCCGCTGGTACGACCACGACGCCCGCCGGCCGGATCCGATGATCGTCGACGGCTCGGAGCACATCTGGCACGAGGTTCAAGCCGCCGCGGTGAAGGCTCTATCCGCGAAGGACGTTCGCGATCGGGTCGCGTTCTTCAAGTGGATCGTGAAGGGCCGGCGGTGGTCTTACCTGCGGGTCGCAGACGAAGAAATTGCGGCGAAGCTGCGGGCCAAGAAGTCGCGATCCGACTCCGCCGCGATTGCCGGATTCCTTGACCAAATCTTCAAAACGCCCGGGTGAACCTATGAAATCCGATGACGATTCAGACCCTTCGACGCGGTACGTGCCGACGCCGGTGCGCCGAGGCCCGAACGGCAAGAAGCGGTGCGCCGTGCACAACGATCCTGCGAAGTGGAGTGAGAGGCGCCACCCGACCAGAAAAGGTTTCGTGAAGGTCACCTGCCGGGTATGCGGCATCTGGATCGGAAACCGGCCGGAGTCGGTGAAATGAAAACCTCGCGTTGCAAACGCTGCGATGCCGAAATCGTCGCCCGCCAGGTGCGGACCTATTGGAGTGCTATGAGTGCCACCAACCGTTTTCGGAAATTAAGCTCCAATGAACAACGTGCACGTTGACCAGTGGAAGGATCTCCTGAAGGCGGCCGGTAAGAGGCCCAAGGGGAAAGCTCGCGGCGAGCATACGCCCGGTTCGATGAATCGCACCGAGGCGGAATTCGCCGCGACGGTGCTCGAGCCGAGAAAGCTCGTAGGTGAAATCATCAACTACGAGTTCGAGGCTGTAACGCTCAAGCTCGCGCCGGACTGCCGATTGACGCCGGATTTTATGATCGAGTATCCGGACAAATCGCTCGAGTTCATTGACGTGAAAGGCGCCGGGCCGGTTCAAGAAGACTCTGTGATCAAAATGCGATTGGCGGCCAGGCTGTTTCCCAGGTGGTGCTTCGCGATGGAACGGAAGCGTAAGAAGTGCGACGGCGGCGGGTTTGAGCGGAAGGAGTTCAAAGCGGCATGATCGTTAAATGTTACTGCGGCGAGAAACTAGTCACGTGGTGGGATGACATTCCGTTGCCGCCGCGCATCGGCGAACGGATGACCGAAGACGGTGTCAGCTATCGAGTTCACGACGTGAATTACGAGAAGGGGCAGGCCTTCGTCGAGCTCCTCCAAATCGCCGATATGACCGCCCCACCGACGGCGGCGGAGCCGGAGCACAGGCTCAGGCTATTCAACTAGGGCGGCCGAGTGTAAGCGCGATTCTGGTTTGCTTCTTTGGGTGGTGCATGGCAACATTACGTGGGTTGAGTATGCGCAGTTAATAACCCGCGTGGTTCTATGAAGCTCATCGACCAGTTCGCCGCAGAGCTCCCAGGTCTCTTTGCCCGCCTCTACGGCGGAATCGAAGGGGCGGCGATCGACCTCGAGAGCATCTTCCGCGAGTTTTACCTGGTCCTTCCGGACCTGGTCTTGCTGGCGCAGCAGACGGGCGGCCCCGGGCCCGAGAAGAAGGCCGCCGTTTCGGAGGCGATCGACCGATGGTACGCCGCGGTCATCAAGCCGAAGGAACTAGCCGGCCCCGACGCCGTCATGGACCGCGTCTATCTGGCCGCCATCAAAACCGTGTCGGGCACGGCAATCGACCTCACCGTAGCGGTCATGCGCCGCTTCGGTCACTTGAAAGACGTTGCGCCATGAATCTTTTAGACCTCCTCGCGAACCTGGACTGGACGGCGATCATTTCCGCCATCTTGGCGCTCTTGGCCGGCACGTTCGGCGGTCCCGTGGTGGTCGACAAGCTCCGCAAAGGAAAGGCCGGGGACCCGTTAGACACGGGTTTCAAGGCTTTGCGGAGCATGGATGAAGCTTACGCCGCGAGCAATGTCGACCCCGACGAGCGTCGTCGACTTTGGCAAGAGGGAGTCGCTCGACTGTTCTTGCCAAACAAACCAAAATGACCGAAGGTACCCGCTTGCTCACGGCCGGGGCTATGCTCGGCGCCGTGCTCCTTTTCTCGGCCCCGCGAAGCTCATCGGTTGACAGGCGACTCGACGCCGCACCCCTTGTCGCGACATCCCTCAACCTCGCCCCGGTCTTCGCGTCGAACGGCAACACGGCCGACCGCACGCGCCACGCCGGCGACGCGTGCCGCATCTTCTCGATCGCGGCCGAAGGTGTTGAATGGGATGGCCGCCAACCTCTTACCGAGCGAAGCTTCGTTGAGGGACGCCAGGTCGACCAACACATCGTCACCGTGCGCAAGTTTTTCTCGCACGAGTGGAAGTTTCGCGACGCCTACCCGCAGTTCGGCACGGCCGTATCCGAACACCTGAAGGCGAGGCTCGGCGAGCACCTTACGGGCGGACTGACCGACGACGCGCGTCGACAATGGGCCTTGGCCCTGCGCGAAGTTGAGTCGGCCTGCGCCGCCGTGGAAGGGGGCCGGTCTTGAAATCCTTCTCCGTTCTCGTCGCCGGGTATTTCGCCTGGGCCCTCGTACTGATCGGCTGCATGCAGCCGCCGCCCGCGTACCGGGTCGAACAGCGTCCGCCCTACGTCGCCCCGCCGACGCCGGCACCTTCCGTCTCGCCCGTCGTTCCGGTCGACCCGCCGGAGCCGGCCGTCGATCAGCAGCGGGGCGCCCAGTATCCGACCGGCTACGTTCCGAACCCTGAGGAAAGCCGGCGATACCTGCAGTCGCTGCCCAACCCGGAGTTGCGCGACGCGGCGCCCCATTTTTTTCAGGCCCGCGGCCCTCCGGCCGCGTTCCGCCGCGCCGCGACCAAAGAGCCGATCCTCCTCTATAGGGCGCTCGACTACGCCCACAAGGCGAAGTTCGGCCGCCCGTTTCTCGTCGGCAAGCAGCTTATCGGCGACTGCACGTCGTGGGGCTACGGCCACGGCGTCGACATCCTTGCGGCGATTGACTTCGTCCAAGGGCGCAGCGGCGATTTCGACCTGGCGGCGACGGAGGCCATCTACGGTCTCGGCCGGGTCGAAGGCGCCGGCGTCACGTATCGCCGCGGCGGCGACGGCAGCTACGGCTCCGCGATGGTCAAGGGGCTCACTCGCTACGGCGCCCTTTGGAAACGCGACTATTCATCGCTCGGCCTGCCTAGTTACGACCTTCGAACGTACTCCGGCCCTCGAGCTCGCGATTGGGGCGCCTACGGTTGCGGCGGCCGCGACGACCGCGGCCGGCTCGACGCCGAAGCCAAGCGCCACGGCATCAAGCAAGTCGCTCTCGTCGCGACGTGGGACGAGACGGTCGCCGCGCTCTCGAACGGTTATCCGATTCCGGTTTGCAGCGGCCAGGGGTTCACGTACTCGACGGACGAGCACGGCTTCGCCCGCGCCTCCGGCAGCTGGTCGCACTGCATGTGTGCGATCGGTGTGCGGTTTGACATCGAAGGTGTGCTGATTCTCAACAGTTGGGGCCCCGACTGGATCAATCAGAGCCGCGGCCGCCACCCGGCCGATCAACCACGCGGCTCGTTCTGGTGTTCGCGGAAGACGTGGGAGCGGATGATCGCAGGCCGGGATTCGTACGCCATCTCCAACCTGGTCGGATTCCCGCGGCAGGAACTTTTACTGGTCAAGGGGCTGTAGTAATCGCGTTTCCTCGCTTTCGGCATCACAGTCGCGAACTCTTTTCCAGTAGGCGATCGTCAATCGAACTCGGGAGGACCAATCATGTGGAACTTTTTCGTTAAGGCCGTGATCATTCCGGCCGTTATCGCGCTCATCACGTACGGCTGTACGACCAAGAGCGAGCGCCAGCGTTCGGACGATCGCGTGCGCGACGTCGAGACGACCTGGATCCAAAAGCTTCGCGAGAAGCGTTGCACCGGGGAGGCCGCGCCGGTACGGCCTCGCATCTTTCGAGAAGGGGAAGGAGAAGGCGCCGAGCCCGACGCCATTTCCGGTTCCTTTGAAGATCCTTCCCAGGTTTTTACAGCGCCGCCTTATGGCGCTGGCCACCACGACCCCCACGTCACCCTGAAGATTGAGGATGGTCTGTAATGCGCCACTTACTGTCTTGTATGCTCCTAGCGGTCTCCGCCGGATGCGTCGCGCAGTCCGCCGCCCGAAACACGGAAGATTGCCGCGACGACGCGATTAAAGTCCTGTCGGTCTCCGCGGCCGTCCCCCCGGCCCTGACGTTGGCTCCGCAGCTGCTGCCGGAATCCCCCTATGGGGCCGAGCCGGTCGCCAACGCCGGCGAAGTTGACGAGACGTTCCTCGTCACGGCGCCGAGCACCCGCGCGGACGAGCAAGGCGGGACGGAGGGACCGCCGACTCCGCCCCTGCAGCCGGCCCAATACGTCGAGCCTTGGAGGCCGGAAAAGCCTAGCGTCTGCTACGGCACTAACTGCCAGCAACCGCAGCAGAATTCGACCGGCTATTCCTATGGCCGGCGGTTTCGGGTTTTCCGTCTTTTTCGTTGATCGAAGAAATCGGCGCGCCAATCCTGAGTAGGCCGATATAATGTCGCGGCTTCGGTGTCCCACCACGACCCGTCAGGACCGCGACCCAATGACTTCGCATTTGATGCTGCACAAGGCCGAGATTCTCCGCTTGGCCCCGACCGTCCGCCTCACGCGTGAAGACGTGGGGCGATTTTCCGAAAGCCGTCGAGCGCTCTCGCTCCGGTCTCTTCCCCCGCCGACAATCCAGCTGACGGACACCGACGTCTGTCGGCTGCTCGAGCCGCGGTCGATCAGGTGGCCGAAGGACCTGATTCCGGACTACCGAAAGACGCCGATCGTCAACGAGACGATTCCGTACTTCCGTTACAGCACGGACCAACAAGAATACTCGGTCGAGTATCAACAGGCCGCGTACGACGAATGGTATGAAATGCGGGCGGGGCTCTTTCACCTTCCGCCGAAGACCGAGAAGATCTTCGCGGACCCGGAGACGTCCGGCGGCAAGCGGATATTCGAGCGAAGGTGGGGCGGACAGTTCGGGCGGTACACCAGGCCCGGCGATCACGTCGTCTTCGCCTACTTCGATCGTATGGGCAGAAATGCTCTCGACACGTTGCAAACGCTCGAGGCATTCGTTCGGCTCGGCGTGTTCGTTCATATTCTGGATCACGCGCAGTTTCAATTCTGCGACCCTCGCCACCCGAACACCGTCAAGCAGATCCAGGACGCCGCCAGCGCCGCCGAGCACGAGCGGCGCATGGCGTCCGACCGTACGCGGCGATCGCACCGGACCCACTTGGCCAAGAACATCGCGCTCGGCGGGGCCGCGGGCATTGGGTACCGGAAGGTGCCGAACCCGACGTGGGTCCAGGGGGTCGTTGATTCCATGGCGAACCCGCGGTTTACGGTGGAGTTCTCGCCGTTCGAAGCGGCCGTCTGCGAGGAGGTCTATCGCCTCTGGCTCGTGGAGGCGTGGAGCCCCTACGAAATCGTTCTCGCCCTCCGTAGCCGGGCGAAGAAGGATCGGCGGTTTCTGCGCTTCGACAACGGCAAGCCATGGGACCGGATCCGCGTGAAGTACGTGCTACGGAAATTCCACGCCGAGCGCTCGAAGGGCGGCGCGGCCGGCGGCATGTTTCAGAACCCGGCGCTCAACGGAATAGGAGGGATGAACTAGGTATGACCATGAAGCTAAGCATCCTTGGAACAAAGTGACTGCCATCGAGATTGTGGGACTCGGTGATTATCACTAGCGACAAAAAAAGGGGGGCGCGGATGCCTAAGACATATACATGTAGTCCTGATTACGCAGTGCCGCCAGGCGACACACTGAAGGAGCTACTTGAAACAAAAAGTATTTCGCAGGCAGATTTGGCGTGCCGAACTGGGTTAACTGAAAAAATGATTAGCCAGATAATCAACGCAACGACGCCAATTACTTACGAAGTAGCAGCTAAGTTTGAGCTTGCGATTGGGGTGCCGGCTCGCTTTTGGAACAATCGCGAACTGATTTACCGCGAAAACGTGCTCGGCTCAGCGAACGCTCGCTCGAGGGCTCGCTTTTGGAACAATCGCGAACTGATTTACCGCGAAAACGTGCTCGGCTCAGCGAACGCTCGCTCGAGGGCTCGCTTTTGGAACAATCGCGAACTGATTTACCGAGAAGCGTTAGTACGCATCGAAGAAACGAAGCGACTCGAAGGAGCGCCTCGAGCCCGTACCGTCATCCGCCCGGCGTAGCCATGTCCGAAGAAGACCGCGGCATTGCCGCTGCCCGCCTACTCGATTTCGCCACGATGGAGGTCGACTTCGGCCCCCTCGTGGAGCTCGCCGCCGGGCAATTCGGCAATGATACTTGCCGGCTCGACGGCGACGCGGCCTTCGAGCTCAAGCGGGTACTATCGAGCCGTAAGCACATCCGCGGAATCCATCGCCGCGTTTACGATATGCTTGGACAACTCCGCGGCAGCTTCGACGCCGTGCAGATTCGCCGCTTACTGGTGACCGTCGGCATCATCCAAGCCGAGAACCTTCCCGAGACCGAGCAGGCCTACGACTTCTATTCGCCGACAATTGCCCGCTCGGCCCTCGAAACGCGGATGCGCGCTGATTTCCGTCGCGAGCAAGACGAGGAAGAGGACGACAATTCGCGGCCGATGCGGCCCGCCGGCAAACCGTCCGCCCCCCCGTCAGAACGCCGCCGAGCGGTCCTACGTCCGAAGCCGTCGCTATGAGCGGCTTCAGCGACATTGCGAATTCCACCATCAAGGCGTTGATCAAAGGTCAAACGCAAGCGGCGAATCGGAACCGGACCTTGCTGCGCGTGCTCGAAGCGCGAGGGACGGTCAGGGTAAACGATAACCCGGTGCCGCCGCTAGTAACTCCCCGGGCAGCTGCGAAGGTAACTCCGCCGGCTGGTCCGCCGCCGCGAAGGGCCCGCGCCGTAATTCGGCCGCGGGTTTAAGAAGCACCGGCGCGGCAGCTTCGAGCACGCCAATAGATGCTCTCGGCCCCCCACCACGGGTTGCCACGCCGGTGCAATACAGAGATTCTAACTCGCGTCGGCGAGTTGGCCATCGCTACGGCTTGCGATTTTCTTTGCGCGGGCGGCCGACGCCGCCGACCAGGCTCTTGAGCCGCGCGACGTCATCGGCCGTCAATAGCGGCGTGCCGCCTTCGGTGCAAAATCCTAGCGAGTGGCGGGCGACCAGCTCATACGCCGTCGTCTTGCCGATCGCGGCCGCGGCCGCGGCCTCGCTTCGGGTGTAGAGCGGTGGGATCGGTTTCTGTTTTGTCCGTGCCATGATTTCCTTTTCCCTTAGATTAGCCACGCCAGTACGGCGCGGCGAACGATTTCCGTCTCGGGCAAACCGGCGGCTTCAGCCATCGCCTTGAGCCGCCTTTTTTCGTGCGCCGTCAACGGCGCATGAGCCTTCTCGCGCGTCGGCAGTTCGTCGGCGTCGATCACGCCCTCATATCCGGCGGCTTGTGCCAGAGCGGTCAACACGGCCTCGATCTTAATCAATTTTCGTGTTAGTTGGTTGGTTGCTTGGCTCGCAGCCTTTCGGGCTCGCAGCCGCCTCAGCGCCGCGACGTAGCGGCGATTTGCGCATTCTTCGCATTCGTGTCGTTTGGGGGCGACGGTATAACGCGCCCCGCATCTGCACGTAGCAGTACGGGGGATAGCGCTAAAGGCCTGGATGCCCTGCTCTCGTCGCTTTGTTTCGACGGCCGCCGTGGGACCGCATGATCTACGCCTCCACGCCGGCCAGCCGATTGACCCCGTAGACGATCACCGCACCCAGGAATTCCGACTCGGCCACGTAGCCCCGGACCTTCGGGCTGATCTTCTCGCCGTACTCGTCTACCTCGGCATCGGCGACGTAGTGTTGGAGAACGGCCTCCGGGTCGATCTTGCGGGCCTCGTCGAGTAGGCCGAAAGCCGATTCGGGCGGGTTACGCGGTTCGCTAGTTTTGCCGCTCACCCTACTCTCCCACTGCCAGTCCGGACGCTCCAGGGCTAGCCGCTCGTCGCGATAGACGGCCGCGTGCTCGATCTTCTCGGACGCCAGTCGCTTGAGGCGGCGTGAGCCGTGGGATTCTATCCACGCGATCCGCTCGGCCTCGGCGCGGGCGATAGACGCTTCGTGCTCCGCCTGGAGACGCTGATGCTCCGCGTGGATGGCCTTGTTTCGCTCGGCCGCGAGCAGCTCGGCCTCCGCGATTTTGGCTTGGGCGGCCGGCCACAACGGCGACGACTCGGCGGCACTGCCGCGCGGATAGGATTTGACTGCGACCTCGCAGCCGGCATACCCCTTGTCGATGTACAATTTTCGGTACTCATTGTCGCACAGCAGATCGGCGGGGTCGGAGTCGGCGATCGCCTGGAGAGACCGCTCCAGATCCTCAGTCTCCTTGCGATCTGCTTCGGCCTGCCTGGCGGCGTTCTCGCGCTGCCTGGCGTGCGCGTCGCCGATCGCTCGTCGCAGCTCGTCGACTGTCGGCTCGGTCAGCGTACCCAGGACATCCGTCGCGTGTATGCCGCCCCAGTTGATCGGCGGATCGAGGCACAAATCGCACTCTCCACCCTTGTTGCGGGCGTTGTCGCGGCTCCATCCGCCGCACTCGGCCAGCCACTTGCGCTCGCCCTCAGTGAGCTGCGCGGGGTCAACCTCGATCAGGTGTCGCCCGGCCCGGTGATTTTTTCCGGCCAGCATGACTACAGCCGCGTCCAATCGTACTGCTACTCGCATTGCTCAGACCCGCGCCTTGCGGGCCTCCGTTGGGTCGCTCTCGGTCGATCCGGACCTCCCGGATCGTGCGCCCCGCGCCGCGTGCAGGCGGCGACCATGCGGGGCTGGCGGCCGAAGCCGCCCCAAACTAAACGCTCGCCGTCGGCGAAACGTTCGCGCGAATCCAATCTGCACCGACCTCTACGGACAGGGTAGAGGAGTGGTAGATCTGGCAATACTCCATGCCCTGGCCGACGACGTCGGTCAGGGTCTTCGGTCGGTACTTCTCGGTCAACTTCACTCGCATACTTGGACTCCGGTGGTGACGCCCAGCAACCGCGCTGGTGTGCCGGCCGCCTCGGTGGCGGCCGGTGGACGAGAGCGGTCAGGGTTTGAGGTGGGCTTGAATTCCGACGACGACGTCCCATAGGTGGTTTTCCGCGTCGCGGGCCACCTTGGCGAACGCCGGTTGCTTGTCACCTTCGAAACGCTCGGCGAGCCATCCCATCGCGTCCCTCCGCTCGCTCACCATTTCAAGCTCACGCTCGAGCATGTCCTTCGGCGTAATCAGCACTTCGTTCACCATCCGCCAATGAGAGAGGGCCATCAGGCCCCGCACCCAATCGGCGTAATAGCCATGGTTCACTTCGACCTGGCCGATGTTCTTCAGCAACGCCGAGAGCGACTCGGCGAGCTCGGTGGCGGCCTGCCGCTGGTCCACGTCGTGGAACGGCTCCTCGGTGATCAGCCCGACGGCCGGGCATTCACGGCCGACGAACGCCGTAAGCCAGGTCGCCCCACAATGACACTCGAGCGTCACGTTTCGCCGTCGGTCGGCCTTCATCAAACAACTGTCCCAATCGACCTTGAACGCCTCTTCGCCGTAATCGGCGTTCCCCTCGGAGTCGAACTCGAGGGACGCCAGGCCTTGCACGAACTCGTGCATTCCCATCGCGGGCTCATTGCATTCAGGGCATCGCGGTTTATCGACCTTGAACATCAGGTAACTCTCCCACTTAGAGTGCGTTGCGTTCGAGCCAAGCCACTTCGAACCGAATCGCCCACTCGCGGCGGTGGAACGGACCGAAGGTCGGCCCGTTGCTCGGCGAAAGGTCGACGAGCCAAGCCCCCGGGAACCGCCGGGTGAGCTCCGCGATACGGCCCGTCTCGCCGAACCATCGCCGCAAGCGGACGAACAGGGCCCGCAGCCACGGGTTCCACGGCAGTACGTGGCTGGCCCGCCGCTTCTCGGCCGTCGTGAACAGGCTTTCGTCGACAAGCTTGCTCACGACCATGCGGACATTCCCTTGCTGGTCGATCACGATCTTCATGGGGTCCTCCATAGGGGCAATTGAGTCGGATAAGCGGCACGCATCCCCGCCCCGCGGCGAACCGCGGGGCGGAAGGCGGGTCGTTAGATCGCAGCTGGACGAACGACCGAACGGCCACGGGAGGTACCGCTTCGAGGCGCCGACCGTCGGTAGGCCTCGCCGGTATTGGCGTCGAGATAGCCGCTCTTTTCCGACGTCTCGCGGAGCTCCACGATCGCGTCGGCCGCGGAGCGAACCACGGGGACGACCTTCTTGGCCGCCTCGACGAGCATCACTCCGAGCAGCGAGGCCAAGCGGCAGCAGCTTTTGATCTCCGCTCCCGTCCAGCCTTCGTCGTCGATTCGCGTTCGGGAACCATCGTTTTCCAGTCCGTACTTTTCTTCGTACATCGTCCAGATCGCCGCCCGTTGCTCGTCGGTCGGCACGTCGATAAAAAACACGGCGTCGAACCGCTCGCTGCGGGTGAACGCTCCGGCCGACACTTTGGACAGGGCCGCCATGTCGTTGGCCGTGCCGACGAAGAAAACGTCGCTGGTGTGGTCGTTCAACCACGTCAGAAGCGAGCCGAGCATGGCCATGGAGGCGCCGCCGTCGGTCGTCGACGACGTCGCACCGGAAAAGCCCTTCTCGATTTCGTCGATGTACAACACGCACGGAGCCATCGCGTCGGCGGCCGCCAGGGCCGCCCGGGTCCTCTCTTCGGTCTGCCCGAGCAGCGAGCCCTTGAGCTTGCCCAGGTCCAAGCTGAGCGTCGGTCGGCCGGTCTCGTTGCCGAGGGCCTTGCAGAACGCGCTCTTGCCCGCACCGGGGACGCCGAGCAGCATCACGCCCCGCGGCCTGGCCTTCGTGCTCTTCGAGGTCAGGGCCCGAACGCAGAAATGCTTGACCCCTTCGAGCCCGCCGAGGTCGGCGAACCGCTCGCCGCCGCGATAGAGCTCCAACGTGCCGGACCGCTTGAGCATGCCGCTCTTGATTTCCCACAGTACGGACGACTCGAGCCGGCCATGCCGAGCCAGGGACAGAGCGAAAGCCCCCTCCGCCTCGTAGCGGGTAAGGCCGACCGCCGCATCGAGCAAACCGGCCAGCGCCGTCTCGTCGGTCGGGATGTCGCCTTCTTCGGCGGCAACGCCCTGCATAATCTCGAGCAGCTGGACGCGGTCGGGCAACGAGTGCTCGATAACCACGAACTGTTTCTCGAGCTCGGGGGGCAGCATGACGAGCGGCGCCAGCACGATCAGGATGGTCCGCTCGGCCTTCCCCGTGACGATGGCCCGGTGGACCGTCGCAATGACGCCGGGATCCGCCAGGTAGCGGTGGAACCCCTGCAGGACGAGCAAGGTGGCCGAACCGGGCTCCGGCTTGTGGCTCGGCAGGGATCGGACGACGCTCAGCGGGTCCGACATGGGGGACGGGCTGGCCCCGTTGACGGACAGGCCTCCGTCCGCGTCCCAGGTCAGCAGCGACCACTCGCGGTCCGCTGCCAGGCGTTGGATTTCACGAACCGCCTCGTCGGGCTCGTGCGTCGTGACGTAGAGCCCCGCAAAGCCGGCGGAGACGAGCTCTCCAACGCGGCTTTGCAGGGAGTTTCCGGCCAGGATCGTATTCATTGGGCTTCTCGTGGTGGCGAATTGAGTATCTGGAACTAATACATGCGGCCGAAAGCTAGCCGCCTTGCTGGATGCCGGCGGTCTGGTGGTACTCCGACTTGAGGACCTCGGTCAAACCGGCCAGCACGTCGCGGAGGGGCTTCAAGGCCGCCTCACACGCCGGACCGACGAAACCGACGCCTTCGATCTTCACGTCCCCCTTGGGGGAGATAGCAATCTTCACTTGCGGCATGGTCAAACTCCGATATGCAGTTGGAAGTGGGACTTCACATTCGACGTAACTTGTTGCGGCATATAGCCGCGACCATTTTGTTGAAGCCGGCAATATGGTCCGCTACACGGACACGACCAATTCGATGAACCCGTCCTGACGCACGGTCTCGAGCGCCGTCTTCCCCTGCCGCCGCAACGTGGCGAGCATCGTTTCGGTGGCATAGGCTTGGTTGAGCCGATCGAGCTCCTTCAGATCGCCCCAGTCGCCGTCGTGGTTATCGAAGTGCACCTCGCCCTTCTCGAGGTCGAACACGGTCGGGAGGTGCCAATTGGGTAGAAACACCAGGTGGCCGGTGTGGGTCGTCTCGTAGAGCCTGCGGGTGCCGTGCTCCGGCGCCTTGAGCCCCAACCGGTGGCACGCGGCCGCCAGGATTTCGATACTGCGAATCTGCGTCTGACCCGTGATGGTCTTCGACATGAACCCTCCGATGAGTAATTGGAACTAATACGCTTCAACTAATGGAACTCAGGTCTCGGCATCAATCAACCGGAACACGAGCTCCGCCCGAAAGCCGCACACACAGCGGACAACGGCGGTCACCGTGTTGCCCTGGATTGTGACGTCGTCATGCTCGACGACGGCACCACAGAGCGGACAATGCTCTCCACCCCCACGGATGAAGTCTGCGCCGAGCCCTTCGGCCGGCTCGATCAGCGACAACCCCTCGCCGTAACGTGGCACCGGGCGGCGCGGATGTTCGGGGGGAGGTACGCGGTTCATGTTGTTCTCCAATGCCGATCGGCCGGCGAAAAACTCGCCGGCTACAAACCCCAAGCCGATCGAAGGCCCCCTCCCTCTATGCTCACTCTATGGTCATGGAGTAGGTGAGAGGCGGGCCGTCTGGCGGCACGAGTTACCGGCTGCTGCGACCACGTTCATCGTGAGGAACACACGTGAAGCCGACCCGGCATCGTCTGCCTCCCAAGACTATCCCAACAATTCTACGAGCCGATCGCCGCCGTACTGTCCTGCGGTCCTGCTTAGCACCGCGGCCAACGGCAGTGATTCCGTCTCATCGGCCACGCCCTGCGACGCGCACCATTGCCGCACGCCTTCTCGGCACGCGCCGGTCAGCACCCGGTACTGCTCGCGGGTAACCGAACCGGTGGCTTTGATCGCCGCGATGATTTCCGTCGGGTCGGCTAGGCCCGCCTTGAGGATCGCGTCTTCAATCGCCTCTTCAACCGTCTTGCCGTGAGCTGCGTGCTCACCGACGGTGGCGATGTACACCACCGCGCTGTCGACTGGCCGCCCGAAGTAGCGGGCGGCTTGCACCGTCGCCGCACCGACCACATGCTCGGTACCGATCATCGCCATCACGATTCCGTGGATCGACCGGAGCGTCCGTCCTCGATAAGTTTGATCGAGATGGCCATAGACCAGCTTGGTGTTCAACGTCGCATCCTCGGGCAGCGCCGTGAGGCGGCCGAGGTCTAGGTATTCGCCCGCGGTGAGCGTCACGCCTGCGGCCAACTCCGTGAGGCTT
>Ga0163150_10003910_pt1 | contig 20397 bp, 18 predicted proteins | sample OliLakLV19P2IB_FD_148628 | JGI IMG/M metagenome (GOLD analysis project Ga0163150, IMG submission 148628) | Freshwater microbial mat bacterial communities from Lake Vanda, McMurdo Dry Valleys, Antarctica - Oligotrophic Lake LV.19.P2.IB | ecosystem: Environmental > Aquatic > Freshwater > Lake >...
GCCTTAAAACCACTTCTTCCGCTTCAAATAATAGAACATCAGCAGCGTCGTGATCGTGGTGAGCCCGACGGCGAACGGATAGCCCTTAACCAGTTCCGGCATGTGCTCAAAATTCATGCCGTACCACGTGCCGATGACCATGACGGGGATGGTGATGGCTGTGAGGGCGGTCAGGAATTTAATACCTTCGCTAGCTTCGAAGGAGGCCTTGTTCAGGTAAATGTCGAACGCCATGAGCAGCCGGTCGTGGTAGCTCGCGGCAGTATCTTCGAGTCGGCTCAGGTTGTCGCGGAGATCGCGGAAATAAGGGAGCAGCTTCGGCCGGATCAGCTTACTGTCACCGCGGGCGAGTCGGTCGATCACGTCACGTTGCGGCCGGACAATCGTGCGCAGACGCGTGAAATCGCTGCGCACGTGCAGCATGTCGGTGACAACTTTCTTATGGACCGCTTCACGCCCGAGCACTTCCTCTTCGAGTTCCTCGAGTTCAGCGCGTAGTTCATCGATCACGGGCGCGTAGTTATCGACGAGTAGATCGACCAGGGTATGGAGGACTCGATCCGGGCCGCGTGGACCGATGCCCGCGTTCTTCACGGTGCGTTCGATCAGCGTTGCCACCGTGCGCAGGGGGGCGGTGTGAAATGTGACCACGTAGTCCCGGCCGAGGAAGAAATCCAGTTCAGTGGTGTTGAACTTGTCGGTGCGGCTGAAATCGACGGCGTGGGTGACGATGAAGAGATAGTCTTCGTAATCCTCCACTTTCGGCAGCGAGTTTGGCTGCACGCAGTCCTCAATGGCGAGGGGGTGGAACTGAAAGACGACTTCAAGTACGAGCCTGATTTCCTCCGGAGTCGGATTGTCGAGGTCGACCCAGAGCAGCAGGCCTTTGTCCGCACGCACCAGACGCAACGCTTCGACTTCGAGGTCCTGGCCGACGAGTTTCCCGTCGCTGAAGATGAACGAGCGGATCATTGGAGTAGACCGTGGCGAGCGGGAAGCGCGGCGTCGAGTCGCGAGGTGCTGAGGCTGTCAGCAGGCTCAGGATCCGCGGGGAATCTGACCGCGCGCGCGGCCGAGGCGCCTCCGGCGGCTCCGGGATCAAAGCCCCAGCTTCGATTCGGCGACCGCGATGGCGGCGATGAACGCTTCGGGCGTCGCGGCGTTGAGAAAGGTCGCACGGTCAGCCGGATCTTTGAGAATTTTGCAGAGGGCGCTGACTACGGCGAGATAGTCGCCGGGCTTGGTCTTGGGCGTGCCGAGAACAAAGAAGAGGCGGACGATTTCGCCGTTGGCATCGAATGGAATGCCCAGGTCGGCGCGACCGACTGCCATCACGATTTTCTTCACGTGTTCGGTACGCGCATGCGGTAGCGCGACCGCGTTGCCGAGACAGGTCGTGTCCAGGCGATCGCGCGCCAGCAACTCGTCGTAGAAGCCGGTGAAATTGGCGACGTCCGGATGCCCGTCCAGTTGCCGTGCAATCTCGTTCAACGCGGCCGTTCGCTTGGTGCTCTGCACGTTTAGCGTAATGCGCGAGGGATCGAGAAGCGAGGTGATGCGACCGGACATACGGAAAAGGGATCAATCAGAGAGCCAAGCCGCTGCGGGGTGGCAAGGGCGGACTTTGATCCGCGTCGAAGAGGGGTGCATCTGCCGGTTGGCGGTGGAAGCCACCGAGTCGGCGAAGGGACTCGCCGCCCTACCCATCGTGAGCTTGGAAAAAGGCGGCGAAGGGACTCGCCGCCCTACCCATCGTGACCTTGGAAAAAGGCGGTGAAGGGACTCGCCGCCCTACCGATCGTGAGCTTGGAAAAAGGCGGTGAAGGGACTCGCCGCCCTACCGATCGTGAGCTTGGAAAAAGGCGGTGAAGGGACTCGCCGCCCTACCGATCGTGACCTTGGAAAAAGGTAGGGCGCGGACTCCGCTCCGCGCCGGAGCCGGAACCGCCAACCGGCAGATGCGCGCGTCGAAGAGGCCCCTCGTTTCGCGGCCGCGTGCGCTTGGCGCAAGAAAAAGGCGCGCCGAAAAAGGCGCGCCTTGAGTTGAGCGTTTGCGAAGCGCGAAGCCGGGATGAATCAAACGGCCGGCGGCGTGGGTGGCGTAGGCGTGATGTCCGCAGGGACTCCCGGATTGGCGGCCTGCTGCTCGTCGGTTTCGACGATGCGGGCGATGCTGAGGAGTTTGTCTCCCGGCTCGAGTGTCACCAGGCGAACCCCCTTGGCGCCACGTCCGGTCTCGCGGATATCCTTCACCGGACACCGGATGCTTTGGCCCTTGGCCGTGAGGAGCATCACTTCGTCGGTGTCGCACACGCTCAACGCGCCAGCGAGGCGAATCGAGCCGTCTTCGGGGAGATCAATTGCCCAGACGCCGGAGCCGCCGCGGTTGATCAGGCGGTAGTCCTCGAAGCGCGTGCGGACGCCGAGACCGGCTTCGCTGGCGACGAGGAATTTGGCGGTGTGATCCACTACCTCGATCGCGTCGAGATAGTCGCTCGCGAGCTTGAAGCGCATGCCGGTGACACCGGCGGTGGCGCGGCCCGTTGGGCGGAAGAGATCGTCGCCGGACTCCGGATTGCGTTCGCGGAAACGGACGGCGAGGCCCTGATTGGAAACGAGGATGAGTTCATCATTTCCCGTCGTGAGCACGGTACCGATGACTTTGTCTTCGGCCGCCAAGTTGATGCCGATGAGACCGCCTTCGCGCGTCGAGTTGGCGTAGTCAGCGAGCGAGCTCTTCTTGATGACGCCCGCCTTCGTTGCCATGACGAGGTAGCAATCCTCGACGAAGTCTTTCACGCAGAGCATGGAAGCGATCTTTTCGCCGTCGCTGAGACGGAGGAACGACGAGACTGATTTTCCCTTGGAGGCACGGGTGCCCTCGGGAACGTCGTAAACCTTCTTGGCGAGGCACTGACCCGTGTTCGTGATGAACAGGATGTAGTCGTGCGTGCTCGCGGTGAAGAGATGCTCGACGAAGTCGGCGTCGTAGGTCTCCGCTCCGATCACGCCCTTGCCGCCGCGTTTTTGGGAGCGATATTCAGCAACAGGCGTGCGTTTGATGAAGCCGAGGTGCGAGACCGTGATGACGCAGCCCTCGTTCGGAATGACGTCTTCCATGCGGAACTCGCCCGTGGCGCCGACGATCTCGGTGCGACGCGGCGAGGTGTACTTTGCGCGCATTTCGAGCAGCTCCTGCTTGATGAGTCCCATCAGCTTGGGCTCTGACTCGAGAATCGAGCGCAGCTCCGCGATGAGCTTCATCAGCTCAAGATATTCAGCTTCGATTTTGCCGCGTTCGAGGCCGGTGAGCTGATAGAGCCGCAGTTCGAGGATGGCATCGGTTTGCCTTTCGGAGAGCGGGTACTTCGCCATCAAACGCACCTTGGCCTCTTCGCGATTTTGCGAGGCGCGAATGATTTTGACGAAGTCGTCGAGGTTATCGAGGGCGATGATGTAGCCCTCGAGGATGTGCGCACGATCCTCTGCTTCGCGGAGGCGGAACTTGGTGCGGCGCGTCACGACATCGCGGCGGTGCTCGATGTAACACTCGATGAGCTCCTTGATGTTCATCTGCTTCGGCCGCTTCTTGTCGAGGGCGAGCAGGATGACACCAAAGGAGGACTCGAGCGCGGTTTTCTGGAACAGCTGGTTGATGACAACCTTCGCCTGCTCGCCGCGCTTGAGTTCGATGACGATCCGGGTGTTTTCGTCGGATTCGTCGCGCAGGTCGCGGATACCGTCGATTTCCTTTTCGCCGACGAGTTCGGCGATGCGGGTGACGAGCGTATTGCGGTTAACGTTATACGGGATTTCCGTGATAACGATCTGCTCCATGCCGCCCTTCAGCTCTTCGGTGTGGGCTTTGCCGCGCGTGCGGACAATGCCGCGGCCGGTCTTCAGGTAGCTGAGAATTCCGTCCCGGCCGGAGATGATGCCGCCGGTCGGAAAATCAGGTCCTTTGATAATGTTGCACAGCTCGTCGACTGAAACATTCGGCCGGTCGATGATGGTGCAGGTCGCATCGATCAGCTCGTCGAGATTATGCGGCGGGATGTTCGTCGTCATGCCGACGGCGATTCCGGTCGATCCGTTCATCAGCAAGTTGGGCAGCGCGGACGGGAGAACCGTTGGCTCGGTCGTCGACTCTTTGTAATTAGGCGCGAAGTCGACCGTGTCCTCCTCGATGTTCTTGAGCAGATCCTCGGCGATCGAGTTGAGGCGTGCTTCGGTGTAACGATAGGCCGCTGGCGGATCACCGTCCACGGAGCCGAAGTTACCCTGTGGGTCGATCAGCGGGTAACGCATGACCCAGGGCTGGGCCATGCGCACCAGCGTGTCGTACACGGACGAATCGCCGTGGGGGTGGTAGTTCTTGAGCACTTCACCAACGACACCGGCGCATTTGTCGAACGGGCGGTTGTGAAGGAGGCCTTCACGGAGCATCGCGTAAAGGATGCGTCGTTGCACGGGTTTGAGGCCGTCGCGGGCATCCGGCAGCGCACGCGAGATGATGACCGACATCGAATAATCGATGTAGGCCGTCTGCATGATGTCGGTGATATTGGCCGAAGAGAGTTTCTCGGAGGCGGTGTACACGGAAATAGTAGCGAGGAGTGAGTAGTGAGTAGCGAGTAGCGAATAGCGGTGGGCGGAAGTGCGAGGTGAGGGCGGTTGCGGTTTGGGATATGCTCGTGACTAGCTACTCACTCCTCGCTACTTCGCCCAGCTACACGTCGAGGTACTGGACGTTCAGGGCGTTGTCTTCGATGAACTGGCGGCGGGGCGGAACCTCGTCACCCATCAGGAGCGTGAAGAGCGCGTCGGCTTTGGCGGCGTCGGCGATATTCACTTTCAGCAGGCGACGTTTGGCCGGATCCATCGTGGTTTCAAAGAGCTGCTTGGGGTTCATTTCACCAAGACCCTTGTAGCGCTGAATGGTCAAACCCTTGCGGCCGTTCGCGCGGATGGTGGTGACGATCTCGAGCGGGCCGCGGAGCTCGATCGTGTTTTCGCTCTTCTGGCCGGCGTTTTCCGTGATGGTGAAACGCGGATTCTCGGTGGCGCCGAAAGCCGCGATCTCAAGGCCGGTGGCGGCGATCGCTTTCAGCAGCTTGGCCAGCTCGGTGCTCTCGTAGATTTCGTGGATCGTGATGCGCTTCGGGGTCGTGATTTTCCGTTCCATCGGAGGGGTTGAACCCAGGGCGCCGTTTTCCGTCTGCTCGGTCAAATCGGCATTCAGGTTGTGATCGGCGAGGAATTTGGCGCGCGCGTGTTCGTCGAATAGAAACTCGTGCGACTCCTTGTTGCCCTCGCGAATGCGGGCGACGTACCGCGGCAGCGCGTGCGTGGTCCCGTCGTGGGCATCCAAGTACTCGGGGAGGGCCGCACCGTAGCGCGTGACGCCCGCACCGAGTTTTTCCAGCGCCGCAAAATTCTCGACGATCTTGTCGATCTGCGCGGGCGCGAACACATGCTGGTCGCTCAAACGCGTGAGGACGACATCCTCGGAGCCAAGTTCGAGCAGGATGCGGTTAAGCTGTTCGTCGTTGTCGACGTATTGTTCGCGCTTCTTGCGCTTGATTCGGTAGAGGGGCGGCTGGGCAATATAAACATAACCACGCTGGATCAGGCCCTTCATCTGCCGGTAGAGGAACGTCAGCAGGAGGGTGCGGATATGCGAGCCGTCGACGTCGGCATCGGTCATGATGATGATCTTGTGATAACGGGCTTTGTCGACATTGAAGCCGCCGACGGATTCGTCGCCCTCGCCGATGCCGGTGCCGACCGCGGTGATGAGCGTGCGAATTTCCTCGTTGGAGAGCACCTTGTCGAGGCGGGCCTTCTCGGTGTTGATCAGCTTGCCGCGCAAGGGGAGGATCGCCTGGAAACGGCGGTCGCGGCCCTGTTTGGCGGAACCGCCGGCGGAGTCACCTTCGACGATGTAGAGCTCGCCCAACGCAGGGTCGCGTTCGGAGCAATCGGCGAGTTTGCCGGGAAGGCCGCCGCTCGAGAGCGCGCCTTTGCGCACCGTCTCGCGGGCTTTGCGGGCGGCTTCGCGGGCGCGCGCGGCGTTGAGCGCCTTGTCGACGATGCGCTTGGCGACCGGCGGATTCGTGCTGAAATAGAACATCAGCCCTTCGTAGCAGACGGAGCCGACGATGCTTTCAACTTCCGGCGAGAGCAGCTTGACCTTGGTTTGCGATTCAAACTTCGGGTCGCTGTGCTTGATCGAGATGACGGCGGCGAGACCTTCCCGGACATCGTCGCCGGTGATCTGAGGATCCTTGTCCTTGAGCAGATTGTTGGCCTTGGCGTGCTGGTTGATCGCGCGCGTGAGGGCGGACCGGAAGCCGGAAAGGTGCGTGCCGCCGTCCGGGTTGTGAATCGTGTTGGTGTAGCAGAGAACCTGGTCGTTGTAGGTGTCGTTGTATTGCAACACGACCTCGACGTGGATTTCCGCGTCCTTCTCGTCCATCTTCACCGTCGTTTCCTTTATGACGGATACGGGTTTCGGAAAAAGCGGAGTCTTGCCCTGATTGAGCTGCTTGACGAACTCCTCGACACCATCCTTGTAGAAATAACGTTCGGGTTTTGGTTCCGCCGGGCGTTCGTCGGTGAACGTAATTTGCAGGCCGGAGTTAAGAAATGCCAGTTCTCGCAGGCGCTGACTGATGCGGCTGGCTTGGAAGACCGTTGTTTCCCTGAAGATCTCGGGATCCGGTTTGAAACTGATCAGCGTGCCCGTGCCACTGGCCTTGCCGATGACCTCGAGTTTTTTGACGGTCTTGCCGCGCTCGAACTTCATGTGGTGGACCTGGCCGTTGCGGGAGACCTCGACTTCGAACCATTCGGAGACGGCGTTCACGCACTTCGCGCCGACGCCGTGGGTGCCGCCGGAGAATTTGTAACCGCCCTGACCATACTTGCCTCCGGAGTGGAGCGTGGTGAGCACCATCTCGACGCCCGGAATCCCGTATTGCGGATGAATGTCCACGGGGATGCCGCGGCCATCATCGCGGATACTGATCGAGCCGTCGACGTGGATGCTGACGGTGATGTTCTTACAGTGGCCGGCGAGATGCTCGTCGACCGAGTTATCGAGGACTTCGGAAACGCAGTGATGCAGCGCGCGTTCGTCGGTGCCGCCGATGTACATGCCGGGCTTTTTGCGCACGGCTTCGAGGCCTTCGAGCTTGCCCAGCTTCGACGCATCGTAGGTTTCGGAAATGGCGGGTTTGTTCGCGGGTGAGGGAGCGTCAGGAACGTCGGACATGAAGGGATTTCGCGATGGAGTGGCGGGCCGAAAATGAAACGAGAAAAGTCTAGGAGAACGTCCGGGCTGGCGAGGGTTTTTTCCGGAAAAAACAGGCGTACGAAGGGGCTTTCCTTTGCGATTAAAGGCTTGCGGTCGGCGGGGCAGTAGGGAGGGCGCGGGAAAGGGCCGGCGCGCCTTACATTGGCGCAGGTGGCCACGGCTGGGGCGGGTGACTTTGACTGACCTGAATCCTAACGTTGACCGCCACGGTCTGGCGGGGGCAAGCTGCTGGAGCATGCCGAACCCCGTGATTCAAGCCCTGTTAATCCTGCAAGACCGCGACTTGAAACGGCTTGGATTGGAGGCGCACCTCAAGCAAGTCCCCGGGGATGTCGCTCGAGTGGAGCAAAAGATTGCGACGGAAAAAGCTGCCATCGAAACGGCGCGAGTCGAGATGCGGGATTTGGAGTTGAAGAAGAAGTCCTTGGAATCGGACATCGCGGTGGCCAGCGAGAAGCTGGGCCGGTATCGCACCCAGCAGCTTTCTGTCCGCAAGAACGATGAATATCAGGCGCTCGGGCATGAGATCGCGACCACCCAAGCGCAGATCAGCGAACTTGAGGGCAAGGAGCTGGAGATCATGTACGCGATCGACGAGGCGAAGAAGAAGTTTGTGGCAGCGGAAGCAGAGCTGAAGGCCAACATTTCCGGGCACGAAGCGCGGATCAAGGCGTTGCGCGAGCGCGAAGCCAGTCTGACGGCGGAGCTCGCGACGGCGCGCGCTGACGTGGCTACAGCCCGCACACCGGTCGAGCCGTTGAAACTCCGGGTGTATGACCGGATCGCCGCGCGCAACATGCCCGTCGTGGTCGCGATTCACGCCGCGAAGTGCGGCGGGTGTCACCTGAAGGTTTCAAGCGACGTCGACTCGGCGGCGCGCGGCAAGGGAGTCGATGCGGCGGCGCAGTTGCCCACGTGCGACCAGTGCGGCCGGATCGTGTATTGGGAAGCCTGAGACCCTGTCGATTCGAAGCGGGAGCGCGGCGAGGCGAAAACGGCTTGCTTGCGCGAGGAAGCAATTCCTTGTTCTCACCGACAGCCTTGCCCGCCAGATCTACTTCCTTTGGCGGCGCGCAATTCAACGTATCCCGTTTACCCCTATGTCATCCTACACTCGACGCGATTTCACGAAACTCGCTCTGGCCGCATTGCCGGTCGCCGGCTTGATGGCCTCGGTCAATCCGCTGCGGGCGGCCCCGGCTAAGGGCAAGCCGAACTCCAAGGTCAACGGCGTCCACATTGGGCTGAACGTTCCCTACAGCTTCGGTAATCCGAGCATGAGCGGTGACGAGGTGCTCGCTAACTGTGTGCAGCTTGGCCTTAGCGCGGTGGAGCTGAGGGCGCAACCGGTGGAGCTGTTTCTCGGCGCCCCGGCCAATCTGGTTGGCGCAAAGAATGCGGTGGCGGCGGGTGGAGCGGCGCAAAACAACGCTGAGCTGCTCCGGAAGTGGCGTGCCAGCGCCTCACCGGAGCGGGCGAAGGAATTCCGCCGCAAGTACGAGGATGCCGGAGTTTTCATCGAGGTGCTGAAGCTCGATAACATTTTCAAGATCTCTGACGCCGAGTTGGATTACGGCTTCGCCCTGGCGAAAGCGTTGGGCGCGCGGGCGATCTCGAGCGAGATCTCGAAAGTAGACGAGGACATGAAGCGCGTGGGCAAGTTTGCCGATAAGCACCGGTTCATGGTGGCTTATCACGGCCACGCGACCACGACGCCCGCGCACTGGGAGGCGGCTTTTGCCTCGGCGAAGTTCAACGGGGCAAACGTCGACATCGGACATTTCGTCGCCGGGAATAACGTTTCGCCCGCGGAGTTCATCAAAAAGCATCACGCGCGGATCAGCCACATCCACGTCAAGGATCGCAAAAAGAACAACGGCACCAACATGCCGTTCGGGGAAGGTGACACGCCGATCAAGGAGATCCTGCAGCTGATCCGGGACAATCGCTGGAACATCCAAGCGACGATTGAGTTTGAGTACAAAGTGCCCGCGACGTCCGATCGAATGACGGAGCTCGCCCGCGCGATCAAATACTGTCGGGACGCGCTGGCCTGAGTCAGCTCGGATGCCGGTGAAAGTACGCTCTGGTCCGTCTCCGCCCCAGCAGCGGTCGGGGCCGGCCGCGGTCTCGGGAAAGATGGATTTCTGACAGCTTGCGTTGCGCGATGAGGCGCGCAGGTTGGCGGCCTTAGCTTCGGGGCCTAGTCGTCGCTCCGAGTTCTTTGATCCCAAGGCGCGGGTAATGCCGCGTCCGTTTTATATCGATTCGGAGAGGAAAGTCCGGACACCACCGAGCAGGATGCCGCACGAGCTTCACCGCAAGTGCGGGCGGCGTGTTTCAAAGCGCGTCGACGGATAGTGTCACAGAAAATATACCGCCCTCTGAGATCCTGGATCTTCGATTCAGGGTTTCAGGCGGGTAAGGGTGAAAAGGTGGGGTAAGAGCCCACCGCGCCGGCGGCAACGTCGGCGGCACGAAAAACCCCTTCCGGTGCAAGGCAAAATAGGTGGCTGGGCGGCTCGTCCAATAGCCACGGGTATGCTGCATCCGCCACGGTTGAGGCGCGCAAGCGTCTGAGCCTTGATGTGACGGACCGGTTGCAAAACGGGTCCGAGAGAAATGACGGCTGAACCCGATGAAAATCGGGGGAACAGAATCCGGCTTACCGGTCCCGAAGCTAAGAATTATTTGGGTAACTACCGGGTCTGCGAGGCGAGTGGACGTGGGTCCGCTCTCCTCTATTGCTGCGGCCGAGGGCGGCCGCGGTCCCAGGGAAACAGGCTAATTTAGCCGGATGCGGGGGTTCAGGATCGCTCCATTGCCGAGACTAGCCTGTCGTTGCGTAATGCTTTCTTACCCCAGGTTGAAAAACTTACTTCCATTCGTGGTGGCCGCGTCGCTCCCACTGGCCGCACTTTGGGCGCAGGCACCCGGCGGGCCCGCTGCCCGCGAGGCCGCCGCGCTGGCGGAGCCTTTCAAGGGGATCACTGCGGACGGAAAGGTGGAGCCGGGACTGTTTCCCGTTCGCTCCACGGGCGTATCCACCGAACCGGTACGCAAGGCAGCCGGCACATTTTTGGCGGCCCTCACGGCCGAGCAGAAGAAAAAGACCACGTTTGCCGTGGATGACATCGAGTGGCGAAAGTGGATGAACGTCCACCGCTACAACCGCCAGGGGGTCAGCTTTCAAGAGATGTCGGAGAGCCAGCGGACCGCAGCGTTCGGGTTGTTGCAGGCGTCGCTCAGTGCGAAGGGGCTCACGTTGTCGCAGGACATCATGAAGCTGAACCACACGCTCGGCGAACTGAACAATAACAACTTGGTCGAGTACGGGGAGTGGCTCTATTGGATCACCATCATGGGTGAGCCGTCCGCGACCAAGCCATGGGGATGGCAGATCGACGGGCATCATCTCATCATCAACTACTTTGTGTTGGGTGATCAGGTGGTGATGTCGCCGGTGTTCGTCGGCTCCGAACCGGTCATCGCCCGGGCCGGTAAATACCAAGGGACCACCATTCTGCAGCAAGAACAGACGCGCGGTCTCGCGATGCTGCGTTCCCTGGACGACGGTCAGCGGAAAAAAGCGGTGTTGGATGTGAATAAGACCGGCAACAACAACGTAGCCGAGGCGTTCAAGGACAACGTCGTGTTGGACTATGCGGGAATTCCCGCGCGCGACCTCTCTGGGGCTCAGCGCTCCGAGTTGCTGTCCCTGGTCGCGCTTTTCATCGACAACGCCGAGCCGGGCCATGCGCGAGTGAGGATGGACGAGGTGCGGGCTCATTTGGATCGGACGCATTTTGCCTGGATCGGCGGCAGCGACGACCAGAGCGTATTCTATTTCCGGATTCACAGTCCGGTGCTCTTGATTGAGTTTGACCATCAGCGGCCCGCGAACACCCGTCATCTGGCTTCTGACCCACAGAAGCCCATTCGGGATCATATCCATGTCGTGGTCCGCACGCCCAATGGCAATGACTACGGCAAGGATCTGCTTCGCCAGCATTACCTGCAGCACCGGCACTGAGCGGTGGGTCCGATGCGGCCGCGAAGGTGAGGCAGACATTCCGGTCTGTCCCTTGGGCGATGGAACAGACAGGAATGCCTGTTCCACTCACGGCGCTGGCGGGGAGTCAACTCACCACGTGGCGAAGGCGGTCGTCCGCTCGGTGCTGGTGAGCAACTCGCGCCACTTCACCACTCCGTAGGGATTGCTTCCGCCGAAGGAAGCGAGGGATTCGTCATAGTGGAACTGAGTATTGCCCTGAACGGTGATATTCTTGGCTACGATCGAGCCGCTTACCACCGCATTGCCTGAGATGGTGAGATCGGCGTTCGGAGCATACACCACGCCACTGAAGCCCGACGTGCCGCTAATATCAATCGTCTGGGAGGTTGGATTCGTGCCGTAGAGCTGGAACGAAATGGCTTGGGCATTTGGGTTCACCAAGCCGTTGCCTCCGAGTTTGACATTCGCGGCCGTGTAGATGGTGAGCGATGAGCCTGCGTCGATGCTGAGCTGGTCACCGCCGGTGAGTCTGATCGCGTCGACTCCGGCGGCGGCCGTCAAGATCAGCGTCACCTGGCCGCTGATCGTGAGGCTACTGGTAATCTGTCCGGCAAAGCGATACGTTGCCGTGGTGCCCGTGGTGCCCAACGCAGCGCCGACGCTCGAGAGGGTCGTGCCGACCGTCGGGTTGGTGTCGATGTCGAAGTTCGCGGTGAAGTCGGTCGCCACCCGCGTCGTATCGACGTATCCCGGAGTGGTGCCGAACGCACCCACGATCCCGTTGGATCCGACACTGAGGTCCGTGACACTGCTGCTTCCGACCGAAGCGAAACCCCAGATATCGGCGTTATTCACCGCGACTGATCCAACCGCCACGGACGTACTGCCGATACTGCCGCTGTCGTGTTTGTAGGCGTTAGCGTAAGCGACCGGGGTTCCGCGCAGAACGCCGGCGTCGTCGTACAGCGAGTTCCAGCTGTCCACGCTGGCCGAATTGCCGTTGAAACGTATTTGGTTTTGGGCGACGAGACCCATGGCAAAGCGGGAACGACGGCGGAGTTGTACTTCCACGGTTTTGACGATCGTGCGGGTATCGTTGGGGAGGCTGACGGTGGATTCGGAGTAAACCCGCGGGCTCTGTGTAGCCGTGGGGTTATAGATGTCGACCATGACTCTAACACTTGCGGTCACGTTGCCGTTCAGGACGAAGTCCGTGAACGTGCGCTTGGCTACGGTTCCAGAAACGGTCCAGCCTGCCCAGGCCGTCGACAAGGAGGCTCCGGCGGTCACCTGGTTGAATGCCCAAAGGGCTTCCTCGATGCCGGTTTCGGCCAGATTCACTGCCGCGGTGTTGTAGAACGAGCGATTGGAGAGCTGCAGGGACGAACGACTCAGAGTCATGTAGCTGCCGATGGAAACCGCGATGGCGGCGCTGAGCAGGAGCGCAACGATGAGGACAGAACCGCGGTTGGATTTGAACGCGCTGGAACGGCCGGGGATCAGAGCTTTCATGGTCGATGGATCAAGTGGTTACTGGCTTGTTGCGGAGAACAACGCGCGCGGAAAGCACGGCGTTGGTGGCAGCGACGGTGGTGACACCGGTGCGGCGGGCGCGGAGCGTGATTTGAATCTGTTTCGTCTCGAGGTCGTTGGCCGCGGTGTAATCAACGCCGTTCACCACCTTGTAGCGGCGAAAAGCAAATTCGCTGACATTGCGGACCAGCACTTGACGGGTCGCCGTGCTGGAGGCGGTGCCGACGACGCGATAGAATGCACCAGCGGTCGCGCCCGAACTGCCGGTATCGTAGGCATACGTGACCATCTGGGTGCCGGCGCTGGTGATGACCCGGAGGGTGACGGAATTCGCGCTATTCCACGTAATGTTATTCGCCATGCGGGCCTCTTCGCTGAACGTCTGGAGAGCGCGTCGGGCCTCTGCTTCCATCACGCTGTAGTTGGAAGCGTTGTAGCCGCTGCGGCCCATCATCAGAAAGGCGGTCAGGACTCCGGCGAGAACGAAGGCACCGATGGTGCTCCCGATGATGACTTCCACCAGCGTGAAACCGCGGGCGCGGGCCTGGCGGGAGGAGAGGCGATTAATGGGCGACATAGAAGTAATCACTGAGTCCGTTTTTAGCGTAGCGGGTCTGAAATGCGAGGGAGTGGGTGCGGCCATCGAGCCCGATCCAACCCACGGTCAGGGTGATCAGCTTCATGTTCGGCAGCCCAGCCAAGTCGGTCTTGCCGCTGACATTGCTCACCTGACGGGTGCAGGTGAATCGTGCGGCAATGGCGGTCAAGGTGGCGTCCAAGGTCGTGGCTGTGCCGGTGGTGATCATCGTGCTCGGGTCGACGCTCGTGCTCGCCGGCAGAGCGGAGATCTGGGTCCAGTTTTGCAGCCGAAGAATTTCCACTTCGCTCTGCATGATCTGGGCAGCCAGCGTCATATTGCGCGCCGTATCCACCGAACGCATACCGTACTGGAGAGCGGTGATGGCGGTGACGATGCCCAACACCATGATGGTCGCGCCGAGCATCACCTCGAGAATCGAAAATCCACGGGTATCTCGCGGTGGGTTCTGCCGGGAGGCCGCAAAGATCCGGGAGCGGCAGGCCGGCGGCGCAGGTGGCTGGGTTGGAAGAGTGAGATGGCGCATAAAAGTACGTCATCTTAATCGACCTGGGAGCCTGACCACTAGAGGCGGACGTTACCTTTATTCCGGCCTAGGGCAGGTAGAGCCATTCGGCCCCTGCGTCACGGTATCCGGCATTTAAGGACGCGGAATTGCCACGGAATACCAGCGTTTCTCCTCTGGGGGCCGGCCCCGGACAGATGGCGGCGGGCCTTGGCTTAGGAGCCGCTCAGCGCAGTTTCCGGGCGCGAACGGTGGCTGGGAAACACCGTCCGAATCCAGGGCGGCGGCAATTTTACGGTCCCTTGACCTGCTGCGTGTAGATGGCCGCAGCGTGGGCGCGGCGCTTGACTTGAAGTTTCTCGAAGACGTTCACGAGATAGTTTTTGACGGTGTTCTCGCTGAGATGGAGTTGTTCACCGACCTGTTTGTTGGTGAGGCCGTCGGCGACCAGCGCCAACACGCGTCGCTCCTGATGTGAGAGCACTGAAAGGTCGACGTCGCCATCCGATTTGCCGCCGTTGCTGCGCAGCAGACGCAGCACGCGACTCGTGGCTTCCGGGTCCAAAATCGAACGACCTGACGCCACATCCTGAATGGCCTGGATCAGACCCGCGGGATCGATTTCTTTCATCAAATAGCCGTGGGCCCCGGCCGTGACAGCTTCGTAGACCAGGTTATCGTTGGAATGGGCCGTGAGGATGATGATGCGGGTGGCGGGCAGCTTCTCCAAGATTTGTCGACAGACCTCGAAGCCGGAACCGTCCGGCAAGCGCACGTCGAGCAGCATGACGTCGGGCTTCGTCCGCAGGCATTCCGTCACCGCGGTGGCGACGGATCCCGCTTCGCTGACCACTTGGATCAGGGACGAAGTCAGGCCCTCCAGCACGGACTTGATGCCGCGGCGGACGAGCTCGCTGTCATCAACCAGCATGAGGCGCAGGGCGCGACGGGACGGTGCATTCATGGAGGACACGGACGTTCAAGTTGGGCGGCTGCGCGGCGGGAGTGGTGCGGCCCCGCGGTTCGCCGATGCTGCCTGCGCGAGGAACGAACACCCAGGCAACGTGAAACAAAATCTCAGACTCATAACGGATCGATAATCCGTATAGTTGCCCGGTTACCGGGTGCCAAGCCAAAGGGTGGTTGAGCCGCGATTTGTGGTCTTTAATGCCGCCAACCTTAAGCAAGACCTGGAAGGTGGTGTCCTAATTTGAAATCCGAATTGCCCGCCGCCAAAACTGGCGCAGACCCGGCAGCATGGACAAACCGGAACGCGCGAAACTGCTGAGGCAACGATTCAAGGCAAAGGGCGGGCTCCCTTTTGTGCTTAAGGGCGAGCGCAAGCCGACGCCGGAGCCTAAGCCAAAGGTTACTCGGCTGGTGATCGGATGGCCGCAGGTGAACAGAGACGCGCGACGCGCGGGGATCTGGATACACAAGCCAGATCCGATACCGAGGGTGGTACCGAAGCCAAAGCGGAATGCCGGCGTCCTCTCAGTGGTCACGCGAATAGCGCAGAAAGCGCCCAATAAACTGCGCAAACGTTACGCGAACGCAGATGTGCTGCTTGTCTCGCGTGTGCGACGATCTCCGCACCCCAATGGTCTAATTACGATTCGCTAGGCGGCTGAAACGCGGGTCTGTAGCCGTACAATTCGTTATCGATTTTGTCGGCCGTTTCCGGATCAACTTCAAGCTCATCGAGGAGGTTTCGAATGACGAAAATATCCCATTCGCCTGGCGAAAAAGGCTTTGCTGCTAGAAACCGAACCGGAAACTCCTTTCCGATTTCCCGGGTTCCCCAGATGATTACTCCGTCTAGGTATCGCTCTACAGGCTCAATCCCGTAGGCGTGTAATATCTCTACGACTTTTTCTTCAGAGAATATGTAATTAGGCTTGGGCATATACCGCCGGCAAAACCTCAAGCCCATCATCGGACTCTTTCTTGTTGAGATGGAGTTCGTGTGTAGGCCGGAATATTTCCCCCAGACGGTCATGTTTTCTCGCGAACGCAATCTGAACGGCAATCAGACGAATAAGGCCATTGACGGCCCCTTTTTCCGTTGCAGACGTGGCAAGCAGCCCAAGTTGAGGACAGAGAGCAATGCGAATGCCGTCATCTTTTGTTTCACAGACGACGAGGAGCTTATCTGGCATTTTCATTTAAGAGAGAGTACTGCGAGCGCGGATTAGTCAAACAGCCCGCTTAGTCGATAATCGGCCGCGAAGACGGAAACCTTAACGGGTTGGACACAAGGTTAATCATCCGATGCGCTTAATGAGTGCCACAATGCCAAACTGCTGCATCAAATCAACTTATTAATTCTTCATGCCTGAATTTACACTTGACCACAACAGCTTGTGGTTTCCGATTGCCCTTACCACTACCGCTTGTGTGCGTGCGCAACGATCGCGGCCTTGACCGCTAATTCCGGCGTCACAACAGGCGGGATGCCGAGCACGGCGGTAATTTCCCAAACCTTGTCATCGTCGCGACGCACTCCCCACGCGTAGCAGTGCTTCGCCTTTGGATGCCCGGAAAGCACAAACACTTCAACGTCGCCCTCCCATGCCGTTTCGCCCCGGAAAACCTCTTTCACAGGAACAGTTTCAAGCCAAAGCGCAGAGCCGCCATGCATGGCCTCAGTCGCTCTCTTTAACTCTGCTCGGTAGTCGCTCACGTTAGGAGAGGGCAACCAAATCCTCCACTTTCCACAAGCGGGAAGACACTCCGATTGCCATGGCCGGCGTGCATCGGATCGTTGAATGCACCTTCACGAAGTTGTAGTAGGCGAAGTGCAGCGCGGTCGCTGCCTTGAAGTTGTCCAGCTTCTTGCTGAACGAGAGAGTCAGACGCGCGAGCCGCTTCATATGCGTCCGCATCGTGAGATTCTGGCGCTCGACATACGAGGTGCAAACACGGAACTTCTCACCAGAAATCATCGTGCGCCTTGAAGTCTCCATTTGACCGGGGGAATACCTACCATCGCCGTCCGTCGTGCGGAAGGTTTTTACGATGGTCCCGAAGTCCACTTCTCCACCGAAGGCCGCTTCCACCGCGGCCGGATAGGCGTTGAGCCCGTCCGAGGACAACTGAATGCGGTTCTTTGTGCGCGCTGCGATCTGTCCGACGAATGCGTTGGCGTCGGCAGCTTCACGCTTTCCGACGTGAAACACCGGAACAGCCTTCGACTCGGGATCAATGGCAACCCATGTCCAAACATCACCGAGTTCGGCGTTGTCGGAGTCGGAGACATTCCGCTGCTTCTTGCCGACGAACCCCCAAATCTCATCGATCTCAATCTTGGCGCACGGCAGCTCGCGCATGGTCTCATCCATCAGGTTGCGGCAGGCTTCGCCGACACGGGCGCCAAGACGCATTACTGTATCCCGGTGAATACCGGTCATCCGCTCCACGCTGCGGATCGAGTTGCCTTCGCATAGCATCGAAACCGCCATGCCTTGTTTTTCAGTGGAGAGGATGTTTGCCATGGGGGGTTAATTGACTGGACTTACCGTAATACGAAAACAAAAGTGCGGTCAACACATTTCGTATTACATTATGTCTAATCCTAGAAAAAAGATGGGGCGTCCAAAATTGCCAGCAGGCGAGGCGCGAGACGTTTACCCATTGCGGCTCTCTGCTTCCGAGCGGTCGCTTTTTGAGCAGGCTGCATCTAAGGAAAACGAAACGCTTCCAGAGTGGATCAGGAAGCACTTGACAAACGCCGCTAAGGATATTGTATTACGTTAAGTTCTTTGAGTGCTCCTGCTAGGAATTGAACCTAGATCTCCCAGCTTAGCGGGCCGGCGTTCTATCCATTGAACTACAGGAGCAGACAAAGAAAGTGGTGGAGATAGGGGGTTTCGAACCCCCGGCGTCAGATGTAAAGCCCGTCGCCCCTTCCAAAGGTATCCCCATAAGTGGTATGCGGCCCGATAGCTTCTTAAATCTTGCAGGACGAAGGAAGCTATCGGGCCGGTGTTTTTTAGAATGGCACGTCTTCTTCTAATTCATCTGAACTGGGTTGCACTTGTTCTGCTTTTGCAGGCGAAGGCTTATCTGCCTCAGGAGTTCCGAAGCTTTCGGGAATTTCGTCCGCTTCTTCTAATGAAGCGTTTAAAAGGCCAAACGTGTTAGGCGCCGTCTTCACGAAGACCCTGTTCTTACGCACGTAATTTCCCAGAGTTCCAGTAAGGGTCGCTCGATTTTCCGGCGTCAGCGCCTTTCCGAGCCGTGCCAGAAGCTCCATCACGTGTAACGGTGCTCCGGCTGCCTTAAGAATGTCGCGCACCTTGGCCGGATCGCCTCCCGGTCGAAGTGCTACGTCGTCGTCGACAGTCCCGGCGGCATTTCCATCGGACGGGAGGAGTTTAAGCATATCCACCTGGGCCTTGAGATATGTTTTTGCCGTCTCTAGCTCGTGCTCAAGCTTTGCAATGCGCCCTTCTTGGCGCGCTATCTCCTTTGACACCAATTGCCTAAAGTCCATGAAAACCATTCTGCCATACATGGAATATAATGCAAGTCGAAAAGTGGTGATATATGGTAAATGAATTGACTAGGTTCCCATATTTGATTAAGGTGCTGCAATCTAAGAATCTTATGAACCCATCCAGCGAGCTAGATAAATGCAAGAAAACATCCAAGCGGGGATCCGACTATTGGAATGCGCGCGAAATCCAACATCTTCTCGGTTATGCTGAGTGGGAAAACTTTGCGAAGGTGGTAGAAAAGGCAAAGACTTCATGCGAGCGGTCCGGTGTGGCAGTCAGCAACCACTTCGTTGAGTCCACGGAAAAGGTTTCGCTCGGAAGCGGTGCCACTGGAAAGCGCGCCACATATTACATATCGCGCTACGGATGCTACCTCGTGGCAATGAATGGCGACCCGAAAAAGCAGGAGATTGCGCTAGCGCAAACCTACTTTGCCATTCAAACGCGGCGGCAGGAAATCGCCGATCAACAGGCGCTTGGCCAAAATGACCTCGAACGGCTGGAACTGCGAGATAGACTCACAGATGCAACAAAAGGGCTCAATTCGGTCGCGAAGTCTTCCGGGGTACAGCGTTACGCCCTGTTTCACGATGCCGGGTATCGCGGGCTCTATGGTATGGGGTTAAACGACGTTAAAAACCGCAAAGGCATTAAAAAGGGAGAACAGCTATTCGACCGCGCCGGAAGCTCTGAACTGGCCGCTAATCTCTTTCGCGCCACACAGACGCGGGACCGGCTCCAGAAGTCGAGCGCAAGGGGCGAAGCAGCCGCTAGCAATGTCCATCACGAAGTGGGCGCTGAAGTGCGCGCCACGATTAGGAAGCTTGGCAATCAAATGCCCGAGGATCTTTCAGCCGAGCCCCCGATAAAGGCTCTTAGGCAGAAGTCCAAGAAGAACCTGCCGCCCCCGAACCCGGCTACCGAGTAGGCGTCTGATTCAAATTAGGACACTACCACCTGGAAAAACCCCTTGACTCTCCTCCCTACGTTTGAGTCTTTGACCAACTACAAACTTTAGAACGACCATGGCCAACACCAAATCTGCCATCAAAGCTGCGCGCAAATCTGTGCGCCTCACCGAGCGTAACCGTGGCACCAAGACCCGTCTCAAGACCCTGCGCAAGCGTCTCGACACGGCGATTACCGCCAAGGACGACGCCGCGAGCAAGACCGCCGCTGCGGACTATGTTTCGGCGATGGACAAAGCCGTGAAGTCCGGCGTCGTGCACAAGAATGCCGCCTCCCGCGCGAAGTCGCATGCGGGCAAGGTATTCGCCGCGAAGAAATAATTTCCCGGTCCTTGCAGGATTATCCTGCGAACCCCGAAACCCTGTACGCAGCCCGTACAGGGTTTTTTGCTGTTTTGCATCGGGCGAGAAGCCGCGCGCCCGTTTTGCGAATAGACATTGAGCTTCTGAGTCGGATTCATGTTCATCCGCCATCGTGGTCGAACGTGTCGAATTTCATCTGGCCCGGCATGCTGATGCCGCGTGGGAAGCGGTGATTCGCCCCTGGTTGGAGGCCGATCGCGGCCGCTTGGAGCGCAGCTATGTGATCATTCCCTCCCGCGGCCAAGCGCACGGACTTAAGCAGCGTTGCCTGGTTGAGAACGTCCCTCTGCTGGGCGTGGAGTTTCTCACTCCGGGGCTCGCGCGCAAAAAATGGACGGCGGTGAGAACGGAGACCCTGCCAGCGATGGGCCGTGAGTTGTTGCTCCTTGGACTCCGCACGCTGATCGAGCGTCGATTACGTTCCGTTTCACCGGAGGAGACGGCGTGGGGATATTGGAAAAGCCTGCAGAGCGATCCGGAGCGGGCATTGGATGACTTCGACGAATTGTTGAAGGCAGGGCTGCAGGCGAAGGACTTTCCGAGCGAGCCATTGCGGGACGTGTTCGTCGAACTCGTGGATTGGGTAAACGAACGCGGC
>Ga0163150_10003914_pt1 | contig 20378 bp, 20 predicted proteins | sample OliLakLV19P2IB_FD_148628 | JGI IMG/M metagenome (GOLD analysis project Ga0163150, IMG submission 148628) | Freshwater microbial mat bacterial communities from Lake Vanda, McMurdo Dry Valleys, Antarctica - Oligotrophic Lake LV.19.P2.IB | ecosystem: Environmental > Aquatic > Freshwater > Lake >...
CATCAGAAGGGCATCGACCTGGTGGCGGCCGCGGCCGCCACCAGGTCGATGCCCTTCTGATGCGTAAGCCGCGTCACCATAGCGGCCACGGGCTTGTCCGAGGGTTCGAGCCCCATGCGCGACCGCAGCGCGCGTTTGTTGGGCGGCTTGCGCTCGAGGGTGAGTGGTCCGTAGGGGTTGGGAATGTGCGGGTCCGTCACCGGGTTCCAGAGCGCGGTGTCGATCCCGTTGAGGACCCCGTACAGGCTGGCCGCGCGCGATCGCAACACGCCATCAAGGCCGAAACCCAGCTCGTGGCCCTGGATCTCGCGCGCGTAGGTGGGGCTCACGGTGTTGATGGCATCCGCATAGACCAGGGCGCCCTTGAGGAACGACATGCGGCCGTAGAATTCGAGGCCTTCCATGCCCAGGCTCGCCGGCGGAAGGTTGATGCGCGCGATCCGGTCGGCATCGAAGAGGCCCTGGAACGCGAGGTTGTGGATCGTGATGAGGCTCGCGGCGCGCGGCCGGCCGCCGAAGTGCATGTAGACCGGCGCAAGCGCGGTGGGCCAGTCGTTGCAATGCACGACGTCCGGGTGCCACGCCAGGGGGGATGCGGGACTGCCCAGGATCGCCGCCAGTTTGGAGAACACGCCGAAGCGAACGGCGTTGTCGTCCCAATCGTCGCCATCATCGGCCTGATACGGGCCGCCGCCACGCGCGTAGAGCGCCGGGCAATCGGCCACCAGCAGCGGCACGCCGCTCGGCAGCCGCGCATCGAGCAGGCGGATGTCGTGGCCCAGCACGTTGAGGGTGCCCGCATCGGGCGCACCGGCCACGGCCGCCATCACCGGCGGATAACCCGGCAGCAACACGCGCGCATCGAGGCCCAGCTCACGCAGGGCGGCGGGCAATGTGGCGCTTACGTCGCCCAGGCCGCCGGTTTTCACGAGGGGGGCACATTCGGGCGTTGCGAAGAGGATCTTGAGCGCGGAAGTTTTCACCAACCGCGATTCTGCCGCATAAGCGCAGAAGGGGCGCCGCCGGCGCGCCTTCCGTGATTCACGCGATTGCGATCAATCGCGCAGGCTGTCGGGCACCTTGCCGCCGTTTTCGGCCAGCTTCTTGAATACGGCTTTCTGCAGGGCGATGTTCTGCTCCGCGCTGCCATGTTCGCCCGCGTGCACGTTGAGCTCTTCGGCGAGCTCCTTGCGCGCGGCCAGGCTCGAATCGAGGTCCAGCAGCTTCAGGGTGTCGACAATCGAGGTCTGCCAGTTGCTGGGCCCGCCCTTTTTCTTCGCGAGGTCGGTCAGGATGGCGTTGACGTCGACGTTCTGCAGCTGCGGGTTGGCGGTGCTGCCCTGCTGGCCGGCCGGCGGCGCATATTGGGTCTGCTGCGGGGTGCCCGCGGTGGGGGTGAGCTTGGGGTCGTGATGACCGCGCAGCTTGTCGATGATGCGGCTGAAGAATCCCATGGGATGTTCCTTTTCTGGTGAACGGACCGACAATGGATTGCGAGCGAATGCCACGCCACCAAATTTGCGGCATCGCGAACGAATTTGATGCCGGAGGGCTCCTACACACGTGATACTGGCCGCGGACATAGGCGCCACCAAGGTGCTGCTGGAGGCAGGCGACGTCGACGAAGGGCGCTGGAAGCCCTTCCTCGCGCGCCGCTACGCCGTCGCCGATTTCCCCAGCATGGCCGCGGTGATGCAGGTCTTCATGAAGGAATGGGATGGCGCCCGCCCCAGCCGCGCGCGCCTGGTCGCCGGCGCCATGGGTGTCGCGGGGCCGGCGGAAGGCAACTGCGTCAGGATGACCCACCGGCCGTGGGTCGTCGATGGCGATGCGCTCGGCGATCAGTTCGGCATCGGCCGGTTGCGCGTGGTGAACGACCTCGCCGCCACCGCCAGCGGCATCGCAATGTTGTCGTCGCGCGATTTCTTCACGCTGCAGGCCGGAAGGGTCGTGGAAGGCGCCTCGCAGGTGGTGCTGGGCGTCGGCACCGGCCTGGGCGTCGCCTACCGAGTCCCGAAAATCGGGGACGCACCCTCGAAAATCCGGGACGCACCCTCACTCAGCCTCGGTGAGGGTGCGTCCCGGATTTTCCGGTCGATCCCGGGCGAGGGCGGGCACGTGGGCTTCAGCCCCGCCAGCGCGGAACAGGCGAACCTCTGGCGCGTGTTGTTCGAGACCCACGGGCGTGTGGAGGTGGAGGGCGTGGTTTCCGGGCGCGGCATCGCCAACATCCACCACGCGCTCACGGGCGCCACGCTGGAGCCCGCGGAAATCTGCGATCGCGCCTTCGGCAAGGGCGAGGCGGCGGCCGTGCGCACGCTGGATGTTTTTGCCGAATGCCTCGGCAACGTGGCCGGCGATCATGCGCTGGCGGTGATGGCGCGCGGCGGCGTATACATCGCGGGTGGGGTGATGTCGAAGATCGCACGCTCGCTCAACCGCGAGAAGTTCGCGGCCGCCTTCTGCGCCAAGGGTGCGATGTCGTCGCTGCTCGCGCGTATCCCGGTGCGTGCGGTGACCAATGAAAGGCTCGGCATCCTGGGTGCCGCGCGCATCGCCACCGCGCCATCCACGTGAAGGGCGCGCTGTAGGCGAAATCTGGCAGAAAGCTCAGACAGACGCCGTCGTTGAAACCTGGCGTGCCGTGTCATCTTCTCCCCACGACAGGCAGTGCGGGGAAAGGGAAACGGCATGGTCGAAATCCTCGAACGCGAACGCGCCACGGCGCAGCAACCCGCAATCCGCGGCATCGATGCCCGGCACGCCGCCAACTCGGTCAGGAACACGGTGGGGATCGTGCTTGCCGGTGGACGCGGCGCGCGCCTGAAGCAGCTGACCGATTGGCGCGCCAAGCCCAGCGTGGCCTTTGGGGGAAAATTCCGCATCATCGACTTCACGCTCTCGAACTGCATCAATTCGGGCATCCGCAAGATCGACATCTGCACGCAATACAAGTCGCACAGCCTGCTGCGGCACCTGCAGCGCGGCTGGAACTTCCTCGACGGGCGCTTCGACGAGTTCATCGAGGTCATGCCGGCCCAGCAGCGCACCAACGGCGACTGGTACCAGGGCACCGCCGACGCGGTGTTCCAGAACCTCGACATCCTGCGCCGCAAGAACCCGCAGCTGGTGCTGGTGGTGGCCGGGGACCACATCTACAAGATGGACTACCGCCGCATGATCGAAGAGCACATCGCGCGCGGCTCCAGGCTCACGGTTGGCTGCGTGGAGGTCCCGGTGGCCGAAGCGCGCGCCTTCGGCGTCATGCGCACCGATTGGCGCGGGCGCATCACCGCATTCCAGGAAAAGCCCGAGACCGATCCCTACACCGTGCCCGGCAACCCGGAACTGGTGATGGCCAGCATGGGCATCTACATCTTCGATGCCGCCTTCCTCTTCGATGCGCTGCGTGCCGATGCGGCGATGGCGGATTCCAGCCACGACTTCGGCAAGGACATCATCCCGCGACTGGTCGCCGGCGGCTTCGAGGTCTATGCCCACGATTTCCACGACAGCTGCGTGAACATGACCGACGGCAAGCCCTACTGGCGCGACGTCGGCACCCTCGACGCGTATTGGGAGGCCAACATGGACCTCACAAGCGTCACCCCGCAGCTCAACCTCTACGACCGCGACTGGCCGATCTGGACCTACCAGGAGCAGTACCCGCCGGCGAAGTTCGTCTTCGACGACCCCGATCGCCGGGGTTGCGCGGTGGATTCGATGGTCTCGGGGGGCTGCATCGTCAGCGGGTCCACCGTGAAGCGTTCGCTGCTTTTCACCAACGTGCGGGTCTACAACCACTCGCGTGTCGAGGATTCGGTGGTCCTTCCGGGCGTGGAAATCGGCCCCGGCGCCCTGGTGCGCAACGCCGTCATCGACAAGCGTTGCCGCATCCCCCAAGGCATGCGGATAGGCTTCGACCTCGAGGAAGACCGCCAGCGTTTCCACGTCACCAACAAGGGCCGCGTGCTGGTGGCGCCGGAGATGCTGGGGCAGAAGCCCTGACCCGAAAAGCGGAAACTGGTGTCAGAGACGACTTTTGCGCTGGCGGCATTTGCCGCCCTCGGGGGAAGTCGTCTCTGACACCAGTTTCCGTCCCGCTTGCTTACCGCTTCCAGCTCGCGCGAAGCAGGTTTTCGTCGCGCGAATAGCGCAGCTTCAGTTCGCCCTTGTAGGCGCTGTGCAGGGCTTCGGCGATGCCGCGCGCCAGGTGCGAATCCGTGGTCGTGACCTCGGTGGAGCCGTCACGCGTATCCGAGATCGCCATGATCCGCTGCAGCGGCCGCGACGCCTTTTCCTTCTTCTCGTGGCCCTGGATGAGGTTCACGATCTCGTCGCGGTGTTCCTTGAAGAATTCGCCCCTGATCGTGAGGTAGCCCGCGGGAAACTGGTCCGCGATGCGATGGCATGCGGGGCACACCAGCTCGTAGGCGTCCTTTTCGGCCGGCTGCCAGGTCCAGCGATTGACCTGGTAGGTCGCGTGGCACTTGGGGCAGGCCGTGCCGTTGGGCGGGCGCTTGGTGTTGCGGTACGGATCGCTTTCGTCTTTGGCGCTGTGCAGTCCGGCATCGCGCTTCGGGAGGTAGGGTGCGCTGCGTTCAGGTTTCATCGGGCTCGCCTCTGGGTTCGCCACCGTTGCGGTGCTGTTTGACTTCCCCGCGCTTGATCCGGATGTCGTCCTCGAGCTGGCGGTAGGCCACATCGAACGCGTGGCCGATGGCCACATACGCGTCTTCGTGTTGCTCGGAAGCCACGATCTCGCGCCCGGGCACATGCATGTCGATGCGAACCTCGAAAAGGTTGCCCTTGCGCTTGTGTTTGTCGATCTCGTCGATGACGACGTGGCAGTGGGAGATCTTGGGATGGAACGCCTCGAGCTTGGCTGAAAGTTCGTTGATCCTGGCGTCCATGGCGGGGGAGTGGGGCATGCCGCGGTAGGTGATCTGGGGTTCGGTCATTGGGGATCGGCTCTTTTTGCGGTGGGTTCAATATCTGACATCGGGCCGGGCGCTTGGTGTCACAAGTCGACTGCATCACTTCGCGGGCGAGGCTGTAGTCCGATTGGACCATACGAGTGCCCTTTTCCGGTCGGCGCCTTGTCTTGGACGCTGCCTAAAGTACGGACTGTGCAATGCGCTGGACGCGCCAAAAGAGGAAAGAACCCATGGAAGCAGTACCGAATTGGCTTGAAGCCGCTGTCCTGGCCGCCGGACTGGCGACCGTTTATGTCGCCGACGACTGGACGGGATTCGAGCCGGGCACACAACCCGATCGCCCGCCACTGTTTCCCCTCATCGCACACTGACCCCGAACCCCTGGACGGGCCTCCACTCCTGTGGGCCCGCTTCATTCGACGCCGACCCGGATTGCCGGGGACGGCGTTTTTTTTGTCCCGGGTTCCGGGTCAGATACCCAGGCGTTGCTTCATGAACGCGATGCCGCCGCCCACGGCGATGATGTCGCGCATGAGTGGCGGCAGCGGCGGCATTTCCAGCCGGGTGCCGCGGGTTTCGTTGGCCACCAGCCCCTTCTCGAAATCCACCACCAGCAGGTCGCCATTGGCCGCAAAGCCGCGCAGGCCGGGCGAGGGGGCAAGCACGGGGACGCCGGCATTGACGCAGGCGCGCAGCGGGCCGCGTTGCATCGATTCGGCCAGCACCCCAACGCCCAGACCCTTTAGGCCGAGGAATCCCTGCACGTGGGGATTGCCGCGGCCGAAGTTTTTCCCACCCACCAGGATGTCGCCCGGCGCGATTTTTCCGGCAAGCGTCGCGTCGAGGTCGGCGAACGCGCTCCTGGCCAGCACCGCGGGGTCGTAGACCTGCGCGCGCACGAAGCTGATCGGCATGAAGCCGTTGTCGTTGGGTATGTCGTCGCCGAATATCCAGGCGCGGCCGCGCCAGTTCCAGCTCACGGGCGCCGCCCGAAGAATTCGCGCGGATCCACGATCTCGCCGGCAATCGCCGCGGCCGTGGCCGTCACCGCATTGCTGAGGTAGATCGAGGCGGCGGTGCTGCCCATGCGCCCCGGCATGTTGGTGGTGCCGGTGCCGATGCACACATCGCCTTCCACCAGCGGGGCCAGGTTGCCGTAGCAGGGCCCGCAGCTGGGGCCGTTGACCACCGCGCCGGCGTCGATGAAGGCGTCGAGCAACCCCTCGCGCGCGGCGTTGGCGAAAATTTCCTGCGACGTCGGGATCACCAGCATGCGCACGCGCGGATGCACCTTGCGCCCGCGCAACACGGCGGCGGCCGCGCGCAGGTCCTCCAGCCGCCCACCGGCGCAGGACCCGATGTACACCTGGTCCACCTTGATGCCGGCGAGTGTCGAGATGCGCACCACGTTTTCCGGGCTCGGCGGCGCGGCCACCATCGGCTCCAGCTCCGACAGGTCCTGGTGGAAGACACTTTCGTACGGCGCATCGGGATCGCTGCGCAGCAGCTGGAGATCGGCGGTAGTCCGGGGCCGCAGATAATCCAGCGTCACCTGGTCGGGCTCTACAATCGCGGTCTTGGCGCTCACGTCGATCGCCACGTTGCACAGCGTCATGCGCGCATCCATGTCGAGCGCGGCCAGCGCGGGCCCGCCGTATTCGAGCACGCGGTAGTCGCAGCGCTCCGGAGAGAGTTTCGCGATGATCCACTGCGCGATGTCGCGGCTCATGACGCCGGGCCCGGGCTTGCCGGTGAGCTCGATGCGGATCGTTTCCGGCACGCGCAGCCAGGTCTCGCCCGTGGCCATGGCCTGGATCGCCTCGTAGTTCAGCGGCGGGGCCAGCGCGCCGACACAACCGAGCGTGGGGATATGTGTGTCCGGCCCGGTGACGAGCATTCCGGGCAGCACATGCCCGTGCTCGACAATCGCCTGGTGGCTGATGCCGTGGCGACCCTCGCTATAGAAGTGGGTGATGCCCATGGCGTCGAGCTGCCCGCGCAGCCTCTTCTTCAGCATCGCGGCCTGCGGCGTCTGCGAGGGCACCTCGTGGTCCGCGAAGACGATGATGCGGTCCGGATACTTGAATCGCGTCACGCCTTCGTCCTGCAGCGTCTTGATGTAATGCGGCATGACGAGGTCGATGGTTTCGAACACGTCGGGTTCGCATATCACCACGTCGCCGATCTCCACGCTCTGCCGCCCGCTCGTGCGGGCGATGATTTTCTGCGCCAGGGTGTGCCCCATGGGAATCTCCTAGAGCTGCCAGCCGCCGTCGGCCACCAGCCGCTGGCCGCTGATGAAACCGGACAGCGGCGAGGCAAGGAACACCACCGCATCGGCCACTTCCTTGGGTTGCCCGAAGCGCTGCAGCGGGATGTCGGTTTTCATCTTCCTGATGACTTCCTCGCTCACCTGCTCCAGCACGCGCGTGCCGCCGCCGGCCTCGATCAGGTGGGGCCCCACGCAGTTGGCGCGCATGCCGTAGCGTCCTTCTTCCTTCGCCACCGCCATGGTGAGCATCTCCACGGCGGATTTCGGGACGGCCGAAAGCACGTCGCGGCGCGGATAACGGCTGGTGGCCGACGTGGTGACGGTCACGAAGCTGCCGCCACCGCGCAGCAGCGGGATCGCCGACTTCATCACGTGGAAAAGGCCCATCACGTTCACCTGCAACGCCTTCGCCATCTGCTCGGGCTCAATCTTGCTGATCCATTGCTGGGGAATCTCGAGCGACGTGGTGTAGACCACCGAATGGATGCGCCCGAACTCGCCCTTGAATTTCTCGAAGGCGGCTTCGACGGAAGCGACGTCGGTCACCTCCAGGGTCGTGGACATCACGCGCTTGCCCGCGGCGCGCACCGCCGCTTCCACTTCCTTCGCCACGCCGGCCTGCTTGCGATAGCTGAACGCCACGTTGGCGCCCGCTTCGGCCAGCCGCGCGCAGATGGTGCGGCCGATGCCCCCGGTGCCGCCGATGACCACCGTGGCGCCGTCCTCGGGAAATTCAAACGACAACATGGAGACTCCTCAATGGTGCGAAAAGTGGCGCCGGCCCGCGACATCCATGCGCGCGCGCAGGATCGTGCCGGTGCCCGATTCGACGATATAAAGATCGCGGCGCCCGGGCCCCCCGAACGCCAGGTTGGTGGTGAACTCCCCCACGGCCGCCTTCACGAAAGCGAGCGGCACGCCCCGGCGGCTGAAGAGCCACGCGCCACCCAGGCCCGCATGGGCGATGGCGACGTTGTCCTCTTCGTCCATGGCGATGCCGTCGGGACCCACGCCACCGGAAAGCTGGATGAAGAGGCCCACTTTCGAAAGCGCGCCGTGGGCCAGGAGCGGCGCGCGCCAGATGCAGTTGCCGCGTGTCACCGCCACCAGCAGCATGTCCTGCGCGCCGTTGAGGGTGATGCCGTTGGGGCTGGGGATGTTGGAGAGGATCAGTTCCAGGCGACCCTCACCCCGGCCCTCTCCCAAGGGAGAGGGGGACTTTGGACCCTCACCCCGGCCCTCTCCCAAGGGAGAGGGGGACTTTGGACCCTCACCCCGGCCCTCTCCCGGAGGAGAGGGGGACTTTGGGGGAGAAAAGCGGTAGACGCGGCCCGAAGGATCCTGGAGCCCGGTCTGCCCCTGGTCGGTGAAGTAGAGGTCGCCGTTGTCCGCGAAGTAGAGGTCGTTCACGCCCTTGAACGATTCGCTGGCGCGGTGGGTGAGGACCTCGCTGATTTTTCCGGAGGACGGATCGAGCACGAGGATGCCGTTTTTGTAATCGGCGATGAAGATGCGCCCGTCCTTGTGGATCTTGAGGCCATTGGGCCAGCCGTCGTATTCGGCCACCAGCTCGAAGGTGCCGGCCGCGTCGACGCGCAGGATGCGGCCGTAGGGAATGTCGGTCACATAAAGGTTGCCCGCGCGATCGAACACCGGGCCTTCGAGGAAACATTCGGTGGGCCGCATGCCGTTGTTGGCATCGCCCCACGCGCAGCGCCCCTTGCGGCGCAGCGAATCGGGCACACGCGCGAACACTTCGGCGCCGATCACCGGCGGGGGCGCAAAGGGGCTCACAGCAGGAAGTTCTGGTATCGCTGGACGAAGGCGCGCTGGCTGCGGATGTTTTCGCGGCGCAGGCGTTCGGCCTCTGCGCCGTCGCCGCTGCGCATGGCGGCCACCACCAGTTGCAGCTCCTTCACGCCCTGCTGGATGCGCCCGGGCAGCATGGTGGTGCGATCAACGATGTTGCGCGTGCGGTCGCGCAGCATCGAAAGCATCTCGTTCAGGATCGAGTTGTCGGCGGCCAGCGTGAGGTCGGCGCGGAAGCGTTCCACCTCCACCAGGTAGGCCTCGACGTTGTTTTCCTCCGCATATCGGGCCATCGGGCCCTGGAAGAGGTCGACCAGGTATTGCCACGATTCGGCGGGGCGGTTTTCCACCGCCAGGCGCACACACAGCCCCTCGAGGTTTTCGCGCAGCTCCAGGATCTCGAACACCCCCTTCAGGTCCAGCCTGGCGACGATGGCGCTGCGATTTTTCTGCCGGTCGACCAGCCCGCGCTGCTGGAGGGCGAGCAGGGCATCGCGGATACGCACGCGGGATACGCCGAACTCCTCGGCCAGGGCCACTTCCTGCAGCCGCGTGCCGGGCTTGAGCGCGCCGCCGCAGATTCGCCGGCGCAGGGCCTCGATCACCGCTTCCAGCGTTGAACCTTCGAACTCCGGGTCGCGTTCGTCAGCGGTTACTACCGTGGCCGTCGAGCCTGTTTCTCTCTTTGAATCAAACGTTTGCATGGTGGTCCCCGAAGTGCCGCTTAACTTTACCACGGCGCCGGACAATATTGTTGACAATATTGCCGACAGCTTTGCTAGGATGGCGATTCCCCCCGTTTGGAGCCGGCCCCATCACGACTTCCGCCCAGAAACGCGCCGATCTCGCCGCCCGCCTGAAGCAGCCCGGCAAGATTGTGATCGCGCCCGGTACGGGGGATGGCCTGGGTGCGCGCCTCATCGAGCTGGCCGGCTTCAAGGCGGTTTACGTTTCGGGCTACGCGGTGGAAGGCACCTTCGGCAAACCCGATGTCGGGTTGCTGAGTTTCGCCGAAATTGCAGCGCGTTTGGAACAGATAGCAGACGTTACGGCCCTTCCGGTGATCGCCGATGCCGATACGGGCTACGGCAACGCCATCAATGTGATGCGCACGGTTCGTGGGCTGGAGCGTGCCGGTATCGCGGCCCTGCAGCTGGAAGACCAGGAGCTGCCGAAGAAATGTGGATCGATGCCCGGCAAGGTCATCGTGCCGATCGACGCCATGGTGGGGAAAATCAAGGCCGCGGTGGATGCGCGCACCGATGCCAACCTGCTGGTGATCGCGCGCACCGATTCGCTTCAGGGCCAGGGCGCGGACGCGGCCATCGAGCGCCTGGGGCGTTACCGCGAAGCCGGCGCCGACCTGCTGATGGCGTTGGGGCCCTATGACCGCGCGGGGGCGCAAGACATCATCCGCCGCTCGCCCGGGCCGCTGGCCTATCTCAATGCCGAGAGCCTGACGATGCCGATGATTGCGCCGGCAGAGCTCCAGGCGATGGGTGTGCCGCTGGTGATTTATCCCACCTCGCTGGTGCTGGCCAGCGCACGCGCCATGGAGCGCACGCTGCGCGAGATCGTTGATACCGGCACCACGGAACACCTCATCGGCGGCGACCTGGTGCCGCCTTCGCGATTCAACGAACTCGTCGGGCTCGCGGAAATCCGCCAGGCCGAGGGCAAATACGTCCTCTAGGAAACCCGTGTCCGCAGACGACCACCGCGCGCTCCTGCGCGACAGCATCCGCAGCTTCCTCTCGCGCCACGGCTCGCGCCCCCGCGTTCGCGCCCTGCGCGGCGAGCGCCCCGGCTACGACCGCGCGTTCTGGAACGAATTGGCCGCGCTGGGATGTGTCGGCGCGCTGGCCCGCACCGATCGCGGCGGCGTCGGCCTTTCGCTCGCCGACATGGCCACGATGTTGCAGGAGCTCGCGCCCGGCCTCGGCCCCGAACCGGTGAGCGCCGTGGCGGTGGGCGCGGTGGGGCTGCTCTCGCTGGCGCCCGATTCCACACTCTGCGAAGGCCTGCTGCCCGACGTCGCATCCGGGCGCATCGTCCCCGCGCTGGCGTGGCAGGAGGCGGGTGACGAACTGCCCGTCGCCGGCAGGACCACGCTGGCGACCACCGGCATGCAATCGCGGCTCACCGGGCACAAGCGTTTCGTGGTGCCCGCACACGCCGACGGGTACCTCGTCACCGCCGGTTCCGCCGACGGCCCCGTGGTGTGCTGGGTGCCCGCCGGCAGCGCGGGCGTGACGCTGCGCGTGCAGGCGCGTGTCGACGGCACTTCGTGCGGCGACGTCACCTTCAAGGACGTCGTGGTGAGCGCCGCGCACCACATGTCCGGGCGCACCGTGACCATCGAAGCCATCACGGCGATTGCGGACCGGTGCCACGTCGCCGTCGCCGCGGAGCTGCTGGGTGTGGCCGAATCGGCGCTGCGCATGACCCTCGACTACCTCAAGGTGCGCAAGCAGTTCGGCACGCCCATCGGCAGTTTCCAGGCGCTGCAGCACCGCGCCGTGGATCTCCACGTGCAGCAGGAACTGGCGCGCGCGGCGCTCGGCGCGGCCCTCGACGCGTTTGCGCGCGAAGGCGCGGATGCGCGCGAACGCGCCATCGCCGCAAGCCGCGCCAAGGCGCGTGCGGCGCAGGCGGCGCTGGCGATCTGCCGCGACGCGGTGCAGATGCACGGCGCCATGGGATTCGCGGATGAATGTGATGTGGGCCTGCACCTCAAGCGCGCACTGGTGTTGTCCGCGTGGATGGGCAACGCCGCCGTCCACCGCCGGCGCATCGAGGCGCTGCTGGCCCACGCGCCGCATGCGCGCGAGGTCAAGGAGGAGAAATACCCGCCGACCACCGCGCCGCTCGACTGGGACGCCCTGGGCGACGACGAATTCCGCGCGCGGGTGCGGGAGGTGTTCGAGCGCGAATACCCCGCGCAACTGCGCAACCCGCCGCGCCGCCTGCGCTGGCACGAATGCCGCGACTTCTACCGCAAGCTCGGCGAGCTGGGGCTGCTGGCGCTGGCGTGGCCGCGTTCTTTCGGCGGCGCCGGGCTCGACCCGCGCAAGCAGCTCATTTTCATGCAGGAGCAGGACCGCTGGGGCGTGGCGCGCGCGCCCGACATGGGCATCACGATGGTGGGCCCGGGCCTGATCCGCTATGGCACGCCCGAGCAGCAGATGCGTTACCTGCCCTCGATCCTGGTCTTCGAACACATGTGGTGCCAGGGCTTCTCGGAACCCGACGCCGGGTCGGACCTCGCCGCGCTGCGCACGCAGGCGGTGGCCGAGGGCGACGGCTACGTGATCGATGGCGCCAAGACCTGGACCACCTTTGCGCAGGACGCCACGCACATGTTCCTGCTGGCGCGCACCAACAAGGAGGTCAGGAAGCAGGCCGGCATCAGCGTCTTCATGATCGACCTGGCCACGCCGGGCATCACGGTGCGCCCGATCCGCGACATCGCCGGCCACGACGAATTCTGCGAGGTCCACTTCGACCGGGTGCACGTGCCGGCCGACGCGATGCTGGGCCAACGCGACGAGGGATGGACCGTCGCCAAGATGCTGCTGGCCAACGAACGCATCTACCTGGGCAACCCGCGCCAGGCGCAATACGCGCTCAGGCGCCTCGACGCCATCGCGCAGGCGCAGCGCCTCACGGATGATCCGGCGTTCATGGCCCGCCTGACCAGCCTGCGCCTGGACGTGTGGGACCTCGCATCCCTTTACCAGCGCTTCGCCGACCAGGTGCGCCGCGCAGAGCCGCTGGGTGCCGACGTCTCCATCCTGAAGCTCTTCGGCAGCGAGACCTACCAGCGCCTGTCGGAGCTGGCGGTGGAATGTATCGGCGCAAGCGGCGCGCTCGAGGGCGAAATCGAGCTCGGCGGGCAACCGGACGACGTGATGTCGCTGTTCATGAACGCGCGCCCGTCCACGATCTACGGCGGCAGCAACGAGGTGCAGCGCAACGTGATCGCCAGGCAGGTGCTGGAGCTTCCGGTGGCGGCCCCATGAGCGCGCGCCCGATCGCGGATGTGGAAAACGCCCGCACCTCCTTCGCGCGGCTGCTGAACCCGCGCGCCATCGCCATCGTCGGCGCATCGAGCGACCCGGACAGCATCAACGGGCAGGTGCTCGCCAACCTCCAGGCGCGCCACTATCCCGGCGCGCTTTATCCGGTCAACCCGAAATACGCGCAGGTCGGCGGCATCCGCTGTTATCCGTCCGTGGAGGTGTTGCCGCAGGCCCCCGACCTCGCCGTCGTGCTGCTGGGCGCGGCGCGCGCCGTCCAGGTGGTGGTGGAGTGCGGGCGCAAGGGCATCCCTTTCGCCATCGTCATCGGCGCGGGTTTTGCCGAGGTGGGCGGCGAGGGGGTGCAGCTGCAGCGTGAGCTCGTCGATGCGGCGCGCCAGCACGGCGTGCGCCTGGTGGGCCCCAACTGCATCGGCATGATGAACGTGCCCGACAACGTCTTCGCCGGCTTCGGCCCGGTGTTCGGGCTTTCGCAACTGCGCGCGGGCGGCGTCAGCATGGTGACGCAGAGCGGCGGCTTCGGCTTCGCCGTGGTCAACATGGCCGAGGAAATGGGCGTGGGTTTCCGCCACGTCGTCAGCACCGGCAACGAGGTGGACATCACCAGCCTCGATTTCATGGATGCGTTTGTCGACGACCCGGGCACCTCCCTCATCGCCGGCTACTTCGAGGGCATCAGGGACGCGGTCCGCCTGCCCGCCATCGCGCGCCGCGCGCTCGCCGCCGGCAAGCCCGTGATTGCCTGGAAGGTCGGCAACTCGCCCGAGGGTGAACGCGCGGCCGCATCCCACACCGGCAACCTGGGCGGATCGGCGAAGCTCTACCAGGCCGCCTTCGACCAGTTCGGCTGGATCCGCATCGACGACGTGCACGAGCTGGTGGACTGCGCCAACGCCTTTGCGCGCGGCAAGCTGCCGGCGCACGGCGGCGTGGGCATCGTCACCGTCTCCGGCGGCGCGGGCGTGTTGCTGGCCGACGCCTGCGCGGCCCACGGGCTGGGCGTGCCGCAGCTTTCCCAGGCCACGCGCGCGCGCCTGCGCGAGGTGTTGCCCGCCTACGCCTCGCCGCAGAACCCGGTGGACGTGACCGCCAGCATCCTCAACGATTCGGGGCTGCTGCGCGCGGCGCTGAAGGTGATCCTGGACGACGACGCCATCGCCAGCCTGATTGTGGTGGCCTCGTCGGTGGAAGGCGCCGCTGCGGATAAAATCGCCGCCGAGCTGGTGGCGCTTGATGCCGGCACACCCAAGCCGCTGATGGTTTCGTGGAGCTCGCGTGAGGATCGCGTGGGGGGCGCGTACCAGCTGCTGCGCGCCGCGCGCATCCCGCTTTACCGCACACCCTCGCGCTGCTGCCGTTCACTCGCCGCGTTGTGCCGCTTCTCCAACGCGGTGCGCCGCCAGGCGCGTGATGGCGTGTTGCCCGCGCGTGTGGCGATGAAGGCCGCGGCGCCGCTTGCCGTCGCCAACGAGTTCCAGGCCAGGCAGCTGCTGGCCCAATACGGCATCACACCCACGCGGGAGGTGCTGGCGACCAGCGCCGCCGATGCCGCGGCCGCCGCCACACGGATCGGATTTCCGGTGGCGCTCAAGGTGCAGTCGGCCGACATCCCCCACAAGACCGAGGCGGGTGGCGTGAAGTTGCGCCTGACCGACGCGCGGTCGGTGCAGGCGGCGTACGAGGAGATCGTCGCCAGCGCGCGCGCCTACGCCCCCGGGGCGACCATCGACGGGGTGCTGGTGCAGGAGATGGTCGAGGGCGGCATCGAGGTGATCCTGGGCGCGGTGAACGACGCCCGCTTCGGGCCCGCGGTGATGTTCGGCCTCGGCGGCATCTTCACCGAGGTGCTGGACGACGTGGTGTTCCGCTTCGCTCCCATCGGCCTGGAGGCCGCGCACGAGATGGTTGCCTCGATCCGCGGCGCCGCCGTGCTGCACGGCGCGCGCGGACGCCCACCCGCGGACGTGGATGCGCTGGCGCGCGCCATCGTGAGCGTTTCCCACCTCATCGAAGACCACGGCGGCGAGATCGCCGAGCTCGACATCAATCCATTGGTAGTCCTTCCCAAGGGGCGCGGCGTGCGCGTCGTCGATGCCCTGATCGCAACGCGCACGAATCAGCCGAATCCATAAAACAGAAACCGAGGAGAGATGCACATGAAAGCCCTGAAATTCGCCGCCGCATGCTGCGCCGCGCTGGTCGGCGCTGCACCCGCGATGGCCCAGGAGTTCCCGTCGAAGCCGATCGAGATCGTGATCCCGTTCGCGCCGGGCGGCGTCTCCGACCTGCTGATCCGCGCCATCGCGCCGAAGCTGCAGGACGAGTTCAAGCAGCCGGTGGTGATCCTCAACAAGCCCGGCGCCAACGGCAATACCCACACGACCTCGGCGATGCAGGCGACCCCGGACGGGCACACGCTGATCCAGACTCCGTTGTCCACACTTTCCACCAATCCGTTCATCTACGGCGACAAGCTGCCGTACAAGGCGAACGACCTGGTGCTGGTCTCTCCGCTGGCGACGCTGCCGCTCTTCCTCGTCGTGCATCCCTCGGTGCCGGCGAAAAACGTGAAGGAGTTCGTGGCGTGGATGAAGGCCAACCCGGGATCGACCTACGGGTCGGCGGGCATCGGCGGCTCCAACCACCTGGCGGGCGAGATGCTGCGCTACGCCGCGGGCGTGGAGATCACCCACGTGCCGTTCAACGGCAGCGCCCCGGCGCTCAACGCGGTGCTCGGAGGTCACGTGCAGTGGATGTTCGATAGCGGCCGCGTCCTGCAGCACGTGAAGGCCGGCAAGCTGGTGCTGATCGCGCTGGCGACCGAGAAGCGCCTGCCCGAGCACCCGGAGGTGCCGACGCTCGCGGAGACCTACCCCGGCTTCGCCGCCAGCGGCTGGCACGGTGTCGCCGCGCCCCCCGGAACGCCGAAGGCGATCGTGATGAAGGTCAACGCCGCCATCACGCGCGCGCTGCAGCAGCCCGACGTGCGCAAGACGCTGGAGACGAGCGCGCTGATCCCGTATACCGCGACGCCGGAGGAATACGCGGCGTTTGTGGCGGCCGAATCGAAGAAGTTCGGCGAGATCATCCGCAAGTCGAAAATCAAGGCGGAGTGACGGGCGTGGAAGTCAGGAAAATCGCCAACGCACTGGGCGCGGAGGTGAGCGGCATCGACGTCTCGAAGCCGCTCGAGCCCGCGCAGGTGGCGGAACTGCACGCGTTGTGGCTGGTTCACCTGGTGCTGCTCTTTCGCGGGCAGGACCTCTCACCGGGGCGGTTGATCGAGTTCAGCCGCCACTTCGGCGAGCTGGAACGCCACGACAACTACCAGGGAGAGCTGCGCCACCCCGACCACGCGGAACTGCTGGTGGTGAAGGCGGCGCAGCTCGACGGGCGGCGCATCACCTTCGGGCAGCAGTGGCATTCGGACCTGTCGTACACCACGCGGCCCTCGAAGGGCTCGGTGCTGCATTGCCTCACGCTGCCGCCGGTGGGCGGGGACACGCTTTTTTCAAACATGTACATGGCCTACGACGAGCTGTCGCCCGCGATGAAAAAAATCGTCGATCCGCTGGAGTGTGTGCACGACATCGTCAACGGCCGCAGCCACCGCGACGGCACGCCGGCGCAGAAGGAAGCCACCCGCAAGCGCAACCCGCCGGTGATCCAGCCGGTGGTGCGCGTGCATCCGGAAACGGGCCGCAAGGCGCTCTTCGTGAGTGAGTGGATGTGCACGAAGATCGACGGCATGTCGCGAGAGGAGGGGCAGGGACTCATCGATTTCCTCTGCCGCCACTCGACACGCGAGGAGTTCACCTTCCGGCAGAAGTGGAAGGTGGGCGACGTGTTGATGTGGGACAACCGAGCCACGGTGCACATGGCGCTGGCCGACTATCCCGCCAACGTCGATCGCGAACTGCTGCGTACTTCGATAACAGGCAGCCCGCTGGGCCGGCTGGCGGAGGCCGCGTGAACATCCGCGTCTTCTGGGCACCCGGCTGCACCAGCTGCCTGCGCACCAAGGAGTTCCTGACTCGACAGGGCGTGACGTACGAGGCCATCAACGCGGCCACGGATCCCGGCGCGCAGGAGGCCATGGCGGCGCTCGGCGCGCGCAGCGTGCCGGTGGTGGCGCGCGGCAACGACTTCATCTACCCGCAGAAGCTCACCGACATCGTCGACTTCCTCGGCCTCGACGCGCAGGTGGAAGAGCGCCTGCCGCCGGAGGATCTGGCGCGCCGCATCCGCATCGTGCTGCCCGCGGCGCAGCGCTACATCGCGCAGATTCCCGATGAAGTGCTCGACGTGAAATTCCGCAACAGCGTGCGGCTGCTGCGCGGCATCGCGCACCACGTCTTCCGCATTGTCGAGGCGCACGTCGACGCGCTGGAGAGAAACATCGAGCTTACCAACGAGCTGATCATGGACGGGACCGAGAGGGTTCGTCCCGGCGACGACGTCATCGCCTACGGCTACGTCGTGCGCGAGCGCTTCGATGCGTGGTGGAACAACTACGCCGACAGGACCTGCAGCGCCGGGATGGACACCTACTTCGGCCGCGCCACGGTGCACGAGGTGCTCGAGCGCACCGCGTGGCATGCGACGCAACACGTGCGCCAGCTGATGCTGGTGCTGGAGACCCTGGGCATCGAGCCCAACGGCCCGCTGACCCCCGCCGACCTCAAGGGCCTGCCGCTGCCCGAGAAGGTCTGGGAAGACTAGGAGAGAACATGGGAATCACACTTCGTCGGTTGTCGGCCGGCCTGGGGGCGGAAGTCTCCGGCCTCGACATCTCCCAACCCATCGACGACACGACCTTCGCTGAAATCGAGCAAGCCTGGCGCGACCACCTGGTGCTGCTCTTGCGCAACCAGAAGCTCACGCACGACCAGCACATCGCCTTCAGCGGGCGCTTCGGGCCCCTCGACGACCACGCCGCGATCCCCAAATTCCGCGATCCCACGCACCACCACATCCTGCCGGTCACCAACCAGGCGATCGCCGGGCGCAAGCAACCGGTGGGGCGCCAGTGGCATTCGGACCTCTCGACCACCACGCGGCCGGCACGCGGATCCCTGCTGAGGAGCGAGGTGATCCCGCCCGTGGGCGGCGACACGATGTTCACCAACATGTACCTCGCCTACGACACGCTCTCCGACCGCATGAAGGCGATCGTCGACAGGCTCGACGCGATCCACGACATGACCGTGGCCAGACATTCGAAGGGACGCGATCCGGCGGACCTGGCGGAGGTGCGCAAGCGCAACCCGCCGATCGCGCACCCGATGGTGCGTGTGCACCCCGAAACCGGCAAGAAGGCGCTCTACGTGAGCGAGATGACCACCACCGGCATCGTCGGGCTCACCGACGAGGAGGCCGAACCGATCCTCCACTTCCTCTACCGCCATTGCGTGCGGCCGGAATTCACGTACCGCCACAAATGGCAGGTGCACGACCTGCTGGCGTGGGACAACCGCTGCACCATGCACCTGGCGCTTTCGGATTACGACATCGAGATCCCCCGCAAGCTCTATCGCACCACGCTGCTGGGGGAGCCGTCGGGATACATCGTGGGCGCCGAAGACAAGGCCGCCGCGTGAATCGTCCGCCGCTTGCCGGGGTGAAGGTGGTCGACGTCAGCATCGCGCTGGCGGCACCCCTGGCCGGGCATTTCCTCGGCCACTTCGGCGCGGACGTCATCAAGGTGGAACCCCCGGAAGGCGACTACTCGCGCGCGGCGGGCGGGCAGTCCCGCAACCCGGGCATGAACGCCTTCACGCTGCACACCAGCCGGGAGAAACGCAGCATCGCGCTCGACCTCAAGAGCGCGGCGGGCAAGGAAGCGTTGATGCGCCTGGTCAAGGACGCCGACGTCTTCCTGCACAACTTCCGTCCTGACGCCGCGAAGAAACTCGGCATCGAGTGGGACGACATCAGCGCGGTGAACCCGAAGATCGTGCACGTGCACGTCGTGGGTTTTGGCAGCCGCGGGCGCTATTCGGGGCTACCCGCGTACGACGACATCATCCAGACCGCGGTGGGTGTGCCGCGCCTGATGGCGCAGATGAATGGCGGCACGCCGCTGATGGTGCCGACGGCATGGGTCGATCGGCTGGTTTCGATCACGACCTATGGCCACATCGTTTCCGCGTTGTTCGGCCGTGAGCGAGATGGCCTCGGCCGCCGCGTGGAAGTGCCGATGTTCGAGGTGGCCGCGCACCTGGTGCTCTCCGACCACCTCTACATGCGCACCTTCGATCCGCCGCTGGGGCCCGCGGGGCACTTCCGTTTGCTCGATCCCAACCGCAAGCCCCACAGGACCGCCGACGGTTTCCTGTGCGTGATGCCGACACACGACAAGCACTGGGCTTCGATCTTCGCGATCGCCGGACGGCCCGAGCTCATCGAGGACCCGCGCTACGACACCATGCGCAACCGCATGGCGCACATCCAGGAGCTGACCCAGCTGCTTTCCGACCTCATGGCCACGCGCACAACCGCCGATTGGGTGCAGGCCCTGCGCGCCGCGGACATCCCGCGATGCCGGCCCTCACGCTCGACGAGCTGATCGACGACCCGCACCTGAACGAGGTCGGATTTTTCCAGCCGACCGCACATCCCACCGAAGGCAACATCGTCAACGTGGCCTTTCCCGGCGACTGGTCGGACTGGACGCCGGGCCCCAGCAGGCCCGCGCCCCGGCTCGGCGAGAACAGCCGCGAGATCCTGGGGGAGGCCGGATATTCACCTGCCGAGATCGATCGCCTGATCGCCGAGGGTGTGAGCGTGCAGGCGCCGCCGGTGAAAGCCGCATGAGCGATTCCCTCGCCCGGTTGCTGGTCCGCGAGCTGGTGGGCTTCAAGCCCGAGGCCGTGAGCGCATCGGCACGCGACAAGGCCACGCTCTGCCTCCTCGACTACCTCTCCTGCACCTTCGCCGGCCGCCAGATGCCCTACGGCGAACAGGCCATCGAGGCCGCACGCCCGTGGTCGTTTGAAGCCGGCGTACCCGTCGTCGCCACCAGCCTGCGCGTCTCCCCCGGCGAGGCCGCCTACCTCAACAGCCTCCTGGCGGCCAGCGCCTCGCGCACCGACATGCATCCCGCCAGCACCTCCCACCCCGCCGCGGTGATTTTCCCCGTGGCCTTCGCCTGCCTGCTGAACCCCGAAACCAGGGACGCACCCTACTTTTCCCAAACCGGGGACGCACCCTACTTTCGGTGGACGCGTTTTCGTCACCTGCGTGCGCACGCTCCCGGCCCACGGCGTTCCGCACGGGGGGTCCGTCCCGACTTTCCGGAAAGTAGGGTGCGTCCCCGGT
>Ga0163150_10003915_pt1 | contig 20370 bp, 16 predicted proteins | sample OliLakLV19P2IB_FD_148628 | JGI IMG/M metagenome (GOLD analysis project Ga0163150, IMG submission 148628) | Freshwater microbial mat bacterial communities from Lake Vanda, McMurdo Dry Valleys, Antarctica - Oligotrophic Lake LV.19.P2.IB | ecosystem: Environmental > Aquatic > Freshwater > Lake >...
GGACGTTTTCACTAGTCGGTTCGTGCACATGTTGCTCAGCTACGTTTTTTGAATCACGAACCCCATTTGCCCCTGATGGTCGTCGGCTTCAGATTCTATGAACACGGGAGTTGTCATCGCAACTTTTTGCTCATCGTCTTTCGCGCCGCGAATGTACTGGAACAATCGCTTAGAACTGCCGTCGCCGCCTTGCGATTCGAATTTCATGTTGGTCGTTGCCATTAGCAGGTCCGGATAGCGACGTGTTTCAAACGGATTGTCTGAGTCGAGCAGGGTGTATGCGGTCGATGCGTAGGCGATTCTGGCTGTCAGTTTCCAGCCCAGATAGGCGAGCGCACCGACAGCGCAAGCAACGAATAGGTAGATCATCTCGTTTCTAGACACGGTGTAACCAGCCTCAAATCTCGTCGCGTAGATCTGCGCGATTGCGAAGATTTTGGTAAGGACTTCAAGCCCCAGTGATTACTTCACCTTGTCCGAGCGCGGGTTAGTCGGCGTTGTTTCTTGCTTTCGGTAGTCGCCGATGACACTTTTCAGCGGACAAACTGAGAATGCCGGACATTTCTTGCAGCCGACTGCTAAAGCGATTGGGCATAACGTCATCTCACATCTCCTTGTGTCTGTGTGCGGCGCGGGTCGACAAGATCTCGAAGTCGTATTGATCCCGTGTGCACTGGTGCTATTCCGCCTGAACCGCGCGCTAGCAACTGAACTCAGCCCCATGCGGACAAATCCGTGGCGGCTCTGAACATCCTATCAGTTATCCAGCACAGCTGTGGCACGCCATCCGCGCACGGCAAAAACGGTCCATTGTTGGAACAAGGCAGAAGACGCTACTTCGAGCAACACAACCGCACGCCAAGCAGCGAAGCACAGCGACGTGAAATCGAATGTGGCGACGGCCCGCTGGGCTTCAAATCCACACTTTTCGCCTGCCGGGTGAAGACAGATGAGGCCCATAAGTGCGTAGGCGGCAATCGCCGGGATGCGACTTTTGTCGTCGTGGCATCTCGTTCCCACTTTTCAGCACCGTCACGCAAGAGAATCCATCTCATTCGACGAAAAAAGCCGGAACAGCATTCGCTGTTCCGGCGTCAGGAAAGATTTTGTGGCAATCGTTGCCTTGCGGAACTGAGCGACCCTATTTTCCACCGGTGCGCGGCGGGGGGGCATTACTTGAGGGTTGCGTTACAATCGGCGTTTTGATTGTATTTGCTGGCCCTTGAGTGTTCACCGTATAGCCGCTTGGACCATTGCCGCTGTAATAACCTTGCGTGCGATGATCTACGATGCCTTTGCGAGGTTGGGCTGGCGCCGTGAAGCTGAGCGGGTTAGCAAATTCCAAACCACTGCTGCCGGTGACGGTGGGAGGATTGGAGTAAGGGTTCGTCTTGACCGTGGGTTTGGGGATCGTGTGGTCTCGGACGATCGGGCCGGTTCCGGTCGGGCCCGGCTTAATCCCTAACAGGTTGGTCTCGATCGTCGTGGCGGTGGTGATCTGGCCGCCACCGGTGATTGTCGGCGCACCGTGCTTCGGGCGGATGGGGTCCATGATCTTCGTCACCTTGGCGCCGGACGGGGATAAGTGACGCTTCGCCGGGTCGGCAATGTAGCCCATTCCGTTCTTTGTTCCGGTGATAACCTTGTTCTTTGGCTGCAGGTTCAGATTCCTTGTCACGCTATGTGGCGCGGACTTGAACGACGAACCAGACTGTCCGCCGGAATGCCCGTGACCACCGCCATGGCCAGCCAGGGCGTAATTCGCCGACGTGAACGCGAGGCAAAACGCGGCTAGTGCCACCAGATTAAATAAGCGTCGCATAATCGTTTATCCCTTCCCCGCTGGGGAGATTTCAGGAGTGCTTTGCCGGACACACGTCCGTCCTGACTCTCCTAGCGTGAAGGGAACGGAAGTGTTACAGCCTTTGCGCGGAAAAAATGGGAATCGGTGAGAAAACCCGGGGAAAGGCCGGTTTCCAAGGTCGTGCCAACCGGATTCGGCATTTTGGCCATGGCCCGGTCAGGTGGCACACGGTCGAGGCTGGTTAATTAAAACCATTCGTTGCTGCCGTTCGCAGCGATGCCGCATTTGGTCGATTGCCGGAAGTCCGCAATCCCCACAGGAAGCAAAGACCTTGACGTTCGCGAGCCTCATTCGCAGCGGTCTGCTTCGTTGAATTTCTTCAACGTGCGATTGCGACGACGACCACCCGCGATCAGGATTCCCGCTAATCCGATGGTGGCGCCGATCCACGTGGCCGGCTCCGGCACGCCATGAAATGCGAGCCCGCCTGGACCAAATGGGAGCGGATACGGAAGCGAGGCAAAGGTATCCATAAAATGCCCATCAATACCCGAGTAGCGAAGCACGCCGTAGTCGCTGGCAACGTATAGGTAGCCGTCGGGACCAAATGCCAAGCCTTCCGGCCGCGACAAACCACCGCTGCCCGGGGCGACAAACGTGTCGATGAATGCTCCGGTCGTGCCATCGAACCTGAGCACGCGACCCGGCACATCGTAAATGCCGACATAGAGGTTTCCGTCGGGGCCGAATGTGAGGTAATGAGGCGAAATCGCGCCCATGCTGGCTGGGCTGACAAACTCGCTCAGTGAGCTCGTCGCAGGATTGAAGCGCAGTACGTTCGACGACGACTCGTTGGCAAAGTACACGTTGCCATCGGGACCAGTTGTCACTCCATAGGGTATGCCAAACACGAACGGGGAGGGCAGGACCCAGTAGTCGGATACCTTGTCGACAACCGCTCCGCTCACGGCATCGAAGCGAAACACTTCGGCGAGCGCGCTGGACGTGTCGTAGCCGGCCACATAAAGGCGGCCATCCGGGGCAAACGCCAAACCCTTGGGCGAGGAGAATCCTCCCGCGCCTGCGGCTACGAATTCACTTAAGTAGGCGCCCGTGGTTCCGTCGTACCTCAGAATGTTGTCGGTTCCCTCGCTGGCAACGTATAGGTTGCCGTCGGGACCAAACGCCAAGCCCCGCGGGAAAGACATTCCGCCACCCGACGCGAACGTGCCGTCGGGGGGAAACGGATCGCCCGTCACGCCGTCAAAGCCCTTAACGCTCGTATCCGGGTAGGTGAAGGTGCCGCTGACGAACAAGTTCACACTCGCGGCGTCCACACGGAGCGGGCTCAGCAATGAGAGTGCCAAGAGGCCGGAGACGATCAGACAGGACGAACTCGGTTTGCACATTAGCACGTACCCCTTTCTTGACCTTGGAAAGTGTGTTCGTGGAACGGGCCAACTTACTCCTTGTCTAAGTGCCTGATCAAACGGCACCATTATCGTCTCGCCGAACTGCGGTGCCTAGCAGCACGACCCGTTTTACGACCAAGTTCGCGGAGGCCTGGAACAGGCGCTGGGTTGCAATTCTGTCACGCCGTCCGATTTGTGCTGAAAACCTTCCATTGCTGGGCCTCAAAACAGGGCCAGTTCCGCGCCAATTCACAGCCTCACATCGTTCCGAGAATACGGCTGCCTTTCCTGGACGCCCGGAAAGTCCCGTCAAAGGCTTGAGTTTGTGACGCAGGCAGCGACAGGCGTTATTTGTCGGTGGTTTTTTCGGAGTCCGAGAAAACGCTTGGCAAAACGAGCCTGAGACGCGGTCAAACGATGGGCGGAGAAAAAAGAGCCCCGCCAGGCTAACGGGCCTGGCGGGGCCAGATGAGCTGCGAGTTACATGGAAGCCACTGCGTTAAGCCTGGCGTAGCTTTCTCCGCAGGGTGACGAACCCCAGGCTGCCCAAACCAGCGACGCCGAGAAGGAATGCGCTCGGCTCTGGAACCACTGCGAAATTGGCCGCAACGTTTTGATTACCCAGGAAGTCACCCACGACGGCGGGATCGTACGTTTCGTTCAGCGCCTCGTGGTTTTCCGGGTCGTATGTGCCGATGTACTTGTAAAACTCATAACGGCGCGTCACGGCTTCGTTAGCTGCCCCAAGGTCACTCTGGTCGAGCTTTTCAGCAAGGTCTGGTCGAGCAGGGTTCGACTGAAGAAGTTGCCACTCGATCTCGGTTTCGGAATCGGGCGGCACCACTGCATTACCCAGGACCAGTTCATTCAAGTCGACGGGGTTTTGATGCTCGACAACGGTCGTAAAAACTTTAGCCCAAATGGCATCGCCCATCTGCTGTCCAACCTCCGGCGGCGGCGCTTGTATCACCGCCTGAACCCCGGCCTGATTGACCGGGTTTACGGGTGCGACAACATTGAAAACCGGCGCCGGCACCATCACGCTCGTCCCGGCCTTGACGAGATTGCCGTTACCACCGTCGAGAAGCCAGTGATAGATCGTATTGGTCGGATTAGCATTTACGCCGACGCCGAAGTGGTCGCCCGGCACATTGGGGTAGTCGGCAGACCCGCCGTACTGAGGAAAGAACAGCGAGTGCCCGCCCGTCGGAGCATAGGTCCCCGAGTTGGTGCCGACAGCCCACGTGCCATTGTTGTAAGTGCTTTCGTAACGCACGAAGGTGTTCGTGCCGTCGGTCGTGATCGTCGGCGTGCCGTAGCGATTGTACGGAGCGCCAAAAGTTGAAGAGACACTCGAGGGAAGACACCCGTCGAGTTCAATCTCAAAGCCATGCGCGGTTTGGCCCGTGTCGTTAATGATGTCGAAGTTGCCCAGGCTGCCGTACATGGTGGCGGCAAATGCAGGACTGCAAAACGAAGCAAGCGTGAGCGCCGCGGCAATCGGCAGTTGGTGAAGCAGATAGTTGCAATTCATCCGGAAGTATCCCTCTTTAAGCCACGTGGTAGTAACGAAAACGAAATTCACGCGCGACGCTGTGTGGTCGTCATTCGCGCAACCCAACCAAGGCGGGAGGGGCAAGCCAACGGCCGTTTACGATTTGGGGGACGGCCCAGCGTAAATCATCGAACGAGCGCGCGAAGGGCAAAGTCATGACTGCCCAGTCGGTAGTTGCTCAACGCGCGGACGAAAACACCCTTCACTTGGCTAGCGTTCCCCTTGTGCCCGTTGGCGTGAACTTCGATCGGAGGTCGGACTCGCCTCGCGACAGAGAATCGGTTGAGATGTGTGTGCTAGATTCTGCTGCCGCAGCCTAAGCGCACCGAGAAGTGAGCGTCAATGAGTGCCTTTCGGCTCGTTAGATTGGGGGTGGCCCGTACGGCTTTGGAGCAGACTTTTGCACTAGTCCTTATAATGCCGTGAGGTTTTTGCCAGTTGCGCGCATTGAATCTCGAACTACCTTGATTCAGATTCACTGAGGCTGGGGGCGTGTGCGACTTTCACCTCGTGATTCCGGCTGAGTTTCGGGCCGAATTGTATGGGGCAGCGCGATTTGTTGGAGGAACTGTGATGAGTGGAAAACAGAGACCGAGGCGACGTCTGGCAGTTGAGGGACTCGAAGGTCGGGAAATGTTGTCGATTAATCCCGTGTTCCATAAGCCAATTATTGGCGGGAGTGGTGCCGGACATGACGACGTGGCGCATTTTGGGCCTTCGATCGCAACTGCGATCGCCGCCAGCAACGCGACGGCATCCAATGAAACCCACCTCGTGGCCAATTTGACCAATAACGGCAACGCTGCCGGGCGGGCTTCATATGAAGCCGAGACCGAGCACGGCGCAAGCCAGCAGCAATTGTCGGTCGAAGTCAAAGGCGCCACGTCAAATGCCACGCTCAATGTGACCATCGACGGCAACGTGATTGGCACGCTTGTGACCGACGCAAGCGGTCAAGGTAAGGCTCGCTTTGCCAACAATCCGACAAAGGCAAACGTCCAGGCCCTGCCGGACAATTTCACGTTGAATGCCGCATCCACGATCGCCATCGGCGATACGATCTCGGGTTCGTTTGCCGCGCCGGCACCCGGCGGCGATGGCCACGACCATGAGAACGAAGGCTCCGAGCCAGGAGATAATGAGACGGAACTGCACGCGAGCCTGACCAACAATGGTGTTGCCGCCGGCGAGGCTAGTTACCACGCAGAAACCGAAAACGGCGTCACTCATCAATCGCTGCGGGTCAAAGTGACAGGCCTTGGGGCCAGCACGACCTTCAACGTGACTGTCGACGGCACCGTGATCGGCACCTTGAAGACTGATGCCAACGGTAATGTTAAGGCACGCTTTTCATCAAATCCCAAGAGCGCAAACGTGATGGCGTTACCTGCGAACTTCACGCTGAGCCCAGGGTCAACCATCATGGTTGGTGATACGGTTATTGGGACATTTGCTTAGCGGCCCGGGCGCATGCCAGAAATTTGCCTGGCCGTCTCCGCTATCGTAGATGATTGCCGCTGGGTCGGAAGTTTGCGCAACGCGCGTCGCAGTTTGCGCGACGCGCGTTGCCACTTCCGACGAATAGTTGTGTTTCGCGACGCTGGCCGACTTTCAAACGCGGGCGGCTCGCTCACCGGACGCGGCCAACGGATCGGCGATCGACTGCACAACCATCACAAATCACACTGCACTCGTGCTAGCTCAAGGCGCTTTTTGTCGACACCCCCGATCCATTCTTGAGAGTGTGTCAAAATGACTAGCGATGGGGATGCGGGGAGCTACGATCACGAAGTAGCCGTTTTATCCTAGACCGTCCGTTGCTGTTTTTTTAGCGGCCATACGCGAAGTTGCCGTCCCAATCGGGAATCGCTCTAAGGCCGCAATTCGTAGTCCGAGAGCATTTTCGGAGTCATGGCAGCCCGCAAAGCGTTCAGTACCGCCAGGACATCGATGACCTCTTGCGTGATCGCGCCGGCAACCGGTGGTAGGTAGCCTGCAGCAGCGAAGAATATGCCAATCATACTCAGGCCCATTCCGCCAATAGCGCTCTGCAAGGCAATCGATCGCATCCGCCGTCCAATGTGCAGCAGTTCGTCCACCCGCTGCAAGGAGCTATCCATAACTACGGCGCCAGCGGCTTCGGCGGTGACGTCGCTTCCCTGGCCGAAGGCGATTCCCACGGTCGCGGCCGTCAGAGCCGGGGCGTCGTTGATTCCATCGCCCATAAACACGGAGTTGGCGCGTTTGGTCTCTTCTCGCACCAGCGCCAGTTTCTGTTCCGGGCTTTGGCCGGCGTATACCTCGGAAATGCCGACTTTATCGGCCAAGTAGCGCACCTCAGCTTCGCGGTCGCCAGATACAAGGAGAACGCGTTCAAAGCCGTGCCGAGGTTTCAGGTGCCGGACGAACAACTTGCCATCCGCGCGCGGCTCGTCGCGGAAGCGGAAAGTCGCTGCGTAGCGACCGTCTATGAGGACAACGCATTCCAAACCTCCCGCGAGTGGCGGGAGCAATTCTGCTGTCGCCGGCGACTGAATGGTCAATTTCTTTCGACTGGTCACTTCAATAGACCGTCCACCGATCACACCTCGCAGCCCCTCGCCTGGCCGCTCGGTGACCTCCTCCGCTTCTTGAAGGGGAAGTGTCGCGTCTGTAGCGGCGTCGATCATCGCAGAGGCGAGCGGGTGGCGTGAATAGCGTTCAAGGCTCGCCACGGCAGAGAGGGTTTCGTCCTTGCTAAAACCGGTGGCGGGTAGTATTTCGGTCAATTTCGGCTCCCCGTAGGTGAGCGTACCCGTCTTGTCGAAAATAGCAATGCGGCAGGTGTCGATCTTTTCAAGTACTGCCGGATCCTTGATGATGATGCCACGCCGTGCCGCCAGGGAGACGGAGCCGATGATCGCCACGGGTATGGCAATCAGCAGTGGGCACGGCGTCGCGACCACCAGCACACCGAGAAATCGCAAGGCGTCGCCGCTGAATGCCCAAGCAAGGAGGGCAATCACGATGGCTAGCGGCGTGTACACGGCTCCGATTTGATCCCCCAGCCTCCGCAATTGGGGGCGCCGCTGTTCTGAATCGCGCATGACTTGCATGATCTTGGCGTAACGCGAATCCACGGCCGTTTTGTCCGTTCGAATCGTCAAAGCACCTTCGCCGTTGATGGCTCCGGAGAGCACCGCCGATCCCGTGGCCTTGGGCAACAGATACGGCTCACCCGTCAGGTAGGATTCGTTCATGGTGCTTCGGCCTTCGAGCACGACACCATCAACGGGGCAAGTCTCGTGCGGGAAAACCACGATCGCGTCGCCTACGGCGATCTCGGCAAGGGGTATGTCGCCGACGCTTCCACCCTGCTTGAGATGCGCGAGAGACGGCAGTCGCTTAGCGAGTGCTTCCAGAGCGAAAGAGGCCCGGCGCACGGCAAAAGCCTCTAGCGCCTGTCCGCCGGACAGCATGAGTACGACAAGCGTACCTGCCAGATATTCGCCAAGCAATATCGACGTCACGATCGAGATACCGGCGAGCAGGTCGGAGCTGAACTCCAAACGTGAGAGGTGGATCACTAGGCTAAATACAAGGGGCGTCCCACACGCTAGTGCAATCAAGAGTGGAATCGCTTGCGACGGGAAGCCGAATAATTGGCCGTTCGCCTCAACCGCGAATCTAAGCATCAGGTGAATTCCGATAGCCACCAGCGCGATCGCTGCGATGACGACTTCTTTCGTGCGCAGAATTGCGATGAAGTTCGACCTCTGTTGTTTCATGTGGCATTCCATTTTGCCTGGCCCGCACGAGCGACAAGCGACGGATTATCTGCCGGCGACCATGTTTGAAGATAGAATCTGCACATCAGTCCCGGGGCGAGAATTGTGCGTCCTCAAGAGCACGCAGTCATTCGTCGAACCGTGTATTCTAAGAAGCTCCCCGTTCGTTTGTCAGCCCTCCCGAATTGACAGATGGCTTCTCAGTAACGCTAAACGTTGACGAGTATGCCGCGTAAGATATGATCCAACGGCGTCAAGCAGGCTATTTAAGCTCAGGAAAGCGTTTCTGCGATGCGAGGCACACTCATACCAAAAGCAGTTTGGGGCGTGATGGCGCTGACGTTGTGGTTGTCGTGTATGTTCGCGTACCTGATGAGCAGACAGGCTCCATCGGCCAGTGAAGTCAGCGGATTCGCTAAACCGTCGGCCGAGGAGGGAATCGACGTACTAAAGAACGGAAATGCCAGATTCGTAAGCGGCAATAGGAAATTCGCTCGACTGGACAGAGATCGCATCAATGAAACAGCTTTGGCCCAAAAGCCGTTCGCGACGATCCACATAAGTTCGATTTACCGACCTACGCTAAGGGCCGCGAACACCTTCAGATTCAATTGGGCGGCAAGCGCTGCTATGGGAATCATTCGCCGCATCGACAACTCCGATGCGATTGATGCCCCACTTTTCGCTACTTCGGCGTCCAGAGATGGCATGCCGACACATCTCGACGTAACTGCGCGGCGCGACGATAATTGTAACCGACCGACTTTCAGCACACACACGATCGAAGGCCACCGCAACATCTGTGGAGATTATCTATGCACTTGTCCTGGTCGCGGGGCCTGCGAACCCAAACTGCAGTTTTGATCCTGTCGAGCCTTGCAGTCATCATTGCGCTCGGCGGATGGTGGATTCTCTCACGAAGCCGTCAAGAATCCCAATCGACGCTGTCCACTCTCACGGAGCAAGGCGGAACCCAAGGTGATCCTTCGGTTCCACCATCCGACCCCGTAACGATCGAATTCCCGCGAGCATCTTGGCAGTCCGCCTCGATAGAATTGCAGCCAGTTCAACGTGGCACTTTTGCTCAGTCCGTTGAGCTCACGGGAAAAATTTCTCTCAATGAGGATCATTTAGCGCACATCGTTCCTTTGGTTGAGGGCCGAGTAGAACAAGTAAAGGTCCAGTTCGGCGACAAAGTGAAGAAGGGGGATCTGCTAATCGTGGTGCAGAGCAAGGAAGTCGGCCAAGCAATGTTGCAACTCTTTCAAGAACGCCTGCAACGCGACTTTGCGGTTACGAAGGATCAGTGGACGCAAGCCGTATCCACGAATACGCAGGCCTTGATCAAGCTCATTCGCAATGGTGCTGAGATCGAAGACATCGAGAAACAACTCGAAGATCGACCAATTGGTGAATATCGCGACAAGCTGATGACGGCCTACATCAGCCATTACAAGGCGCGCAAGCTATTTGAACGCTTGGTCCCCTTGTCGAAAGACGGTAACGTGGCAGGCATACAAGTAGTTGTTGCCGAGGCCGAACACAATGCATCGCGAGCGACTTTGCAATCGCTCGTAGAACAGATTCAACAAGATGCTAAGCAAGCATCTTCGATGTCGACGCAATCCGTGAAAGAACTGCAAACCCGTGTTTCCGTGGGTGAGACTAATCTGAAAATCCTTGGGGTTGAGGACGCGGCCCTGGCCACGATTGATCCGGTACGGCAGGGGGAGGCGATTTCCCATTACCCCATAAATGCGCCGCTCGACGGCACGATTATTTCAAAGGACGTCGTTTTGCTTGAGCGTATCGGACCCGAGAAACAGATCCTGAGCATTGCAGATCTGTCGACCGTCTGGGTATCGGCTGACGTCTACGAAGAACACTTGCCACTGCTCAAGCAGCTCGACAACCAGATTATTCACTTACATAGCGATGCTTGGCCCCAGAAGACATTCGAAGCCCAGATTTTCTACACCGGCGACGTCATCAACGAAGCAACTCGCACTATCTCAATGCGAGCAGTTGCTGACAACAAGGATGGCTTGCTCAAGCCGGGCATGTTCGTACACGTGGACTTTCCGAATCTCTCGCGTGCACAAGTATTGCAAGTTCCACTAACCGCACTTCAGGAGCACGAGGGGAAAGACTTCGTTTTCGTGCATCTCGGTGGGGACCGATTTGAACGTCGCGATGTGACACTCGGGCCGCGCAATACGCAAGCAGTCGAAATTCAGGCGGGACTCAAATCGGATGAAATGATCGTCGCCAGTGGAGGCTTTGCACTTAAGTCGCGCATGCTTGCTGCGCTGCTCAATCAGTAAGCTGAACAGGGGCATGGTCTCAAATCTCATTCTAGCCACCCTGAACCTTCCCTTGTGACCTTACTTCGGCACTATTCAGGATATAGCGCGGTGGTTCATCACATCATTGATTGGTCGCTTGAACACCGCTTCATCGTGATGCTGCTGGCAGTCGTGTTGCTAGGAGTTGGCTTATTCGCAATTTCTACGTTGCCACTCGACGCCGTTCCCGATCTGACCAACGTTCAAGTGCAGGTGTTGACGAGTTCTCCAGCATTGGGCCCCGTGGAGGTCGAGCAGTTCATCACTTTCCCTGTCGAAAATGCCATGAGCGGTTTGCCCCGCGTCAGCGACATCCGCTCTATCAGTCGTTTCGGGCTGTCTGCCGTGACCGTGGTATTCGAAGATGGCATCGATATCTATTGGGCCAGAAATCTGATCAATGAACGGTTGCAAAAAGCCCGCGCGAATATCCCTCCGGGGATGGGCGATCCGCAAATGGGGCCGATCGCCACGGGGATGAGCGAGATTTACCAATTTGAAGTGCGCGCTAAGCCCGGGCACCAGTTTAGTTTGATGGAGCTACGCACGATTCTAGATTGGCAAATTGCTTTTCAGTTGCGCGGCGTACCTGGCGTGATCGAGGTGAATACCTTCGGCGGCGAGTTGAAAACCTACGAAGTGCAAATCGATCCCCACAAATTGCTGAACTACAAGATCTCCCTTAGCCAGGTCTTTAAAGCCCTTCAGGAGAATAACGCAAATGCTGGTGGCGGCTACATTACACACGGTGCCGAACAGCGGCTGATTCGCGGCGAGGGTCTGGTCAGTTCGCTGGATGACATTCGTCATATTGTGTTAGACAATCGCAGCGATGGAACGCCAATCCGTGTCTCGGATATTGGCGAGGTGCACTTCTCGCCAATGCTGCGACAGGGGGGCGTAACTCGCGATGGTGACCGGGAGGCTGTCACGGGCATGGTAATGATGCTCATGGGCGGCAATTCGCGGCAGGTCGTTGCGGACGTTAAGCGCAGGATCGAAGCAATCCAAGCGACGCTTCCCGGGGGCGTATACATCGACACCTTCTACGACCGCACTGCATTGGTCGAGAAGACGATTCACACGATCGCTGAAAACATCAGCATCGGAGTCGTGCTGGTGATCATCATGCTCTTTCTGCTCCTTGGAGATTTCCGCGCTGGTCTAATTGTAGCTGCAGCAATTCCGCTCTCGGCTATGTGCGCTCTGATTGCCATGAAGCTGGGAGGTGTTTCCGCCAACCTAATGAGTCTCGGAGCGATTGACTTCGGTGTCATCGTTGATGGCGCGGTCGTGATGATTGACAATGCAGTGCGCGCTGCGAGCGCTTACCAGCGAGAGCACGGGCCACAACGCGTGCCGAAATCTGTCTTCAAGGAATCAGCGCAGGAAGTGGGAACTCCCATTTTGTTTGCAGGGCTGATCGTGATCATTGTCTTTTTGCCGATCCTTAGCCTGCAAGGTGTGGAGGGGAAAATGTTTCGACCGATGGCCTTCACCTTCATGTCAGCGCTGACCGGAGCATTAATCTTATCCGTCACGGTCATGCCCGTGATGGCATCGCTGTTCTTGGCGCGTCGAGTGAGCGCCACCGAAACTATGCTGGTTCGTAAGCTGAAGCTCTTGTATGAGCCGATGCTCAAGTGGGCGATTGCGCGTCCAGGAACGATGCTGTCAACGGCGGCAATGGTGTTCGTTGTTAGCGCCCTCGTTGCTTCACGATTTGGCGTAGAGTTCGTGCCTAAGCTCGACGAGGGCGATATTGCGATTCAGGCTGTGCGATTACCGAGCGTGTCTCTGGAGACATCGCTCACAATGACCCGGGAGATGGAGAAAACTCTCAAGCGTTTTCCGCAGGTCGAAAGCGTGATTTCAAAGACGGGCCGACCCGAGATTGCAAATGATCCTATGGGAGTCCACCAAACCGACATTCTGGTGCGACTCAAGCCCGCAAGTGATTGGCCCGAGCGAATCGATAAGCTGGATTTAGTCGAGACGATGCAGGAAGCCCTAGAGAAGGCAGTGCCCAGTAACTCGTACGCCTTTACGCAACCGATCGAATTGCGCGTGCAAGAACTTGTCGCCGGCGTTCGTTCCGATATCGGCCTGAGCCTGTATGGTGACAACCTTGATGTACTCAAAACAGAAGGCGATAAGATTGTCAGAGCACTCAGCCAGGTTCGGGGCGCTGCGGACGTTCAGGCCCAGCAGATCTCGGGGTTGCCCTATTTGCGTGTCAAGATTCGCCGAGATGCGATCGCGCGATACGGCATCAACTCCAGTGAGGTATTGAATGCCGTTAGCGTAATTGGAGGAAAGCTAGTCGGCGAAGTATTTGAGGGGCAGCGGCGGTTTCCGCTGCAAGTGCGCATCTCACCGGAGTGGCGGCAAGACGTCGAGAAGCTGCGTCAAATCAAGATTGACGACCCTCAGGGTCGGCAGATTCCGATCTCGCAGCTTGCAGACATCGTGATTGAGGACGGACCGTCTGAGATCAGCCGTCATGCAATTCGTCGTCGATTGTTAATTCAATGCAATGTACGCGGTCGCGATCTAGCAGGCTTCGTGGCAGACGCTCAGCAGGCAGTAGGCCGGCAAGTCACACTGCCGTCAGGATACTCGCTTGCTTGGGGCGGCCAATTCCAGAATTTACAGCAAGCCAGCCAACGCTTGATGGTCGCAGTGCCAGTTGCGCTTTTCCTCATTGTCGCTCTGCTGTACGTGACATTTGACTCTATAAAACTGACATTTCTGATCTACTTAAACGTCCCCATTGCGGCGACCGGTGGAATCTTTGCACTTTGGGTGAGGGGCATGCCTTTCTCCATCTCGGCCGGCGTTGGGTTTATTGCACTCTTCGGAATTGCGGTCATGAATGGCGTCGTACTGATCGAGCACATTCGCCATCTGCGGCTACTCGGCAATGACCAGTCAACAGCGGTTGTAACGGGATCGATGGATCGATTACGACCCGTACTAATGACAGCCATGTGCGGTGCGCTCGGGTTTGTGCCGATGGCTGTTTCGGGCAGCGCCGGTGCTGAAGTGCAGAGACCATTGGCAACCGTGGTAATTGGCGGCCTTTTCACCTGCACGATCCTGACACTACTGGTTCTGCCTGCGATTTATCGGTGGTTTGAACCGGTCGAGGCTCCGAGTCACTGATCGCTGAGACGCTCCCCCTTGGAAGTCTCCGGCCTTTTAGGGCGTAGTTCCTCCCAATCAAGCCATTCCACGTGATGTAGCGCCAGGTACTGATCAACCGCCTGGCCGATGGTAGGGAAAAAAGTGTCCGTACCGAACGAGGTGAGTATCAAGCAGTTCGTGGGCGAGGGCGTCAAGACACTGGTGTCGAGGATAACCGCCGTAAGGGCCGACTACCGTCGTCTTGATAGATTGCTCATCTATCGAGATACCAAAGCAGTGACCAAATCGTCCAACAGTTCCTCGTTTAGCTCAGCTGCATTGCCAATCCCGTCGCTGGCATTCTGTGAATGCCGAAGGCTTTGCTGCTTCTGATCGGTCCAATTCTGGAAGTAGCTCCTTACTCCTTCGGGATCGAGTCGCCCGTGGTCGGCGTGGCAAAGCAGGGGTTGCGAGGCAGACCAAGCCTCGCGGGTAAAGGCTGAACTCGACGTGGCAGCCAAGGCCGAGGCAACGCCAGCATCGCCAGCCGCTGCCGCGCTGCTCGCTTGTTTGGTGGCCGGCGCGAACGGCCCACCTGCGCCGATCTGCAGTCTTCCAATCGCGCCCACGCTGTTCAATACGATGGTGGCGTCAGCCGCGGTGACATTGCCGTCGCGGTTGAAATCGCGAGGATTGGTAATCGGAACTCCGCCGGCCGCGCCGCCAAGCACCGACGTCTTGTCGGCGGCACTGGTGACGAACGTCGTGGCCGGAGTGCCTGTGCCGACGTCACCGACCTTGTTGCCCCAGAAGTGCACATCTGCCGTCGCCAGACCGGTATTGGCCGTGGCCAGGACCTGCACTTCCAGCCAGGTGTTTTTGATAGCGCCCGATGCCCAGGTAATCTCCACGCGGTCGGCTTCGTCGGAGCCAGCTCCAGCGCGCACTACGACCGCAGTCGGATCCGGTGCGTCGATCCAACCTCCCGGCGCATTGTTGTTGCCGATCCGGAAGCTGAAATCGGCAGCAGATATGTCCGGGTGCGATCCCGCGATGTCCACTATGATGCCGTTGATGCCGCGAGAGAAGCTACTCACGTTTGCAAAGGTGGCGATCCCGTTCCCCGGCATGTAAGCTGACTTGTTTGTGGCGATCGCATCGTCGTCGGCCGCGTTGATCGCGCTTGAGTTTCCATCGAAAACGGATTGGTTGTAGAACAACTGCCGACCGACGATCACAGGAGCGATTGTCATCGACGCAGACGCATAAGTGTCGGCAAAGTTTGCATCGGCACTTGTGAAGTACGCGTCCACTGCATACGTGCCCGCCGCCGACGGCGGCGACGTCTCGCCGTTGTAGTAAATGGTCCATGAACCGTTGACAGGCGTGACGCCGTCGAGCCCGTACACCGCCGCAGTGACCTGGTGACTAGCGCCGTCGAATGCGAAAGGGCCGCCGCTGATAGCTACTGTCGGCTCGGCTGGGATGATCCAAAGATAATCCGATGTAGACGCGTCGAAGTAGTGAGCATCGCTGCTGGTGAAGTTCGCGGATACGAGATAAACGCCCGCATCGACTGGCGGCGAGGTCAACAATTGGTAGTCGAGCGTGTTGTTGTCCCAGGAATAGTAGGCGATTGCAAGCGCGCCAGCGACGGGTGTTACGCCGTCGACTCCGAGGACTTCGGCGCTCGCCGTGTGATTCATGCCGTCGTAAGTAAACCAGCCGCCGTTGATGATGACCGCGGGTGTCGCCGGGCTGATCGTCAGGTTGCCGAGGATCGTCCGGTTTTTATAGTTCGAATCGCCACTGGTGAACGACGCCGCCACGGCATATGTGCCCGGCTCGGTCGGCGCGGCTGGCGATCCATCGTAGGTAAACGTAAAGCTGCCTGCGATCGGCGTCAGGCCGTCGAGACCAGATGCCATAGCCGTGGCGTCATGGGGCAGGCCATCGTAGATTGCATCGCCGCCAATCAACAACGCAGGGACCGCGGGATTGATCACGAGCGTGCTGCCGCGCGTCGCGTCGGCATAAGCCGGATTGCGGCTTGCGAAGCTTACCACCACTGCGTGCGTGCCCGCATCGGTCGGCGAGGAAGGCGAGCCGTCGTAGCTAAACGAAAACGTGCCATTGATGGGTGTGAACCCATCGTTGGCGTAGGCGATTGCCGTCGCGGTGTGGGCCGCTCCGTCATAGGTGAACGGTCCGCCACTGAGCACCAGGGTCGGAGCGAGCGAGCCAGTGCTGGTGATCGTAAGCGTGCCGCTGCTCACGGCATTGGCATAGCGCGGCTCATTGCTCGTGAAGTTGGCTGTGACCGAATAGATGCCCGGATTCGTCGGCGGCGTCGGCGAACCCTCGTATTGGAAGGTGAAGCTGCCGTCGATGGGCGTGACACCGTCTAGGGCATACGCCGTCGCTGTGACCGGATGGGCCGTGCCGTCATAGGTAAACGGGCCGCCGTCGACAACGAGCGAGGGCGCGGCGGGCACAATCGTCAACGTGCCGGTGCCGACCGCGTCGGAGTAGTAAGGATCGGAGCTATAAAACGTCGCGACGACGATGTAGGTGCCAGGTTCGGTGGGCTCGTACGCGGAATCGTTGTAAGTAAAAGTAAAGCTGCCGCTAACTGTCGTTACGCCGCCATCGCCGTAAGCGACGGCCGTCGCCGCGTGAATCGCGCCGTCATAGGTGGCGGGTGGACCCGACACCGTGACCGTCGGCGTTGAATGGGCGGTGATGAACGATGTTTGACCGGCCAAGCCGTCGTGATTGGCCGCGTCAAAGGCCGTTACCGAGACGGAAATCGACTTAGAGATCGGCAGTCCAGCGAGCACTAAGGACGTGCCAGCACCCACCGTGGTGTAGTCCACGGAGTGGGTTGTGTTGAACCGGCCAGAACGCACCCGATAGCTGGCGTGAACGTGATAGCCGGCAACCTCGCCGGCGCTGATCGCCGGCGGCAACCAGGTGATCGTCGCGCCCGATGTCGTGGGATTCGAAGCCACGACATTCTGCACCGCGCTTGCGAAATAGACGGGCACCGCTAGGGAGGTATCGCGCACGCCAGCATAGTTTGTGGCGCGGACCGTAATGCTGGCCGTGCCAACGTCGGCCGCGGTGGGCGTCCAGGAAACCAGTCCGGTGTTCGGATTTATTGCCACGCCGGCCGGAGCCGAGAGCAGCGAATAGATCACAGGACTGGAATTGTACGGATCGCTAACCTGCGAGAACTGTACGCTGTATGGCTGCGTGGCGACCGCCGCGCCGCTTTGCACGTAGGTCACATTCGGCAGATTGGTCGTCACGTTCACCGACACGACCGCGGTGACAGTGCCCACGCCATTGGAGATGCTGAACGAGTAGGAACCCGACCCCACGTTGGCGTCGCTCGGCGTCCAGTTCACCTGGCCGCTGGTGGCGTTGACGGTCATGCCAGATGGCACGGCTAGAGGCGTGTAGGTGAAAGTGGCAGGATTGCCGCTGGCCGACAGGGTGAACGACAAAGGATGATTGGCCACGACGTTGACCGTCGTTGGTCCCCAATAGGTTGGTCCAATCAAGGTCGTTGCCGATACCGCGGGAGAATACCCCGACTGATTGCCGGAGGCATTGTAGGCCGCGACGACAAATTTGTACGTCGAACCAGCGGAGAGGCCCGATATGGTGGCAGTGATGCCCGGGATGTCTGCCAGTTGCGTGTAAGTCGTGTGTGTGCCGTGCCAACCGGTTTTCGTAACGCGATAGACCCGATATCCTGTGACTCCCACCGAATCGTTCGCCGGGTTCCACCCGAGCGTGACGCTGTTGGTCGTGGTACTTGTCACGCTTAAGCCGTTGGGCACCGTGGGAGCAGGTGTCAGCGCGCGAACCGAAAAGCTTTGCTCGACAAATCCGACGACGTTGGTGGCGCGAACCTTGACGCTGTTGAGCCCGGCCTGGGCCAACGTCGGTGTCCACGAAATTAGTCCCGTGCCGGCACTAATAGTCATGCCCGCTGGCGACGTGATGAGAGAATAGGTGGGCTGTGGGTTCCCGCTTGCAACGACCTGGTAAGCATACGGTGCGTCTACCATTGTCGAAGCTGGCGCGGTCGAAGTAATTGACGGCGCGACGTCCGGCGCGTTGAGCTGCTGACTGACCGTCACCGTCGAGACCGCTGTATGACTCTGGTCGAAACCGCCAATGACTTCGATCCTTCCGAGCGCATCGGTGACCGCCGCCGCGCCGCTGATCGGGGCGGGCAGGCTGGGCTCGACGGTCCAGGTGTTGGTCGTCGGGTCGTACGATTGCACGGTCGACAAAGCGTTGCCTCCTGCGGAGCCACCAAGCACATAGATCCGACCGTTGCTGCCCAGCACCGCAGCGCTGTCGCGAGTCGCGGTCGGCATCGAAGCTATCGTCGCCCAGCTATTGGTGGCTACCGTATAGCGGTAGACCGTGTTGGATACCGAGGTGCTGTTGTACGTCGTGGCCCCGCCAAGCGTGTAGATATGGCCCGCGCCATCGTCGACGGCCGGGAAGGCATAGCGTGACTGCGGCAGGGATGCGACATTCGACCACGAGTCGCTGGCCACATCGTAGCGCTCGACCGATGCCAACACTGTGTTGCCGCTGCCGAGCCCCCCAATCGCGTACGGATGATTGGCATCGGAAGCGAAGCCAAACTGCGTTCGCGGCGTGGTCAGCACCTGCGCGTCCTGAACGATATCGATGTTGTAGGGATCGTAGGTGAGAACTTCTTCGAGCGGTGTGCCACCAGTGTTTCCGCCGTAGACCAGCAAGCTGGTCCCGGCTGAACCGACGCCCGGATAGTTCCGCGCGATATCAATCGAGTTCGCCGTTCCCCAGGAAGAGCTGCCAGAGGATAGTTGATTCACGGTGGTGGTTCCGCCGCCGATGACGAGGATCGCGCCGGCAGCGGTTTCGACAGCGGCCGCGCCCGCTCGCGCAGCGGGAAGATTGACGCCGGGCGACCAGGTGAGAGCGGCTAGCAGGTCGCGCTGTTCAAGCGGCTCTATTTGCAATCGAGCGATTGCGCTACGGGTCCGTAAGGGCCGGCAATTCTTCAAACGGCGACTCTTTATGATCGCCGATTGCGCAGGCGCGCGGGTGTGCAGGAACATTGGGTGTCTCCCTCCCGTATTCCAAATCGAGAAATGCCCCTGACGCCGGCGGCTGGTAGATGGGACCGGCGGTGACGGCCGACAACAGCCTGGAACGCAACCGCGAATACCGCGATCGCTTGCCCGCCCCAGACTGCGGCGAACCGTCGCAATGCAATATAACGAGTGGCACCGAAATCGGTTAAGTTAAAAATCGGCGATCTTGAAAATCATTGTGCGATCGGGCTCATTCGTGCAAGGGACATCTATGCTTCCGGAGCGGGGATGGAATGAATCGGGGACGAATGAGTGGGCATGAAGACGCTGGTGCCGCGGGTCCTGTGTCAGACCGAATCGGCCCGTCGGAAAAAGTCGGCGACCTTCACGGTCGACACGATCAATGAGGAGTAGTTCCTTGCCACGTTCGATACGGCGCGCCTGGCTGCCGATCAGGCTGTCGCGAGGCGTTTGACCGCGTGGGCTCATGATCGCGGCTTGAATAACTGCGACGGGCACGACGATCAGCAGCCTGACCCCGCTTGGCACCCGTGTGCTGTTCCAAGTTGGCAGCGACCCCTGGTCCGTGTTGTGGGAGAGCGATGGCACCGCCCCAGAGACCCACCCTGTCGAGTAAGCCGTCACCGTCGTCGGGCGACTCCTGTTTTATAGCCAGTCCGCCTTCGATGGCGACAGCGCGGCCACCAACGCCAGCGATGACAAAGGCATCGCCACCGACAAGGCGGCCTATATCCCCAATGCCACCACGGCCACGTTCAACAACATCACCAGCTATACGCGCGGCATCAACGGCACCATGATCGATCTGGCCGGAGGCGGATACCATACTGCTATCAACGCGGCCGACTTTGTCTTCAAGCTCGGCAACGACCACTCGCCGAGCACTTGGGCCACGGTCACGGCCACGCCGACCATTTCGGTGCGGGGCGGGGCGCGCGTCAGGTTGGCCGGCGGGCATTTGATGGCCAGCTTGGGTGCCAATATCATTCACGGCCCCCCCTCGCGGAGCGACAAAACCGAGGGCGACGAATGGCCCAACGGCCCCCGTTAAACCGGATCTCCCCGCTCAAACCGCTAGTTTTCGGCCAAAAGAATTATTTCTGGCCCCCCTGTAACACTTTGGCTCGCTGCACGCCTGGCTGGGCAGATGAGGACCCCGCGGTGGTCGCAAGGTTCCCCGGGTCTTCTCAAAACAAGAAAGCGAGTGTGAATCATGTTCTCGATCAAAAGAATGC
>Ga0163150_10003916_pt1 | contig 20370 bp, 20 predicted proteins | sample OliLakLV19P2IB_FD_148628 | JGI IMG/M metagenome (GOLD analysis project Ga0163150, IMG submission 148628) | Freshwater microbial mat bacterial communities from Lake Vanda, McMurdo Dry Valleys, Antarctica - Oligotrophic Lake LV.19.P2.IB | ecosystem: Environmental > Aquatic > Freshwater > Lake >...
CAGCTCGTGCCCGGCGGCGGAGTGGACGGCCGGCGCCCGCGCGTAGTCATCGTCGGTGCCGGCTTCGCCGGCCTCACTGCTGCGACGCGGCTTGCCAAGGCGCCGCTGGACATCACCCTGATTGACCGGGAGAACCATCACCTCTTTCAGCCGCTGCTCTACCAAGTGGCGACGGCCGGACTGTCGCCGACCGACGGTGATCTGGGCGGCCGGGGTCGCGCCTCACCGGCTGCCGACTGGCTTGCCGCACCCTATCCCCACTCCTGACTGAGCCGCCCATGTCCAAGTCCGCCACCCCATCACTTCCTGTTCTGGTCCCGCTGATCGAAGGGGGAATGAAACAGCTCGGCGCGAAGAAGGTCCGCCGCCGGCCAGGATTCGATGACGCGCCGGTGCTGCGCAAGCCGGACTGGATACGTGTACGCATCCCGGTGGGCAATGCCGTCGCCACGCTCAAGAGCAAGCTGCGCGAAAACCACCTGGTCACCGTCTGTGAAGATGCCGGCTGCCCGAACATCCACGAATGCTGGAACGCCGGCACCGCCACCTTCATGATCCTGGGCGATGTCTGCACGCGGCGCTGTTCGTTCTGCCAGGTCGCCAGCGGCCGGCCGAAGCCGCCCGATGCCAGGGAGCCAAACAATCTGGCGCGCACGATTGCCGATATGGGGCTGCGCTACGTGGTCATTACCTCGGTGGACCGCGACGACCTGAACGACGCCGGCGCCCAGCATTTCGCTGGCTGCATCAGCCGCATCCGCGCGCTCTCCCCGACGATCAAGATCGAGGTCCTGACCCCCGACTTCAAAGGCAAGATGGATCACGCGCTGGCGATACTGAAAACTGCGCCACCGGATGTGTTCAACCACAATCTGGAAACCGTGCGCGGGCTGTATCGCAACGTGCGTCCCGGCGCCGATTACGACGGGTCGCTGCAGTTGCTGCAGAAGTTCAAGGCCCAGCACCCGGAACTGCCGACCAGGTCCGGCATCATGCTGGGCTTGGGCGAGACCCGGGAACAGGTCGAAGGCACGCTGCGCGACCTGCGCGCCCACGGCGTCAACATGATCACCATCGGCCAGTATCTGCGGCCATCACCGGCCCACCATCCAATGATCCGCTACTGGACGCCAGAGGAATTCCAGCAACTGCAAGCCTTCGGCATGAGTCTGGGTTTTGCCTACGTCGCTTCCGGTCCGATGGTGCGCTCGTCGTATCACGCCGACCGGATGGCGGCTGCAGCAGGTTACGTCACGTTTGACGCGTTGAAGTGGAAGGCAACGTTCTCTCCAGCATCCTGACTAATACAATTATTTCGAGCCACAAATCGGCGAAAGCGGACGATGGCGCACACAGCAAGTTCACAGCACACAATGAACGACGACATCACCACGCGTGTGACGCCCGGCGCGCGCGGCGCGGCACCGCTGCTGACGTACCGCGACCATCAGTTCACCGACGAGGTCGCGCGCGCCACGCAGCCGGTGTGGGAGCGGCTGCACGGGCTCCTCGCCGACGTGGACTGGCTGCTCAAGGCGCCGCTCATCCACCGCATCAATCAACTCAAACAAGAAAAGCGCGCGCTCATCCTCGCGCGCAATTACCAGTTGCCGGAAATCGCCTACGGCGTGGCGGACCTGGTGGGTGACTCGCTGCAACTCGCGCAATATGCCGCCGCACTTGATAAAGACGAAGCACCGATAGTCGTGATGTGCGGTGTGCACTTCATGGCTGAAACGGTATTCTGGGCTTGAGGGCCTGGTCCAATAACCGCTTTCCCTCTGGGCTGAGGTCCAGTTGCATTGCGAGCGCGTGGGCCGCCGGCGTCATCTTCGTCCAGCATTTCTGGAGGGCAGTGATCATTTTCTTCTCGGTGGTCTTGGCAGCGAGGTCCGTGTATTGCCGTTCGAGAAACACCAGGCACAGCGCGTCTTCGAGCGTTCTACATTCGGGATCCGCTGGGAAATGCTTCTTTAGATTCAGGTCTTGCACCAGCTGAATGATGGCGTCCGGGTAACCACTCTCGCGGAGGATTTCGCCGGCTTTGCGGGCGTGGAATTCTTTCAGTACCTGACGCCATTGCAGATAGCCCGCCCGCGTGGCTGGATACGATTTGCGGGGAATCTCCCAGCGACGCAAGTGCTGGCAGTGTCCAGCCAGTTGCAGGGCTTCGGACGCCTCTGGATTCAGGCGAAGGACCCAGTCGGAAAGCCAGCGAGCATAGGCGACTTCATACGGTAGCTCCACTTGATCGCAGAGGACACTTTTTGGATCTCTGGAGTTTTCGGCATCAAAACGTGCCAGGGCGGCCGCGAATCTTTGGGCGTTATCGGGTGTGAATGATGTCATCTTTCAAATCCTGAACCACAAGTGTAGGCAACGGGTTTCAAAAATACAGCACCGTGATACGGGGAGAAGCGTCAGGGTATAGACGTCCATCCTAAACCCGAATAGGTCGATGCCCTGATCGCCAAGCAAGCAGGGCAATAGTAACGTTCTGAAGTTGCCGTCTTCGCCTGCCTACGTCGTCCTGGAGAGTGGGCCGGTTCAAATTGTCGTGTCCTCTAGCGAACCCAAGTCACGCAGCAACTGCTGCTGCAACTCGCTGCTGTCCCCACGACCACAAACGAGGGCCCCCCGACGTGAATGACGATCCATACGTTTCTGCGACATTGATAACCTGGCGGACAGATTCTATGTCGCTAGACAAGCCCTGAGGCGAAGTTCAGGGTTGAAGTCGGTGCCCGTGCGTAGCAGGGCGAAGCACAAGTCTGGTCCGCGCTCATTACTGAGCCGGAAGGAAAGTCCAGTCGCTCCCACGCCGGCACCCTTCATCTTGCAGATGTTGGGCACGACGGAACATGCAAGGCATTTCAAACACCCCATCGCTTGAGTCTGCCAGCCCAGGATCCCGGCCGCCACGGCCGCACAAATCTCGCCGTTGCCCGCGGATTTGTGCGCCGCAGACCGCCACCCGCGCAGCCGGGTCCTCTCAGCGCCCCGCACCGGCGCCGAGCTCTAACCTCACGACCTCATTGAATCCCCAGCACACCCGGGGGCGGGGCGCGCGACGGCGGCCGGCGCCGTCGGACCTATCTCCTGATATCACTTTAATAACTGCTGAAGAGATCTCTAAGAAGATTAATGAGCCGGAATCGGACCGGGAAAGGAAGGAACAACTCGCCCGGAGCCGCAAGGTTCAACGTCGTGCCTGGCTGGCGAACAAGGCGAGGGTGAAGAACTACTTTCACGACATCGACGCCCTGGCGACGGTGACACCCGTGACCCGGCGTTTCGACGGGTTTCGGGAGATCATCCGGGAGGTCATTGAGGCGTCCGCCAGGGACTCAGGTCGAGCCAATGAGTAGTACGTGACTCGTACAGGTTCACGTGGAACCTCCATCCACCTGGCGTGCCCTTCCCCACCCCGACAAACGTTGTGCCACACTAAACACGAGCAACAACTCGACAAGCAGTTGAGCGGCCGCCGAACAGCGCGGCGACATGCTCCCGACAAGATTCCAGCCACGCCAGGCGATCACGGGCCAGTGGCCAGCGACGGCCAGCGAAGAAATTTGGAGTGAGAGCAAGATTAAAGGCCACGCATCGACGGGTTACCGGCGTGTCTGTTCCACGATTTGCCTCACGATGGGCGCGACTGTGTCACGCAAAACTCACGCAGACTCTCCCCCCGTACGGCTCGCAGGTCTCGATCTCGATCCCGAACACCCGCTTCAGCCGCTGGGCCCAGGTCATGGCCCGCTGTCTATTTTCCGCACGGAACATTGTTGAGCGAGTGTCGGATTTTCGCGGCAGCTTGGCCGCGCAGCCGCGCGTGCCGGACCGTTGGTTCCCCTACACCGACAGAGGCGTGGCTGAGGGACGGCCCGGCGCTTGTTCGCGTCCGCTACTGGCAGAACTCGCCCGCCGGTACCAGCGGGCAGGACACGATGTTGGACTGCATGCCCACACCGTCGCCGGTCCGGCCGTAGAGGGACAACTGCTTGTAGTGGTCGGCACTCAAGGGCATCTCAGGGGCCTGCAAGGAAAGCACCACGCTCGTGGCACCGGGCGCAAAGTCTGCCTGCCCCAGTCGCTCGGGTGAGCCGTCGGCACAACTCCCGGAGGTGCAGAAACTGGCGCCGTCGATGCCGAGGGTACCGTTGGGAAAGGCCCAGGCGGCGAGGTAGGTAGACGCTTCGCCGGCCGACACAGTCAACGTTTGCAGGGCCAAACTGGCCGTATCGGTCAGCTCTGGCCAGGGCAGACCAGTCAGCGCCGACCACACGGGGGGCACGCCTTCCACGTCCACCTGGAATTCACTCTGGCCTTCGACTGGCAGCGGCGTCGTGCAGGCCGAGTCCCCGAACAGCCGCACCGTGACGGTTCTGCCGCCCCGGTAGAAGTTGCGGATCACCGCATCGCCGTCCGCACCTTGCGGCAACGCCACCCAGGTGTCATCCGTACTCCGGGTGGCACCCACCGCCGGATCCAGGCTGCGGATATTGGAGAAGGCATCGATTGCCCACAGGGACAGGCGTTCCTGCTCGGTAGCATGGCGCTTGAACCACGCGACCGTGACCGGCCCGCCCCCAGCGCTCGGTTGCAGCACCTGGGCGCATTCGACGCCGGGCAGAGCGGGAATATCGAACGCAAGCGCCCGGGCATAGGAGTCCGGTAGCACATCGTCAGCGAGCCGCTGGCTGCGCTGGGCCCGTGCACTGGCATGAATCGACACGGCATCGGCGTCACCCAGGAACTTCCACGCGCCGTTCTCCAGCACGACGCCGAAGCCGTCACTCACCGGCTGGATGGTGCCAGTTTCCCCCTGGAGCACGAACGAGACGCGGCAGCGGGGTAGCGGGCCTGATAAATCGCAACGACCTAGATTCGGGCTCAGCAGGCGCGAACCGAACAGCGAAGGTTCTTCCTCGTTGCCGGCAAACATGCCGCAGAGCGCGAGGGCCACAGCCTCGGCGCCGATCACCGGCTCCGCCTCGGTATTCAGCCTGGCATCGGCGGCGAGCTGGCCACGGATCCCTGTAACCGGGTCCGAGCAGGCATTCGCACTGGCAATGGCCCCCGACAGGTTCTGGAAAAGCGTATCCAGCGCGGGCAGGGACAGGCCACCGGTAACCGCAGCGCTGATTTCGCCGACAGGGGCAGCGCCGGACTCCAGATACAGATTGCCGGAACCGACCCGGGGCGTGATTTGGACGAAGGGCTGTGTGTCCACGCCCGTCGTGACGCCCACCGAGTCCAGCAGGAAGTCATAGCCGATACGTGATCCCGCCACCAGCTCGCCGCTGATGAAGTCCAGGTCAGGGGCAAGGCCCGCATTGCTGAGCACGTCAGCCAGGCCTTGCTGCAGTAACTCCTGGGCGCCCTGCACGCTGTTCGCGTCCAGTGCGCCGACAGCACCGTCCATTACGCTGCCGTCCACGGGCCCCGCTGCTAGCAGCACGGCGGCATGGGTCAGCGGTGTCACATTGACTGTGCCCGGGCCGTCAGCGAAGGAGTGTAGACACGTGTAGTTCGGCCCGCTGTAGCCACACACCTCGAGGCGGTAGGGCGCAGGGCCAGTCAGGGCGGTGTCGGGATAGGTGCCGTCGGCGGCGACGATGACACCGTCCGCGACCACCGCACCGGTGGCATCCACCACCCGAAGCGTGGCATCGGTCATCGGCACACCCACGGCCACCGTACCGCTAATGGCATTAGCCCCGGCCGGAGAGCTGCCCGAACTGCCGCCGCAGGCAGTCAGGAAGAAAGTCGCCGACAAACAGCCAGCGCCAACAATGAGCCGCGTCTTGTGCATGGAAGTCCCCAAACCGTCGGCGCCCCGCCAACTTGGGTAGAGTCTAGACAGGGTTTATGGGTCACTTCCGTGCCGCCCGTCACGGGCTCACAAGCGGCGGCGGCTGAACGTGCCCGTCGGCACGCGGGTCTGCGTCCCCCGCGTAATAGTGATCGAGGCAGTAGTTGCACAGCAGGTGGCTGCTGGCGATTTCTCGACCCACGCGTGAATCGGGTGTCTACAGAATAGTCAAGGTCTGGGCTGGAACACTCATATTCGTGCGTGCGTGGACGGTAAGGAGTCGGCCGGTTCTGTGGGGCACATAGGCGAGAGAGGCAACTCGCCAGAGCCCGAACACGACCCCGGTATGATTCTCGAGGTCAGTGAGACTGAAGCCATCCAGCAGCCGCTCAAATCCCGGCGTACATCGCTCCTGCACCCCAGCTCTTCCGTCGTAGCTCTATCCTGATTTGTTGCACGTCCACTTCAGGCAAGAGCCAAAAAAGGAGGGATTACCGTGTCGAACCTGAGCTGGGACTGGGAGATCAAGGGGCGCAATGCCTTCCTGGTCCCCGCGAGCTTCGTGAAAAACAAGCGGGACCGGCTGGTGGTCTGCAACTCCATTGCTACGGCAGTGATCGAGTCCGTCCGCGGGCAGCACGCCGAGAGGGTCTTTACCTTTCGGCAGCGGCCGGTGGCGCGGATGTACAACACCGCCTGGAAGCGGGCGCGCACCAGGGCTGGATTGCCGGGCACTCGCGTGCACGACCTCAAGCACACCTTTGGGTACCGCCTGCGGGCGGCGGGGGTGGGCTTCGAGGACATCCAGGACCTGCTCGGGCACCAGAGCCAGCGGATCACCCGGCACTACTCAGCGCCGGATATTGATCGCCTGTTAATGGCTGCCGAGACGGTCGTGGAACTGCGTCAGGACCCTACGCTCCGGCTGGTTCGCGGGGGTGCGCCACACAATTCCCACACAGAGCGGCGCATTTCGGCCACACACGACCCGGTAAGTGCCTGATGAAACTGGTGGTGATGGGTAGAGTTGAACTACCGACCTCAGCATTATGAGGGCGACTTTTCAATTTTAACCCATTGTTTTAATTAGCGTTGGAGCGCGGACGTTCGTTGGCAACTGCACGACTGCGCATGACGGAGTGGGACTGAACCACACAATTCCCACACAGTGTCATTGCTGGTGTCGGCAAGAAGCACCTGAGGTTGAATTCCATTCGGTGTTGACCCGGCATTATTACTTTCAGCTAACCCGCACCTACGGCTATCCAAGCCAACGGGAAGGCCAATGATTTCAGGCTGGAGCGGGTCAAACTTCGATGGACGGCGCCCCTGAAAGTGGATCAGGTTCGGATGGACGTCAGCAGGTGGTGACAATTCGTCGGGATCCAGCCCTGCCGCTGGTCGGACGGGAGCCTCCACACACTTCCCTCACAGAGCGGAGTATTCTGGTCACACAGTAGGTCGCGATGATCTGGGGTTATAGGAATCTCCCACAAAATCCCCACAGTCTGGCTGTTTTAGCCGCCGGCCACTGCGAAGGTAACTACGCGGCGGGCGAGCTCATCCGGTGAGTCCTCGACGATATAAAAGGATGCATTCCCGATCAGGGCGCGATCCTGGTCGCGGGCCCCGGGAATGTGGGCGATCAGCCGCTCCGGGTCCATCCTGCTGCCCGCGAAGCTGGCGCTGAACAACGTCAGCACCGGCTCCTGCCACCGGCCGAGCACTTCCCAGGCCACTGTATTGGCAATGGCCGCCGGATCGTCCGGCATGATGGGCAGGATCATCGGAAACCGGCGGGGACCGGTCTTGAAGCTCTCGTCAGGGTAAGTAGCATCGTAGGCGGCGATGATCTCCGGCCGGAGCTTGTTCAAGACACCCTCGTTCACCATCTCGCCCTGCGGAAAGCGGGGCTGTGCAAACTGCTGCTCGCGCCACCGGTCGAAGAAGTCCGGATGCCCAGCCGCGATCCGCAGTCCGAAGAACCCACCCCGGTCAAAGAAGTATTCGGTTACCCGCTGGAGGCTCATGCCCTTCAGGAAGCTCACCAACCAGTTGACATGGGCCTGGTAGCTGTAGTCCCCGGTATCCGGCAGTTTGAGCGAGCGGCCAAAACCGATGTAGTCCGGCAATGACGCGGAATCCCGCGCCGACCAGTTGCGGAATCACCTGCCTGTAGAGGTAGCACCAGCAGCCTTGGCCATGGAGCAGGAGAATGACGGGAGCGTCGGGCGGTCCCTCATCCAGATAATGCATGCGCAGACTGCCGAATCGCACATCCGGAATCTCCATGTAGTGTGGCGGGAAGTCATACTCCTGAAGTCTGTCGAAACGGTACTCGGGGGTACGTAGGATGGTCAGGGTCATCTCCGGATCACCTGAATTCCCGCAGCGCCTCGGCACTGCGGGCCAGTGCGGTGAGCACGCAAAGCGCTGCGCAGGTCCAGGCCAGTGGTGCAAACCAGTGCGGTAGAAGAGCCATCGCCACGAAGAAGGCAATGGTCTCCGTACCCTCAATGAGGCCACCGGCATAGAAGAAGGCCTTGCGCCCGCGCGCGGTGGTCGTTATGCCGCGAGCCGCAGCCAGTGCGGCATACGCGAGGAATGACGAGCAGGTCAGCAGGAAACTGGCCAGCACGGCGGCGGCAGGCAGTGCGTTGGTCGCGGGCTGTGCGATCGCGAAAGCCAGGGGAACGGCCGCGTAAAATACGTAGTCACAGACGCTGTCGAGAAAGCCACCGGCAGCCGTTGGCGTGGTGGCGCGAGCGACCGGGCCATCTAGTCCATCCAGCAGCCGCGACAGGACGATCAGGCAGAACCCCACGCCAAAGCTGCTCATGGCAATGGCCACTGCCGCGCTCACGGACACCGCGAGCCCGGCCAGAGTCACCGTGTCGGCGGTGATGCCGTGTGCCGCGAGCCAGCGCCCGCCCGCATTGAGCGGTGGATCGATGAGTGGACGAAGTTTGGCATCCAGCACGGGTTACTCCTCAGGCATTGCCAACCCGGACTACCGGCCCGCCCGCAGCCACCACGTCATCCACATCGTGACTGACAAGCAAGGCCGGCAGTGATCGCGCCCGCAACTGCGCAAGGGTCAAGGCGCGGATAGTCTGGCGCGTCGCCGGGTCAAGGCGGCTGAATGGCTCGTCCAGCAGAACCGCGCGCGGCGCAGAGAGCAACACGCGCAGCAGTGCCACCCTGGAACGCTCACCACCAGACAAGGTGGCCGGATCCCTGGTTTCGTAACCCGCAAGGCCGAAGCCTGCCAGAGCATCGGAAATGATCCGCCCGCGGTCGCGCCGGTTGCTCGCACTGCGCAGACCGAAGGCCAGATTGCCGGCCACACTGAGGTGCGGAAACAGCAAGTCGTCCTGGAACAGGATCCCGAGCCGACGCTGTTCCGGTGGCAGGTTGCTGATGTTGTCACCGTTGAGCAGGACGGTGCCCTGGGCGTGCAAGGGCGGCGGCAGGACGCCGCACAGAAAGGCCAGCAGGCTCGACTTGCCCGCGCCGCTGGGCCCGAGGATGGACACCACCTGGCCCGGCGTTACGCTGAGGTCCAGCGGTCCGACCAACTGCCGGGCGCCGACGCTGACAGTCACGGACTGCAATACCAGACCGCTCACCCGGGTACACCCAGACGGCGGCGAAATACCACACGACCCAGGACGACCGCCGCCACAAATGCGGTCAGCGGGAGCAGCGCCTGGGCGGCGCCATGGGCAGCGGCGTACCGCATGTCGCCGGCGGTCATTGCCGCAGCGGCTGATGTCGCCAGCGTTGCCACCCGTCCTCCGCCTGCAAACAGGGTTGGCAGGTACACGGCCACACTGACCCCGAAAGCGAGCGCGAGTCCCAGTAGCGTCGAACGCAGCAGAAGGGGGGCCGTGACCGTCAGCCAAACCCGCAGACGACCGGCGCCGAGAAGGCGCGCAGTATCGGTGAACCGTGGATCGAGGCTGGCACGGGCTTCGGCCAGCAATCCCCAGACATACGGCAGAGCAAACACGAGGTGGCTCCACACCACGGCGGCCAGGGTGCCATCGAGACGGAGTTTCAACAGCAGAATCTGCAAACCGAACAAGAAGGACATCTGCGGGATCAGGAGCGGCACGAACAACAGCATGGCGACACGCTGGCGCAATACGGCGTCACTGCGCAGGGGCTCCGCCGCCGCGAGCACCAGCAACACTGCCAGCAGGGCAGTCGTCGCGCCGAGTGCCAGCGTGAGTCCTGCCACTCCGGGGAGGACTGACGCGGCCGACGACCAGGCCGCGGGATCAAGGTGCTCGGGCAACACAGCCGGAAAGCGCCAGGGTCCGGCAATGGAACGGAGCAGCAGCGCGATGATACTCGCCAGACCCAGTGTGCCGACGACCACGGCCAACCCGCCCGGCATTAGTCCCCCACTCGCGCTGGTGACCCGCCGCCCGCTCCCAGCCGAGAACCGCCAGACGCGACCAACCAAACGGCCGGCCAGCATAAACAATCCCAGCATGCCCAGGCTCGCCAGCATCAGCAATACTGATCCCGCCATGGCGAGCGGTCGCATGTCGAGGTCGGCACTGGTGAACCACTGCCACAGGACCAGCGCCAGCGGCGGCGGCGTTCGCGGCCCCAGCGGCAGCGCCATCTCGACATTCGTCATGCCGAAGACGAGAACAGCCGCCACCGGAAGCCGGATCTGGCGCTGGAGCAGCGGCGCGACCGCCACGAGCCACCCTTTCAGCCGTCCGTAACCCAGCGTGCGGGTCTGCAGAACCAGGCGCTCTGCGGGCACCTGACCGAGGGCGGCAAACAGGGCCAGGAGCAGGAACGGTGCCTCCTTGATCACCAGACCGAGGATCAGCGCGAGACCCAGCGGGTCCTGAATGGTTGCCCAATCGGGCGGCTGCGTGAAGCCGGTGGCCCAGGGCGACAGGAACCTCAGGAGCAGGCCCGACGGTGCGAGGACCAGCGTCAGGCCGATGCCAACGGCCAGATGCGGCGTGGCCAGCAGGGGCAGCGATGCCGCCCGCAGGCGTCCCGACCAGCCGCCGGTGACAGCCGCAGCGAGTACCACATGAGCAAGGGCGAGGGCCAGAACTGACGCGACCGAGCCCGTCCAGACGGACAGGGTTAGCGACTGCACAAGTCCCGGAGTCTTGAAGAGCTCACTCCAGGCGGCAGTGTCCAACTGCACCGTGCCGGCGAGGCCCGCCACCACTGGCAGGAGAGCGGACAGTAGCAGGACCCAGACGGCGAGGAACTTCATCGGACCCCGTAACGCCGGTTCCACGCCTTCTCCAGCGCTCGAATCCAGCTCGGGTGGGGCTCCGCGAACCCGCGGCCGACCGACTCCGGGGTGGCCGGACCACGGCGCAGTGTCGCAAACCTGGCCACATCCCCGGGCGCCAGCGTGCTCACCAAGAGAACGGTCGGATCGCCCCAGATCCGCTCGTCGGCCTTGCGCGCCTGCGCCTCCGGCGAGATCAGGAAATTTGCCACCACCATGGCGCCCGCCTTGGCCCGGGCATTGAATGGAATGGCAAGGAAGTGACTGTTGGTCAGCGTCCCGCCGCTGAAGAACACCCCGCGGATCGAACCGGGCAACTCCCCACGACTGATAGCGCGGCTGGCTTCAGCCGGATTGAACCCCATGGCAAAGTCCACCTCCCCGTCGCCGAGCAGGCGCCGCTGGGCCGGACCACTGGCTGGAAAGATCCTTCCGGTGCGCCACATGTGGGGGTGGGCGCTGTCGAGCCAGGCCCAGAGGGGCTGAGTCAGCGCATCGAAGTCGGCACCCACTGGCGCGGCAAACCGCGCTCGTGCGAGCTCCGGCGACAGAAGGAACAGGAGTTGCTTCAGGAAGCTGGTGCCCAGGAAATTCGGTGGCTGGGGATAGGTGAAGCGGCCCGGGTGTGCGCGAATCCAGGCCAGCAATCCAGCCGGGTCTCGGGGCGGCACAAGCACCACCTGACTGTCATAGAAGAGGGTATACCTCGCGCTTCCCCAGGCGAGTTCGTAGCCGGCTGTTGGCAGGGTCATGTCGACGACCGTCGTGGGATTGCCGTGCGTGTCGAGTAACGGCGCGTTGGGCAGCGCCGCGACCCAGGGACCCGACAGCAGTCCGGCCTGGCGGAGGCTGGCGAAATTCTCGCCATTGATCCAGATGAGATCGACAGACCCGTCCCGGGTCCGTCCCGCTGCCTTTTCGGCCAGCACCCGGCTCACGGCCTCGGCAGTATCGGCCAGCGGTACGTGCTGCAGGATCACACCATGGCGCGCCTTGATCACCTGCGCCGCCCAGGCCACGTAGCGATTGATGGCCTCGTCACCGCCCCAGGCGTTGAAGTACACCGTCTGGCCCCTCGCCTCCTCCTCGACCATTGCCCAGGCTGCAGCGGGGACCGGCGTGACCGTGGCGTCCCCTGCCACGGCCGGCGCCAGGCGCGCCACCAGCAGCATTGCCAGACCGGCCAGGGTTCGTCGTTGCAGCCTGCTCACTCGAAGAAGTATCGCAGACCGAACTGGTACTGGCGCGGCGGGCCGGCATTGCGGGCGACGAAGGGCGCGCCGGCCACCTGAATCTGGTTGGACTGGTTGGCCGCATTGGCAAAGCCCGACTCGTTCGTCGCATTGAAGACATTGAAGACGTCGGCGGACAACTCGATACGCCCACCATCCCGGCCAAACCGGGGTGCATAGCGCAACCCGATGTCCACCATCTTCGACCATCCGAGACGCCCGCTGTTGCGGGACGATCCCGGTGAGCGGTCCGCATTGCCCAAATAGGCGTCCGAGAACGACGCCCCGTCGCCATTCAGGTCCGTGGTGCCAAACACGGCCGTGTCGGGGATGTAGTTGATCGGCTGGCCGGACTGGAACAACCCGGCCACCGACAGTGTGAGATCGTCCCGGGGATACACGTAGAGGATCGTGGAGATGACGTGCCGGCGATCGTTCACTGACGGCCCCCACTCGGAGCCAAAGTCGTTAAAGTTCGCAGCCTGGAAATTGATGTCGTCGGTGTCGTTGCGATTCTTCGACCAGGTGTAGGACAGCGTATAGCCGTAGATGTCAGCACCCTGGTCCTTGGCAAGCCGCAGGTTGAGGGCGTAGTACTTCGATTGCCCGTCGCTCTCCGTCACCACGATCTTGCGCGCCCCGCCCGCCACTGGCTGTACGGGCCGCTGGGCGTCGGCCGCTGCCGCCGACTGCACCAGCCCGAGCTCAAGCGCTCGGGCCTGGCGGGCCGCAGCGTCCGGAATGGCGCGCAGCTCCGTTTCCTCCGCCGCTGTCGGGGTCCGGATGTCGAAGGGCGGCGGCGCGTTCAGGTCCTGCAACCGGAGCTGATCGAGGCCATGGGCATAGATGAAGTCCGCCGAGGCCACGACTTCCGGCGTCACCTGCCACTGGGGACCCAGGGAAACCTGCCAGGTGGACGGATTTTCCAGCCCGTCGGGATTCAGGATGCGCCGCTCGTTGGCGATGGTGGTTTCCCGCAGCACAGGGTCTGCCGTGATCGCGAGGCAGTCGTCCAGCGTGGCACAGGCCGGATTCACGGTGAGGTTGCCGTCGAAGGTCACGCGCTCGAGGTTGGTGTCGGCGGGCAGCACCCCCGCGTCGATAAGTTGCCGGAGCTGGGCCTGAAAGGCGGCGGAATCGGTATTCTGCTGGAGCGAATCCGAAAGGATGGCATAGGGCAGCTTCTGGTAATAAAGCCCGACACCACCTCGCAGGGCCACGGTATCGGTCAGGCCGTAGTTCACGGCGAAGCGGGGCGCGAAGTTAGTGTTGTCTCCGGAGGATGAACCGGCCTTGGAGACGGAGTCGTAGTCCCAGCGCAGCCCGGCGGTGATGGTGAGCCGCGGCAAGAGCGCGAACTGGTCCTGGACATAAAGACCCGTCAGGTCCTGGCTGTCGCCAAAGCTGGCAGGCCGCACTTCCACCCCGGTGGTGCCACCCACGACCGTGGCGTCGCCGGGCAGGTTGCCTACATCGAGCGCGGCGCCGAGGTTCAGTGCGGCGAGCTGGTCAAGCTGGAACTGATCCAGCCGGACGGTGAGGTTGCCGTCCGGATTGCCGCCACCGTCCAGCTGGAAATCGGCACGCAGCAGGTCGGCGCCAAACTTGAAGGTATGCGCGCCTCGCTCCACCGTAAACTTCTGCTGCCACTGCGAGGTGCGTTCCCGCTCTTTGAAGGCGAAGCCCGGATTGCCCAGCACCGCCACGGCCAGTCCATCCGGGCCCTGCGCCGTCACCTGGGCACCGGCGCCGGCGAGGGGCCGGCCGTAGTCCCACTTGAACTGGGACCAGCCGAGGGTGGTTTCCGAGGTGAAGCCGTCGCCGTCGTAGACCGCGGTGAGAGCCGTCAGTGTGGAGTCCCGGTCCTTCGCGAAGCCGGCGGAAGGAAACGTCACCCCGCCGTCGAGGCCGCCGCCCTGGCTTTCCGTCTTGATATCCCCGTGATTGACGCGAAACGAGAGCCACCAGGCGTCGCTCAGCCGGTGATCCAGCTTCAGCGAGCTGAGCAGCGCCGCGTTCTCCCCCGCCACCGTGGTGTTGACGCCCAGGTCCGGCGAGGACAGCAGGTTGTCCTTGTCATCCTTCGCATACTCGACGTTAGCGTAGAAAAACGTGCGGTCGCGAATCAGCGGGCCGCCCAGGCCGAAACCGTACTGGTTGCGCTCGAAGCCGTCCTTCACACTATTGCCGGTGAGATCCCGTCCGGTATATTTCGTGTTCGAATCGAGCGGCTGGCCGGGCCTCAACAGGTAGAAAGCCTCACCCTGCCACTCATTGCTGCCCGACTTCGAGGTCACGTTGACCACGCCGCTGCCGGTGCGCGCGTACTCCGCCGAGTAAGACGACGACAGCACCGTCACGTCCTGGACGAAGCCCGTGGAAATCGGGAACTTCGGGCCACCGAGATAGTTCTCGTTGTTGTCCATGCCGTCGATCAGGTACTGGGCATAGAGCCCGTTGGCCCCATTGATGGATATGGCGGGCGCCTCAGGAAAGAAACCGGTGGACGGCACCACGTTCGGCAGGCGGACCAGGGCCCGAAACAGATCCCGGGCCTCGACCGGCTGGGCGCGGAGTTCCCGTTCTGCAAAGCCCGCGCCCACTTCCGCGTCGATGGCATTGATGCTGTTGCGGCCGGGACGCGCGGTGACGAGGATCTCTGGTGGCGACTGGATCAGCGCCACGGCCCGGCTCTCATTGGCCCGCAGGCGGATGCCCGTGGCCAGTTCCTGACCGTTCACCAGCACCCTGTAGTCGTCTGCGGCAGGCACCGCCGTGAACCGGGCGCGTCCCTGGGAGTTGGTGGGCGTTGTGTTGCTGAAGCCGATGGCCGGGTTCACCAGCGCCACGGGCTGGTCCGGCACTGGTTCGCCACCCGGCAGCGTGAGAGCCACTTCCACGGTGGCAACCTGCGCCCAGGCAGCCGACGCGAAAGCACTGGCGACCATGACGACGAGGCTCGCCAATATCCACGGACCCCGGCTCATCCGTTTGCGCGGTCAGCCCGTACCTTCTCCGGACCACCCACGAACAGGCGGTCCAGTGACAAGGATCCGCTCCCGTACACCGCAAGGTACAGGAGCATGAAGCCCCACAGGACGTGTTGTCCGATCGCTGCCTCGAAGCCCTCGGCAAGCAACACGTGCGCATACGAGACGACCGCGAGGACGTTGACAGCGGAAAGGCCCAGGGCACCCAGGCGCCCGAAGATGCCCAGGGCCACTAACACGGGAAATACCAACTCACCTGCCGTACCGGCCCAGGCCGCCAGCTCGGGTGGCAGCACCGGCACCCGGTACTCGTCCTGAAAGAGAAACAGCGTGGACTCCCAGTCCTCGATCTTCAGCAGTCCTGACTTGAAGAACTGCCAGCTGACCCACAGCCGGGTTCCCAAAGCCATGAAAGGCTGAAGATGGTCGAGTCCGTGTGCGAGAAGCCCCCGCGGCGAAGTCAGACTTGCGATAGACGTCATGGGTGATTCCTAACGGTTTGCACTTCACTTCTTTAGTCGCTGCAACGGTCGTAACCTTACAACCAGCGGTACGAGCGCCAGTAGCCCAAGCAAGCCCAGCGAGACGAGGACATCGACAGACAGCAGGCCGCGCGTCGAGTTGATTGACCCGAAAAAGCGCCCCAGATTAGCGAACACGAAACTGCCCGGGATGATGCCGATCACCGTGGCGCCGACAAACGTTCGCACGGGAATTCTCGTGAGCGCGGCAGCCAGGTTGACCAGCCAGAACGGAAATACCGGCACCAGCCGGAGGAACAGCAGGTAGCTAAAGGCGCCCTGCTCGAACCCGGCCAGAAGCTTTGCCGCCCGGGCATTACCCTCCAGGCGCTCACGGGCGGCCGTCGCGAACAGGTAGCGGGTCAATAGCAGCAGGGCCGTGGCGCCGGCGGTAGCGGCAATGACGATGACGACCGTGCCCGTTACCCGTCCAAACAAAAAGCCGGTAAGCAGCGACAGAATCGCGGCCCCCGGCAGGCTCAGCGCCGTGGCGGTCGCGTAGACCACACCACTTAGTGCAATCATCGTCCAGAAGTTCTGGCCCGTGAACGCGAGCAGGTCGGCTCGCCTCGCCTGCAGCGCATCCAGACTCAGCCAGTGGCCGCCGCCCAGTGCGAAAAACGCCGTTACAGCGACGAGCAACACCGCCAGAATCGTTGCGCGCTGCCAGCGTCCAGCGGCCGGACGGATGGCTGGGGGCGGCTCACTCATAACTGGGGCTCCCCTTCTTGCGCAGCCTTCGGTCTGCCGTTAAGGGACCAGTCGTAGGGCAGGTTGGCGACGATCTCCACCTGCCGTGGAATATCGGTGCGATACCGTCGAAGAAAGGATTCGACACCGCTCCCTGAGAAATCCTCCTCGAACCAGTCGAAAATCCTGGAGGTCCGCACGATTCGCGGCTCAATACGCAATCCTTTTTTCGCATCGCTGAGGAACCTGTGCGCCTGATCATCGAGTTGGGCATCCAGTCGCGCAGCTGCGTACGGCTCGAGGCGTAGATCCGGACAGCTGCGCGACGCGCAGACGATCGCAAAATGGACTCGCGGGTCGCCGAGCTTGCGGAGGTACTGGTTCTCCACGTTGTCCAGACTCATGGTCTTTCCACCGACCACGCCCGCAGGCTTGCCCCACACCGGAGACAGGAAGCTGCCGGCGTCCTTGATGCTGGCCACGGGCCAGTTGTCACTAACGACCTTCATCGCAAGGACGTTATAGGTGTTGATATAGAACGCGGTCCGCTCCGCGGGTGTCGCGAGCGTGGCAACAGGGTAGGCGGCAATCTGCCGGACAACGCGATCGAAGTCAGCGTCCTTATGAAGAGCCACATAGTCAACCCAGACGCCGCCGGGCGACACCTGGGCGTGCCGCTGCAAGACTCCGGCGTACCCGGACCAGTCCGGTTCAGCAGCGCCGACGCTCAGGGAACAGACAAGAGCAACGACTAAGGCAACCCGCGACAGCGAGGTCCTGCCGGCGATCACGCTGAACCACCGTCATTCTGGTCTCCGGTTATCCCGGGTTCCTGGATTCGTGCCCCGGCAATCAATCCCTGGGCCACCCAGCTGGCCAGCCACCCTGCCAGCTTCAGCGGTGCTGATTCCTGGTCAATGCCGGCCGCAATCAGCACCTCGGCCGCGTCCGACAGGTTGGCATTGCCCCGCAGGACATCCATGGCTCGTGCCTCGGCCGGGTCCAGCGGCCGATAGAGAACTTCGAGGTCGTGGCGCCAGATGAGCCAGGGCTTTGGGGATCCGGCCTCGGGCACTTTCGGGACGGAACCTCCGGAGGACAGCGCCCTCCAGATCCCGACAGCGGCAAAGCGCTGCTCAAGCCGACGGACCGACGGGTGAAAGTCCAGCCTCAGCAGGGGCCAGTGCGCCGCGGGGATCTGCTGCAGGAACTCTGCGCCCACGGCGGGGCTATCAGCCGCGTCAAAGGATTCGCCAAGACACCACTCCCAGAGCGCCAGTTCCGCCAGATACGACTCCGCAGCCAGCCGGTACGTGTGGCGAAGAAAGTCCGGCAACTCCCGGCCGAACCAGCGTATCGAAAAGTGCCGGGAGGGGTGCGCGAGCGCGTAGCCCCGCACCAGCTTATCGAACTCACTGTCACCCAGCAGCTGGTGCAGTACCGGATAGTCGGTGGTCAGTGCTTCGATGAACCGAAGCAGATAGGCCTCTGTATACACCGCGACACCGGTCGGACCGGTGACTGACGCGGGATACTCCTCCGCGTTCCGGAGCACGTAGTCCTGAAACCGGGTCTGCAGCTCCGCGAGGGGCCACCCCATCTCACCGGTACCGGTCATGCAACACGACGCCAGGCTCGCTCGCCAATCCGGCGAACCGCGTTGAGTTCGGCCACCAGCGTCTCGAGCGGCGGAATGTCGTCATCACGCTCGATCATCGTGGCCACCGGACCGAAACGCCGGGCGGCCACCTCGTAAAGCTCGAACACCGCCGGAATGACTGCCCGATCGTGGGTATCAATAATGATGTCGCCGCGGTCCAGGTGCCCGGCGAGATGAATCTGGCGCACCCGCCCGGCCGGCATGCCGTCGAGGTAGCTCACGGGATCAAAGCCGTGATTGCGAGCACTGACGTAGACGTTGTTGATGTCCAGCAGGATGAGGCAGTCCGACTGCTCGGCGACCGCGCGCAGAAACTCCCATTCCGGCATCGTGGAGTGGGCATAGGTAACGTAGCTCGATACGTTTTCAAGGAGGATCTGCCGCCCCAGCAGATCCTGCGCCTGCCGCACCCGGGCCCCCACATGCCCCAACGCCTCGTCGGTGAACGGCAGTGGCATCAGGTCGTGCAGATTGGTAGCCCCGACACCGGTCCAGCACAGGTGATCCGAGACCCAGGCGGCCTCGATGCGGTCAGCCAGGGTTCGCACCCGGCGGAGGTAGTCCACATTCAATGGGTCCGTACTGCCAATGGAGAGTGAGACGCCGTGCATGGCCATGGGGTAGTCAGCCCTGATGGCCTCCAGGAAATGCAGCGGCTTGCCACCGTCGACCAGGTAATTCTCGGTGAGCACCTCGAACCAGTCCACGCCCCGTGGCCTGGTCTCAAGCACAGCGGCGTAGTGCTCGCGGCGCAACCCGAGACCAAACCCGAGCGTCGTGCCCGGCTGTTGACTACCGTAGGTATTCATTGAGGTGCCCTGGAGATGGAGAATCGGGCTGGGCCCCGCGATGAGTCCCAGCCCGTTCTGCTTACATTGTCTGGACTTTGCCGCCCTTGGCTGTGCAGTCCGATTTCGTCGCCATCACAAAACCCTGGCCCTTGCAGCTGTTCTGGCCCTTGCACTCGTTGTTGGCGGTCTTGCAGGCCGCCTGACCCTTACAGGCATTAATCCCGACGCATTGGACTTCAGCCTGCTCTGCGCCGGCCTTGCCGGTGTCGGCAGCGTGGACGGTGGCCGCTGCGAACAGCATGGCGGTGGCCGCAGCCAGTGTCGCGCCCGTTACCTTGGTGACGTTACTCATGGAACTCTCCTGCTATTGATGATTGATTCCGCTGGCAGGCCCGGCTGGGTGGCTCGTGTGCCGCCACAGGACCGCAACCAAACCCCCGGATTCGGCCAGACTGCCGCCACTTGGCAGTGACAACAATCAGTCCGTTCAGGAGTTAGTCGCTGGACGCGGGAAATCCTTACAGGCCAGGAATCAGATCGGTCGAAAGGAGATTCAGGGCTGGTCGGGGTGATCGACCGGCGGTGCATCCTGGAGATGCCTGGCGGCAAGGCGGGCGCTGGCCTTCCGGAGAAAGAGGACCTGTCTCTCGAAATTCCGGCAGGCGGAGCAGACCAGCAGATGGGCCCGAATCCCGACGCGGTCACGCCAGGAGAGTGACTCGTCGAGCGATCGCGAAACCAGCGCCGAAGTATCCCTGCAGGACATCATGACTTGCCGAGCCTCTCACCCATGAACCAGCGCTTGTCCAGACAGTCACCCAGTCGGAGTCGGGCCCTGTGCATCAGGACCCAGTAGTTAGACCGGGAAATGCGCAAATTCTTACAGATCTCTTCGGCTTCTAGGCCCACCAGCTCCCGCAGGACGAAGGCCCGGCCCGCAGTCCCCGGCACCGCTTTGAGGCAAGCCTCGAAGGTGCTCCAGAAATCCTCCTGCTCCAGTGCAGAGTCGGGATCCGACCAGGCCTGCCTGCGCTCTTCCCAGGTGCCGTTGCGCGAGAAGAGCCGATCCATGATCTCGGTATCGGCCAGTTCGCCCTCGATCCGGGTGGCATCCTGGAGTGGGACGGCCGCCTGCTGACCGGCCCGGAACTGGTCTACGATTTTTCGTCTGAGGATGCCGATCAGCCAGGTGCGGGGAGACGAGTCTCCGCGAAAACCGCCAGCCGACTGCAGCGCCGCCAGAAACGTCGCCTGCACCAGATCTTCGGCCATCGAAGCATCCCGGGTCTGCAGCAGCGCGTACCGGAACAGCGCTTCCCGGTGCGGTTCCAGGTCGGTAAGCATCCCTGAAGTGCCCTTCTGGTGGCGCTCTGTCATGACGCACTCCGAC
>Ga0163150_10003917_pt1 | contig 20365 bp, 15 predicted proteins | sample OliLakLV19P2IB_FD_148628 | JGI IMG/M metagenome (GOLD analysis project Ga0163150, IMG submission 148628) | Freshwater microbial mat bacterial communities from Lake Vanda, McMurdo Dry Valleys, Antarctica - Oligotrophic Lake LV.19.P2.IB | ecosystem: Environmental > Aquatic > Freshwater > Lake >...
GAAAGACGCACGCCGGTAAATGTGGGGAATTAACCCCACCGCGACAACGGGGAGGGGCTGGCCTTCGGCCTGCCCCTTACCCACTTTTCAAGATGAAGCAGCGGCATCCATGCCGCTGCACTTCCCAAAAAAATGTCCAATTTCCAGGACCCCGGCTTTCGCCGGGGTGACGAAGGAGGAGAACTTCTTGCTAGACGTCAACGTCCCCTCTTGGACAAAGGGAGTTCACGGGGGTGGGCCAATCGTGTTCTCAGCACTGCCCCCTTGCACCCGTCGTTGTTCAAGAAGGGGAACAGTTCCGTCTTCGGTTTTCCCTCTTCGGTTCCCCGTCCTCGTTCTCGTCGTCGTGCTCGGCTTTCTTCGAGGACTAGGATGATCTTCAGGCCGTGTCTTCAGGCGATCTTCAGGCGCTTTCCAGCAGCTTCAAGGATTTTTCCCATTCCTGGTAAAGCTGGCTGAGTTGGGTGCCGAGATCTTCGTGGCGGTCGGTGAGCTGTTTGAACTGGACAAAATCCCGGGCAACGTTTGGATCGCTCAGTTGGCTGGTGCTAAATTCAATCAGGCCTTCAATCCGCTGGATCTCTTGCTCCAGAAATTCACAACGACTCTTCAATTTTGCCCGCTCGTTCTTGCTGAACTTCTGTCCGTTGGAGCTCGGCTTCTCCGGTGCGGTGGGAACTTCTTTCAGAGTGGGCAAAGCGGGCTTCGTTGCGGGTTGAAGTTCCTTCGGAGCTTCCTGGGAAATCGCGAACTCTTCGTAGGTTCCGTCGAACGCGGTGCAATTGCCTTCGCCGTCGAGATAGAGGAGTTGGTCGGCGAGCTTGTTGAGCAGGTAGCGGTCGTGCGACACCATGATGACGGTGCCGGGAAAATCCTGCAGCGCTTCTTCCAGCGCCTCGCACGAAGGAATGTCGAGATGGTTGGTAGGCTCGTCCAATAGCAGCGTGTTGGCCTTGCCGAAGATGAGCTTGGCCAAAGCCAGCCGGCTCTTTTCGCCTCCGCTCAAGGGCGCTGTTTTGTGGAAGACATCGTCACCGAAAAAAAGAAAACGCGCCAGGTAGCCGCGCAGCGTCTCATCGGTGGCCAGCGGAGAAACGGCGCGCATCTCTTCGAGCACCGTAGCTTCGGGATCGAGCGTTGAAAGCTGCTGGTCGTAGTAGGCCAGTTCCACCTTCTGACCCACCTGGATTTTTCCTGCCAGGGGCGCTTGCTTCGCGAGCAGTGTCTTCAGCAGCGTGGACTTTCCGGACCCATTCGGGCCAATAATGCCGACGTTGCGGCCCCGAAAAACCGTGCCGGTGATGTTCTTTGCCAGGGCCTTGCCTTCGTATCCCACCGCGACTTTAGTCAGCTTGAACACCACATCGCCGCTCTGTGAGTTCAAGTCGAAACGAAAGCGGGCGGGCGGCTTGCCCGACGCAACGCTTTCCAGACGTTCCATCCGCTCCAACATATTGCGGCGCGACTTGGCCTGTTTGGTTTTCTGACCCGCCAGGTTGCGACGAATGAACTCTTCCGTCCGGGCAATCATTTCCTGCTGTCCCTCATACGCTTTCAGCCGGAGTTCGCGTCGCCGCTCCCGTTCGACGGTATACCAGGAATAGTTGCCGGGATATTCCTCCACCTTGCCATCGGCGATCTCCAGGACGCGGCTCACCGTCGCATCCAGGAAATAGCGGTCGTGCGAGATGACCACAAACGCCCGCGCATAGTCCTTCAGAAAGCTTTCCAGCCAGCCGACGGCCGAAATGTCCAGATGGTTCGTCGGTTCGTCAAGCAAGAGCAGGTTGGGGTCCGACAGCAGCAGCTTGGCGAGATTCAGCCGATTCAGTTCCCCGCCGCTCAGCACCGCAGCACTTTTTTCCAGGTCTCGCTCTTCGAAGCCGAGACCGAAGAGAACGGCCTTGGTGCGTGCTTCGTAGGAGTAGCCACCTTCCATCTCCCAGCGTGTTTGAAGCTTGCCATAGCGATCGAGCAGCGAATGCAGGTCGGAGTGCTGCGACTTCGACTCGATTTCCGATTCCAGTAATTCCATTTCTCTGGCCCGCGCTTCCATATGAGCGAACACGGAAACCGCGGATTCGAACACCGTTCTCTCCGGCTCGACATGGGTCATCTGCTGCATGAATCCGAGGCGAACCTGCGGCTGGCGCACGATCTGGCCGTTATCAGGCTCAACAATGCCGGCAATAATTCGAAAGAGCGTTGTCTTTCCAGTACCGTTGCGGCCTACGAGTCCGACTTTTTCGTTGGGATTCAATTGAAAGCTGGCGTCTTTGAGGACTGTTTTGCTTCCGAAGCTCTTGCTGATGTGATCGAGATTAATAAGCATGAAAAGGGGGGATGACCGGAACCTGCGCGGAACAAGCGGGTGCAGCCGTCAAAAAAAAAGGCAGCCGGAGCTGCCCTTTGAAAAACTGTATCGCTGAGAGTGCGATCTAGGCCGCCTTCTTTTCAGAAGCCGGCGCGCTCAACAGCTCGATGGCCTTCTTCAGCTGGAGATCCTCCTGGGAAGTGGGCTTAGCGGGCTTAGGCGGTGTGGTCGTGTCTTCGGAATCCTCGTCATCGACATCGCCGTCCGCCGACAGGCCCTCGCGGCCGTCACGAACCTCAACATCGGGTGTAATGCCCTGGCCCTGAATCACCTTGCCCGACTGTGAATAGAACTTCGCGGTTGAAAGAAGCACCGCCGATTCGGTTTCCAGCGGAATCAGCTGTTGCAGGGACGCTTTGCCGAAGCTCTTGACACCCACCACTTCGCCGCGCCGGTTTTCCTTGATCGCAGCCGACACAATCTCGGCTGCAGAGGCACTGCCGTAGTTCTGCAGCACCACCAGGGGCAACTTGGTCAACGCCTTGGCCGGATCGGCCACAAACTCCTTCTTCGGAGATTTCTGCCCTTGCGTGTAAGTGATGACGCCATGGTCGAGGAAGAAGTTGGCCACCTTCACACCTTCTTCAAACTCATCGCCCGCGCAGTCGCGCAGGTCCAAAATGACACGGCTGGCGCCACTCTTTGTAAGCTGTTGCAGCTTCAGCCGCACATCTTCACTGATGCCGGGTGTAAAGCGGTAAACCTTCAAATGCGCAATCTTGTTCTCCAAAAGGCTGGCCTTCACGGGCGGCGCCTTAACCAGATCGCGGGTCACGGTTAGTTCCACAGGTTCCGCTTTTCCCCGACGCAATATCTTCAACTTGGCGCTGGAGCCCGGGTTTCCAGTCATTAGGTATTCAGCCTGAAGCAAGCTGATGTCACGCGTTGACACTTCTTCGATGGATTCGATCACATCGCCAGGCTTCACACCCGCTTTGTCGGCCGGACCGCTTTGGATCGGGTGGATGACGTAAACATAACCAAGCATCTTTTCCTTGGAAAGCTCCAAGCCCAGACCGCCGTTGCCATTGGTCTTGTGCTTCTTATAACGGGAGTATTCGTCAGGAGAGAGGTAGGTGCTGTACGAATCCAGCGACTCGAGCAGCCCGCGCAAGGCCCCATTCATGACTTCCGCCAGATTGGGGTCTTCCACATAACTATTGCGGATCTTGGACAAGACCTCATTGAAAATCGAAAGCTGGGAGTAAGACCCCTCTCGTTCGGTTGCCCTTCCGAGCAACCCTCCAACCACAGCGTAAAGGACGAAAATCGTTGAAAGACCAACCACAACAAGTTTGTTTCGATTCACCATCAGCCAACCTCATTCTAAAAAGCGCTCAAAGACTGACTCATTATACATAAGAAAACGCTGGGGACCGGTGGATTCTTCGGGCGGGATGAAAATTCGATGGGGCCGGGAAAGGTGAGTCCTCAAGGTGAATCAAAGACGAATGACGAAGCTCCAATGACGAAAGAATGACGAAGCCCGAAGCTCGAATCTGCTTGTCGTCATTGGGCTCTTAGCTTCATTCGTCATTCGAACTTCGCCATTCGTCTTTCTTCAGGGGATCACTTGGGGGGTAACATAGGCGTAAAACATCACCAGCAGCGCGACCAGGCAGGCCAGAATGATGCTGTGTTTGAACACGGCTTTGAAGAGGGCAGCCTCGTTTCCCTCCTGCCGAGTAGCGGCGCTGGCAACCACAATACTCTGTGCATCGATCATCTTGCCCATGACGCCCCCGGCGCTGTTGGCTGAAGCCATCAGCACCGGACTGATATTCAGCTGTTCGGCCGTCACCTTCTGCAAATTGCCAAAAAGCGCGTTCGAGCCTGCATCTGTGCCGGTCAACGCCACGCCCAGCCAGCCGAGAAGCGTGCCAAAGAAAGGATAGACCCAGCCGGTTCGTGTCAGGCTCAGGCCAAGAACGGTATCCATGCCAGAGTAGCGGGTGACAAACGCCAGACCCACCATGAAACTGATGGCGAGCAGCGATGGAATCAGCTGGCGAAGGGTCTGCCCAAAGATCTGGAAGGCTCGACCGAACGACATGCCGAGGAACGGAACGGCCAGCAAAGCGCCCGCACAAACGGCGGTGCCAGGCATGGCGAAGACGTTCAAGTCCATCACGGCCGCTTCGGGTGTGGGTTGATTCACCACTGGGGCTACGCGGACTACTTGATGGTGCAACCCGGGCAGCGGGAACGTCAGCGCATCGAACTTCAGGTATTTGCTCAGTGCCGGCAGACCTGAGATGAGGATGAAGATCGACGCCAGGATGAACGGAGACCATCCTTTAAGAATAGTGCCCAGCGAATGATGGCGGATTTCGGCCCTCTCGTTTTCCGGGTGTAATTCCAGAACATTTTGGGGCTTCCAAAAGCGCAGGAAAGCCACCATCAGCAGCAGCGAGAAAATGGCCGAAGCAATGTCCACTAAACCGGTCTCCATAAAATTCGACCAGTAGAACTGCATCGCGGCAAACGACAGCCCGCAAACGAACAGCGCGGGCAGAACCTCAAACGTCTTCTTCCAATCCACCATGGTGCGCACCAGCCACAAAGGAAGGATGAACGCAAACGGTGGCAGAATACGCCCCGTCATCGCATTCAGGGAATGTTCGGGAAGCCCCGTGACTCCGGCCAGAACTCGGATGGGATTCCCTACCCCGCCCCAAGCCACTGGAGCTGTGTTGGCAATCAAGCAGAGTACCGCCGCTTGAAAGGGCGGAAAACCCAAGCCGATCAGGAAAGAGCCGGCAATCGCCACCGGGGCCCCGCCGCCGCCGGTACCTTCCAAAAAAGCTCCAAAGCAGAACGCAATGAGAATGGCTTGCAAGCGCGAATCGGAGGAGAGCGCGGCAATCGATTCCTTCATGACCTGAAACTGGCCGGTTTCAACGGCAATGTTGTAGAGGAAAATGGAGGCGACAATGATCCAGGCAATCCGAACGAGGCCGAACACCACGCCCAAAAGCGTCGCGTTGGAAATGAGGGAGGCAGGCATTCCGAAAACGGCTGAGGCCACCACCACAGCCATGATCATGCCGCTCAGCGCCGCAATCCAGACGCGTTTTTTCAAAACCAGGAGTACAAAGAACAGAGTCAGCACTGGAAGCGACGAAACAAACGTAGACAGCTGCCAAAAGTTCAACGGATCATAAATTTGACTCCAAGTCACGCGCGGGTCGCTCCTCGACGAGAGAATAAATACCCAGAAGAATCGTGTGCTGAAGCGCGGTACTGTATCGAAAACATCGACAAATTGAAAGGAATCAAGCCGCAAGGGGTTGAGCCTCTGTCGCTCGTTGGTAACGTCCCTACCGAATCGTTTCCAAACATGGCAATATAGGCAGGCTTCTCGATGAGAGGGCGCAGGTGGAAGGGGGAGAGATGGCCGGGAAAGTGGTTGATTTTTCAAGCAACGGAAGCACCGCGACAGGATACCTTTCGAAACCGGAGCCGGGCAAGGGCCCTGGTGTCATTGTGATTCAGGAGTGGTGGGGCCTGGTCGATCACATCAAGGACGTCGCCGACCGTTTTGCGCGCGAAGGGTTCGTAGCACTCGCTCCCGACCTGTATCACGGCAAGACAGCCAGGAGTCCTGATGAAGCGGGAAAACTGTTTATGGCGTTGAACATTGACCGTGCTGAGAAGGATCTGCGTGGCGCCATTCAGTTTGTGCTTGCGCAAGAGGAGACCGCTGGGGAAAAAGTGGGAACAGCGGGCTTCTGCATGGGCGGCCAGTTATCTCTTTATGCGGCATGCGCCAACCCCAACGTGGGCGCATGCGTGAATTTCTATGGAATCCATCCAAATGTTCATCCCAACATCGCCAATCTTCAAGCACCGGTGCTCGGATTCTTCGCCGAGAAGGATGGTTCTGTGACTCTCGAAGCTGCACAGAAGCTTGAATCTCAGATCAAGAGCGCCGGCAAACGAGTTGAGTTTCACATCTACCCGGGAGTTGGCCACGCGTTCTTCAATGACACGCGGGCTGAGGTTTACAACGAAGTCTATGCAAAGCAATCCTGGGAGCGAATGCTCAAGTTCTTTCGAGAACATCTTGGTTGAGTGTCTGATGCGGCCACCCTGGGAGCGCGGGCGTCCCGCCCGCCCCGGAGCGGCCGGAGGCCGCGCCAATGGGCTACGGTTACGATTGCGGGCGGGACGCTCGCGCTCCCAGGGGCAAAATCTACCAGGTTGGGAAGGCCGAGAGGAATAGCGCAGACTGGCAGGAAGCGCCAGTCTGCGCTACAGCCTCCTGAACGATGCTGTACGTCCTCAAAGTCAACTTCAGGGGAATTGATTGAGCAAGCCGAAAATCTCGATTGTCTACTACCTCAACGCGCTACCTCTGTCTTGGGGTTTCCTGCACGGCGAAGAGCGCGAGCTCTTTGACCTGGACCTCTCACCACCATCGCGCTGTGCAGACCTGCTGGCACAAGGCGAAGTGGATGCCGGCTTGATCCCAGCGATCGAGTATCAGCGAATCGGTGGATTGAAAATCGTTCCGAACCTGTCGGTCGCCTCAAAGCAGGCAGTCAAGAGTGTACTGCTATTAAGCAAGGTGCCCGCCGAGCAGATTCGGACAGTCGCTGCAGACAGCTCCTCGAGGACTTCGGTCTGTTTGCTGCAAATCCTGCTGCGGGCTCGGTTCAAAGCCAACCCGGTCATCGAGTCTCACGGTCCGGACTTGAAAGCGATGCTGGCCAGGAATGACGCTGCGCTCCTCATCGGTGACGCGGCTCTCAAAGCCGAAGCTGGCCTCTTGTTTCGTTATGATCTGGCTGCAGAGTGGCGCGCGTTAACTGGGAGGCCGTTTGTTTTCGCCTTCTGGGGTGTTCGCGAGTCTGAAAGGCTGCCTGACGTGGCAGCCTTTCAGAGATCGTTCGCTTATGGCCAGGCACACAGCGAAGAGATTGTGGAAGAGCAGACCCGGCAACTGCAACTTCCCGCCGAGTTGATTCGGACTTACATCAACCACAGCATCGACTACTCGCTGGATGAAGAGAACCTGGCCGGATTGCGACAATTCTATGAATTGGCGAGAGAGTTACGGCTGATCGACGCGGCGAGAGATCTTGAATTCACTGGGTGAAATCAGAAGCGGCCGGCGCGTCCGGTAGGATGCGTTGCGTTGTCCAGCAACGCATCATTGAGTGCAAGACCACGCGGACTCTGTCCGACAGCCTTCCGCCTGCAACCGGTCGATGCGTTGGCAAAAATCGCCAAAGCATCCTACTCATGTCTTGCTTGACCTCGCGGTCTGTCGCACACCCCCTCTCGCTCCCCCTTATGCGCTGCGCAAGGGGGAGAAAGGACAATATGCTCATCGATAACAAGCGCGGTGGTTATTCATTCCTCAAAGGTATTAGTCCCTATTCGGCCGGAGCTGTTGCCTTGCCAGGGTTTGCGATTGAGCACGCTCGGTTGCGCGCTCCGCTTGCTCTCACGGCGGGATTCGACGCCATAGATGCGCACTTGAAGTCTTTGAGCCGGCCACGGACGGCGCTATGCGCTATCGAGTTGCGATCTTCACGGCCTTTCACGTTTCAGGGATTTTCGGACTTCAACGCCGGCTACGTCGGTATTCTGAAGAGTTGGGAGTTGCTGCAAGATGGGTTGAATCCGATCGCGCGCACCAACGTGGCTCCCGAACTCAGTCCGCCGGTTGAACCGAGCCTGTTCGGCTTTTCCTACACCGTCGTTTCAGCGAATGCCAAGCCTTCTTTTGTTGTGGCTGGCGCTGGAGAACTGCCGGAAGGTTCGCTCGATCCTCATGATGTTGTGAGAAAGGGCGAAACAACCACCGATGCACTCCGAGAGAAGGCACGCTTCGTCATGAGCTTGATGGATGGGCGCATAGGTGGTCTGGGAGTCAGATGGGCAGACGTAACCCAGACGAACCTTTACACGGTTCATCCGGTCTGCCCTTGGTTGAACTCCGAGGTTCTGGGCAAGATGGGATCGGCGCAACTTCAAGGCGTGAATTGGTACCTGGCCCGCCCGCCCATTGTGAGCATCGAATTCGAAATGGACCTGCGCGGCGTTGCGCGCGAGATGATGATTGGATGAAATTGCCGCGGTGGGAGGTAGGGACGCGCTGCCGCGCGTCCGCAACCGGAAACGCAAGGGGGATGCGGAGCACCACGTCCCTACCAGGTCAAAACGGCGTGAGACTCTATTAAGCTGGCTCACAATCCCGCAAGGCCCGCAACTTTCACTCAGCTCTGCGGTGCCGGGCTCGGCAGGAACGTTTCCACAGCCGTGAGCACGTCGTCGAAAGGCTTTTCATCCGAACACAGAAAACTGCGAATCACTGAAATGTGCGTTCCCCAGCGATAGGCCAAGGGAGCTGCCAGCACGGCGGATGCCTGTTCCGGTTCAGCAAATCGCTGCTCCGCTGCTAGCGCCCGGCCGAGCGAAAGGATGGCGGCGGAGAGCGGCTCTCCAGCCTCTTCGGCCAGACCTCCCCCAACCAATAGGCGCGCCATCTTCAACTTGCGAGCCGCCTGTTGTCGGTGCTGTCGAACTCTCTCCTGCTCCTCCAACGTCAACGCGGTGGGACCAACAGCTTCACTGGCTGGGTGAAGGCTTCGAACGGCCCTGGTAGATCGCACCACGAGCCCTGCTTCCATCAGTCTCTGCAGCGCGTCGGCGGTCGCGCGGTCGATCACTTCAAATTGCACGCGAGCAAGCGGGTCCGCTTGTCCATTGCCAAACAGTTCTTCATACGCCCCCCGCAATCGCTCTTGCCACAGGGGCGCGTCTCTGTCAACAACCGCAACCAGCACCGAGTGGCTGCCCTCACGAGGGTAGTGTTCCTCACAGCGGAGCAGTGCTGAACCAAGATTCTCGGAGGCTCGCTGGCTGAAAGCCAAGGCGCGGTCGGCGGGCAGAACTTTCGGTTGTGGCCGAAGCGCTGGCTGCACCGGCGGCGAACCAACCAGTTGCTGCAAGCGCGCAATCATCTGCTGGCGGCCGCCTCGGAACTGGATCTCGTCCAGACTGCCCTTCAAATCGAGCACGCCGTCGGCCAGCGCCTGCTTCGAAGCCAGCGTCCCCAGCATCCGATGTTCGATGGTGTTTTCGGAAACAAGGTTAATGACGGTGACCGGACGCACCTGGTGTTTGCGCCAGGCGCGGGCGATGCGCTGCTCCAACCGTGCAGGATTCCAGGGAAGGTCGCAGTTGATAACCACACTGGCGTTTTGCAAGTTCAGCCCTGTGCCGCCCGAATCAGTGGTCAGAAAAACCCGGCACGCCGGATCTTGCTTGAAGCGCAAGATCTCTGCGCGCCGCCGCTTCTGCGGCACCGAGCCGCTGTGATAGGCAAACCCGAGACCCAATCGCTCGCAAAGCTCCCGAACCAACTGCAGCATCCGTTCCCACTCCGAGAAAACCAGCACCTTCACGCCTGGATTGTCACGGCACTCTTCCAAAATCTTCTCCAACTCAGACAGCTTGGGGCAGACGCGGTCCTCCGGGTCAAGGATGAAGTTCGTATCACAAATCATGCGCATCATCGCCAGCTCGCGCATCAGCTTGTCCTGCTCCTGTTGGGTAAGCGGCCGCCGGCTTGCAATGCTCACCAGCTTGGCGACCTGCCCTTCATGCGCATCGTAGCTGCCAGCCTGCTCCGGACTCAACGGAACCAGGAAGTTGCGATCTGTCCGCTCGGGCAGTTCCGTCTCCACGTCAGCTTTCCGCCGCCGGAGCATCAGCGGCTTGATGCGGGCATGCAGTTGATGGAGGTTTCGGTAACCGCATGGCCTGCCGCGGTCGTCCAGCTCGTAGAAATCCCTGTTGAATCGGAACAGCGAGCCAAGAACTGCCGGATTCAAGAAACCCATGATCGAGAAAAGCTCATCGATCCGATTCTCAATGGGCGTACCCGTAAGCACAAAGGCATAGCGGCTCTTCAACCGCTTGATGGACTGTGCCGTCTTGGTGTTCCAATTTTTGATCCGCTGGGCCTCGTCGAGAACGATCACGTCAGGTTTCAGCCGCTCATTGACATCCAGCGCATCAGCCAGCATCTGCTCGTAGTTGACCAGCGTGAAAAAAGACGGCGCGCTGTACGACGCCAGACGGCCCTTTCTGGCGCCATAAATCAATTGATAGGAAAGATCGGTGAATCGTTGAATCTGTTCTTCCCACTCCGTCTTCAACGAAGCCGGCGTAACCACGAGCACACGCTCTGCCTTGCCCATCCGGTGCAGCAGCGCGCAGGCCGCGATGGCCTGGATTGTTTTTCCGAGTCCCATCTCGTCTGCCAGCAGCGCCCGCTCCTTGAAAGCCAGATGCAGCATGCCTTCGCGCTGATAGGGGAAAAGCGGCACTTGGGTCTCCTGCTGCGGCCATTCTCCAGACTGAACCCGCTGCTCATACTCGCGAAGCAGCACAATGCGTTCCTGCAACTGGCTTCTGGACTCAATCCAAGGACCTACTTCTTGAGAGACCCGCAGGAGCCTGTTGCCAGACCGGCCACACAGGTCCAGCGCCCACTCAACGTCTGCTGTGTTGAGCAAACCCTCGCCATCGAACAAACCAGCCAGCTCGCGGGGAAGCGGCGCTGTCTCAGATTCCACTCGCAGCGTTCCCGCCGGGCCATCCAAAACGATCTCGATCCGGTTTGACGCCACAGGCTGCGCCTGTTTGAAAACCGAACGATGGCGCGCTCTCAAAGTCAACAGCACCGCCTCGATGTGCTTGCAAGTTCCCAGCCCGTTGATCTGGAAGTCGACGCAGCCGCAAGTGAATTTCCGCTGCCGCAAGCTGCGAATCTCCACGGAATAGTTCAAGCCGCTGCCTGAGCCAACTCGGAAAGTAGAAAAGATTGGGTGACTGGGGTCTTCGTTCACAATTCGGAAGGGTTCAGATTCCGCCCGCAACCGCCGCCGGTTCACTTCGTCTTCGTCTGTGGTTCTCCAGTTGTGGGGTTGAGGGACCTGAACTTTGTCTTGGGTCTTGGTTTTGGCTCTGGCAGTGGCAGCAGTTGGCATTGAAAATTCTCCTGGACACGTCCAACTCCGAGGCAACTCGGAACGGTTGCAAAGATCGCGATTCTAGCAAAGTTGAGTCTGATGCAAAGGAGAGATTTTTCGAGTAGTCAGCCCAAGCCCGTTGCGCAAACTGATACCGGGCGTCTGCCCAAATGATGGCGTGCTAGCCACGTTGGTTCTGGTTTGTTCAAGCTGGAAGTCAAATCGTCTGACCTTCGGTTTTCATGCCGGCTCCGGACGGTGCGAACAAGTCTCACTCCCGCATCGAGGATTCTGTGGTTAACGCTGCAAGTCGCTAAAGATGCCGGGGAAGGTGAGAGTTCCGAGACGTCCCCTACTCGTCTGCAGCAGGGGCAATCGTCAGATGAAACCGCGCATTCTCTGGAAAGGCCGCCGGCTCCAGCGGATGGAAGGATCCTGCGCGGTAGACAGCCAAGACTTGGAGGGGTAGAGGCGGCGACGGCTTAAGAGGCGCACCCAGATTCTGAGTTGCTCCTGACGCCTTGTCCATAGCCAGATTGGCCAACCGGTCGGCTTCGCGGTTTTGTTCCCGCGGAACATGATGAATTGAGAATGATTTCAACTTGGAGATCAGCGCCTTCGCCTCTCTGAACAAAGGCTGCAAGTCTGGACTCTTGACTTTGTAGACCCCGTTGATTTGCCGCACCATTAACTCGGAATCCGCGTAAGCGCGCATTCCGTCGTATCCGTTCGCCAAGGCATATCGCAGCGCGCCGATCAGAGCCGAATACTCGGCAAAATTATTCGTTCGAATTCCTAGATTCTCGGAAAGGCTGGCCACAGGCGCGCCGTTCTCGTCTTGCACGTCGACCCCGTAGCCGGCAACGCCTGGATTGCCGCGCGATCCGCCATCAAGGTAGGCGACACATCGTTTCATAAGGGAGCTTTTCATGCCGCGTTGCGGCGCCACTGTGGATGAAATATTCCCCTTTAACAAAGGGGGGTGAAGGCTTGAGAAGCCTTCACCGAAGCGACAGCGGTCGAGTAGCGACAGCGGTCGCGAAGCGCCAGGGGGTTATCCATTCGGTCTTCCGGTCCCTCCATCAAGACAACCCCCTGAAGGCTCCGCGACCGCGTAAAATCTTCTCAAGATTTCACCTTCGCCTTCCTTCCCCCTGTTCTTAAAGGAGGATTTTCAGAGGATTTCGAAAAGGGAAGGATTGACTACGAAGTGACTTCGTACGGAGCATCGGGCTTCCAATATAGGATGCGGTTGCAGCTGTCGCAGGTAAGGATCTGCTCTCCCGCCATCACCTGGCTCACAATGTGGGGTCGAATGCGGACGTGGCAGGCCTGACACGACTCCTGCGTGGCGCGCGCCAGTGCCACGCCCTTGCGAAACTTGCTGATCTGCCGATAGGTGTTGAGAGCAGCAGCATCCACCGACTGCATGAGAGTTTCCCGCTGGCGCTGCAGTTCGGTCAGGATCTCACGATCTTTGGTCACTTCAGCCTCGGCAGCTTTCTTCTCCGAGTCCACCAGCGCTTTTTCCTGCTGCAGTCGCTGTTGAATGGTCTGCGCCTCCTTGCGAAGCGCTTCGTCCTGCTCCATCAGTCCCAGGATGGCGTCTTCAATCTTCCGCACTTCCTTCTCATTGAACTCGATTTCGTGAAGCAAAGCCTTGTACTGCTCATTGGTTTTGACGTCCGTCAACTGCCCGCGATACTTCGAGTTCTTTTGTTCAAGATCTTGAATATTGCCCTCCAGCTTCTTCTTGTCTGAAGCGGCCTTGGCAGTCTGTTGTTTGTTGGACTCAAGCGACTCCAATGTCCCTTTTAGCTTGGTTTCCAGGGCAGCCAGCTGCTTGGGAAGAAGTTCGATTCTGCCGTTGTAGTGCTGAACCTGCAGATCGGTTTCCTGCAGCTTGAGGAGTTTTTCGACTTCAGGATGCATTCGAAGAGGCTGTCCAGGAGGATGGTGGGCCCACTAGGACTCGAACCTAGGACTGTCCGGTTATGAGCCGGAGGCTCTAACCAACTGAGCTATGGGCCCGCGCAAAACGGCACGACTATAGCACGCAGCTTTTGCTTTGGCTAGCTGGGAACACCGGCCGCCTTACAGCCTTGGCAGGAGCGCCTCCTGCGAGCCTTGGCAGGAGCTCCCCCTGCGCTGAAAACATTCTGACTGTGGCTGCCGATGAGATCGGAATCCACAGTGAACGAGATCGCTGGCCGGGCGTCTATCGTGGAATGACCGGAAGAACCAAAGTGGATGGATGTTGCGCATCGTGATAAATGGTTTGTTTCGCAACAAGAGACTTCGTGGAGCCTAAAGTCGCTTCCCCTGTGTTCAAGTTGCGACTGAAACGGGGAAAATTGCTGCTCGAAACGTAGAGACGAATCTGGTGACCCGCTTTGAAGAGATTTCCGGTAGCCCAAAGATCAATCGTGTATTTATAAACCTGACCAGCCACGATCGGCTCCGGTTTTTCGGTTGAGTTCCGATAGCGGGCTCGTACGATGCCGTCGGTGAGGTAACGGGCATAGCCTGCCGGGTCGACGTCAGCCACGATCGCCGTAAAGTCGGTGTCAGATGCCGAACTCGCGGCAAAGAGATCGAGGGTGATGGTGCCGGTCACCTCCGTGTCTTTTTCAAGCGGCGGCGTTGAGTAGACGAGAACATCAGTGCGCGACTCATTCGGTTTTTGATCGAATGGACCCGGTGCGATGGCTGCCCCGCAACAGAGCCGGCCGCCCAGTGTGGGAACCGGATTCAGTGGATCATAGAGAAAGACATCCTGCACTTCGGTTCGCGGCGCCTCCAGTGAGAGTTTGCCGTCACCACGGCCGCTGTTTGCGGCACGTTCAGAACGCAGAAAGTATCGGGTCTGGCGAGCGCGCTTTAGCGGAAACTCATCTTCATCCCTCCAGGTGTTTTCACCCAGAATGAAAAGACGTACGGGCTTCCCACTTGCAAAGCGGTTGCTGTTTCCACGAAGTGCGTAGTCAAACCAGTCGAGCGTGGTTTGCGGCATGTCTAACACAGCCTCTTTGCCAAACACCACGTCGCCCACTTTCCCTTCAGGCGAGGTTGCGGCATGGGCCCAGGGACCGACCAGCAGCCGCTGGCCATCACGGACATCCGCCGACCGAGCCGATCCTCGCAGCCCGGTAAAGTTTTTGATGGAGCCCTTGACGAAGATGTCGTGCCACCCGCCCGCATGCAGTCCTTTCACGGTCATTTCCGGATAGTGGTTGGAAATCTTCCAGCGCTTCCAGTATTCATCCTCGGTCTCATGGGCCACCCAGTCCCTCAAGTAGGGCGCCAGCTCAGAGGCTGTGGGTAGATCGAGCAGGCGATAGCCTTCCACCGGAAAGGATTCCACCCATTCCTTGGGCCGCAGCCGGAGATTTGCTTTGCGGCGGAGGGTATCGATGGTCAACCCTGAAGTCCAGGAACTGGCGAACCATTGCATGAGCGCGCCGCTCTGGTAGGTCCAGCCATCGTAGTATTCCGAAGCCGTCACATAGGGGAAGATCGCGGTCAGGTGTGGAGGCCTGGAAATGGCGGCCAGCATCTGAGTGGCGCCAACATACGACGCACCAAACATTCCAACCTTCCCATTGGAATATTCGAGAGTGGCCGCCCACTCCACCGTGTCATAGCCGTCTTCAGATTCGTGGCGGAACGGGTAAAACTCTCCTTCCGAATCGAAGCGCCCGCGGGTGTCCTGCAGAATCACCACATATCCGTGCGAAGCCATCAAGTGGGCGTCTGCAGCCCCGGCGGCCCGATTGTAGGGTGTGCGCTGCAAGAGCACCGGAAACTTGCCTGGCGCTGCCGGACGATAGACATCCGCCACCAGCGAAATCCCGTCGCGCATCTTGACCCGTACCCCGGTTTGCACGCTGACCGCCAGTGAACCCGGCGATGCAGCCAGGCAGATCGTCGGTGCATACAGAGCAAATAGCCGGCAGCCAGCAGGCCGAAGAATGAGATCTGGGTCATCAGCGATTGCCAGCTTGTGTTTTTGTTCATCAGTTTGGCCCTCTTCGGGGAAGATGTCTGCGGGTGAAGGTGTTGGCGGGCTAACCATTCAACGCGCACATTTTGTCCGCAGCGCCCCGGTTCTGCAACTCAGAAATGCAGCACGCTTGCAAGGGAGTCTTTCATGCCATTGCGCTGCGCCTCGACGGATGAAAATGTGGGCGGCAATCTTTCTTCGGTGATAGGACCCTACGGATCGCCGCTGCGAGAGCGCCTTCCACGTTGGACTATCTATTTTCAGAGAGATCTTTCATTGCGGATTGGTGGACCTCGGGGCGAACGTCCAGGTTGCTCAGCGTGGCTCCAAAAAAAAAGGCCGCTCGATCAGTGATCGAGCGGCCTTTTCGATGCTGCAGTGGACAGACGTTACCTTAGTACATGCCGCCGCCCATGCCGCCGCCGTGGCCTCCTGGAGGTCCGGCAGGCGCTTCTTTCTCCTCTGGGATCTCGGCGATGAGAGCCTCAGTGGTCAGCATGAGGCCGGCAATCGAGGCGGCGTTTTGCAGTGCCGTGCGGGCAACTTTTGCCGGGTCGATGACGCCGTCTTTCACGAGGTCGCCATATTCTTCCGTTGCCGCGTTGTAGCCGAAGTTCTCATTTTTCTCGCTGCGAACTCGGGCTATCACCACAGCGCCTTCCACACCTGCGTTCGCGGCGATCTGGCGAAGCGGCTCTTCCAGTGCTCGCCGAACAATGTTGACGCCAATCTGCTCGTCTTCGTCAAGCTTCAGCTTCTCCAGAGCAGCGATGGCGCGAATGAAGGTGACACCGCCGCCGGCGACGATGCCTTCCTCGACGGCTGCACGGGTTGCGTGCATCGCGTCTTCCACCCGGGCCTTCTTCTCCTTCATCTCGGTTTCAGTGGCAGCGCCGACTTTGATCACGGCCACACCGCCGACCAGTTTGGCCAGCCGTTCCTGAAGTTTTTCGCGGTCATAATCCGAGGTGGTTTCCTCGATCTGGGTGCGCATCTGCTTCACACGGCCCTGGATGTCGGCAGCCTTGCCAGCGCCTTCGACGAGGGTGGTGTTGTCCTTGTCCACGGTGATCTTCTTGGCACGGCCCAAGTCAGCCAGTTGGACGCTCTCCAGCTTGATGCCCAGGTCTTCGCTGATGACCTTGCCACCGGTGAGGATGGCGATGTCTTCCAGCATGGCTTTGCGGCGATCGCCGAAGCCAGGGGCTTTGACCGCAGCGCAGTTCAGGGTGCCGCGCAGTTTGTTGACGACCAGTGTTGCCAGAGCCTCACCTTCCACTTCCTCGGCCACGATCAGGAAGGGTTTCCCGGTCTTGGCAATCTGCTCGAGCAGGGGAAGCAGATCTTTCATGGAACTGATCTTCTTCTCGTGCAGCAGAACAAAGGCGTTCTCTAAAGTGACCTCCATTCTTTCGGGGTCCGTCACGAAGTAGGGCGAGAGGTATCCGCGATCGAACTGCATCCCTTCGACCACTTCCAGCGTGGTCTCAATGGTCTTGGCTTCTTCCACGGTGATGACGCCGTCCTTGCCCACCTTCTTCATGGCTTCGGAGATGATGTTGCCGATGGTGGCATCGCCGTTGGCTGAAACCGTGCCGACCTGGGCGATCATGTCACCTTTAACCGGCTTCGCTTGCTTCTTGATCTCTTCAACGGCTGCTGCAACGGCGCGTTCAATCCCGCGCTTCAGAGCCATGGGGTTTGCGCCTGCTGCCACAGTCTTCACGCCTTCGCGGAAGATGGCTTGGGCGAGCACGGTGGCCGTTGTAGTGCCGTCGCCAGCGACATCGCTGGTCTTCGAAGCAACTTCGCGGACCATCTGTGCGCCCATGTTCTCCAGCGGGTCCTTCAGTTCAATTTCCTTCGCGACGGTGACGCCGTCCTTCGTGATGGTGGGGGAACCAAACTTCTTGTCCAAAACCACGTTGCGTCCCTTGGGGCCGAGCGTAATCTTCACGGCATCGGCTAGCTGGTTCACGCCTCTCAAAATCGCCTGGCGCGACCCTTCTCCCTGAATAATCTGCTTTGCCATTAAAATCCTCCTGTGAATACGATTGTTTGATTTCGACGCTGAGAAACAGAAGACTCTCCCACTGGTGCGCCTGGGAAGCAGCGCAGCCTGACGGGCTACTTCGAGGCCTTGGATTTGGCAGACTCAACCAGGATGCCCAAAACTTCGTCTTCGCGGATGATGAGATATTCTTCGCCTTCGACTTTGATGTCGGTTCCGGAATACTTGCCAAACAGAACGTGGTCGCCTTCCTTGACGTCGAGGGTAATCTTGGTGCCGTTGTCAAGAATCTTACCGTTGCCAACAGCGACAACTAAACCCTCTTGTGGCTTTTCCTTGGCTGTGTCGGGAATGATGATCCCGCCTTTGATGCTCTCCTTCTCTTCGATCCGCTTGAGCAGGATTCGGTCGTGAAGAGGTCTGACTTTCATGGTGCGATCTCCTTTCGATTATGGGTTTCAAACAGTGCGATATTCAACCCGGGGCTGTTAGCACTCTCTGATGACGAGTGCCAATAATAGGGAAACGCCTTATCCCTGTCAAGGCCCTTTTTGAGGCTTTTACGGCAGGCCCGTACGCCCGAATCGCGGCTTGACTGCCCGTTATTGACACTGGGTTGCTTGGTTATTAAGACTATCTATTTCAAGTACTTGAGGAAAGTCTTGGGGGCGGCTTGTGGAATGGATCGTACTCGGTTTGCTTTCGAGGACGAGAACGACGACGAACGCGACTTTCAGAGGCACCCTCGTACAGGTGGTGAAGGGACCGAGAACGTCAGCACCCGCACCTCTGGATTCTCGCTTACGCGGGAATGACGGTGTCACGTTTCTCTAGGCCTTCTCAGGAATCATCGCCTTAAAACTTAAATTTTCCCCGTCAGCTAGCGTTTGCTGCGCTTGTGATGGTTATACGAGGTCAGTCTCTTATTGAGAGTATTTCGGTGAATGCCCACGGCTTTGGCTGCCTTTGTCTGGTTCCCCTCGTTTTTTTCCAGGGCCGACAGAATGAACTTGCGTTCAAACTCGCCCACCGCTTCTTCGTACCGCAAGCCGCGATCTATCATTTCGGAGACGAGTGCTTCCAGTTTCTCTTTCACGACAAACTCCTGCAAATGAATGCGAACTAACGAAAAACCAATACGGATCAAACTAACCTAGGAGCCGGGATTTTTCGCTGCCTCCTCCCAGAGCTTCCGAACCTGCTCGTATCCTTCAAGAAACTGTTGTTTCAACGGCGCAGGAGTCATCACCACGAGAACTCGGGCACTCAACAGCAGGTAGGGTCCCAGAGCTGCTTGCCGGACGGTGTCAATCTGAACTGGAAAAGCCGTCAAACCCAGAAAGATGACGGTACCCACCAGCCAGCCTCTAACAAAACCGAAAGCTGCACCCAGGAGCCGATCGAACCACTGCAGGTCAACCACCCGGAGAAATTTGGTTACGACAAAGGAAATGACCCCGCCCACCAGCAAGATCCCTAGAAAGATCAGGGCGAAGCCTGCGAGGGAGGCGATTTCCTGCGTCTTCACATAGGCCAATACGAGGCTCCCGGCTTGCGGGTAAAACCAGGAGGCAAGGAGCAAGCCCAGGATGACTGCGGCCAAGCTGATTGCTTCTCGCGCAAAGCCTTTCAGGATGCTGCTGATGACCGATGAAACGACGATTACCACTACAATCCAATCCAACACGTTGAGTTCAGAAACGAAAGACATCGCACACAAGCCCTACGTCATCTTCATTCCGGTAAGCCGCTCGTAAGCCTCAACATATTTCGCGCTCGTGCCGAGAACTACCCAGTCTGGCAATGCTGGCGCGGGCGGCTGCTTGTTCCAACCGCTTTGCTCCAGGTAGTCCCGAACAAACTGCTTGTCAAACGATTTTTGGGGACCGCCTGGTGCATAACCGTCAGCCGGCCAGAACCTCGAAGAGTCGGGGGTAAGCGCTTCATCGATCAGGATGGTCTCACCTTCATAGAGTCCAAACTCCAGCTTGGTATCGGCGATAATAATTCTACGAGACGCCGCATACGCGGCCGCTTTGCGATAGATGCGAAGCGTGTACTCCCGCAGTCGCTGGGCGTTGTCTGCACCCACCAGGCCGCTCATCTGCTCGAAAGAAATATTCTCATCGTGTCCGCTGGGCGCTTTGGTCGCCGGCGTAAAGATGGGCTCCGGAAGTTGAGAAGACTCCACCAAGCCCTTTGGGAGCGCAATGCCACAAACCGAGGTTTTCTGCTGGTATTCTTTCCATCCAGAGCCTGACAGATAACCTCGCGCCACACACTCCACCGGAAACGGCTTGGCCTTTTTCACCAGCATGGAGCGCCCTTCCAGCAGCGAGGCGTAGTCAGCCAACTCAGCGGGATACTCTCGCGGCGAGGCGGAGATCAGATGATTGGGGATGATGTCTTTCATCATCTCAAACCAGAACAGCGAAATCTGCGTCAGCACCTTGCCTTTTTGCGGGATCCCGCTTCCGAGAATGAAGTCAAAAGCAGAAATACGATCCGTGGCAACAATCAGGAGTTGATCTTCGACCGCATAAATGTCCCGGACTTTGCCGCGTCCGAATAACGTAAGTCGCGGCAAGGCTGCTTCTAATTGAACCGATGACGTGCTCATGAATCGAATTCTGGCAAGGCTGAACGTTCAGGAAGAATGCAGGTATTGAGGAAAGCTAGCTCCGCTTCTTCGAACGGCTGGCTCTCTGAAGCGAGCCGCCATTGTAGTCCAAAAGCACCCCATGTCAAGAAGCTTGAAAGGAGGTATTGCGACAGCCCGATCTGCTCGAAGATCCACGATCCAAGCGGGTTTACAGACAACATGGAGGCGGGCACTCGAAGGGGCGCTTGCCGGGCAGTTTCATCACTCCTTATTGGAACTGCACTGAAACAATCTTCGAAACGCCTGCTTCCTGCATGGTCACACCGTACAAAGTGTCGGCAGCTTCCATGGTGCGTTTGCTGTGCGTGATGAGCAAAACTGGGTT